>Ga0214472_10005917_pt1 | contig 12845 bp, 9 predicted proteins | sample RVTome_6_FD_207662 | JGI IMG/M metagenome (GOLD analysis project Ga0214472, IMG submission 207662) | Soil microbial communities from uranium-contaminated site in the Upper Colorado River Basin, Wyoming, United States - RVT140D175 | ecosystem: Environmental > Terrestrial > Soil > Contaminated >... | reverse complement strand
GTCCGCGCGCAATGTATGCGCGCGGACGGGACGCTCGTCGACGACTTCCTGATCGAGGAAGCCGAAGGCGTGCTCCACGTCCTGAACGCACCGTCACCGGGGGCGACCGCGTCGCTCGCGATCGGCCGCGTGCTGGCCGAGCGGGCCTCGGCGGCGTTCGGCCTCTAGCGTCGCGGAGACCTGGCGCTGTCTGCGGCCGCGCTCACTGGCACGGAGACGGGGTGCTCGCGCCCGGAGGCAGCTCCGCGCTGCGGCTCGCTCGCACGAAGGTCCGTCCAGAGTCGCCAGGTCGGCTCGGCTCGAAGGGACCCGACTCTTTCCTTAGACCTCGAGAATGGTCCCATCTCTTCCCAAGTCCAGTTGTCGCCCTTGCCTACATCCGCAGCGAGGTCTCGGCCGAGGCCGAGCTCGAGGTCGGCCGGGCCAGCGCACTCGCTACACTGGCCCGCGGGCGCCCGTAGCTCAGGGGATAGAGCGCAGCCAGGCGGAGGCTGAGGCCACAGGTTCGAATCCTGTCGGGGCGCATCCAGGGTGCCCCTTGACAAGGCCTACCTGGAGAACGAGACTCGGCGTCCCGAGTCTCGAGGAGAGAGCCTTGGGCAGTCTGCGGCCCGGTTTCAAGCGCGTGCTGACCGCCGTGCTGGCGACTCTCGTCGTGCTCGTCGGCGGCGGCAGCGCGGGCTCCACTTCCAACGCCCTCTCGTACCCGGCGACCGTCCTTGCGGATGCGCCGAGAGGCTACTGGCGCTTTGGCGAGGCGAGCGGGACGACCGCGGTGGACGAGACGGCGAACGGCAACGTCGCGACGTACCAGGGCGGCGTGACCCTCGGCGAGGGCGGAGCGGTCGCCGCCGACCCGAACACGGCGATTCGGCTCGACGGCGTCGACGACAAGGTCTCGATGGGCGATCCGGCGAGCGGCCTCTTCGACTTCGGTACGGAGGACTTCAGCGTCGAGATCTGGGTCAAGACGTCGGCGAACGGCGAGCAGCTTTTGATCGGGAAGCGCGGTTCGGGCCCGTACTGGCAGGTGACGGTGACGGACGACGGCAGCTCCGTCGGGCGCCTCCGGGCGACGATCTACGACGGGTCCGTGACGTGGCAGGGCTACAGCTCCGTGCGGGTGGACGACGGAGCCTGGCACCACGTCGTCGTCGTCTTCGACCGCGACGTCGGGATTCTTTTCTACGTCGACGGCGCACCTGCAGGAACGGTGTCCGGAGCTGCGACCGGCAACCTGGAGAATACGGCGCCGCTCCAGGTGGGCAAGGTGAGCGGCTACCCGTACTTCAACGGAGCCGTCGACGAGGTGGCCGTCTACACCGGCCTGCTCTCGTCGGAGCAGGTTGCAGCGCACAACACCGCAGCGACCACGGATATCGCTCCTCCCGTCGTCACGCTCACGCTTCCGCGCCACGGGAGCTCGGGGGCAGACGACACCCCGACCTTGGCCGGCATGGCCGGAACCCAGGGGGCCGACTCGACCACGGTGACGGTGCGCGTGTACGAGGGGGAGAGCGCGGCGGGGACGGCCGTCCAGACTTTGTTTGCGACCCGCGCCGAGGACGGGTCGTACTCCGTCGATGCCTCCCCACCGCTCGAGCCCGGGACCTACACTGCCCAGGCGGAGCAGTCCGACGAGGCCGGCAACACGGGCCTCAGCGCTCCCGTGACATTCACGCTCTCCGCGACCGACGGGACCGCGCCCGCGCTCACCCTGGACTCGCCCGCCGCGGGCAGCTCCAGCGCCTGGCTGAAGCCGACCTTCGGGGGCACAGGGGGGACCGACGTGGGGGACTTGGGCGGCGTTACGGTGAACGTCTACGCCGGGGAAACGGCGACCGGAGCGCCGGTGCGGATGCTGACGGGGACCCGCGCCGTCGACGGCTCGTACACGATCGCGACCGCTCAGGATCTCTCGCCGGGCACGTACACCGCGCGGGCGGAGCAGTCCGACACCGCCGGCAACGTCGCGCTCAGCAGCGCGAACACCTTCACGATCAGCGACCCGGTTCTGATCGGCGCGGGCGACATTGCCGACTGCGGCACGTCGGCTCAGGACGAGGAGACGGCGCAGATCCTGGACGCGAACCCCGATGCGATCGTCTACACACTCGGCGACAACGCCTATCCGGCCGGGAGGCCGGAGGAGTTCACGAACTGCTACGACCCGACGTGGGGCCGCCACAAGGAGCGCACGCGCCCGAGCCCCGGCAACCACGACTACACGTTCGAGGGCGCCGGCGGGTACTACGGCTACTTCGGCGCTGCGGCCGGCGACCCGGCCGGGGGTTACTACAGCTACGACCTCGGCGCCTGGCACATCATCGTGCTCAACGCCTACTGCTACAAGGTCGGCGGCTGCGACCCCGACTCGCCGCAGGGACAGTGGTTACGGAGCGACCTCGCCGCCCATCCGGCCGACTGCACGCTCGCGATGTGGCACAACCCGCGGTGGAGCTCGGGAACGACCCACGGCAACGCCTCGGACATGCAGCCCTTCTGGGACGTGCTCTACGAGTACGGCGCCGACGTCGTCCTCAACGGCCACGAGCATTTCTACGAGCGGTTCGCCCCCCAGGCTGCTACGGGTGCGCTCGATTTCTCGTACGGGATCCGCCAGTTCACCGCCGGGACGGGCGGGTTCAGCCTGTACCCGTTCGGAACGCCGCTGCCGAACAGCGAGGTTCGGATCAACGACGCCCACGGGGTTTTCCGGGTCGTCCTCCATTCGGCCGGGTACGAGTGGGAGTTCCTGCCGGTCGCGGGCAAGACCTCGACCGACTCCGGAAGCGGGACGTGTCACGGGGTCCCGACCGCGCCGCCCCCGCCCCCGCCCCCGCCGCCCCCGCCGCCCCCTCCGCCTCCGCCTCCCGATCCCGGTGACGGGCCGTACGTCCGCGCCCTCTCTGTCGGGACCGCCAACGCGGCGACCGAGTTCCAGATCGTGACGCCGGCCGGGACCGAGGAAGGAGACCTCCTCCTCGCCGTCGTGGCGAACCAGGGCGGCTCGGTGAAGAGGATCGTGCCCACGGGTGACTGGACGGCGGTCCCGAGCACCGAGTACTACCAGGGGACGAACGCCCGCATCGGTTCCTGGTACAAGATCGCGGGCCCGGGGGAGCCAGCCTCGTACACCTTCACGCTGAGCGGGTCGCCGGACGACATGTCGGGCGGGATCCTCGCGATCGCGGGCGCGAACGTGTTGACGCCGATCGACGCGTCGCTCGGCCAGGTCAACGGCTACTCCAAGTCGGTGACCGCCCCCTCGGTCACGACCACCGTCCCCAACGCGCTCCTCGTCTTCGGCGGCGCCTGCCCGAAGACGGTCGCCTTCACGCCGCCGACGGGCATGACGGAGCTGTGGGACGTAGCGTCGAGCGGGACGTACACGGTGGCGACCGAGACGGCGACGCACAACGTCTCGAGCACCGGGCCGACGGGGACTCGAGTTGCTACCGCCGCGAGTTATTGCCGGAGCGTCGCCGTCTCGATTGCGGTCGCGCCGGCGCCGTCCACGTAGCGAGCCCCCCGCGGCGTTCTCGGCGCCTTCCCCGCAGACCTTCAACCTGACCCTGCCGGCGTCAGTTTCGAGCGGGGAATATTCCGAGTAGGGGCCGCCGACCGCGCCAGTAGCCGGCTTGCCGAGCCGTCGCTCGCTTCGCCGCTAGCAGTCTTAGCGGTTCACCCTTCCACAAGGTGACCAGCCACCCCTCACGCGCGAGTCGTCCAACACGTCCTTTGTTCATCTCAACAGCAGACTCTTCATCTTCACTCTCTTAACGCCGTTCCTAAACCCGCCCACCCGCCGGCACCGCACCACCCACACCCGCCTTATGTTGTGTGTGGGTGGTGCGGGGCAAATCAGCGACGAAGTCGCTGCATTTAGTCGGGTGGGCGGGTTTGAACCCTGCGGAGGCCTCCGCAGGGAGAACCGCAGGGTTAAGTGTCGCGCCAGACAACGCTTCGGCATGGTCTCAGCACTCGCTGTACCGCAACTTCGCCGGCAAAGACCTTTCTTTGTGGCTTCGCCAAAGGCCCTTGTGACCGTCGATCGCCTGCTCACCGCAAAGGAAGTCGCCCACCTCCTCTCCGTGCCCGAAAGTTGGGTGCGAGAGCACACTCGGGCAGGCCGACTTCCGCATGTCGCGCTTGGCCGCTATCGCCGGTACCGCCAACGCGCTGTCATCGAATGGCTCAAGGCGCAGGAAGCCGGCGGGGCACCTTGGCGGCGGCACCGCCCCACTCTCACGGCGTGAAGGTCCTCCGACGACGCTAGTAGCATCACCGACGAGCGGCTGCTGCAGCCCTTGCCCGAACGCCGGTCTTAGCCGCGTTGCTGCACGCCAATCGGATTCCACTTCAAGAGGAGGAAGCATGGCGAGCGGTTCCCTCATCCGTTACACGGGCAAGCGCGGCGTCGTCTGGAGGATCAAGTACCGGGACGCGGATAGCCGTCAGGTGATGGAGACCATTGGGCCGGATCGGCGCGACGCCGAGCGCGAGCTTCGCCGCCGGCTCGTCGACATCGAGCGAGACGGCTTCCGAAAGCCGCGGCGCCTCGGATTCGCGGAGTTCGCCGAGCGCTGGTTCTCGGAGTATCTGCCCGCGAGGAATTTGAAGCCGACGAGCGTCCAGAACTACCGCATCTCGATCGAGCGGCATCTCGTGCCCTTCTTCCGCGCCTACGACCTGGTCGAGCTCGAGGCACGTCCCGAGCTCATCGATCGCTACGTCACCGAAAAGACGCGGCAGGGACTCTCGCCTAAGACGATCTCGAATCAACTCACCGACCTCAACGTGATGCTGAAACAGGCGGTCCGGTGGAAGCTGATCCGCAGCAATCCGGTTGCCGGCGTCGAGCGGCCGCGCGTTGAGACACCCGAGATGCAAGTCCTCACGGAGGCCGAGATCAGACGGCTACGCGTTGCGTTTGACGAGCTCGAGGCCGAGGCCTGCGAACAGGAGAGAGCGTGGTGGAGGCTCGCCCGCACGATCGTCCTCGTCGGTCTCGGCACCGCCCTCCGTCGGGGCGAGCTCCTCGCCCTCCGCTGGCGAGACGTCGGGCTCCTCGACGGGCTCCTGCTCGTGCGGCAGGCGTATGTACGCGGTCGCTTCACCACGCCGAAGAGCCGCTCGTCGCGCCGGACGATCGAGGTAGGCCCGCGGACCCTCGCGCTGTTGGAGAGCCACTGGAGGACGAGCGCCTTCCAGGGAGACGACGAGCTGGTCTTCTGTCACCCCGAACGTGGTACGCCCGTCGACCCGAGCAAGCTGGCGCGCGCCTACCTGCGGCCGGCGCTCGAGCGGGCGGGCGTCGACAAGCCATTCCGGCCATTCCATGACCTTCGCCACACGTCCCTGACGCACGAGGCTGCCGCGGGCAACCCGCAGGCCTACGTGCAGCTGAAGGCAGGGCACTCGCAGGGTGCGATCACCGAGCGCTACATCCATGCGGCGCAGGTGCTCTTCCCCGGTGCCGCGGCTAAGGGTGAGGAGCGGATGTTCGGCGCGGACGCCCACAAGAGCGTTTCCGGCTACACGTAGACGCTTGATGTGAAGTCGGGCGGCGTTCTCGCCTCTCACACTCCTCGGGCACGGTGTGCCCACCCAGATAATCTCAACGGGTGGCGCACCAGCTCGTCGTCGTCCGATACGACTCCGAGTGGCCGCATCGCTTTGAGGCCGAGCGCGCGCTGCTGGAGCGCGTGCTCGCCCCGTGGCTAAAGGGGGGAATCCACCACATCGGCGCGACCGCCGTTCCCGGGCTCGCCGCCAAGCCGATCATCGACATGATGGCTGGAGTGGGTGACTTCGAAGAGGCGCGGGCCGCGTTCGATCCGCTGCGCGAACAGTCCTACCACCACGCGCCCCATCGCCCGGGCATCGCACACCACTTCGCCAAGCCGTCGCCTCGATTCTCGGAGATGACGCATGGCCTTCATCTCACCGAGCCGGGAAGCGACCTCTGGCGCGAGCGGCTCGCCTTCCGTGACGCGCTGCGCGATGATCCCGCGCTCGCCGTCGAGTACGAAGCGCTGAAGCTGCGGCTCGCGCAGGAGCACGGCGACGATGTCGACGGGTATACGGGGGGCAAGCGCGCTTTCGTCACCCGCGTGCTGGCGAGCGCCGGGGTTCAGCTGGGCCGCAGGTGATTGAGCGCGGTCGGATAAGCCTTTCGTTTGGTAGAAAGTTGGTAGAAAGTCAAGCTCCCGGGTCTTCCCTCAACACCATAAAAAGGCCCGGCTTGCGGGCCTTTTCTCTACTCCCCGGGTTGGACTCGAACCAACAACCCTCCGGTTAACAGCCGGATGCTCTGCCAATTGAGCTACCGGGGAACGGCCGGATCAGTGTAGCGAGGGGGGCTTGGCGGAACGGGCCTCGACGGCATAGCGCCTGTTTCGCCGAGTCCTCCTAACTAGGAAACGGCGACTTCGCGCAGCGCGTCCTGGATCTTCGCCAGAACGCCCTGCAGCTCGATCGCCCGGGCGAGATCGCCGCCGCTCAGGTCGGACAGCTCCCGGCGCACGAGCCGCTCCTCCAGCCGGAGAAAGAGCTCCTGAGCGGCCGCCTCGTTCAGCCCTTCGTGCTCAGCGGTCGCGTCGAGCTCGGCCCGGAGCGCAAGCAGGTCGGAGTCGGGCTCCGCCTCGCCTGCGAGATAGGCCCGCAAACGCCGGTGGACGGGCTCGTCGAAGTGCCGGTCGTCGAGCTTGGTGAGAAACCGCTCGGCCAGCTCTGGCCGGGTTGCACAGATGGCGAGGAACTCCCGCTCGAGCCGAGCCGCGGCCCCCACCACCTTCCGGCTCGCCTGCCGCAGCGTCGGCCCGGCTGCCGCGTGCACGCGTAGGGGAACGTTGAGCCGGTCCGATGCGTACCTGGCAGCCTCGTCCTGATCTGGCCCCCGCGGCGCCTTCGCGAGTAGAGCCTGAACCCGCTCGAACCCCTCCTGCGCGCTCCCCGCGCGCTCGATCTCGAGCTTGACGCGGTGGCGCAGGTAGCCGGATGCAGTCTCGAGGAGGCCCGCGAACTCGTCGGCCGCGTCCGCGGGATCGACTCCGGGCGCCAGGGGCACGACATGGACGTCGAAGCCGGCCCCGACGGCGAGCTCCATTCCCCGGAGCGTCGCGGCCTCACCCGCTGCATCGGCGTCGAAGCAGAGATAGAGGCGGCGCGTGAGCCGCCGCAGCTCCTTCAGCTGCGGCTCGGTGAGCGCGGTACCCATGGAAGCGGCGACCTCCTCGAGGCCGCGCTGGTGCAGCGCGAGGACGTCCGTGTAACCCTCGACGACGAGAGCGCGATCGGTCTTCGCGATCGCCGCCCGAGCCCGGTCGAGCCCGTAGACGATCGTGCCCTTCCGGAAGAGCTCGCCCTCGGGCGAGTTCACGTACTTGGCGGGGATCGGGTCGTCCTCGAGCAGTCGACGCGCGCCGAAGCCGAGCACCCGGCCGCGCGCGTCCGCGAGCGGGAAGACAAGCCGGCCTGAGAAGTAGTCGTTGCCCCGCCGGTTGACGAGGCCGGCCGCGACGAGCTCCTCTTGCGTGTACCCCTTGGTGCGGGCCTTCCCGGCCAGAACCGTGCCACCCGGGGAGAGCCCGAGCCGGAACTTGCGGCATGTCTCTTCCTTGAGCCCGCGCGACTCCAGGTACTCGCGCGCGCGCGCGCCCGCGGGAGAGTCCCACAGGTAGCGCTCGTAGAATGCGGCCGCCTGCTCGAGCAAGGCCAGGAGCCGCTCGCGGCGCCTGCGCCCCGCCTCGACCGCTGGCGAGGCTTCCTCGTACTCGAGCTGGACTCCGGTGCGGTCGGCCAGCCACTCGACCGCCTCGGCGAAGTCCAGACCCTCGGACTCGCGCACGAAGGTGATGAGGTCACCGCCCTTGCTGCAGCCGAAGCAGTAGAAGAGCTTCTCGACCGGGTTGACCGAGAAGCTCGGCGTTCGCTCGTCGTGGAAGGGGCAGCGGCCCGTCCACCGGGCACCGACCCGACGCAGCTGTGTGCGCCCCGAGACGATCTCGACCATGTCGGCCGCGCCGACGACCTGCTCGATCGAAGCTTTCTGAATCAGTGCCACGCGAGCGCGAAGCGGTCGGTCATGCCCGAGACGTAATCGGCGATCTGCTCAGCGTGGTCGCCGGGACGCCCGCGCGGCAAGTCCTCGGGCACGTCGTGGAAGTGGGCGACGAGGCGACGAATCGTCCCGGTCGCAGCCGCCCGCTGCTCCTGCGCCGCCGGCCCGAGATAGACCTGCTCGAACATGAAGGCGCGGAGGTTGAGCATCGCGTGCCGAACCTCCTCGCTCTGCGCGATGTCACCGGCCTGGGAGGACGCCTCGACGATGTCGTGGACGAGCGTATCGATCCGCCTCGAGCCGCGGTCGCCGAGGAGAGCGATCTCCTCGGCGGGAAGCTCGTCCGCGGTGAGCACCTCGGCTCGAATGGCGTCGTCGATGTCGTGGTTGATGTAGGCGACCCGGTCGACGAGGCGCACGATCTTCCCCTCGAGGGTCGACGGCTCACCCGGCCCCGAGTGGTTGAGGATGCCGTCGCGGACCTCCTCGGTGAGGTTGAGCCCGCGCCCGTCCCGCTCGAGGACGTCGACGACGCGAAGGGATTGCTCGTTGTGGCGGAAGCCGCGTCCGAACAGCTCGCGCAGCACGTCGTCGAGCGCCTGCTCGCCCGTGTGCCCGAACGGCGGGTGACCGAGGTCGTGCCCGAGCGCGATCGCCTCGGTGAGGTCCTCGTTCAGCCGGAGGGCCCGCGCGACCGAGCGCGAGATTCCGGCCGCTTCGAGCGTGTGCGTGAGCCGCGTGCGGTAATGGTCGCCTTTGGGATCGATGAAGACCTGCGTCTTGTGCATGAGCCGGCGAAACGACTTCGTGTGCACGATCCGGTCCCGATCGCGCTGGAACGGCGTCCGCAGCGCGCACTCTTCTTCCTCCTCGCGCGCGCGCCCGCGCGTCTCATAGGAGCGCACCGCAAGCGGGGAGAGCCAACTCTCCTCGTGCTCGCGCACGCGAGTCTCGAACTCGTCCCCCACCCTTCCAGCTATGTCAGGCACTGTTCTCCCAGCCTAGAGAATGATCGCGACGGTGCCGCCGTCAGCGCTCCACGCGGATCCCGTCACATAGCTGGCGCGGTCCGAGCACAGGAAGACGATCACCGCGGCAATCTCCTCCGGCTCCGCGAAGCGACCGAGGGGCCGTCCCCTTCCGACGGCCTCGAAAACCTCCTCGCGGCTCTTGCCCAAGAGCTTGGCCTGCTGGTCCGCGAGTCCGCCAGGCTCGAGCCACGCCGGCGAGGTCGACGGGCCGGGCGTGACCGCGTTGCACAGGATCCCCTCTTTCGTGTAGAGGTCGGCGACGAGCCGGGAGAGCGAGAGAACCGCGGCCTTGGTCACGCTGTAGTCGGGCATGCTGGTCGACGGTCGCTTGCCCGCGCTCGAGCTCACGTTCACTATGCGGCCGGAGCCGCGCTCGCGCATGCCTGGAAGGACCGCTTGGATGGCCCGCACGTAGCTCATGACATTTAGCTGCCAGAGGCTCTCCCAGTCCTCGTCCGTGAGCTCGTCGAAGCGCCGCTGATAGGCGACGCCGACGTTGTTCACGAGGCAGTCGACCCGGCCCAGCTCCCGCTCGACCTCGTGCACGAGCTCGCCCGGCGCCGAAGGCAGCGAGAGATCGCTGGCGACGTGAAGGGCCTCGCCGACCCCCGGCGCCTCGGCGCGCCGGCCACAGGTCACGACGCTCGCGCCCTCCTCCGCGAGCAGGCGCGCGGTCTCCTTCCCGATGCCCGCAGTGGATCCGGTGACGATGCAGACGCGGTCTTTCAGGCCGAGATCCATTGGGTAACTACCCTAACCGCCGTGACGACGATCCTCCTCGCCCGCCACGGCGAGAGCGACTGGAACGCCGAGAAGCGCTGGCAGGGGCACGCCGACCGCCCGCTGACCGAACGGGGCCGTGCACAGGCCCAGGCCCTCGCAGCGCGCCTGGAGGACATCGAGCTCGACACCGTCTACTCGAGCGACCTGCGGCGGGCGCGGGAGACGGCCGAGGCCGTCGCTGGCGCCAAGGGGCTCCAGGTCCATGCGGTGCCCGAACTTCGCGAAGTCGACGTCGGTTCCTGGTCCGGCCTGACGCGCCTCGAGGCCAAGCAGCGCTTCCCCGACGACTACGCCCGCTGGCTGGACGGCGGGCACGGCTGGCCGGACGGCGAGACCTACGACGAGATGCTGGAGAGGATTCTCGCGGCCGTGCAGCGCATCGTCGCGAAGCATCCTGACGAGCGCGTCCTCATCGTCGCCCACGGTGGCCCGATCCGGGCGATCCACGCGCACGCGCTCGGGATGGACGTGCATGCCTACCGCCGCATGCGCCCTGTGGAGCCCAACGCGCGTCTGTCGGCGGTCTGTGCCGAGGACGGCCGGCTGACTCGCGTCTGCCGCGGAGGCGAGATCGAGGATCTCCTCGCCGAGGATGACCTCGAGCGGGCGGCGGAGGCCGCCAAGCCGCCCTCCCCTGGAGGCTAGCCTCCTAGAAGCTGGGCACTACACTGAGTCCAAGTGGAGGACTACACGAACAAGTACAAGGGCGAGCAGGTCGAGATCGAGCTCTTCGGCGGCGAGTACCAGGAAGGAACGCTCACGGCCTACTGCCACGTCGAGGGCGTGCCGCACATCGAGCTCAACGGACACATCCTCATCCCGCTGCAGAACATGGCGTCCCTCCACTGCTCGAGCCGCTGCGACGCCCCCGAGCCGGACTGGCCGCCCCGAGGGCTGGCTGAGTCGGACGGCGACGAGCAGACGTAACGCTCGTTGCTCCTCGCGGCACGAAACGTTCTCAAAGCCTGTCTCCTCTTCGGCCTCTTCGTCGCCGGCCTCACGGCGCTCGGCTGGTGGCTGGGCGGCTTTGGGCTCGCGAGCGTCTTCTTCGTCGTCGCCCTGTTGATGGCCGCGACGCTCCACTGGTACGGCCCTCGGATCGTGCTGGCGTCGCTCGGCGCGCGGGAGCTCTTGCTCGCCGAGGCGCCGGCGCTGCATACGACGGTTGAGCGGCTAGCCACACGTGCCGGAGTTCCGCGGCCGCGCCTGTTTTTGCTCGAGGACGGGCATCCTCGAGCTTTTGCCGTCGGGCGCGGTACGAGCGCGGCCGGGATCGCCTTGAGCCAGGGACTGCTCGGAATGGCACCCCCGGCGGAGCTCGAAGGCGTGCTGGGCCATCACCTGGCGCGCATCCGCCACCGCGACGTGGTAGTCGAGACACCGGTGATCGTGCTGGCGGGCTGGCTCGTCGAAGCGAGCCGGATCGGCGGCTGGCTCGAGCGGACACTCCTCTTTGTGCTCGCGCCGGTGGCCGCTGGACTCGTGCACGCGCTCTTGTCGCCGAGGCGCATCTTCGCGGCCGATGGTGCGGCCGCCCAGATCTGCGATTCGCCGCACGCCTTGGCCGACGCACTCATCCGGCTCGAGCAGGCGATGGAGCTCGTCTCCTTTCAGGCCAGCGCGGTGACGGAACCGCTCTACACCGTGAATCCGTTCGAGCCTGAGGGCCTGGCAGCGATGTTCTCTACGCATCCGGTGATCGGCGAGCGCGTCCAGCGACTGCGAGCCCTGGACCCGGACTGGCGCGAGAAGCTACGGGCCGCTTAATAGAGAAAGGCCGCCCGAGGCGGCCCCTCAGTAAGCAAAAAAACCGGCGGCGTCCTACTCTCCCGGGAGGTTACCCTCCGAGTACCATCGGCGCTGGCGGGCTTAACTTCTCTGTTCGGAATGGGAAGAGGTGTTTCCCCACCGCTATAGCCGCCGGAGACCGTTGAGTTGTGTGCACTGCGGCGCAGGCGCCGGCGCACCCTCAAAACTCCATAGCGACACACGATGTTCAAATCAAGACCTCGGGTAATTAGTACGGGTCCGCTAAACGCGTTGCCGCGCTTGCACGTCCCGCCTATCAACGTGGTGGTCTCCCACGACCCTTACTCCCTCGAGGGGATGGGAAGCCTCATCTCGAGGTGGGCTTCCCGCTTAGATGCTTTCAGCGGTTATCCCATCCAGACGTGGCTAATCAGCAGCGCCGTTGGCACGACGACTGATACACCAGAGGTCTGTTCGTCCCGGTCCTCTCGTACTAGGGACGACTCCTCTCAAGCTTCCAGCGCCCATGGTGGATAGGGACCGAACTGTCTCACGACGTTCTGAACCCAGCTCGCGTACCGCTTTAATGGGCGAACAGCCCAACCCTTGGGACCTACTCCAGCCCCAGGATGCGACGAGCCGACATCGAGGTGCCAAACCCTCCCGTCGATGTGGACTCTTGGGGAGGATGAGCCTGTTATCCCCGGCGTACCTTTTATCCGTTGAGCGACGGCAATTCCACTCTTCACCGCCGGATCACTAAGGCCTGCTTTCGCACCTGCTCGACTTGTCAGTCTCGCAGTCAAGCTCCCTTATGCCTTTACACTCTACGCACGATTTCCAACCGTGCTGAGGGAACCTTTGCGCGCCTCCGTTACATTTTAGGAGGCGACCGCCCCAGTCAAACTGCCCACCTGACGCTGTTCCCGACCCGGATCACGGCATCGGGTTAGAAGCCCAGAACACGAAGGGTGGTATCCCAAGGGTGCCTCCACGAGCGCTAGCGCGCCCGCTTCACAGGCTCCCACCTATCCTGGACAACGTGTCCCAGACTCCAACATCAAGCTGCAGTAAAGGTGCACGGGGTCTTTCCGTCCAACCACGGGTACTCGGTATCTTCACCGAGACTACAGTTTCACCGGATCCCTCGTTGAGACAGCGCCCAAGTCGTTACGCCATTCGTGCAGGTCGGAACTTACCCGACAAGGAATTTCGCT
>Ga0214472_10005916_pt1 | contig 12846 bp, 9 predicted proteins | sample RVTome_6_FD_207662 | JGI IMG/M metagenome (GOLD analysis project Ga0214472, IMG submission 207662) | Soil microbial communities from uranium-contaminated site in the Upper Colorado River Basin, Wyoming, United States - RVT140D175 | ecosystem: Environmental > Terrestrial > Soil > Contaminated >... | reverse complement strand
TCACACACCTCTTTTCGCCCCTTCCCTGAGATATAATCGAAACCCATGGCGAATCCAGGATCAGGTCCAGCCAGCCGGTCATCCTCAAGCTGGGGGAGGGTCACGCGCCGGCTTGGGGTGTTTGGTCTGCTCGTTGGGCTGGCGGCCCCGGTCTTTTTTTCCGAGCCGATCATGGCCGCAGGCGATGATGCGCCGGGATTGGTCCTCGATAAGATCGTCCCGACGGGGGAGTACGGAGCCGTCTACGTCGAGGGTGGTCTGGCATTCACCGCCACGCAGGGCTATTTCCAGATCATGGATCTCTCAAACCCTTTCGAACCGGAGGTCCTGCGCTATTTCATCCTCCCGGACGTACCGGGAGACGTCCTGGTGGAAGACCTTGTGGTCAAAGACGGGTTCGCCTATCTCGCCCTCGGCCAACTCGGTTTGCGGGTATTGGACCTCCGCGAGCCGTGGTCGATCAGCCAGGTCTGGGTGTACGGACCGGAAGAAGGGTTTGCGGGCCACGCGGTTCAACTGTACGTCGACGGGGGCCACCTCTTTGTCGCGGCCGCATCCGGCGGTTTGTACCTTTTCGATATCGGTTCGCCGGCGATCCCTGTCCTGCTGGTCAACCGGGACGAATATCCCGTTGGAGATGTGAAGGCAGACGGAACCACCTTATACATGACCGAAAACAGCCTCGGGTATCAGGATCACGAGTTTGAAATTCTCGACATCAGCGACCCGCAAAACCCGGTGGTCACCGGTTGGTTGGATCTTCCCAGTCTCGGTTTTGGAGGAATCCCGGCCTTCGACGTCCTGGACGGGCGCGCCTATCTCGTGATGGCGCAAGATACTTTTTACGGATATGAGGTCTGGCTGGCGATCATCGATGTATCCGATCCGGAACAGCCCGTGGTCCTGTCCGAATCGGATACGATCGGGGGCCCATTTGGCCCGCAGATTGAGATCGCGCTGCATGAGACATTCGTGTACATCTCAGGCACCCGCTCCTATATTTCGGGTCCCTATTTTGACTCGGACCTGTTCATCCTGAACGCGGCAAACTCGAACGCGCCGGTGCTGATCGGATCGATCGAGTTCCCGGGTCCGATCTTCGACATGTTTGGGAACGATGCCGCGCTGTTCGCTGCCGGCAGGACCTTCCGCACCGGTCTTTTTCCGGTGAGATCCGCAGCAGATATGACCGAATTCGGTCTCCCCGCCCCGCAGGATATGGTGATCGAAAAAGCTACCTACTCCGGCCATTTCACCGGATACGAGGGGCTCACCTGGGATTCGCTCCGGAGCCCGGACGCCGCAAGCTATGATGTCGCCGTGCCGCCGGAATTCGAGCTGTTCGGGCGGTACCTGTTTGAATTTGCCTGGTTTGACAGCTTTGGGGTCAGCGTCCGGGGAAATTTTTCGGCGTATGACCTGGTGAACGCGCCGCACCTCGATCCGCTGTTTGAATGCAAATATCCGACCTGCCCGTTCGACCAGCCGGAGGCCGCCGCACTGGCCGGAGATCGCCTGTACGTCCGCACCGAAGACGAACTGACCCTGCTCGATTTTTCCAACCCGCATGAGTTTGCACCGATCGGATCGATCCCATTCCCAACCGGCTACACGAAGCTGGCCGCTGTCGACGATATCCTGTTCGCCGGTCTGACCAACGGCTTTGAGGTCTTCGACTTCTCGGATCCCCTCAACCCGGTCTCGCTCGCCGTCGAGCCGGTTGCAGGACCAACCAACGACCTGGTCCTGATCGGCGATCGGCTCTACCTGTCCGCGAGCGGAGCCGGGCTGGTCATCTTCGACGTGTCGGACCCCTCAAACCCGGTCAACCTGGGTGAACTCGCCACGCCCGGAACCGCCAATGAGATCGTGATCGAATACCCGTTCGCCTTCATGGCCGATGGCCCCGGCGGCCTGCGGGTGATCGATATCTCCGAGCCGGCGGTTCCGGTTGAAGTCGCATTTTTCGACAACGTCCTCGACGCCACGCAGGTCGCCGTCGACCGCAGTACGATCTGGCTGCTCGACCCCGAGGGGATGACCTTCGTCTTCCGGTTCGGCCATTCGGTCTTCGGGACCGTCATCGACAAGCACGGGAACGCCCTCCCCGGCATCGACATCGCAGCGGACCTGGTCGGTTCCCGAAGCACGAATTGGGCCGGGAATTTCTCCTTTGACTTCCTCAACCCGGGCCAGCTGACGATCACCCCCTACTTCAGCGGCCACACCTTCTACCCGGCTTCCCGCACGGCGACGGTCCCCCCGGACGCCGGCTCGCAGACTTTCATCATGCTCGGCCCACCTGCCTCGGTCGCCGTCTCCCCGGCACTCTCGAGCGCCCTGACCTACACCGACACCCAGAGCCTCCCCACCACGGCCGTCTTCCCGCCCGGTTCGGTCGCGATCGCAGGCACCGCCTACCTGACCCCGACCCTGGCTGTTTCGTTCCCGGGCTACACGTTTGCCTTCCACGCCTTCGACCTGGATTTCCCGGCGCTGGAGAACTGCGCGGTTCCGGTTGAGCTGGCGATCACCTACAGCGAGCTCGACCAGTCGGCCGTCTCGGATCCGTCGGCGGTCGCGCTGTGGCAGCTGGGTCCGTCAGGTCGGATTCAGGTCAGCGGCGGGGTGATTTCGACAATCGGGGACGTTTTCATGTTGGAAGTCGAGATCTGCACGCCAGGGCGGTACGCCCTGTTCGGGCCGTCTAACCTGCTTTATCTCCCGATGATCCTGGAGTGATACTGCGGGTCCGGGGAGAACTCGCCCTTTCGCCCCCTTCGACTACCTGCGAGCTTCGCTCGCCCTCCGCTCAGGGCAGGATTCGCCCATTCGCCCATTCCTAAAACACTGCGCCTCTGAATCCCCCGCCTCCCCAACCGTTTCCCTGTAAAATAACGACACAAGTTCGCCGCACTTTTTACCGGAGGAGAAGATGACCGACCCAATCGATAAGCCGCTGTTCGACCGGATCTGCGCGCTTCTGGAGGAGTATCCCGACCACGCTCCCACAGTCGATTACCTGCGCGGCCGGGCGAACGGGGCCCTGGTCCTGTTCCTCCCGGCCGAAGACGATGAGGACAATCCTTCGGGGTGGCAGTCGATCCTGGCGGACCTGGCTGAGGTTCACCCGCTGCTCGAAGACGCCGGGATCGGGATCCTGGTCGTGAAACCCCCCTTCGAGGGGTCACTCTTTCCCGGCGGATCCGGGCTGCCGTTCCCGTGCGTCGATTTCACCGCGGGCGATGAGGACCTGTCCTGCGTGCTCTGGAAGTCGGTGCGTGAGCTGGTCACCTGCCGGTTTTTCGAGTTCGCCGCCCTGCTGGACCGGGAAAACGCCCGGCTGCGCAAGGAGTGGCGCAAGCAGGGTCCAGTCGGCTTGGTCCCGGCGATCCTGGCCTACCTGGTCGACGACGACCACCTGGTGTACACGCCGGGGATCGAACTGGTCCACCTCTACGAGCGGGCGCACCTGGCCCGGCGCCGGGAGAACGCCGCTGCAGAGGGGCTCCCGGCCGACCCCGACCAGGCCGCGGCTTACCAGGCGCTGATGACCGGCGGACCGGACCGCCCGGCGGTGGGGATGGCCTTCTCCGGGGGCGGCATCCGCGCCGCCACCTTTACCCTGGGGATGACCCAGGCCCTGGCGAAGACCCGCTTCCTGCCCTGGGTCGATTACTTCTCCAGCGTCTCCGGCGGTGGGTTCACGGCTTCAAACCTCGTCAGCTTGCTTTCGCGCCGCTCTGCCTCCGGTGAATACCACTTCAATACCCAGTGGGAGCACTTCCCGTTCAACCCGGAGATCGAGGCCTTTCGGGCTCCGGGCGATCTCGAAACCCTGACCAGCTACAGCGAAAATCGCAACTTCCGGGACGTCTCTCACCAGCCCGGGCGCAACGCCCAGCTGACCCACCTGCTCAAAAAAGCCAACTACCTGATCCCCCGCCTGGGCCTGGCCACCCGGGACCTCCTGCGCGGCCTGGGCGCCCTGCTCCCCGGGATGGGGTTCACCCTGATGCTCTTCCTCCTGGCCGTGGCGGTCGCCGCCGGAGCGCATTATTTCATCGCCGGGCTGCTCGCCCCGGCGGTTCTGGTCGAGGCCGTGCTCCCCACCGGGGTGGGCCTGGCCGACCTGCTGGCTTACCTGTTCAATGCCCCCATCGGGGGCGCCTACGGCCCGTCCAGTGTGTACATCGATATGTTCGTATCGGGCGCTGCGGCTGCCCTGTTCGTGTACGTTTTCCTGGTGGCCCAGTACAGCTACCCGATCTCGAGGAAAAAAGAGACGGCCGATGCGGAGGCGGAAACCGAAACAGCCGCCCTGGAACCCCGCCAGGGATCCGATTCAGCCCGGGTGCCCGGACGGCTGCGCGCCCGGTTCATCTTCATGCTGCTGGTTTTCCTGATCGCCGGCGGGGCGGCCTGGTTCTTCGGCTGGCGGCTGACCGGCGCCGGTGCGGCGGTCTTTCCCGACCTGGGGCTGGCACTCTCTCCGGCGGCCGGGTTGATCGTTAGCCTGCCCATTGCCCTGTTCGCCCTCGACTCGCTCCTGGTCCTGTCCTTGCGGATCGGCCGGGCCCGGGCCGGGGTGATCACCCTGGGCGCCGTTTTCCCGCATCCGCGCGCCATGGTCCCCCTGTTCGCTCTATACCTGCTGCAGGTTTTGGCCGCCTTTTACCTGCTCCGCGACCTGCTGGGGCCATCCGGCCTGATCTTCCCGGTCGCGCTCGCCACCGCCGGCGTCCTGATCCTGCTCCTGACGGACCAGGTGATGGACCAGGGCATCATCGGCTGGCCGCGCTGGGCCACCGCCGCCATCCTGCTGTCGTTGACGGGCCTGGGCGCCGGGCTGCTGCTGCCCCAGGTCGCCGACCGGGTCCCGCTGGGCTGCCCGGACTGCCTGGCCTGGACCCTGCTGCCGGCGGCCGGGCTGCTCTTCGCCGTCCCCGGACTGGCCGTCTACGGCCACCGGGCCGCGATTTGGGGGGGCTTCGGGCTCGACCGCTGGGAGCGTTACGACCGCTTCGTGCTCAAGATGGTGCTGGCCTTCGAGGTCGCTGCGTTGCTGCTTGCGCTGGTGATAGCCCGGGCCAAAGCCGGGCCGGACCTGGCCGGGTTCGCCTTCTGGATCTGGCAGCCGGCCGTCTTCCTGGTCGGGATGCTGGCCGTCTTCACCCTGATCCGGCTGGTCGTCACCGGGCGGCGCGAGACCTGGGGCAGCACCCGTTTCCGGACGATGATCTGGGCGGTGATCGGGATGAAGTCGTACGTCGTCATCGCCGCCGTGGTGTTTGCGCTTCTGGCCGTCCCGCATATGCTGGCGATCGAAGAATCCGGGATGGCCGAATCGGGGATCCCGGTCGCCACGGCGATTCTCAGCGGCGCCTGGGCATTCTTCCTGGCCCGGTTCTCCGGGAAGGAGACCTCCGGGGAGGGCCTCCTGACGCGTCTGCTCGCGCTGCCGGCCGGGATCCGCAACTTCGTGCTCGGCGCGCTCGTCATCATCTTCTGGCTGTCGCTGGCCTTTATAGCCGAAACCTTGCTGGACCTGTTCCTGCCCGACCCGATCCGGGCGCTCGGCGTCGGGCTGGTTGCCCTCGGGCTCCTGCTGCTGATCGGGATCCTGCTCAACTACAACTTCCTCTCGCCCCACTTGTTCTTCGGCGATCGGATCGTCGACGTCTTCCTGCGCACGGATTATGAGACCGAGGACGGCCGGGTCGTCGTCCTGCGCGACGAGACCGACTACCTCCTGCGATCGATCTGCCAGCGCACGAGCTCGGCGCCATACCACCTGGTGGTCTCCGCCATCAACCTGGCGGGGAGCGGCCACCTGCAGGACCGCGACCGCAAGTCGCGCCACTTCATCTTCTCCCGGGAGTTCGTCGGCTCGAACGCCACCGGTTACGTCCGGACGGCGTTGTACCGCGGGGGCTCGACGAAATACGGCAGCACGATCGCCCTCTCCGGCGCGGCCGTCTCGCCCGGCCTGGGGACCTTCACCTTCTTTGCCCAATCCTTCATGCTGACCCTGCTCAACGTCCGGCTGGGCCAGTGGTGGCTCAACCCGAAGGAATACGCCGGGCAGATCCTCTCGGAAACGGCTCTTCAGAAGATGGAGACGTACGAGTCGAAGGCTTTCTGGCCGCTCTATCTCCTGGACGAAGCGTTTGCAAAAACCACCGCCCGCCGGAAGCTGGTCAACCTGACCGACGGCGGGCACACCCGCGACAACGGCGGGCTCTATCCCCTTTTCGAGCGCCGCTGCCGCCTGATCATCGCCGGGGATGCCAGCCAGGACGCCGCCGGCCTGTGCCCGGACCTGTTCAGCGCCCTGCATTACGCCCGGGTTGACCTGGGGGTGGAGGTCGAAATCGACGTCAGCGGGCTGAAGCCGGCCGGGGAGGGCGAGAAGGGCCGGGTCCCGGGGATGACCGAAAGCCACCTCGCCGTCGGGCGGGTCCGCTACCCGGCCGCGTACCGGCGGGACGGCTCGCTGAAGTACCCGGCCGAACACGGCTGGCTGGTCTATGTCAAGCCGGCGGTCTCCGAGTGCATGCCGCCCGAGGTGCTCCAGTTCTGGGAGACGGATAACGAGATGTTCCCCCACCCGACCACGGCGGACCAGTTCTTCAGCGAGCGCCAGTTCGAGGCGCAGCGGAGGCTGGGGGAAGAGTCGGTGACCCGGTCGCTGCAGGTCCTGCGGGACGGCTACCGCACCGGCGCCGTCCGGGATCCCGGTGGGGTCAAAGCCCGCTTCCTGCGCGAGGCGATGGACCGCGGCCGGGTCGATTACGCCCTCCTGCAGCACAGGCAGGGCTTGCTGGACGTCATCCTGCGGGACCTGCAGCGTGCGGTCCGCCGGTTCGCCGGGGAGGCTACACCTGCCGATGCCTGAAGACAGCTCGGTACAACCGGACGAGATCACCCTGTCCAAAACCGATTTCCTAGTCTACCTGGATTGCCCGCTGCACCTCTGGGCGGCGAAACACGAACGGCTGGAAATCACGGCCCCGGCGCCGTTCCAGCTGCGCCTTATGGCGCAGGGCCGGGAGGTCGAGGCGCTGGCCGGGCCGGTGGTGCGGGATCTCGCCGGGGAGGCGGAGCTGGTCGACCAGCCGGAACTCGTTGACGGGCCGTTCCACGCCCGGCCGGATCACCTGGTCCGGCATGCGGACGGTCGGGTCGACCTGGTCGAGGTCAAGAGCAGCAGCTCCCCCAGGAAAGAGCACGAATACGACCTGGCGTTCCAGGCGCTGGTGGGCCGGGCCGGGCTGGATGTAGATAAGCGGTACCTGGTTTACGTCAACAAAGAATACGTCCGCCGGGGCGAGATCGACCCGCGCGGGCTTTTCGTGGTGGAGGACCTCACCGAGCCTGCCGCAGCCCGGCGGGACGAAGTGCTGGAACAGCGGGCCCTGGCGCTGGCTGCCGTCCGGCAGGAGACCCCGCTGGGCCTGCGAGGCTGCACCGATCCGGACACCTGCCCCTGCCCGGCGCTGTGCCACCCGGACCTGCCGGAGAACCCGATCTACGACCTGCCGCGCCTCGGCCGGAAGGCGCTCGAACTGAAGGCCATGGGCGTGACGGCGATCGAGGACATTCCCGCCGACTTCCCGCTCACCGATACCCAGCGCGCCCAGGTGGAGCTCATCCGGCGCGGGGAGCCGCAGATCGATGCAGTTGCGATCCGTGGGTTCCTGGCCGGGTTGAAATTTCCGTTGTATTTTCTGGACTATGAGACCGTCAACCCGGCGCTGCCGTTGTTCGACGGCTACCATCCCTACGACCTGGTCGTTTTCCAGTTTTCGCTGCATATCGTCGAAGAGCCCGGCGCGACCCCGGTTCACCATGAGCACCTGGCCCTGGACCCGGTCGACCCGGCTCCCGGGCTCGCCGCGGCGTTGGCAGAGGCCCTTGGGCCTCACGGGTCGGTACTGGTCTGGAACCGCTCGTTCGAAGCGCGCAGCAACCGGATGCTGGCCGAGCACGCCCCGGAGAAGGCTGCTTTTTTTGCGGACCTGGACGCCCGCCTGGTCGACCTGATGGATGTGTTTCGGAACGGCCACTACCGGCACCCGGGGTTCCGGGGCTCGGCCTCCTTGAAGAAGGTCCTGCCGGTCCTGGCGCCGGGGATGAGTTATGAGACGCTGCGGATCGGGGACGGCGAGGCGGCGATGCAGGCCTGGTGGCGGCTGCTGATGGAGGACCTGGATGTAGGTCCGCGGGCCGACCTGGAGGAGGCGTTGTTGGTGTACTGCGCGCAGGACACTGCGGCGATGATGGCGATCTGGGAAGTGCTGGCGGGGTTTTGAAAACGGGAGACGATTTTCAGCCCGGGAACTAATCTGCGTTGATCACATACCAGCCTTTGCTCTCTTTGATCAGGGTGAGGGACCTTTCTTCGATATCCAGCTTCCTGGCGATTTCCCAACCCGTCGCCCCATTTCTCAGAAAGATATCAAAACGGCCCGCTGCGGCCGGCAGGACACAAGTTTTGCCGGGGCCGGCCAAACCGGTGCTGACCAGGACGCTCCCGATAAAAATCTGCGCCTGGGCTTTGATATCCGTCTTGTTCTGCAGTTTGATCTCGTTGTTTGTCATAGAGGCCACCTGGTGGCTTTCCGAAAAATAGGCCGGTTATATTGACGAGGGTGCGCCGGTTGCACCGGCGCACCCTCGTTGAAAATTGGCCAGGCTGCCGTTCTCTCAGGCCGTTTTGACGCTCATGCGCTGGTAGAAGTACACGGCGGCCAGGAGAATGATCGCACCGGCAAACCCGACCAGCATGGACGGGAAGCTGAAATCTTTCTGGTTGACGATCTCGATGCCGAACATCGGCGCGAAGAAGAGCCCCGCCAGGATCGAACCGACGATCCCGACGAACATATTCAGTCGAATCTTCCGTTCTTCGCTACGGTGAAGGACCAGCGCGGCCAGCAGGCCGCAGACGGATCCGGTGAAAAGCCAGGTGAGTAATGTCATTTCGATCTCCTTAAATCTCGATCTTGCGGGCCGCAGCCTTTAACCGGGTTGCGATGCGGTCCGGGGTTTCCCCTTTGCTGATGAAAGCATCCGCTCCGATAGAAAGGGCAGCCTGGTGGCGGGCATCCAGGCGGCTGATGAGCACGACGATGACTTCCCTCGGAAAAATCGCCCGCAGCCCGGCCAGTGCGCCGTTGCCTCCACCCGGCAGCAGGTCATAATCCACGACCAGCATGTCGAGGCCGCTCCCCGGCGCTTCCGCAAAAAGGGTCGCCCAATCGGCGGCTTCTCCGACGACGGACATATCGAGATCGTTCAGCAGGAGACGCAGCGCGGTGCGCTCGTCGGTCAGGGTGTCGGCAAGATAGACTCGGGGCATGCCTTTATCATAAGAGATACAGCGCGCGGGCACATCCCATGACCGGGTAATCTTTCCATCCGCCATCTGGGGGATTTTCGGCCGGGCTGCAGCCCGGCTTGGGGGTCCTGCAGGCAGGGATCAGTCGATCAGACCGTGACGCAGGGCCAATGACGCGGCCTCCGTCCGGCTGGCGGCGCCCATTTTGGAGAGGATATTGCTGACGTGAGATTTGATGGTCGAGGGGCTGACGAACAGCTTCTCGGCGATCTGGGTGTTGTTCAGCCCTTCGACAAGGAGCGCTAATACAGCCCGTTCGCGCTCTGTCAGGTCGTGGCCGACTGCCCGCCCCCGTCCGGATGCACGAACCAGCGCCTGGGCCGCCTCCGAGGCCAGGGTGGTCCGGCCGGCGTGCGCCGCGCGGATCGCGTCGGCCAGGTCCTCCGCCGAAATGTCCTTGAGCAGATAGCCGATCGCCCCGGCCTGCAGCACGTCTCTCACGAGTTCTTCTTCTTTAAAACTGGTCAGCGCGAGGACCTGCATATCGGGGAACTGCCGGCGGATGGCGCGGGTTGCGTCGGCCCCGCTCATTTCGGGCAGGACCAGATCCATGAGCACGACATCCGGATTCACCTGAGCGCAACGCAGGATGGCTTCGGGGCCGTCAGCGGCCTCGCCGGCCAGTTCCAGGTCATCGAAGGATTTCAGGAAGGCGGCCAGCCCGCGGCGGACCATGGTGTGGTCGTCCACGATAAGGACGCGGATCGAGGGAAGCGGGGCGGTCGTCATAGAGTTTGAGACCGGTGGGATTCCGGCCACCGGAAGGAAATTTCCGTCCCCTCACCGGGCAGGCTGGCGATTTCCAGGTCCGCATCCACGGCCTCGGCGCGTTCGCGGATCATCTCCAGGCCGTAGTGCCCCGATGCGATCCGGTCCGGGTCAAATCCGCGCCCGTTATCACACAAGCGCAGCTGGATTGCGTCCTGGTCGTAGGATATATCGATTTCCACCTGCGTTGCCCAGGAGTGTTTGGCGATGTTGTTCAGCGTTTCCTGGCATATCCGGTACAGGGCAATCTGGACTTCGGCCGGCAGCCGGCCCTGTCCTTTCAAACTGCCCTGCCCCGTAATGGTCAGCGTGACGGGGATGTTTGTTCGTCCGGTCAGCGCGCTGCTCAGGAGATGCAGCAAATCGACGAGGTCGGCGTCGGTGAGGGCTGATGGCCGCAGCTCCAGCAGCATGGTACGCATCTCGGCCATCGCGCCGCTGGTGAGGCGGCGCAGGTCTTCAAGGGACTGGCGCGCCTCCTGCGGATCGCGGTCCCACAGGCGCGGGAGCACCTCGGCGATCAGCGCGGCCGAAAAGAGCGATTGGTTCACGGCATCATGCAGGCTCTGGGCGAGACGCTGACGCTCCTCGAGGGCGGCGAGGGTTTGGGCGTGTTCGTACAGTTCCGAATTCACCATCGCAATGGCAGCCTGGCTCGCGACCGTCAGCACGAGTTCGGCGTGGTAGCCCGTGAAATAATCCGGCCTCGTATGACCGATGCCCAATCCGCCGATGATCCGGCCTTTGACCGCCAGGGGAACCCACATCCAGGAACGGATTTCCTGAAACAGATCGTCTTCCCGGTCATTGAGGAGCGAACGGAAGAGTACGGCGGACGGATCCGTCCCATGCACATCGGCGATGCGGACCGGCCCATCCCCGTCGAAAAGAACCGCCAGGGTTTCCGGGTCGTCGAGCGGTACGTGCAGATCGCCGCCCGGGTCCGGCGGCGCCAGACCGCGCAGCGCGCGGCTGACAAGCCCCCCCTCTTCCAGGGCAAAAATTGCAGCGTGCGTGTAATGGATGATCGTCCGCAGCTGGTCGAGGATCACGTCCGGATGGAGTTCCAGTGCGGAAGCCAGGGTCACGGAGATCTGGGCAAGCGCGGTCTGCTCGTTGGCACGCTCTGCCGTGAGGTTTCGAAACTGCTGATCCGCAAGAACCCGGCCGGAGATATCGCGCCCGATCTCCAAAACTCCGGTCCGGTCGCCGACCGCGCATGCAACCCCGCGCACCTCCACGTGGACCGGTGCGCCGTCCGTGCGGAGGTGGACGGAAACGTCGTCGTACGTGCCGCCGGATCGTGCGGTCTCCAGGTTTTTGGTGAACTTTGCCTGGCTGTCGGGGTGAATGAAGGCCGGCGGGTGCTGCCCGACGAAATCCTCGATGGGGCAGCCGTGCATAACCCCGGCGGCGGGATTGGCGTCGACCACCCGGCCGGTCTCTCCGTCGTACAGGACGATCGCATCCCGTGCGGCTTCAAAAATGCTCTGGTAGGTAGTTTTCTGCTGGTATCGATCCGTCATCGCCATTAGCCGTCTGGCCTGTCCTGATTCTATCATGCCCCATTCGGAAATCAATTCCCCCAGGTGGTGGAGTACGAAACTCCCCTGCCGGTGGATGCGCCGGGACCTGCTTGGTCTTATGATTATGCTATGTCACGAGTCTATCTGGCCGACCAACGCGCGGAGGACCGCGCCGCACTCAAATCCCTGCTTCGAGACGTTAACTTGTTTGTTATCGGTGAAGCGGCGGACTGGGCAACGGTGTCAGCCGAGGCGCCCCGATCTCGCGCCGATATGCTGGTCCTGGATTGGGATCTGCTCCCGGACGGGCCTGCTAGTTCGCTCACCGATTTGCGGGCGGCTTGCCCGGCGAAGATCGTCATCGTCCTGACCAGCCGCAACCAATCCCGCCGCCAGGCCGAACACTCATCGGGTGCGGATTCATTTATCAGCAAGGGCGAGACCCCGGACCGTGTCGCATCCGGCCTGCGGGCTGCTGCGGCACGCATTCGTGCCTGACCACTCCCCTGGATGGCGGAGAACAAGACTCCCCTGCCGGTGGATGTAATCGGTGACAGAATGGCATATGATAAGAAAAGAACCAATCCGAAAAATGAGGTGGCGGATTCGGGGTGTGCGTTAGCTAAGCTGACGCACACCCCGAATTCGCCGATCCTCCGAACTTTCGGATCGGTACCAAGTGAAGCGTCACACAACTCCAAAGGAGAACCAAATGGAAAATCGAATACAGGACCAAATTGAACAGGGCTACCGGGTCAGCAACGCAAAAGGCTTTCTCACCGGGCTGTTGATCGGAGGCGCAGCCGGTGCTGTGACAATGCTCCTGATGGCTCCCCAATCGGGACAGGCCACCAGGGCCCAGATCAAGGATAAAAGCATCGAATTGAAGGACCAGACCGTCAAAGCGGTGGAAGACACCGTCACCCAGGTCCGCTCGCAGGTCGGTAAAGCTGCGGCGACCGTCCAACACGAGGCGGAAGCGCTTCAGCAGCACGGCAAGGAAATCCTGGCTGGGCAGAAGGAACGCTGGTCCCCGGTTGTAGAAGCCGGAAAGACCGCTGTCCAGGGTTAGAAATCGAGAACGGTTTCGCAGGATTCATCCACGCCGTAACCTTCCTGCCCACCGCTCCATTCTCAGGCCTGACCCCA
>Ga0214472_10005915_pt1 | contig 12846 bp, 9 predicted proteins | sample RVTome_6_FD_207662 | JGI IMG/M metagenome (GOLD analysis project Ga0214472, IMG submission 207662) | Soil microbial communities from uranium-contaminated site in the Upper Colorado River Basin, Wyoming, United States - RVT140D175 | ecosystem: Environmental > Terrestrial > Soil > Contaminated >... | reverse complement strand
AGGCCGCGGCAACCGAGCGTACTGGGTGTTTTTCACAGCGTGTAATGAAAAACGACGCCCGTTCATGTCTCCTCATTACCCTGCTCTTTCAAATGCCCCTGGTACCTGTGTTTTACACAATAGTAAAAATATTAACGGGACAGCAGTGATATTCATTAAGGTTTTCCAACTTGCTTAACCAAGCTCAGGGACGCTTGTCCAGTCACTTGTTACTGCTGCTCACTAACATAGCTTTGCTCTTTCTCGTCAAAAGCGCCTCAAAGTCATGCAGGCAAACAGGCTTGCTGAAAAGATAGCCCTGGTAGGTAGAACAACCGTGTTGTTCGAGGAATTGTCGTTGCGATTCAGTTTCCACGCCTTCTGCGATGACGCCCATTTCCAGGCTTTTGCCCATAGTGATGATGGTCTGTGCGACGACTGCATCATTATGATTGTCCGGTAGATTGCGGATGAAAGACATGTCGATCTTGAGTTGATCAAGGGGTAACCGCGTCAGGTAAGACAGGGACGAATAACCGGTGCCGAAATCATCCAGCGAAAACCCCACGCCGAGAGCCTTGAGCGCATGCATTTTTTTTATTGAATCGTCGATGTTATCGATCAACAGGCTTTCAGTCAGTTCAATCTTTAAATGGGAGGCGGAGGCGCCGGAATTTTCAAGGGCAAGCTGTACCTGGTCAACGAAATCCCCATGTCGAAATTGGCGTTGGCTGACATTAACCGCTAATTGCAGTTCGCAGGTATCAGGATTGTTTTCCCATTTTTTGAGTTGACGACAGGCTGTTTGTAACACCCATTGACCGATAGGCAGGATCAGCCCGGTTTCCTCAGCCAGAGGAATAAAATCTGCCGGAGACACTATGCCGCGTTCGGGGTGATCCCAGCGCAATAGAAGTTCGGCGCCGATGATGCCGCGCACATTATTCACCTGAGGTTGATAGTGAAGAACAAACTGATGTTCTTCGACTGCCTTGCGTAGCGCTGTTTCAAGAGCCGCGCGTTCAGCCAAAGTAGCCTGCATTTCAGGATCAAAGAAACGCAGTGTGTTACCGCCTTTAGACTTGGCCTGATACATAGCGATGTCGGCCTGCTTCATAAGATCGGCCACTGAATTTTGAGCGCCGATGAATAAGGTGACACCCACACTTGGGGTGATATGGTGTACTTGTCCTGCGACCATATAAGGTTGGTCAAGTTCGGACAGTATCTTCTCGCCGACACGTTTGCTTTGTTCAGCTGCCTCCTTGGTATTCTTACCCAGATCGTTGAGCATGATCATAAACTCGTCTCCACCAAAGCGGGCGATGGTGTCGACTTTACGTACACAAACAGTGAGGCGTCGGGCGACTTCAATCAGTAATTGATCCCCTGCGTCGTGGCCGCGGGTATCGTTGAGGATTTTAAAGTTATCCAGATCAATGAAGAGCAAGGCTCCCCGGTTCTGGTTACGTGCACTGGCGGCAAGCGTTTGATCCAACCTGTCCAGCAGCAGTCGCCGATTCGGTAACAGGGTAAGTGAGTCATGAAAGGCGAGATGCTCGATCTCTGCTTCGGCTGCTTTGCGTTCTGTGATATCGGTCATGGTACCGACATAATGGGTAATCTCACCACTCGGGTTCTTAACGGCCGTGATGTTCAACCATCCCGGATAGACCTCACCGTTTTTACGACGATTCCATATTTCATCCTGCCAGACACCATCACGCTGTACGCAATCCCACATTTTCTTAAAGTAGGCGCTATCATGGTGTTCCGACTTGAGCAGATCTGGTGTGGCGCCCACAGCTTCTTCCGCCGAGTAGCCGGTTATCTCGGTAAAGGCGTAATTGACGCGCAGTATTTTCTGCTCTGCGTCGGTGATGATGATGCCTTCCTGGGCTTCAAATGCCGTTGCCGCGATTCTGATCTGTTCCTCTGCTCGATCATGTTCGTCACGTCGACGTAGCGTAGTAATGCCGAAGGCCAGGTCAGCAGCGAGTTCTTCCAGCAGCCTTACTTCTTCCGGGACGAAGATGTCCGGTTCTGTCGAATAGATGGTGAATACGCCGAAGGTTTGGTCTCGGTCGTCCTTGAGAACGAGAGAAAGACACGATCGATAGCCGCGCAGCAAGGCATCCTCTCGCCATAAAGCGACGCGCGGATCCAGAGTGAAATCTTGAATGACAGCACTCTGGCCACTACGAAAGGCGGTACCAGTGGGACCTCGACCTTGTTCCTTGTCAGCCCAGCTGATATTGATCTGTTCCAGATAGCCGTCCTCGACGCCGCCCCAGGCGACCGGACGTATGCTCCTGGCGTCGTCGTTTTCAGCATAGCCTACCCACGCCATGCGATAGCCCGCCTCTTCACAAACGATGCGGCAGATATCATTCAGCAGAGACTGTTCATCTTTGGCTCGTACCAGAATCTGGTTACAATCACTGATAGCGCGTAATTCCCGATTTAACCTCAGCAAGGATGCTTCTGTCTGTTTGCGCTCGGTCAGATCATAGATCATGCCTACGTATCCGGTTATTCGCTGATTCTCGTCGTGCAACGCAGTGACCGAAATGTTCACTGGAAGGCGACTGCCATCCTTGCGTATGTAGGTCCATTCATTTTCCTCTTTCAGGCCGCGTTGCGGGCGGGCAATAAACACGTCGAATCCCGCTGGAACCGTCTCGCCCAGTTCTTCAGACAACTGCCTGGCATAGCGAGCTACCTCGTCAGCATCATGCCAAAGCACGGGCGTCTGTTTGCCAATTATCTCTTCGGCGGTATAACCCAATAAGTGTTCGGCGGCGGGATTAAAGCTGGAGACAGTGCCATCGGGAGTTACAGAGATGATGCCATAGGCCGCATCGTCCAGAATCGTACGTCGGAATTGCGTTATATGATGCAAATCGTCTTCTCTATTCTGAATCGTTTCCATCATGAGGTTGAAGTTCTGACCCAGGCGAGCCACTTCATCCGTGCCAGAGGCGGGGACGCGTTGTTTATAATCGCCTTTGGTCTGAACCTGTTCCGTCGCTTTCATCAGAGCCAGGATGGGGCGTGTCAGTGTACGCCGCAGCACTGTCAACTGGGCGAGTGTCACAGCCAGCAGGATAAACACAGCAACAGCAAACATCCATATTGTCTGCCGAGTTTGCTCGCCAAGTTGATCCAATCCGATACTGAGGCGCAGGTGTGCCCCACTTGGCAAACTTTGTACTAGCTCAGCCGTATCCTCGGTAAGATAGATGCCATCCGGTCTGTCTGGAGGCGGTTCAGGTTTGGCAACAGGTCTGTGGTTGTAGCTGGCCAGAGTCTGGCCGCTATCGAGAAAAATATCCGCTGCTAAAATTTGTGGATTGGCGCGCAGGGTATCGAGAATCTCCTGGGCTCGAATCGGGTCTTCAAAAGCCACGGCCGAGTCGGTGCCGACGGAGACCAGATGTGCATAGGGCTCCATGATTTGTTGAGCGCGGCTTTCCAGGGTGAAGTTCTGATAGAGCAGTAAGCCTGCACCCGCCACGATAAACGCCAGTAGCGCCGTACCCCAAAGTACGAGTGCAAGTCTGTTGTGTATGTTGAGTTGATGGATCATGTCTATCTGGCTTTGCGTAGGACGCCATTTTCTATAACGTTTTGGGAGACTTCCAGCATTTTGGTCTGGATGGTCAGTGATACGGCTCGTGCCTGATCAAGGTTAATGCTCATGTGTACCCTGTCCTTCGCCTCTAACAGGATTATGCCGCCTTCGTATAAAAAATCCGGCGCATTACTAACCGTAAGAACCGGCTCGTCTTTCAATTTAAGCAGGGCAGCGCGACGTTTTTCAGCGTCCTGATAGGCAACGAAAACGATCTGGCATGGCGGCAATTCATCCGGCATGTTTGCACGAAAAATTTCAAATGAACGTCCTTTTTCTATGCGACCCTCAAACGTTACTTCCAGTATGTCACCGAAAGGATCTTGCCCAAGAATACCGACACACCAGGGAGAATCGCTTACTGTGAAAGTCTGATTCGGCCAGGTCACGTAACGAGCAAAATTGCGCAGGAAGGCAGCTTCTACCTTGTAGGGGTTAACCGCTACGCTTTCCTGACTCGAAACCAGACCAGGCAAATTCAACATAAACAGCAGAGCGAATAGCCATAGGCTAAATCTACTGAATAGGTGAATTTTTTTCATGAATAATCCGATCTTTAGAAACTACTTGTGAACGAGAGAATAAATTCACGCGGGCGGCTGCGCGTACTCTGTGATGGTCGGTAGACTTCATCGACAAGGTTCTTGCCGACCAGATCGATACTGAGTTGGTGATCGCCAGCTTTCCATTTGTAACCTGCCATCGCATTGACCAACACATAACTTTGATGGGCAAACTCGGGAGTATCGGGCAGCAAGGTCTGGTCGTAGATAACATTGACCCCACCGGCAACGTAGAATCCTCGTAATGAACCTTGCTTGAAATCATAGCGCGTCCACAGATTACCAATATGCGGTGCGCTCATCTGCAAAGGCGCATCATGAAAGCGTGCTACATTTTTAAAATTCTGTTGTCCGGCAGCCGAGAGAGTCGCCGGGTTCTGGGCAAGAACAGCGTCGTCATTACCACTGAATTCTGTGATTCGTGCGTCCATGTAACTGTATGACAGATACAGTTGCCAGTTGTCTTTCAACAATGCAGTCGCATCTAGCTCAATACCTGTAGAGCGTTGTTCACCGCTTTGCACATTTTTAATCTCCACTGCCCCACCGGCACCAGTTGTTGCCAGGTCATTAATAATGTTCTCGTTGGTAATGTCGAAATAAGTCAGTGTGCTCGAGAGGCGTCCCCCGAACATATCGGCCTTGATACCGATGTCATAACCGTAACCTTTGCTTGGTTCGGCGGGTGAACTCGTGCCATCGGGGTTATTGAGTGTCTGTGTCCCCGGTACGAATGATTCCGAATAGGATCCGAACAACGATACTTCGGGCGTAAGCTTGTAGAGCAGACCATACTGAGGCGTGAGTGCACTTGCCGTAATACTGGGGTCGTCTGACCCGGTTAGATGATTTTTCAATTGACTCTGCGTCCATGTCAGGCGCCCGCCGGCGAGCATAAGTAGACGATCATCGAAAAAGCCGACTGTTGCGCCGCCATAGACGGACTTATCGACGTAATCGGTGGTTTGATCTACCGCGTTTTCGGTTAACAACGAACGCGGAATAGTCAGGTTTCTGTTCCAGGTTGAAGGATCACTCAAGTCCCACAGTGGAAACGGTGAGGCGGTCGGGGTGGCACCGAGCGCCGGATCGTTGGCGGCCTGTCCGGCACGGTTATCAAATTGGCGATCAACATATTGAGTACCGAGCAATAACTTCAGGCTTGCGAAGTCGAAATTATATTTGCCGATGGCTTCGATCTCATAAGTGTCGTCGCGATTGGTGTAAGTCTGGAAACGTATACGGCGGCCTTGCAATCTTGTGGTGTTGTTGGCCATGCCGAAGTTGCCGGAGAACAGCGCATCGATCTTGTAGTCAAGGTGTGAGAAACCTGCGCGCAGGTTCCAGTGATCGTTAGCCTTGAAATCGATCCAGCTACTGAACTGGCTTGTTTCACTGTCGCGGAAATCGAAGAACGACAGGCCGTTCCAGTCGGCCGGTAATCCTGATACGTCAACGCCGGAAAGATTCGGATCGGCAGCAGCCGGCAAGACACCATTCTGGGTATTTAAACCGGGTTTTTGCATTAACTGCGGTTGTTCGTTTTTCCTGAAGTACTCGTACTTAAGCGAGACACCTAATCGATCGTTGGGTTGCCAACGCAATGACGGGGCAATGTCCAGGGAATTCGCGTCGTAGGGATCCCAGTATTCGATGTCATGATCGTAGGAAGCTGCCAGCCGATAAAAAAGCGTCTTTGTTGCCGGACCCGTTACATCAAGCTCGAAACGGTATTGATTGTCGGTACCATAATGCCCGTCTACATTCGCTGCAAAACGGGATTCCGGACTCTTGGTGATGACATTGACGATCCCGCCCGGCGCAACCTGACCGTAGAGGAACGAGGAAGGCCCCTTGACCACCTCGACACGCGAAATATTGGTCATGTCGAATATAGACGGGCCATGGAAACCGTCGCGCAGCATCTGCACGTTGCCGGCCGTGGAACTCACTGCGAAGCCGCGGATAGCGAGGTTGGCGTTACCCTCGTTGAAATCATTGCTGCGGTAAGTGACGCCTGGCGAGTAGCGCGCTACATCAAAGATGTCTCTCGGTTTCTGATCATCGATGAACGATGTATTGAAAGCTTGAATCGCGAATGGCAGATCGCCGATAGGCGTGTCGAAGCGGGAGCCGGAGATAGAGTTTGAGGCAAGGTAGCCACGATCCAGTTGTGTCGAGACCTCGAACGGCGAGATTCTGACGTTTACCAGTTCGGTAATATCCATATCGGCCACGTCTACACTTGAGTCGGCAGGTTCTTGCGCCAGGGCTTCTGGCGAATGTTGTAACCACGCAGCTATTATCAAAGCAATCATGCTGGCCGAGCGTAGTATTCTGGTAATTAAAATCACTATGGACGTGTTTATAGTTTACCTCCTAACTCGCTATATCGAAAACCAACAGGATTACTCTGTCAGCAACAATGCAACGCTACTCGAATTAAATGAGCTAAAACATATTTTTTCTTTTTAATTTAATGGCGGTAAAAATTATGTTGCATTATGCTCCAACAAGTTCACATTATTTGATCGTTATTGTTATAAATGAATTATAGTTTGTTATGCAGCAAGATATATGCCTTTTTTCATGATAGTTCTTCCGCGACATTCTGAATATGAGCGTCATTTTATCAGTTTAGACTATTATTTTACTCTTAAATATAAAGAAATGCTTAATTTCGGATTAATGGAAATCAAGATAATGTTATTAATTAAGGGTTTCGAGTAACAACAATAACGAGGTTCTATTGTTTATCTATAATGCTAAAGGGAAATAGATTGTAGTCGATAGTAGACGAACAGGTTGATTTATTATGGGAGATGTTTATGGGCAGACCAAAAGTATTAGATGATGAAATGTATCAATTACTCCGTATGGGTGAAATTGACAAGTTTAATGAGAAGCGTGATATTTCAGTCGAATATGATCTAAGTGATACAGATTTAAGTCGTATCGATTTGCGTGGTTTAGTGACAGATAATATTAATTTTGAAGGCGCCTATTTCCGCATGACTGATTTGCGAGGCGTTGATTTTCGTAATGCAAAAATGGAAGGGGCAAGTTTTGCCGGAGCCAATATTTCAGGTTGCTATTTTCCAGAACAATTGCGCGCAGATGAAATATTATTTTCTTTAGAACATGGCACGCGAGTCAGGTATAGCTAATCAAATTATCTTAATATTTTTGTGTAATCATATGTTTAATATTTTCAACGCGTTGTTTTTTAATTTCTTCTCCCAGCGCTTTTCCTTCAATACCTTTTTCTTGTAGCACTTTAGTATCAACTTCATTTGCAGCTTTTAACACATTCATAAAGTATTCTGCTTGAGGGTAATTCCGATCTTCAAAACTGGCACGTCCACGTGCATCAGCTTCACAAGTTATTAAAAACTGTTGAAAACGTTCCGGTCTTCTAAACGCATCAAGCTGTTCCAGTTTTTTTAATACAGTTGCCGGTTTCATTTCCTGAATACGATGGCAATCAAGATGAAATTTTGAAACATTACTGGCAAGTTCATGATACTTGTTTGGTATGCGATAGCGTTTACAAAGTTTATCTATAATTTTTACACCACGTGCTTCATGACCGATATGACTTGGTAATTCGTTTTTTGGTGTTGTTGCTTTACCCAGATCATGTACCAATGCAGCAAAACGTATCATTGGATCATCTGACAAACGCACTGACTGATTTAAGCTCATGATGGTGTGTAAGCCAGTATCAATTTCAGGATGATATTCTTTTGTTTGCGGTATACCAAACAAGGCTTCGATTTCAGGAAAAAGTTTTATCAATGCATTGCATGAACGTAATACCAGTATAAAGCGTGCCGGATATTTTCCTGATAAGGCTTTTTCCATTTCCGTCCAGACACGTTCAGGAACTAATGCATCGAGTTCATCGCTTGCAGAAACTTCTTTTAACAGACGTGTAGTTTCCGGAGCGATCTTGAAACCAAGTGTTGCGGCAAAACGTGCAATACGTAAAACACGCAATGGATCTTCAGTAAAGGCATCTGAAACGTGGCGTAGTAATCCTTGTTTAATATCCGCTTCACCACCATAGGGATCGATAAGATTACCCGCATCATCTTCGGCAATGGCATTAATCGTTAAATCCCGGCGTTGTAGATCATCTTCAAGCGACACATCGGGCGAAGTATGAAATGTAAAACCTTTATAACCTTTACCGGATTTACGTTCGGTGCGTGCCAGCGCATATTCTTCTTTAGTTTCAGGATGAAGAAAAACCGGGAAGTCTTTGCCGACTGGTTTAAAGCCTTGTTCGATCATTTCTTCCGGTGTCGCACCGACAACAACCCAGTCCCGATCCTTAACCGGAATACCAAGTAGTTTGTCTCGAACAGCACCACCAACCAGATATATTTGCATGTGATTTATCTTATTAGTAAACAGGGCATCATGCCTTTATTAGATATGAACAATAACAATTGTTCATCAGTATTGCGACACGATTAATTAATATGTCGATTTTCCGAAATTTTAATTGCAGTACAACTTAGATCAGCAAGCGTTTGATTTTTTTTGTTAGGAGTGACAAGCGCCATGCGTTCTTTTATCGGTTTAATTTCACCACCCAATCGCCAGTCATAAACAGTAGCAAAGGAAAGTACGCGTTTAACGTACTTGTTAGTTTCAGTAAAAGGGATTTGTTCTACCCATATATCAGGAGCTTCACAACCTTGTTTAGGTAACCATTGAGTGACACGGTGCGGTCCGGCATTATAAGCGGCGGTTGCTAAAATCATATTGCCATCAAATTTATCCAGCATCTGTCTCATATAAGCCGTGCCTATTGGAACATTAGTTTCTGCCTGTGTCAGCTTATAAGGTTTGAAGCCTTTCATGCCGATACTCTTTGCAGTCTGTTCACCCGTTTTGGGCATGACCTGCATCAAACCTAATGCACCGGCAGGCGATTTCACATCTTCAATGAAAGCGCTTTCTGCGCGCGCCAGACCATATACCCAGCTTCGATCAAGATTTCGTTTTTTTGCATATTTATCGAAGATATCTTCAAATAGAACTGGGAAACGAATTTCCAGACTGTCATACGCGCCTGCTGCGGTCATGGTAAAGATAGCGCGATCATGCCAACCCCATTGCGATGCCAATTTTGCTGCCATTTGCATTTGATAGGTAGTCATTAGTTTTTCTGCGTGATACCACTCGCGTCGTGCCTGATAGCCGGTATTAAGTTTAAAAAATTCATAAGCACGTTGAATCGCAGGTAATGATGCTATGCGTGCAAGCTCTTCTTTATTTTCCGGCAGAGGATAATTGTTCATACGATAAGGCAAGTTAACTTTATCAGCAGCAAGAAAACCATAATAATCCCGCTCTTTAGCAAGCTCGGTAAATATTTCGTTTGCCTTTTTCTGTTCTCCGGTTTCTTCAAGCGAACGCGCATGCCAGTAACGCCAACGAAGTCCAATCTCGGCATCAGGCGCCTGTCCAGTTGTCCATTTTTTTAAAATAGCCCAGTTTTGATTTGCTAATGCAGTACGTAGACGATAATGAAAAACTTCATCGTTAACATGATAATTGTCAATTTGATCAAGTAACTGTGACGCCAGCTTGCTTTTGCTTTTTGCCGAACGGACGGCGAGTGTGCGTTCAACTTCTGCTTTTTCACCTGGCGTGAATGAGAAATCATTTTTTAAAACGTCTAATCGCTTAACTGCTTTGGCAACATCCTGTTTTGCCAAACGTAAAATTCCATGAGCAAGAATTTCTCTTGAAGTTTCGTTGTCTTCAAGTTTTGGTTTGTCAGTGTATTTGAATGGATCGTTATGAATCTGTATCCATTTTTTTGCCAGAGCTTTATATTCAGGATTAAGACGATCAGATAAAAAATTCACCAGACTGACTTCATTATTTTGCATGGACAAACGAACGCGTTCCCATACTAATTCATTCGTCATCAAATCGCTTTTATACAAAAGTGCAAAAGCCGGATCGCATTGTGAAGGAAGTGATTTTCCGGTGAGCCAGATTGAACGGGTATCTTCCAGAAGAAAAACATCGTTATTAGTTTTTATACGAGCTTGTAGTTGATAACACTGCATAGTCAGATCTGATTGCGGCAAATAGTTATCCAGAAAAGTTTGCCAATGGCCACGCCGGACTAAAAGTTTTAACCAGGAAGTACGCAAATAATTTGCTACGGGTAAATCGCTATAACGATTTAGAAAATCAATAACTTCTGCATCATCGACTATCCATAAACGCTTTAGAAGATAGTCGTAACGTAAATAAGGGTAAAGCGGGTAATCTTTGAGCGTATTGGCAATTTGTCCAAAATTTTTATATTGCTTCGAGTCCAATGCTTTCTTTGCAACAAGGTAATCTTTACGTTGATCTTCAATCGATTTGGCAAAAACGCTTGTCGTAAATAATGAAACGAAAATAAACAGCAGTAATAGCAGCGAAAGGGAAGTTTGTTGCTGCCGGGTTGCTGTTTTTGAAGATGTGTTGGAAGCTCTGGAATCGACCGCTAAATACATGAAAATCAATATAACCTAAAAGTTGCGCAATTGTCCTTATTTGCCTCAATCTCCGCAACATTTATTTATCTGAAGGGTGATTACGTTGACAAGTAATTAATCATTGTTGACGATGTGCCATGTTTACAGAGATCACACTACAAATTATCGCCATTTATGCACTAACCGGAGTTTTAGCCGGTGTTCTGGGAGGAATGCTCGGTTTAGGTGGCGGCATCATTATTGTTCCCGTATTGCATTTTGTATTTATGCAGCAAGGATTCTCGCCTTTGATACTGATGCACCTGGCAGTAACAACATCATTAGCGACAATTATTGTGACCTCTTTATCTGCAACCTATGCGCATCATCAAAAAGAGGCTGTCCTTTGGCCGGTGGTTAATCGTTTGGCTCCGGGGATATTAGTTGGAGCTGGGCTGGGAGCTGTATTGGCCGATTCACTTTCCAGTCATACATTAAGTATAGTGTTTGGTGTTTTTGAGATCCTGATTGCGATTCAAATTGGTTTGGAGCTGAAACCAAAAGCAAAAGCTAAATTACCGGAGTCGACCGGATTACTCGGTTCCGGTGTGGGCATTGGCTTACTTTCAACCCTGTTAGGTATAGGCGGGGGTTCAATAACCGTACCTTTTTTGTTGTGGTGTAATGTGAATATTCGAAATGCAGTTGCCGTATCATCAGCCAGTGGTTTCCCGATTGCCGTTGCGGGAACAACGGCAATGGTTATTGCCGGTTGGGATAACCCGGATGTTCCGGCACATTCATTAAGTTATTTATACTGGCCGGCAGCACTGATCATTATTGCCATGACAGTTTTCTTTGCACCTATAGGTGCGCGATTGGCGCACTATCTTCCAGTGCTAACCTTAAGACGTATTTTCGCGATTGTGTTAGCGATCGTTGGAATACGCATGCTTGTTCAAATGTAAGACGATGCAACTTGGTTTAAACCCGGATTATGCATTGGAATCACGCAAGTCTGCGCAAGCTCTTGGCGCACCTGATAAATTTGAAAAAGGACTCACTACCAATAAGGTAGCTACGTCTTTTTCAAATTCATCATACACACCAATGTCTTACACATCTTTTCCGTGCCCAATGCATAATCCGGGTTTGAATCATTACTGCTTTAAAAAAAATGAATTTGAAACCGACAAGCTATTGCGCCATGAAAAACAGCAAGAAAGTGCGAGTGAAAAAAATAAAAAGCTGCTTTGCAGGTTTTGCAAAAATCATATTACCAATAGTGATGAAGCCATCTCAATAGAGGGCGCTTATACACATACATTTTCAAATCCAGCCGGATATGTTTATACGATTAATTGTTATCAAACAGCTCCTGGTTGCTTGGTAGCCGGTGAAAGAACAAATGAATTTACCTGGTTTAAAAATTACGACTGGCAGATTGCTTTTTGTAATTCCTGTCAGGAACAATCAGGCTGGTTGTTCAGTAATGAAAATGCATTTTATGCCTTGATTGCCGATAGATTATTGCAAGATACTTAGGACAAGATATCCAGAGCAAAAAAATTAAACATTATTTCAGTTCAGGCTGGTATAAAAAGCCAAGACAAAAAGAAACGGCAATAAAAAATAATGAAAGATTTAAGTTGCCGACGAGAATATAAAGTATAAGTCCAAACATGCCAGGCAAGTTACATAAAGACATGCCGATGACGAGAAACACAATATAGCGCTGCAATTCATCGGATGAGTTACCCATACCTAATTGAATATTGTTCCTAACCGTATTTTGTATACGTTTAAAATTTCCGAGAAGAACAAAGGGTGCAGTAATACTAACTATGCACAGTCCAATAAAAATATTTTTTAAATCCGGGAGAGCAGGCTCAAGCACAGCAAACTTGTACATAAAGTAAACCATAACAAAAAATATTGGGTCACTGAATTGCAAACGAAGCCAGAGTGTCTTGCTCCGGGTTTTAATAATTGTATCGTTTAGCTGAATTGGTCTATTCATTAATCTGAACTATTAGTTGATAATTAACTATATGAGACCTTTGCGCGAAGCAGTTATTAAATGTCATAAATCGTTTTGAGAATTTTTTTAGACTCAATCCATCAAATCGATATTCGATCCCGTAATAATACGGTCTGAATTCATTGAATTTAGACCGTT
>Ga0214472_10005914_pt1 | contig 12846 bp, 11 predicted proteins | sample RVTome_6_FD_207662 | JGI IMG/M metagenome (GOLD analysis project Ga0214472, IMG submission 207662) | Soil microbial communities from uranium-contaminated site in the Upper Colorado River Basin, Wyoming, United States - RVT140D175 | ecosystem: Environmental > Terrestrial > Soil > Contaminated >... | reverse complement strand
GCCGTGAACTCTATGCCGTGCCGCACGGTCGCCAACACTTCCGCCGGGTCATCACACATCAGATGGAACGAGTGCGTGAAGTAGAAGCGCGCGTGCGGATCCAGCCCTGCCAGCAGCGCGTGCTCGCGACGCGAGTGGACGACGTTCCATCCCATGTGGGGCACCTTGAGCCGGCGGTCCTCGGCCGGTACCCGGAGCCGCACGCAGCGTCCGCGGATGATACCCAGCCCCGGCCGCGTGCCCTCTTCGCTCTTTTCGCTGAGCAGCTGCATACCTAGGCAGATCCCCATGAATGGCCCGTTGCCTGCCGCCGCCCTGGCACGCAGTGCCTCCACCAGCCCCAGCGTTTCGAGCGCGGTCATGCCGGCATCGAACGCGCCGATGCCGGGCAGAATCAGGCGCTCGGCCCGCTCCACCCCGTCTGGGGTGGACACGAGGTCAACCGCGAAACCCAACTTCGCCAGCATATTGCGAATGGACCCGAGGTTCACGACGCCGTAGTCCACGATCGCGACGGTCCGACCTCCTGCGCTCATGCCTCTCCTGTGGTTCGTCCCAACGCCTCGTAGAGCGTCACGTAGGTCCCGGCAATCCGCTCCCAATTGAAGCGCGTGGCCTCGGCCACGCACTCTTCCCGGACGCGCTCGCATCGTGCCGCCAGGCACGCGAGCCCGGCGGCGATGGCCTCCGGATCTCGCGGGTCCACTGGCTCCGCAACCGTGTCGGGACGGAACAGGCCCGCCACACCCTGACCGTGGCTGTGTACCACCGGCAGCCCCTGCGACATGGCCTCCGTGTACGCCAGGCCGAACGACTCCGTGATGGATGGCATGGCAAAGATATCGTGGGCTCGGTACTGATCGCGCAGTGCAGCGCGATCATTGATCCGTCCGACCCAGGTGACCCATGAGGCCGCCTGCCCTCTAAGAAGGTTCGCCACCGCGCCCTGCGCATCGCCTCCCCCCCCGACCAGCGTGAGCCGCGCCGGTCGCGTGCCGCACAGGTAGCCTACCGCCGCGATCAACGCGGGCACGTTCTTGTTGGCGCTGAAGTCGCCAACGTACAGGATCCGGAGCGGGGTGTCCGGGCTCGGGGCACGCCGCCGCGGCGGCGTCCAGGCTAACCACTCGGGAGCAACGCCGTTCGGCACGACCAGCGCCTTGGCCTCGACGGCCGCGCGCAACGCCGGGTCCAGCGCTTCGAGGAGCGTCGGCCAGTACGCCGGCGAGAGAAACACCACCCGTCCCGCTGCCCGGAGCACCGCGTTCCGCAGGCCCACCAGGTCGGGACGATATCGCATGAATGCGTGAATGTCACCGTTCCGTACGGCCACCAAGTATGGCATTCCGCGTGCCTGCCACAGGCGATGGGCCACCGCACCATCACTGTAGATCGAGTGCGCGTGGGTGACGGTGACCGTATGGACCGGCACATCGCGCTCAAGCGACCGTTGAATACGCCGGATCTTGCTCCGGAACAGGAGGCGGTGGTACGGCCGCAACAACCTCGGGGTGTAAAACCGCGCACCGGTGAGCGCTGGCGGCGGCCACGCGGCCTCGGCTGCCGTTCGCACAGCGGCGTAGATCTCCTGCGCCACGCCGAGCCGGTCGAGGTGGGACACCAGTTCGATGTAGGCGTGTTGATTCGGGAAATCCCCCGCCACGTGGAGAACGTGTAAGCGACTCACGTCACCGTCTCCGGCTAACCTCGAGCCGACGCCAGCCCGGCGAGGAGGCCCGCGGCCATGAACAGCGGCCGGTTGTCCGATAAGTCACCGCTCAGCTGGGCCGACAGGAGCGCAAACAGAAAGATCACGAACGCCGAGGAGAACAGGGGGTCGCTCACAGCACCCCGTCGCCACGCCAGACCTACCGCCACCGTCAGCAGGGCAGCGAGCAACACAAACCCCACCAGCCCAGCCTCGGCCAGCACCTCGACGAACAGATTGTGCGGGTACCACCGTAGGTCCACGCCCCCGTGGCGGACGGCGAAGCCGCCCGCCCCACCTCCCTGCACGGGCGTTGCCGCCCACTGGTCCAGCCCCGCAGCCACAAGCTCGGCACGATCGGTGACGCTCGCCCCACCTCCTTCCGCGGTAAACACTATGCGGATGCGATTGACCGTGGTGAGCGGCGTCCCCCAGTTTATGAGCCCACCCATCGCCCCGACGCCGACCAGGCCCGCCACCACGACTCGGCGCCGCACGCGGTGGCAGACGTCGGCTCGCATGCTGCTGGCGACGAACACGGCAATCCCGAGACCACCGAGCGCCAGCACCATGGCTAGGATGGGACCGCGCCCGCCACCAGTGAGTATGATGAGTCCGAGCAGGCCCATCGTAAGGACGACGGCGCCCCCGCGCAACAACCCCGGACGCGGCGTGTATAGCAACCACACCGCCAGAGTGATGAAGGTGATCGACAGGGTGGACGACAGGGTAATATAGTCCATCCCAAACGTCATGAGGACGTCGCCGAACCCCTGGGTCAACAAGCCTTGGAGTGTCTCGGCGGCAGTCCACAGCCCGAACGCGACGAACGCCACGAGTAGGCGCGCCACGCGCTCTCTCGACGGACCGATCAGCAGCGCGGGAGCCGCCAGAGCCCACAACACCAGTGTCGCGAGATAGAGCACCTTGCGGGGCCCGTACGCCGCACTCGGCGACCACGCCAGGGTGAGCACTAGCCACGCCACGAACGCCACCATCAGCAGCACCACCGCCGCCCCACGCTGGGGCACGCGTTGCCCCTGACGCAGGACCACCAGGCCGCCCGCCGCCAGGCTCAGGGCCCCGAGTAGACCCGTGAGGTCCACCGGCACCCACGCGAGCCGTTCGTCCCCCTTGAAGCGGCCCGCAAACAGGAACAGCACGAAGAGCGCCTCGAGCGTGAATGGAAACCGGAGGACCGCAACCACCCACGTCACAACGGACGCTCCCAGGGCTTGGGCCACCGCGCGTACCGCGCGTGAATCACGGCCATGCAGTCTTCGATGGTGGCCAGGCCGTCCACCCGCCGGAATGGCCCGAGCCCGAAGCGCCAGGCTACTGTGCGTGCCAGGGACAGGGCGCGCGCGGCCGTGACACGAGCCATCGCCCAAAGGATTGCTGGCATCAGCAGTACGCGCGGCACCCGGCGCGACTCGGCCACTCGCCGCTCTGCCGCCACGATGTCCGCCCGATGGGCGCCATGAAACACGCGGCACACGCCGAGCAGGTACACAAAGGAGAACCGTGACCGTCGCTGCGGGCCCATGGCGGCGAGGGCCTTGAGTGTGGCTTCCGCCCAGATGGTGGGACCGGACCAGAACATCGGAACGCCGGGACTCCACTCGGCAGCCGTTTCCGGCGGTAGGTGCGGCTGGGCCGCCACGGTACCCACGTGGTCACGACGCGCCCCGCGCCCGCCCCCGCTCCTCGGCATGTTCCCGGTGATGACGACCGGAAAATCAGTCCACCAGAATGCCTGAACCACGGTACACAACGCGACAGCATTGGCCATATCGGGGCTCGGGCCGGGGAAGCAGGTCCCGTACCGGTCGCGCAACGTGTCGAGCGTCGTACGCCGTACCAATCCGTGATAGACGCGCGGCAGCCGCCGCATGTCCGTGGCCCCGACGCGCAGCACCCGATCCAGCTCACGCCCCGGATCTAGGCGTCGCAACCGTCCGCGTGGATCGGTGAGGAACGCGGCCCCCCGGTCTCCCGCTCCGAACAGGCGGACCTGCACGCCGGGCCAGCGATACATTGGGCGGCTTGCGGTCAGGGCGTCGCCGCCCGCGGCCTTGAGCCAGTCCGCCACCTCTGGAGCCCAGGCCGCCAGTCCGTCGTCATCGCCGAGCATGCAGACGAACTCCCCCCGCGCGAGTACGACACTGCGGTCGCAGTTGGCGATCAACGACATCGGTGCCGGATCGTGATGATAGTGAAAGCGGGGGTCCTCCACCCCGCCCATGGCCGCGCGATAGGGGGCGTTGTCTCCCGAGTTGTCCGCCACGACGATCTCGAGATCCTGCCGCGGGAACGCGAGGAGTACGCGGAGCAGCGGGAGCAGCGACTCGTACCGATTTTGCGTGGGAATGACGACCGACAGGATTGGCATCATGCGGCCGCGCGGCGGAGGGGCCACTGCAATACGCGACGCCGTAGCGCCGCGGGCAGCAAGAAGCCGGTGATACCGAGGACCGCGAGCGCCACGCCGGCAAGCCACAACAGCATCGCGCCGCGCGCGAGCCCCGCCGTGGGTACTTCCTGCAGCAGGAGGTTCGCCCCGGCCGCCACCGCAAACGGCGGCGCAAGGGCAAGGACGTACTGCCCGAACGACAGGCGGCCGGGCAGAAAGCGGCGGTGCACCAGGGCGAAGTAAATCGGTGTCGCGACTGCCTGCAGCGTCATCCAGACTGCGGCCGCGCCCAGCATGCCGTAACGATCCACCGCGAGCACGTAGGCCGGCAGCGACAGTCCAACCGCCGCGATGGCCATGACGACGTTGATCCGCGTGTACCCGTTGGCAATGGCCACCGAGAACGGTAAGACCTGAAGCGCCAGCAGGGCCGTGCCGATGACGATGTAGGGCAACACCGGCGCCGCCTGCGCGACGAGCGCTGGGTTTCCGGTCCAGGCGAAGAGCACCTCCTCCGCGTGGAAGCACAGGGTCATCGCGGCCGCGCCAATCACGATGGTGCCCCCCCGGAGAGCGTTGCGGAACAGGTCCACCGCACGATCAAGCTCCCCCGCCGAGTAGAGGTTGGCGAACCGCGGCAGCATGACTGTCCCCACTGGTGACATCAGGGTGAGGAGCCCCTGCGCCAACGCCACGGCCAACATGTAGTAGCCCAGGTCCAGCACGCTCAGCATGCCGCTCAGCACCAGCCGGTCGAACTGGCCGTTCACGCTTGCCACCGCGGAGATGGCCAGCATGCCGCCCGCAAACGCGCCCACGCGACGGAGCGTCGCGGGATCAACCCGGAACCGGAACCCACGATGGCCGGCGCCCAGCACACCTGCCAGGCGCCAACGCGCGACCAGCGCGTAAACCACCGTCGTGGCCGTCTGCCAGCCGAAAAACACCAACGGGGACGGCCAGACCAGCAACGGCAGCACGACCAGTGCGCTCCGAGCCATTCCCCACGCCACTTGCAACGCATTGGCCATCACGTGGCGCTCGAGCCCGAGCAGGCCGCCCACGTAGAAGTTTGCCACCATCTGGAACGCGAGCCCCACGCCCACCACGCGGAGGTAGCGACCCACCTCGTCGGGGGGCAGGTTCTCGAGTTGCAGCCACCTCCGAGCCACGGCTTCCGCCGAGACGAAGAACACGGCCACAATCAGAGCACCGAGAAGCAGGTACACACTTTCGAGGGTCTGCAGCAGGCCGCGGCGATCCGCGTCCGTGTGCCGGCGGTCCGCGAACTCGCACGTGAGGGTCGCCGTCATGCCCGCATCAAGCGCCGCCGCCAGTGCGACGAGCACCAGCGAGAAGCTGATGATCGCATAGCTCTCGATGCCGAGGAGCTGGATATAGATCGGGATGAAGAGATAATTCGCCAGGACGCTCCAGAAGCGTCCCAGCGCATTCGCCGCGAGGTTCTTGAGCATCAGCTCCCGGCGGCCGTCGGCAGGAACCTGGCCTTGTGGTCGAAAAGAAACCGGTACACTCGACGCTCGAGACTGGACAGCCGCTTGGTGTAGGTCTTACCCTCGACGTCAAAGTAGGTCGTGTCGGTCCGGTCACCCGCCGCGCCGGGGCCGAAGACGGCACGTCCATCCGGCACCTCCAGCACAAGGTGGCCCGCGTCCTGCGTGACCCGCACGTCACCCTGGGCCGCGGCGAACTGCTCCAGCCACCCCGCAAGCATCGTCATCTTCTCGTCGAGGGTGAGCGGCTTCCAGAAGCTGAGTTTCTCCAGCAAGCGCGCCGGCGACCCGCCATACACGCGCCCCGGCTCCGTGTCCTTGGTGATGTTCGAGCTGATCAAACAGATGGACCGTCGCCCGAGACGAAGACCCGACCCCACGATGCAGCTGCCAACCAGCCACACGTCATCCTCGACCTCGGTGGGGCGGTGGGCAAAGAGCGTGCACCCCTCGATCAGCTCCCCGCTGGCGACGTGGGTCCAGAGCTGGGAGTACATGCCGACCCGCACCCCGTGGCCGATCACCAACCCGCCCGCGCCGTCGAGAATGGTGTGCTGCCCAAACCAGCAGTTGTGCCCGATCGTCAGCCCCGCGTTCGCCATCACGAGCATCGTATTGTGCAGCACGTTCCAGTCGCCGATCGTGATCCCGCCCGGCCCGGCCAGGATGCGCGTGTTGGCGTGGATGTCATTGCAGTCACCGATGCGCACCGACGCGCCGTGCCCCCGGAACCCCTGGATCACCACGCCGGGGCCGATGCGGTTGTAGCTGCCAACGATCACCCCATCCGCGATCTGCGCCGCGGGATCCACCTCGTTGCCGACTCCCCAGCCGACGCGTGTCATGCGGTCTCCGGTGCGCCCACCCGGATCGCCCGGGCCACGTGGTCACGATCCTCATCGGTGACCCACCAGCCACAGGGAATACTGAGCGACCGCGCGCTGAAATCGTCAACGCCCGGCAGCCGGCGCGCCATCCCGCCAAAGACGGCATAGACATCGTTGCGGATATGCACTTGGGATGCCCGTACGCCTTGCGCGGCCAGGTGCGCGAGCAACGCGTCCCGCCGCTCCGCCCGGAGCGTGTAGACCCAATACGACGGATTCGCACCGGGCACCGGTCGGAGTGGGGTCACCCCGGCGATCCCGGCCAGCGCCTCGTCGTACCAGCGCGCGTTCGCACGGTGCCTGGCAATGAGGCCGGCCACGTGCGGCAGCTGCGCGCGACCGATCGCCGCCTCGATGTCGCTCATGCTGGCGCCGTACCCCGGCTCCGGGATCACGGAGGCGGGACTCAGCTCGCCGCGGTCGTCGCGAAACGTGGGCTGGTGGATGCCGTACCGGCGGAGGCGTCGCGCCCGTTCCAGGTCGGCGTCCGTCGCGACCGCGACGGCCGCGCCCTCTGATGCCGTGAGGTGTCGGATGGCAGCGAACGAGAACACCACGAGATCCGACCCCGTCCCGATTGGCGCACCCTCGAACGTGGCCCCCAGCGCTTCGCCCGCATCCTCGATGAGCCGCAGGCCGTGCTCCCGTGCCACGCGCCGCAGGTCCGCGAGCGGAGCGGGATAGCCCACCCAGTGAAACGCCAGGATGGCTTTCGTGCGCGAGGTGATGCGGCACGCCACGTCGTCGGGATCGAGCTGGGCGGTGGCCGGGTCCACGTCCGCCCATACCACTTTCGCAAAACGGGCCGCGATGGGAATCGTGGTGTTGAGGCAGGAGACCGGCGACGTGATCACTTCATCCCCCGGCCCGACATCGGCCAGGCCGAGCGCGATCATCATGCCGGTGCCGATGTCGCCACAGGAGGCCACACGCCGATTGCCAATGAAGGCGCCGAACTCCCGCTCGAACGCGTCCACCTCCGGTCCCGCCGCCAACTGGCCACTCTGTAGCACGCGCGTAGCGGCCGCCACGGCATCGGGAGCCAGGTACACCCGATGGAGGGCGAGGACGCTACCAGCCACCACGGATCACTCCGGCGATCCGGTCCCGGTCCTCGTCCGACACCCACCAGCCACAGGGAATGTGCAGCATGCGGCTGAAGAAGCGGTCGAGCCCGGGCAGGTCCGTCCGGGCGTCCGCGAACACCGGGTGCTCGTCGTTGCGGCGATGCACCTTGGACGCCTGGATGCCATGCTCGGCCAACGTGCGCGCGAGGGCGTCCGGCCGGTCGGTGAGCACCGTGTAGAACCAATACGACGGCTCCGCCGCCGCGTCCCAGCGACACAGATCGAGCCCCGCGATGCCCCGAAGGGCCTCGTCGAACCAGCGGCCGTTCACGATGTGCCGTGCGAGCACCAGCCCGATATGGTCCAACTGCGCCAGGCCGATCGTCGCGTTCACGTTGTTCATGTGGTACTTGTAGCCCACCTCGCGCACCTCGACCCGCGTCCGCTCGACCGGGCGGTCAATGCCGAACCAGCGCACGATGCGCCCGCGCTTCGCGTCGGCCGCCGAGCGGCACGTCAGCATGCCGCCATCCACCGTCGTCATGTGCTTGATGGCCTGCAAGGAAAACGTCACGTACTCGGAATGCGTCCCGAGCGCCCGGCCCGCATACCGCGCCCCGAGGCCATGCGCCGCATCCTCGATGGCCGGCACTCCGGCCCGCTCGGCCACCTGCCGGATCGCCGCGATGGACGCCGGAATCCCGCCGTAGTGCACCAGCATGATGGCCTTCGTGCGCGGCGTGATCCGGTCGGCAATCGAGGCCGCCGTCAGGTTCCCATTGGCGGGATCCACATCCGCCCACACGATACGGGCCCGGGCGTGGGCGATGGCCATGTTGGTGGGTTCCGCCGTCATCGCGGTGCTGATCACCTCGTCACCCGGCTCGACGCCGGCCAGAATCAGCGCTACGTGGAGCGCGGCGGTGCCCGAATAGAACGCCAGCGCGTCGGGCGCCTCGACCAGCGTCGCAAACCCGCGCTCAAAGGCCGCGACGGGCTCGCCTTCGCTGATCTGCCCGGAGTACAGGCACTCCTCGATGCGCGGCATGAGCGCCTCGCGCGGCGGCAGGAACACCTTGAACAGCGGGATATCAGAAGTTGGCATACTCGCCGCCACCCAGTTCCATCGCCTCGAACTCGCGGTCCGCGCGCTCGATGAGCCCCCGGATGGTGTCCGCATCACACAGCGCCTGGCCGGAGCTGTACTCGGCCATCAGTTCGTCCGATCGGTAGTCCGTCCACCACGGATGGACCTTCCAATACTCCCCGGCATCCTCCGCGCGGATCATTTCCTCCTCGGAAATGAGGATCTCATTCAGCTTCTCGCCCGGCAGCATGCCGATGACGCGGTAGCTGAACGGCTTGTCGGCCATGGCGGCCAGCGCCTTGGCCAAATCCACGATGCGCGCCGACGGCGCCTTGCGGATGAACACCTCGCCGCCGGTCGTGGCCTCCGCCGCGTAGAGCACGAGGTCAATTGCGTCGTTCAGCGTGAGGAGGAATCGGGTCATCCCCTCGTCGGTGATGGTGGGCTGTTCACCGCGCGCGAGCTGGCGCCGGAAGAACGGCACCACCGACCCGCGCGAGCGCAGTACGTTGCCGTAGCGCACGCAGGCCAACTTCGTGCCCTGGTTCCGGCGCGACAGGTTGGCGTGCAGCACGAGCCGTTCCTGGAGGGCCTTGGTCATCCCCATCACGTTGACCGGCTTCGCGGCCTTGTCGGTGCTCACGGTGATGAAGCGGTCCACGCCGTGATCGAGCGCCGCCGTCACCACGTTGTCCGCTCCCAGGACGTTCGTCCGCACGGCCTCCATCGGGTGGTACTCGCAGGTCGGCACCTGCTTGAGCGCCGCCGCCTGGAAGACGATGTCCACGCCATGCATGGCCTCGTCCACCGAGTCGCGGTTCCGGATGTCGCCGATCACGAACGTGAGATCGCGCCGCCCGCCATGCAGCACCCGCATGTCGTACTGCTTTTTCTCGTCGCGGCTCAGCACCCGCACTTCCCGGGTCCCCAGTTGCAGCAGGCGATGGACGATGAAGTTCCCAAAGGAGCCCGTCCCCCCGGTGACCAGAATGGTCTTATTGGTGAACATTGACATCCGTTGCTCGACAATGAGAAAAGGAGAGCAATCGTCCCGGCATCAGGACACCCCTCGCCCGCGCCCCGGCCACCGCCACGAGCGTCGCCAGGCGGATACCAGGCGCTCGGCATCGGGATCGCCCGTGGCCCGACGCCGTGCCATCAGGTCACCGGCCAGTACGAGCACCATGCCCACCGTCGCGCCGCTCAGGAACCCGACCAGCACGCCGAACACCCGTCGCCGCGGGTTCGGCCGCGCGGGCAGGCGCGGCGCCTCGACCACGGTGAGCGCCGGCACATCTCGGGCCTCGCGGATCCGCGCTTCCTCGTACGCCTCGGCCAAGCGCTGCACCAGCCCCTCGCGTACGGTGACCTCACGGCGCAACCGGTCGCGCTCGAACTGCAGTTGGACCGAGTGCTGCACCTGCCGGTTGGTTTCAAGGAACCGCTGGAGCCGATCTTCGGCTTCCGCCAGGGCCTCGCGCTCCGCCAGCAGCCGCCCTTGGACAAAGCGACGCTCCTGCGCCCCACGCGACTGTCGCGTCTCGCGATCGAAGCGCATCACTTCTTGGAGCAAACGCTTCACGATGGCCTGCGAGAGCGTGGGCCAATTCGTGGTGGCACTCACGCCGACGACGCCGGTTTGCTGGCGGATGTCGGCACTGAGGGTCTTGCGGAGCCGCAGGATGCCCAGTTCCCGCGCCCACGCGGTGTCGCTCGTTTCCACCCTGAGGTACGCTCCCACCGTGCGTGGCGACCCCCCGGCCTCGGGTACGGCCACCGTGTCGTCCACGATCGTCCCGAGAATCAAGGACGACAGCAATAGGTCGCGATAGAACATGGGGGATGTGGACGCGCCCCCGCCGGGCAGCGACACGCCGAGCTGGCCCGCCAACGAGCGGAGACCCACATCGGCTGACTCATCACCCTGGGTGAAGCTCGCGCCGGCCGTCCACTTGAGCGGCATGAACAGGGAGACCGCCGCCACCAGCACGGCGACGCCGATGGCCCACGCGATGACCCGCCCCCGATGCTCGACGACAGCCGAGGCCAGGGCAAAGAGGGACACCTCGTCGTCAGCGGCGCGCGAAGTCTGCGGGGGCAAGCGGCTCATGGAATAGTGGCATAAGCTAGTAGTCCGGCGTGACTTGAGTCAACTCAAGATCACGCCGTTCCGCCGGTCCAGGTACTTCCAGAGCGCGGCGCCTCGGGCCAGCCACACCAGACTCGCGGCGGCGGCGAGGCCCAGGGAGGCCGCACAGGAAAAACGCGGCGAGCTTGACGACGATCCCGGTCAAGGTGGCAGCAACGATGACTTGCGGCCCATAGAAACCGCTCCTGTGCGTGAAAGACCGCGCGCCGCCGCCGAGGTCCCCATGCAGGCCATGCCCACGAGCTGTATGCGCGCGAGGCTACGGCCAGCGCCTTCCCCCCGGCCGAGAACCCCGCGACCTCGATCTCCCCTTCGGGGAGAATCGCCTTCGCGAGGTCCACCGCGCGCATGCTCGGGATCTTCGGCACGAAGACCTCCCCACCCTCCATGCGCTCCATGCTCCGCAGGACAAACTCGACCCCTGGTCGAGCGTGATCCAGAACCGGGGCATGCGCTCGTCAGTAATGGGCAGGCGACGCTCGCCGCGCGCCTTGAGGTCGAGGAGGAACGGCACGACGCTTCCACGACTGCCCACGACGTTGCCGTACCGCACCACGCTGAGCCGCGTCGGCCAGCTCCCCACATAGTGGTTGGCGGCCGTAAACAGCTTGTCGGAACAGAGCTTGGTGGCTCCGTAGAGGTTGACCGGGTTGGCCGCCCTATCGGTGCACAACACAATGACACGCTCCACACGGGGTGCTACCGCGCCGAGCGACGCAGCAGCAGTTCGATCCCTCCGGCGAACGCGAACGACACCAGTGGCGTGCCCGGCCTCCACGGCGCCGCCCCGTGAGTCCCATTTCGGAAAACTCACGGGGTGAAATTTCCAGGGCACTCGGAATCAGTCACGGCTGCCGTCCGGCAGTTCATGGCCGTGCCCGGGGCGATGTTAGGCTGCGTCGATAGCCGGACCGGTCGAACGGACGTCAGTGGCGGGGACGGTGACCATCACCCCCTCGCCGAGTGTGTCCAACGCCAGAACTAGGCGGACACCGTCGCACCGGCCACTCCCAATGCGAGCCCGAGCACCCCACCGAACACACCCAGGGCGAGAATCGGCCGTCGCCAGCGGAGCAACAGACTCCCCACGGCCAACAGGGAGAGCTCGTCGTCCTCCTGCAACACCGGCGCCGGTCCGACAGAGACTTCAGTCATCGCACCCTCGCACGAAGTTTGCACACCCGCCGGGCCCCACGTTGGCAGACCCCCCCGCCAGGCTCGGTTGCGGACGCTGTGGGCAGTCATATTGTCGGCCGTGGTAGTCGTCTGGGAAGAAGAGTCGCCCGCGGATGTGTTGAAGTCAACGAACGGGCAGGCGGAGAAACGAACGAGCAGAAGGAGAGCGGTGGGCGAAACTCCCTACCGGCATGCGGAGACCCTGGCGGGCGTAGCAACCCCCCGACCTACCTCACCACGGTGCTCTGCCAGCACCTCCAGCCCTCCCGTCTCACTTCAAAAGCGCGGGCCGGTCCTCCCCGCTGCCGCGCTTCGGACTAATGAGAAGTGCAGGGATACCTCCGACCCCGGCTCCGATCACCCCAGCGACAAGGTCCCTCCAATCACCGCTCCGGTACGGCAAGGCCCACTGCACCAGTTCGATCACTCCGGCGAACACGAGCGAGACGAGAACCATGCGAACCACCGAAGGCCGCCGGTCAAGATGATAAAGCAGCGCAAACCCCAGGAACAGCCCGAAATGAACGACCTTGTCGAACCCACCCGGCACCGGGACCGGCGTGGGTGGCACAGGAAACAGGAAGGCCAGCACCATCGCCAGCACGTATAGAATCAGGATGGTGTGGCGAGCAGGGCTTTTCACTGCGCCATAGATGCGGTACTCGCCCAGGAAGGTCAAGCCGCCGCCCGGCCCCTAAAGCATGCTGGTGTAACCCCGACACCCTGGTATACCTTAGCCCCATGCCGGAACCAGCGTGCGACCCCACGCGGTGGTTCGCCTACGCCGTTCTTCCGCTGGTCCTGACCGGCACTCTCACGGCGCAGGCCTCACCGTTCCTCCCCCT
>Ga0214472_10005913_pt1 | contig 12846 bp, 16 predicted proteins | sample RVTome_6_FD_207662 | JGI IMG/M metagenome (GOLD analysis project Ga0214472, IMG submission 207662) | Soil microbial communities from uranium-contaminated site in the Upper Colorado River Basin, Wyoming, United States - RVT140D175 | ecosystem: Environmental > Terrestrial > Soil > Contaminated >... | reverse complement strand
AGTCAGCATGCAGAAAAGGGGTGCGGACTTGAGAAGGATATAACTCGTTGAGAACACATAGCTTTCATGGGGTATGGTGCGGAAACCCGCATGATGCCTGGCTGAGATGATGGAACGGAAAAGTCAGACTCCCATATGGTCAAAGCCAGTGGCTTGCGATGGCTCAGTTGTATGCTGTTGGTTCCCGTTACCTGGGCCAACCGGGTTTGGGCCCTTCCGTTTATGACGGTGCTTTGTCCCTCCGAGCGCTTCTATGAGCAGCGTGGTCGTCGCCATCAAAGCCTGACTGAGCGCGCTTGGCAGATCATGCAAGTGGTCAGTCGATGGTTGCCCGGCCGCGATCTGGCCTTTGTCGCCGATAGCAGCTTGGCCGCCCTGGAGTTGCTCGCCAAGGTTAAAAACTTGCCACGCACGAGTTTGATCACCCGGCTGCGTCTCGATGCTGCCCTCTATAAGCCGGTAGCGCCTCGTGAACCTGGCACCAGAGGTCGTCCTCGGCTCAAAGGCAAGCGTCTCCCAACACTTGAGGCGGTGTTGGCTGATGAGCAAACCGCATGGACGACACTGAAGGTGGATCAGTGGTATGGAGCGGGGCCCCGTGAGCTCGACGTCACGACGAATACCGCCATCTGGTATCACGCAGGCAAACCGCCGGTGGCCATTCGCTGGGTGTTGATTCGAGACCCTCAAGAGCAATTCAAACCTCAGGCCTTGTTGTCGACCAATCTGGAGCATACGCCAGAGCAAATACTGACTTGGTTTGTGCGTCGTTGGACAGTCGAAGTGACATTTGAGGAAGCACGAGCCCATCTGGGAATGGAAACCCAGCGTCAGTGGAATGACCTGGCCATCGCTCGCACCACCCCAGCCTTGTTGAGTCTGTTTTCGATCATTACTTTGATTGCTCACTTCCTGATCGAAAAAGGTACCAGTAGTGTGCGCAGCACGGCTTGGTATACCAAAACACATCCCACGTTTTCCGATGTGATTGCCTTGGTACGGCGGCATTTGTGGGATCATATTCATTTTTCCACATCCCAACAGGAGGTCGACATGATTCAAATCCCTCGGGCTTTATTCGAACGCTTTATTGATGCGATGTCCTATGCCGCGTAAATGGATAAAGTCGAGCTTAGCGTCGCAGTCAAACAAAAAGGCGGCCATCTGCAATGTGTGCTTGGCGCTGACGCCCACCACGTCGACAATGAGGCAATCGGTCTTGCCCGGATAGAGCCGGGTGCCGCGGCCGATCATCTGCTGGTACAAGGTGCGGCTCTTCGTGGGCCGGGCGATGATGATGCAGTCAATTGAGGGTTCGTCAAAACCTTCGGTGAGCACGGCGCAGTTGGCCACCACGCGGGTTTCACCGCGGTGCAGGCGGCGTAAAATGTCGCGGCGCTCACAAAGGGGGGTGCCGCCATCGAGGGCTTCGGCCGGGATACCGCCCTGCTCAAAGGTCTGCGCCATGGCATGGGCCATGGCCACCGTGGGGGTGAAGACGAGGCTCTTGCGCTCTGGGGCATGGGTCTCAAAGGCGTTGAGGACTTGTCCAGGTGCATCGGCAGCGACCAGCATCGCTTCGAGATCGGCCTCGACAAAATCGCCTTTGCGGGTGCGCAAGTGGTCGAAATCGGCTTGCAGCATGACCTGGACGGCACGCAGATCGGCCAGATACGCTTGCTGGATCATCTCCAGCAGGGATTTCTGGTAGACGATGTGTTGGAAGACGCGCTTGAGCGACTGGCGGTCGCCGCGCTGCGGGGTGGCGGTCACACCGAGGACGAGGGGGCCTTGGCTCTTGAACGAGCGGCAGTGTTGGAGAATGCGCAGGTAGGAATCGGCGGTGGCGTGATGGGCTTCGTCGACGACCACGGTGTCGAAGTCCGGGCTGAGCCGATGGAGCCTGGCCTTGTGGCTCAGCGTCTGGACGCTGGCGACGACGACCTCGGCCTGGTGTTCGTCGCGCTCGGCTTTGACCACGCCAATGTCCAGGCTGGGATCGACCCACAGGAGCTTTTGTACGGCCTGCTCGATGAGTTCATCGCGGTGGGCTAGGACGAGGGCACGGCCCTGGCGGCGCCGGATGAGCTGGGCAAAGACGATGGTTTTGCCGGTGCCGGTGGGCAGGGCGATGAGAGCGCGATGGATGCCGCGTTGGTGGGCGAGGATGACGGCTTCGACAGCCGCTTTTTGATAGGGCCTCAGGGTGAGGCTGGGCGTCAATGCAGTCGCGAGGGCCTCAGTCATTGGGCCTCCTTGATCCGGAGTCAACTGGGAGGTGGGGCGAGGCAATCCGTAGAACCATGGGTTGATTATAGCGGAGGTTGTGGAAGCATTCATCAAGGGGTGCCCCGACAATGCGGGGAAAAGCCTGTGGAGAGGGGCGGTGAATCGGGTGGCATCGAGCCGTTGCCAAGAGGGCACAAAGCATGGGCGCGGAGGTTGCCCAGCGTGATAAGACCCTGGCGTTCATACCGGGTGAGGACCTATACTGTCTCCATTGAGAGTCGTGAGAGCCGCCCGTTCAGCGTCATCAAAGTGATGCGGGGGCTTGGCTACCTCGAAGGCCACGGTTCCATACCGAAAGTGCTTCTCTCAACGCAAAGGCGATCCATGCGGGTTATCGTGGACGAGGGCATTGGCGAGACATCGCCCCTATGGCAGCAGTTTCAAGCCTGGCTGGGCGAGCGGCAGGCCGACATCGTGTAGCTTGCGGTCCTCTATCCGGCCATTCCCGATGTGGAAATTCTCGATAAACTCCTGACGCCACAGACGGTCTTGCTCACCCAAGATGGACTCTTACACAACCGGACTTTGCGTCAAGGCGCCCGGTCGTTGACGCTCAACGCGGCTGGGCAACTCACCCGCAAGCCCCTGCCGCTCGATGCTCGCCGCGTGCGGGCAGCTGCCCCCAGCGTGCTCAAGACCCTGCAACCGAGCTACCAGCATGAGCCCCATCCGATCGCCTTGAAACTCAGTGCCGGTTTGCCACCCAAGGTGCTCAAGGCAAAGCGCACGCGGCGACGGCGCATCCGCAGCTATTTTGGTGCCGTAGACAATATCGCCAAGGTCGCCTGGACCATTGGGGCGAGGCGGCATCAGGGACATCTGCTGTGTGGCTACGTCATGCACGTCGAGGGCCACCGCGGCGTCAAGGGACTGCGAGCCGCGGAAGGCTATGGGCTGGGTCGGCACGCGGCGCCGGATGCGGCCCAATGTCTGGTGTTCGCCCTGTGTGAGGTCTTTGAGCTGCACCTCGAAGCCGTCCCGCATGCCTTCTTTATTATGCCCCAGGCGTCGTATGACCTGGCCCGAGAGCTGATGGAACCCCCACTCGCCCAACGCGCCCCCTTGCACACCTATCTGCATCACCTCCTCCAGGCCATCCCCGACAAGCAGCTCTTTCCCTGTGTGAAGGGACGCTTTTACAAACAGATGCAAATCAAATTAGAGCAACTCGTCACGTCGGTCACCAACGAAGTCGTGGCGGTGGATTTCGCCGATCTCATGCGTCGGCTGGCGGTGGCAGAGGTGTGCCAAGCGTGAGAACGGCATCATCCAACGTCGGGGTGAAGGCCCCACATGACGCCGCCAGCCAGCTCACCCCGCGGCAATCGTCCAAGTTGCGCCAGCGACCTGCTGGACTGGCTCGTGACGATGATGCACATGTGAGGTGGAAAGCGCTGGGGGAAAAGACTGTGGGAAGTACTCCCTCCCCCTTCAAGACGCGGCGATTGCTTGGGATTGCCTCTTTTTTAGGCAGTGCAGCATGTGCAACAAGCCGTTGACAAGCTGGACAACGCCTCTGCCTACTCACATCTGGTACACATCCCACCGGCTCTTGGCCACTTTTGGTGATGGGCGGATGGGATTTCCCGCTGCTTCCAAATGTTGGGCCTTCTTGTTGGATGTCCTGACGCTGACCGTCATGCTCTTCGTATGACACGGAAGCTTCGAGAGCTGTCGAAACACCATGACCAAAATGACAGCGCCCAAGCAGTCGGCTCCTGTTGGAGCGTCAGCTCTTACACCCACTGAAGAAAGCGCTGACGTCATCAGTCAAGCTTGGCCCGGCCGAACATCTGGCGTTTAGGCATCTTGAGCCGGTTGATCTGCCCCTCGACCGGGCCATTGCTTCCACGGCAGTGTTTGATGCATGGCCTCGACTCCCCATCTCAGGAATGGCACACATGTCGTCCAGGCGCGGGCTCAGCCCAGCTCCGGGTGTTGAGAGACCCAATCCGTGGCTTGCTCATAGGCTCGCGCAACGCGGTAGACCGTGGTTTCGTCAAAGGGCTTGCCAATTATCTGCATGGACAGCGGCAGGCCCGTTGAGGCAAACCCGGTCGGTACCGCCATGGCGGGATTGCCCGTCAAATTAAACGGCGCGCGCGCTTGCCGACCGTACACCCGCTCGCAGGCTTCCGCATCTTCGATGGGGCAGGCCGGGTCCATACTGGAGGCGGTGATCGCCACATCGACCGGCACCATGCAGTCGCTGAACTTTTTCCGCAGCACTTCGCGCTGGCGCAAGGCGTGCATGTAATCCACCGCGCGCATAAACGCGCCCGGCAGGATGCGTTCACGGGCCAGATCGCCATAATCACCCGGACGCGTCTGCAACCAGTGTTCGTGAATCGAATAGGCTTCAGACATCAAGATGACGCGGTTGGCGGAGGCGTAGTCGACGATCGGCCCTGGATCGATCTCTTGGATGTCCGCGCCGAGATCGGCCAGAATCTGTACCGCGTCCTCGATACCTTTGGTGATTTCGGGATCGGCGTCGTAGTCTTGTCTGTAGAAACGTCGGATCACGCCAATCTTGAGGCCCTTGACCCCGCGGCCCAGATCGGCGGTGAAATCGGGCACTTCAACTCGGGCGCTGCCCGGATCGGCCGGATCGTAACCGGCAATGATGCCGAGCAAAATCGCGTTGTCTGTCACAGTGCGAGTCATGGGACCCACATGATCGAGGGAATACGACAAGGGCAACACCCCACGGCGGCTAACCCGGCCATATGTCGCTTTCATGCCGACAATACCGCACATGGAGGCGGGGTTGCGCACTGAACCTCCGGTATCGGTGCCCAGGGCGGCGGGGAAAAAACCAACGGCCAGACCAGCGCCCGAGCCACTTGACGATCCGCCTGGAAAATAGTCGCGATTCCAGCCATTGCGCGCCGGTGGCCAGGGCAGATCGAAGGAGGGACCGCCAATGGCAAATTCGTGCGTCGATAATTTGCCCACAATCACCCCACCCGCTTCTTTCAAGCGCTGGGTCACCACTGCATCCGATGACGCCAGGTTGTCGGCCAGAATCTTCGAGTGCCCAGTCGTCGGAATCCCGTCGAGATCGATAATGTCCTTTAGACCGATGGGAATGCCGTGCAGCGGGCCGCGCCACTTACCGGCTTGCAGCTCTGCTTCGGCTTGCCTGGCGTGTTGCAGCGCCACTTCCGGGGTTTGGCGTAAAAACACATTGAACTTGGTATCGTGGTCATCGCTGCGGCCTAGTAGCGCCTGGGTGTAGTCGACCGGGGACAATTGTTTGTTGCGAATTCGCTCAGACGCCTCCGCCAGGGTGAGGTAGGCCAGTTCGGTCATGGTTACGCCTCCTCGCTAGCCCGATACACGTGGGCGGGTTCGTCGTATGCATGGAAGTCGCGGGGGATGCCGTCAATCATTCGTTCAGCCGCGGCCTTGGCGTTGGCGAACTGAGCCAGTTGGGGGTCGCTGAGCTGGGTTAAACCAAACCGTTGAGCTTCGGCTTTCAAGTGATGGAGGTTGTCTGTCATTCGGAGGTCTCCTATGATGGGGCCCATCCTATCGCGGTGTGGGTCCATCGCCACGGCAGCACATCGGATCAGCCTATCTTACCACCCGATGCACGTGTAGACGCAGTCACAGTGTAGCGCCGATGCAATCCCCAAACCAGGAACAACGGTAGTGTTATACAAGTGAAGTGGTTGCAAGTTTTAGGTACCGCAGAAATGCCGCACATTGATCAGCGTGTAGGTCATCAACTTCATGCCGTAATGTCGCTGCTGGATATGCTCAAACCGCAGTAGCAACCGCTTCAATTTGTCCTCCCACGCAAACGTCCGCTCCACCCGATCCCGTAACGCATGGATGGCTTGATCGAACAACCGTTTGCGTCCACGTTGAGCGCGCTTGCGATGGCGCGGGTTCTCAGGGATATTCGGAATCATGCCGACATTGAAGATCGCCTGGCGATCGGACTTCGAATCAAATCCGTTATCCAGATTGAGATAGGAGCCCTCGATAAGCTGGTTTTGGTGCTTCAACATACCTGTCGAACAGGTCACCCGCTCACGACCCCTCAGCATCGGACTCCTTAAGACACCTTCTGAGTCCTCAACATCAATCGCGAGGGCTTTGGGTCAGGCACGTTGTGGGTCATGGAGGAGCTGTTCACACAGATGGGTTAAGGGCGGTACTTCGCTGGTGATGCTTGACCAAACCAGCTCATCATCAATGATGTCATAGCCGTGAGCGATAATGTTGCGAAAGGCAATCATCTGAACGGCATCCGGGATTTGTGAAAACACGTCGGGAAAGTCGTTCCTGATCCGGCGCAATGATTCGCCAATGATCTCAAACATGCGTTCACATGCCGCTTTCGTGCGGATATCCGAGCGGTAGGTTTCAAGGGTCATCTGCGCCGTAAAGGACGTGATGTGCCGACAAGCCACCACGATGTCATACAAATAGGCTTGAACGTTACGCTCCATAAACGAGAATCCGATCCCGCTCGATGCTTTGCCGCACATAGGGGTTTTTCACCGCGCCAGCCTGCACCACGTCCACTTTTCGTTTAAAGAGCGCTTCAAGCCGTCTCTTGCATTCAAAATACCGATGGAACAGATCATGAGAGCCATCAAACTCGACAAGCACATCGATATCACTGCTTGCCAAACAAAAGTCGTCCCGTGCCGCCGAGCCGATCAACTCGAGCCGCTTAATGGCGAGCGTCTTACAGATGGCGACGATCTCCGTCTGCATCGGTGTTAAATCAATCATGGGGTTTCCCACGAGGGCTTAGTTGGGGTTGACCTCAACCTAGCTCGGCCAGCCGTCATCGGCAGGACTCGCTCTCACGCATCATGGCGGTACACCCACGATACCACCTGGACAACTTGTAGCGATTTGAGTGACCCGACCGTAGAGCGCCGAGGACTTTGTCAACCTAAAAAGCGAACCTGATGTCAGCTACCTCTTCAGAGCCTCTCTCATTCGCGTTGAAATTGCAAGTGCGATGTGCTCGAAGCGGGTTCGCCACCTTCTGTAGGGGAAGGTGTTTGGGTATGTTGACCACACCGCCATGCCGCTTACGACGCCCTATGGACAGTTCCCCGCCAAGCGGAACCCTGCCACTTGCGCCTGAGCCTCACTCTGAAATGGCACCCGGTTCTGCGGTGATACCTGGTCATAGCCAGGACAATCCGGGCGGTGGTAGATGCGGCTTCTTCGATTTCCAATGATAGGAGCATCCAAGGGTGGTGTAGGGGAGGGAGCCGCTCTATCGCCATCAGGGAAGATGACAGAATTTGGGTTGCCCTGAATCCGCTCAATCCGTCGGGCGCGTTCTCGCTCCCCATCATCTATGGGGTCGAGTTTATCCCACGCCTCAAAGAGCTTCTGATTGCTCTGGGAGATGATACCTCGGCCCGGATACGCTTGATGCATGTAGCGATACGTCCTGGCGATATCGCCGCGAATCTCAGGACGCGGCTCCACCTTATTGTCCTCAATTTCGATATCGCACGCCCCAAACTCACGCTTTTCCCCAGGGATCATTTCCATCGAGTAGTTGGATCGCAAGGCATTGACCTCACCAATAGCCGGTTGCAGATTGTAGAGATCTGATTCCATGAACCGAAACAATTTGTCCATCTTCCGCGCACAATTGCGACCCTTAAACGGTTTGCCGTGGCGATCCACACACTCAGGGTGCCCCTCACGCCACGCCGTAAATGACTGCCCAAAGGCATGCGCGGGAACGACATGTTCCCATTCGAGGCGCCGCGCGCGGTCACCTTCTTTTTTGGGTTGATAGCCACAACTGGCATGATCAACTGTGGTGTCGGCGTACGTGCAGCCGCAATAAAACGTGGTCTCGTGACCTGTAAACACCCCCGCCATGTGCTTCTTGGCTTTGTTAAAGGATTGGGTGGTGGTATTCTGCGCATGGCATAATGATCCCCCCAAGAGCAGGAAAACAGGGTACCACCACAACAGGGCAGCAAAGGGGTGGGCATAAACGCGTGGCATGTGATGACCCTTTCGCTCTACTCTCGGCGCATCGCTGCCGGCGAACGCCAGCCCGGGTGCGCCTCATGGATGTCCTGCACGTCGAGTATAAGCTGGCGAAACTCGGCTAGACCGGCTTCTCAGCTTGCCAAGTAGTCATACAGCGGGTACGGGCGATAGTGCGTGTCCCACACCCTCGCATTTTCACGGGCCAGGTCCTGCCAATCTCGGAAATAGCGCTGCTCTACCCGGGTGGTGTGAAAACTTCGGGCGTTGACGATGAGATGGTGAATGTAGGGCTGTTGCCACTCCCAGAGTTTTGGGGGTGCATGGGGGCTCTTCAGATAGGCCAGGCGGTAGGCACGAAGCATCGGTCGATCCTTCCCTCGTATGCTCGGGATTATCGCCCACCAGGCCCTATACATCACTCACAGATCACCCTTGCTCATCTGCGGCGAGGCACCGGGCGGTGCCGGGCGGCATCGCGCCGAGGCTTCCAGCGTCAGGGTCCCTTGTTGGAGCTCCTCGGGGGCGGGATCGTACAGCAGCGTCACCACCCACTCATGGGCTTCGGGCACCGGGCGGTTTTCGACGATCACGAGCGCGCGCATCGTCACTGAACTTTTAAGCAGCTTATAGCCGCCCGTCAAGACGTCAGTGCCCGGAGGACACGTTGCGGCGGCCACCACTTGGTCACCCGCCCGCAATGTCGTCGTATACGTGCTCACCACGACTTCAAGCTTGAGCTCGTGCGCGGTCACCCCTAGCGGCATGGCCAAGACCAACCCCAAGGCGGTGAGTAGACCGAGGGTCATGACGGTGTTCCTACGGCTTTAGAAGCTTAGATGACGGTTTTGGTGCGGCCGCTTGCCGCTCGATGAGCAGGGCTTGACGCGCTTTCTCAAAAATCTCGGTGCCTTGCTTCACGGAAAGCTCGCCGCGTCTAATCTTGACACAGAGGCCAATACGCAGTGCGTGCAGCGTCTGTAATCCTGAGTCCTCAGGGTGCTTGGCAAGCAGCTCCTGCCATTCCTTCCAGCTCCCCTCCTGTTCACAGTCGTTTGCGGGTGTCTTCTCTTCAGCGTGGGATGCAGTCAACATCGTCGCAAGCAAAATTATGGCGAACCATCGTGCCATCGTCGTGACGCCTTCTCTATGGTCTCGGTAAAGAACCCTGTTAAAGGGTAGCTTATCGCTGGGCGTCCTCGCCAAAGCGTTTGGTGGGGCATAGAGCAAGGCGAGTCACGGTGCTGAGATGACTAGAGGAGGCGCGCCAAGAGGCTGGCAAAGCGCAGATGATAGGGGAAATGCTCAACAAAGAGATAGGGGTATGTTTGGAATCCATCATTTATGGAGACAGCTTTCAGCTCCAAGGGGCGAGGGCAGCGGATTTCGTGCTCATCCCGTGCCGCCCGGCCATTCTTGACCTGGAAGCCATCGCCAGCACGCTGGATTTGGGGTTCCAGGCGTTACGGCCTGCGTGCTCGCTGAGTCATCCAAGGTGACCCGTTACATCAAAGTGCTTCGACGGAAGTCGTTGCCTTCTTCCCCCGCTTCGACTGCTACCGGCTGGAGCAACCAGTTTCCGGGTGGGATTTGCGCCCACTGAAGAGCCGCGCCTTTCCACGGCACACTGTAAGGATCACCGAATGCTCCCCTCCTCAAAAGAGGGTTGTGTAGTGATCCTGCTATGATGCTCCATATTGGTTGATTTTGCACGTGCCCCCTCGCAAACGCCGATGATACGGGGCCCAGAATTCTTCAATTGCCTCATACATCTATGCGTCTGTATAATTTGCATACGTCTGCACGTCTATATAGTTGAAACAAAACTGGTAGGTGCGAATCTATAAGGCGCAATAGGAATCGAATAGTGACGACTCCACCAGCTAAAGCAGGCAGTCCCTTGGAGGTTCTGATGGGTATGCCGCAAAGCTTGAGTGTATTCTGGTTATCTAGCTACCAACGGGATAAAATATTGTCCCACTTGTGGGATCTACTTCTAAGTCAGACACCCCCCGCAGAGCGGGTGGCTTGATGAGCAGTGCCGCCTCAAAGGCGGCTAGGTGCTACCGCCCGAGTCTCAAGGTCTAAAACTGGCCGTGCCTATCGCTGGCTTCTGGATCACGGATAGACATCTTGATCTCGTCCAGCTCAAAGCCAAGAGGCGAGTGTATATCGCCGTGAGCCCCAAAGGATTCTCCCAAGTCGTTGCGATTATGCCCCCCAACGGTCGTGCGATGGTCATGACGCTGTTGCTTATGGAGAAATCGGTGGCTGTACTCCCGGAACGCTCAAAGCTGTTCGAGTCGCACTGGTCGAACCAGTGGCTTACCTCAAAAATTGAGTTAGCCAGCTCACTTCTTATCAGACATCCTCTTCGAGAGTTCAAGTGCTTTCTCGTACAAGCCGTAGGCTTGAAGCAGCCATAACGAGTCTCGGCCGTCAATCAGGCAATAGCGCCGTGGCTGGGATGGTTGCACAGCGAACGCTCGAAGAGTCGCGCGCACCGGTGGCGCGATTTCGTGGCAGTGTTGCACAAAGAGAACATCAGCTGGCTCGCAAGCAAGGCGGACAATCTGATCGTTATTCTTTCCGAGCGTATTGAGACGCATCGGAGAGAATTTTGCCCGTCCCTTTAGGAGAAACGCACCGCTCACCCGTCGTCCTCCAAGGTTGAGGTGTGCCGTAAAGAAGTCCGATGTTTCTCCGCCCCAGTCCTTCGGCGGCTCGCCACCGATAATCTTTGCAAGACATGTCTTGAAAGCCATTTCCGAGACCTCCTTCATCGCAGCAGAGTCCCCTGGCTTCGGGAACTGCCGCACACGAGAGAACTCGTCGAAATCCTCGATGACGTTCTCAAAGAATTCGTGACCCCACCACATCACAACGTCCTTCCACTTGGGATCGGGACTGACGAGCCATGGCCCACCCATGACGAGCGGCCGAAACACGACGAGGTGGTTGGAGGCCGAATGTAGCTCGCCGATTATTGAGAGCGTCGATCCACTTCTCAGCTCGGACCGCAGCGTGTCTGAGCTCACGTGGCGTGTGGAATAGTGAAATTCGACACGGATGCCCGAACGTCCCGGTGGCTTCCACCTGTTTACGGCTTGATCGGACTTGTCGAAACCCCGACATGGGCCTACTTGCTCCGTCGAACAGAAGAGTTTGCCTTGGCGATTTGCGATCAATTGACCAAGAGGGGGAACGCCCAACGTACGGCAGAACGTCAGCATAGTATCCGAGTAGATGTGGCCAACCCGGATGGAACGTTGCCACTTCGGCATCTCCGGAAGCTGACGGATCGCTTGGTCGATTGCTTTGCAACCCTCCGGCCCTATGATCGTTTCGATGCGGCGATAGTTCACAAACCCGGGATCGATAGTATGCTCCAGAGGTAGAACTCGCTCTTCGGGTTGCAACGACCTGCGAATCGACCCTATATGTCCATCCGGAGACTCCTCCTCGTTCGGTCCTGCAATGTTATCGTCGTCCCCGCCGGATTGCACGCCGGGAGTCCACCCTGGCGGTGGAGACAGGATCTCGGGACGGTGTCCAACAAAGAAGGCGGTCTCATCCTTAGGGGTCCACGGGAGAAAGATCAGATCAGACGCCCGCTTGTCGTCGAGTAGTATGTCGAGAAACCTGGGCGACACGTACGCTGCGATCAGAGGGCCCCGAACCAACTTGCTCTTGATTCGCTCGGTGATCAGGTGAAAGCGAACATCAGATATTACGGTGTTTCCGGCGAGGAGCTGTTTAGTTGCACGTGCTCCGAGTACGGTCTCAATCGCGCTAGCCTGCACGTTGTGTTTGGTGTGCACAGCTATTGCTGCCTCGAGCGTTCCGGTTGAATCGGCAAGTCTGCACGCGTGGTTGAGGCACTCAGCGAAAGTCGTGACGAGGTCCTCACCCAACGGGATCATAAAGAGCATAGATACCCTCCAAAAAGCCGCATAAATCTCAAATAAATCAATAGTTTCCGTTATAACGCCCCGCTCTCCATCTCTTGCCGCAGGTTCGTCCGGTCAAGATGCACATACTTGTAGGTGGTTTCCATCTTTTTGTGCCCCAAAACCTCCTTCAACTGATTTATTTTCAACCCATTATGCACTTGATGCGTAGCAAACGTATGCCGGAGCGTATGCACACTCCCCTTTTTCTTAATCCCCGCCTGCTCGTAATACTTCTGAATCCGGTAGCGTACCGTCCGCTGATCCATCGAGGTCGCATTTCTCGCAAGAAACACATGATCATACTCAAGACTTGAAGTTCGCACCTTCAAATAGGCTTTCAGGGCTTCAAGCGCCTGTCCAACCAGGGGTACAACGCGATCCTTGCGCCCTTTCCCTTGCCTCACGGTCAATTCCTTGGTTTCCAGGCTCACATCACCAAGCCGCAAATTCACCAGCTCACTCACCCGCAATCCCGTCTGCAGAAAGAGCCTGACTTTTCCGTTCCATCATCTCAGCCAGGCATCATGCGGGTTTCCGCACCATACCCCATGAAAGCTATGTGTTCTCAACGAGTTATATCCTTCTCAAGTCCGCACCCCTTTTCTGCATGCTGACT
>Ga0214472_10005912_pt1 | contig 12849 bp, 12 predicted proteins | sample RVTome_6_FD_207662 | JGI IMG/M metagenome (GOLD analysis project Ga0214472, IMG submission 207662) | Soil microbial communities from uranium-contaminated site in the Upper Colorado River Basin, Wyoming, United States - RVT140D175 | ecosystem: Environmental > Terrestrial > Soil > Contaminated >... | reverse complement strand
CGCGAGACGTTCCGCCTCGCCCATCTGCCGCTCCCCGATCCGATCGCCTACCCGCTCGCCTGGTTGACCACGCGGGTCTATCTGCGGCCACGCCGTCATCGCGTGCTCGATGTGAGCGCGTCGCGCGCGATCGCCCGCTTCCGCGGTCCGATCCTGCTCGTCCACGGCGCCCTCGACGACGTCGTCCCCGTCGCCCACCTCCGCCGACTCGAGGCCGCGGCGCGCGGCGCACGCTCCGCCGCGGCCGGGGCGACCATCCGCTCGCTCGTCCTCGACGAGGGCCGTCACTCGTGGATGTACGAGTTCCCGGCCTACCGGCGGGCCGTCGCGTCGTTCCTCGCCGAAGCGCTCGGCGGCCCGCTCACGCCGGACGAGGCGGGCGAGGTCGCCGCGTCGATCCCGGTCGAGCGGATCCCGGACGCCGAGACGCGCTTCGCCGCCGTCGCGGCCGAGCCGGGAGGCTTTCGGACCCTCGCACGCATCGCCCGCCCCGGTGCACTGGAGCCGCCGTCAACCCTCGATCCATGACCGCCGGGCGTGTCGCTCGGCCTACTGCCAGCGAAAGAAGCGGGCCGAGATGAGGAAGCACAGCCCGAGGAAGCCGGCGAGGACCGCCGCGCAGACCCACAGCGGCGAGAACGCGGCGCCGCCGACCATGGTCTGGCGGAGCGCGTCGGCGAGATAGGTCAGCGGCATCGCCCGGGCGACGCCCTGGAGCGCCGCCGGCATCTGGTCGATCGGGAAGAACGTCCCGGACAGGAACATGAGCGGGAACTGCACGACGCTCGTCATGCCGTTTGCGGCGTCCTCCGTCCGGGCGAACGAGGCGATGACATAGCCGAGGGCGATGAACCCGAGCGAGCCGAGGAGCACGAACCCGCCGACGAGCACGAGGTTGCCCGCGATCTGGACGTCGAACAGGACGGCGCCGACGCCGACGATGATGACCGTCTGGAGGATCGCGATGAGGAGTCGCATGATCACGTTGCTCCCGACGAGCTGCCAGCGCCGCAACGGCGTCGCGTTCAACCGCTTGAGAATGAGCTTCTCGCGGTCCGCCACGAGCGGGATGGCGCTGAACACGCCGAGCTGCATGAGCGCCATGCCGAGGATGCTCGGCACGAGGTACGACACGAAGCCGAGATCCTGCGTCTGCAGTGCGCGCGGCGCGGGAACGATCGCCGGGCCGCGGCCGCTGATCGCGAGCGACACCCCGTCGAGGACGCCGGCGACGATGCGGTACGTGTCGGCCGTCGCGTTCGTCTGCGTCGGGTCGGTGTAGACCTCGATCGACGTCGGTGGGCCGGGCGCGGTCGCGAGGGCCTCGATCGCCGCGCCGTATCCGGCCGGAACCACGAGCACGGCGCGCAGGTCGCCGGCACGCATCTGCTCGAGCACCTCGTCCTGCGCGCCGTCGACGAGTTCCACGTCCTCGACGGACGAGAACGCCGCCCGCAGCTCGCCGGAGCGCGCCGAACCGTCGAGATCGACCCAGCCATAGGTCCGGGTTGGATCGCCGCCGCCGGAGAAGATCGCGCCGAACATGATGATGAAGATGAGCGGGAAGGCGATCGTCCAGAACAGGGCGGCGCGGTCGCGCACGAAGCTCCGGATGTTCGCGGCGGTGAGCTGGAGCAGGGCCTGCATCGGGGTCGGGTCTCCGTCGGGTCGGCGGGTCAGTCGCGGAGCGCGCGGCCGGTCAGGTCGAGGAAGACGTCCTCGAGCGTGGCCCGCCGGATCATGAGGTTCTCGGGTTCACAGCCGAGGGCGTCGACCGCCGCGAGCAGCGCGCCGATCGTCGCCGGGACGTCCGCCGTGAACAGGACCACCTCGCCGTTCTCGTGCTTGACCGACGAGACGCCGGGAAACGCGGCGAGCCGCGTGTCGTCGAGCGCGTCGATCCGGTCGAACCGGACGGACCGCTCGCGGAAGCGGCGGGTGACGAGCTCGCTGACGGTGCCCGTCTCGAGCACGCGGCCGTGGTCCATGATCGCGATCCGGTCGCACAGGATCTCCGCCTCCTCCATGTAGTGCGTGGTCAGGAGGATCGATCGGCCGTCGCGCCGGAGCGTCTCGACGATGTCCCAGAGCGAGCGTCGCGCGGCCGGATCCATGCCCGTCGTGGGCTCGTCGAGGAAGATGAGCTCCGGGTCGTTGACGAGGGCGAGCGCGACGGCGAGCCGCTGGCGCTGGCCTCCGGATAGGTCCTGGGTGCGCGACGTGCGCTTCTCGCCGAGGTCGAGCAGGTCGATCAACTCGGCGGCGGAACGGCCGCGAGCGTAGAAGCTCCGGAACAGCTCGAGGACCTCGACGACGGTCAGCTTGGGGTACAACGCCGCGGTCTGGAGAGCCACGCCGATCCGCGCCTTCAGCGCGTCGGCGTGACGGCGAACGTCGAGGCCGAGGACGACGGCCTCGCCCGAATCCGGAGTGCGGAGGCCCTCGAGAATCTCGACCGTCGTCGTCTTGCCGGCTCCGTTGGGGCCGAGCAGGCCGAACACCTCGCCGCGCCGGACCTCGAAGCTCACCCCGTCGACCGCACGGGTCTGGCCGTACGTCTTGTGGAGGTCGGCGACGCGGATGACCGCGTCCCGATCGGTGATTGCCGCGTTCGTCATGGCCGGCATGGTCCCATACGAATCGGACGCCGTCCCCGTCCGAGCGGACGATTCCGGGTCAACCAATGGACCGGTCCCGCGACGTCAGTCGAGCCCATCGGTCCAGTCGATGTCGAGCGAGACGCTCGATTGGCCGGTCCCCTGCTCCGGACCCGGAGCGCCAAGGTCGAGATAGGCAACGATCGCCGCCTCGAGCCCCACGTCCTGGCCGGCGTTCTCGGACAGGATCCACTTCGTCTCGAGCACGTCGCAGTAGGCCTGGATCGGATCCCGGCCTGGACCGATCGCCGGCACGAGACGGGCAAGCGACGGCGTCAGCACGGACGACAGCCAGCGCTCCGCACCGTCGCGCGGCGTAAGCGGACTGCCATGGTGGAATTCGAGCCAGGCGACGTACTCGCGCAGGTCGTTGAGCAGCAGCCGCGCCTGGCCCTCGAGGGTGACGAGCCCGGTCAGCCGCTCCAGTTCCCGGGCGTGGAAGCGCCGGGTCGAGACGGCCACCCGCAGGTGCATCTCAGCCCCGCCCGGAGACGGCTCGACGCTGATCTCCTCGACCGCGAAGCCGAGGTCGTTGAGCCGCCGGACGCGGGCCCGGATCGCATGCCGGTCGCCGGGTGCGACGGCAGGCTCGAGGTGGAGCTCGTCCCACAGCGCGGTGTAGCGGTCGCGCACGCTCTCGGCCGCCTCGATCGCGTCGTCCGGATCGAGGTTGTCCTGGAAGGCGCCCAGATCGGCCAGCCCGAAGGCGACGTTCTCGACGAGGATGTCGAGGTCGTAGGCGCGCTGTCCGTCCGACAGGGACGGGTGGATCTCGCTCGTCTCGGCGTCCACGAGGTACGCCTGGATCTTGTCGGCGTCCCGACGGAAGAGCGTGTTGGCGAGCGAGCAGTCGCCCCAGTACACACCGGCTCGATGGAGTTCCACGAGCAGGCCGGCCATCGCATCGAGGAGGCGATCGCGGTACGCCCCGGGCCCCATCGGCAGGCGCATGAGCAGGCGCCGGTACTGCATCGAGTGGGCGAGGTACTCGGTCACGAGGATGGCGGTTCGACGCTCCGGTTCCTCGGCCACCCCGACCGCGACGACGGCTGGGAGTCCGAGGTCCTCGAGGTGCCGGAGGACGTCGTACTCGCGACCGGCGATCTCGAGCGGCAGCTCCTTGAGCGCGAACGTGGACCCGCCGACGACGAGGAAGCGAACGAGGTGACGAGACGGGCCGACCGGCAGCTCGCGGAAGAGATGCTCACCCGCCGGCCAGCGAGCGAGCGGCAGCTCCCACGGCAGGTCGAGCAGGTCGGCCGCGCTCTCGCGCAGGCGCAGGCGCGGGAATGCGCCGGTCATCGGCCGGGCGCCCCGTCAGGCAGGGAGGCGCTTGCGCAGGTAGGCCGTGACCGTCGCGTCGTAGCCGAGGGACTCGTACAGGTGCCGGGCATCCGGCCGGTGATGGCCGGCGGTCACCTCGACGAACGCGGCTCCCACCTCGCGCGCCACCCGCTCGACCTCCTCCATGAGCAGACGGCCGATCCCCCGCTCGCGGACCCCCGGGTCGACGACGAGGGCGAGGATCCGTACGAACGAGTCGTCGTGTTCGAAGCGCGGCAGGGCGTGGAAGGCGACGAAGCCGATGACCTCGCCGCCGACGTCCGCGACGGTCACGCGCGCCAGCGGACCGTCGAACCGGGCGAGACGCTCGACGATTGCGCTGTGGCCGGCGGGATAGCCCTCGTCGGTGAACAGCGTCGCGATCCGCTCGGCGTCGTCGCCCGTCGCGGCCCGGAGAACGATGGTCGCCTGGTCGGTCACGGCGCGATGGTACCCCGCGCGGCAGCCGAGGCGACGATGACGTGCGGACCCCAGGCAGCCTCGTCGAGGACGAGCACGGCGCGGCCGAACGGCCCGGACGCCGGTCGGGAGAGGTTGACGCCGGACGCGGGGGCGACGACACGGAAGCGATCGATCGTCCGGGCCGGAACGAGGAGGTAGAGGGCGATCGGCCCCTCGCCGTGTCGGGCGAGCGAGGCGGCGAGCCGACCCTCCGTGTTCGGCTCGAGCAGCACGATCGGGAGGTCATCCGCGATCGGCCTGACGGACAGGCAGCGCGCGCCGAGCAGGTCGTCGTCGGGGAGCGGCGTCGTCGATCGGTCGGACCCCAGCCCCAGCGCCGCGCGCTCCAGGTCGACCGTTCCCCAGCCTACGGCGAGCCCATCGATCGGACCGAGAAACGCTTCCACCCGCGCGACGGACGTCTCGAGCACCGCCTCGATCGCCGCGCCGAAGACGCCGCGCGGTACCGCAGCCGGGATCATCGGTCGCCGCGAAGGATGAGGTCCGGCACGTCCCCTCCGACGGGGGCGAAGCCGAGCCGCTCGTAGACCCGTCGCGCCTCGTCATTCCGGCTGTAGACCCCGAGGTGGGTCCACCGGCTGCCTGCGGCGATCCCGTCACGCGCCGCGATCGCGGTCACGAGCCCGCCGAGACCCCGGCCTCGGTACACCGGGCGTGTGCCGATCGAGGACAGGTACGTCGCACCGTCGAAGGTCGCTCGCTTGGCGACCGCGGCCGGCTCGCCGTCGACCCGGATGAGGCACACGTGGAGGTCCGGGTGGTCGAGCCAGGCCAGCATCTCCGCCTCAATCGACGGCCGCCGCTCCGGCTCCGCCTCGAACGCCTCGACGAGGACGAGGGCGACATCCGCAGCGACGGCCCGCGCGGCCGGCCCGGCTACCGCGTGGAGCCGTTCGACTGTCACCGATCCGTCCGTCGGGCTGTCACGCCCGGTCAGGGCGTTGGGGCGATCGAGGATCATGATCATGCCCGCTCCGACGTCGTCGAACCCGGCGGCGAGGAGACGCTCGACGATGTCGGCCGGCTCGCGCAGGATCGGTCTCGGCCACAGGTGCGGGCGGCGGTCCAGCGTGGCGAACAGCATGATCGTCTCGTCGACGCGGCGATCGAACGCCGCTCCGTCGACCGGCCAGCGGATCGCGGCGACGCGATTCCAGAACGGCTCCCGGTCGAACGGGTCATGGAGCAGGACGGCGTCGCCGAGGTCCCGGACCTGCCGGGCCGGGATCGCGTGGACCCTCGTCTCGTGCCGTTCGAGGAACAGGAGCGTCTCGACGTCGAGACCGTTGACGACCATGGTCGAGCAACGATAGCCGCTGAAACCGACCTTCGGCCGTCCGGCGTATCGTTCCGTCGGATGCCATCAACGGATCGCCGGTCCGTCCTGACCCTCGAGGTGTACCCATGCGACGAACCCTTGCTGCCCTCGCCGTTGCCACGATGATCGGCCTCGCCGCGTGCGGCGGCGGCGCGGCGCCGGCACCCTCGGCGGCCGAGCCCTCCGCGGGTGAGCCGTCGGCCGCCGCGGACCCGTGCGCCCCGTCGACGGCCGCCGGGACCGTGACCGCCTCGATCATCGACTTCGAGTTCGACCCGGCGACGGTCAGTGCCAGGGTTGGCGACGTCATCAGCTGGACGAACGACGGCGCGGCCCCACACACGGCGACGGTCGACGATCACAGCGCGTGCGCCACGGCGCAGCTTGCCGTCGGGCAGAGCGGCGCGATCTCGTTCAGCGCCGCCGGGACCTACCCGTTCCACTGCGCCGTCCATCCCACGATGAAGGGGACGATCGAGATCAGCGAGTAGCGACCGCGTGTTCCGCCAGGAAGGCTGACGCGCCGGACGGCAGCTCGAGCACCCGCGGCTCGGGCAGCCCGGCCTCGGCGAACCAGGCCAGGAACTGCTCGCGCGTCACGAGGCGCGTCCCGCTGTAGACCTCGTCGAGCTGCATCCCGGCGATGAGCTCGCCGTGCCGGCTTCGCTGCTCCTCTTCCGTCGACGGCAGCGGCCAGTCGAGTACGAGCAGGCGCCCGTCCGGGCGGAGCGCGGCCCACGCCGCCCGCAGGCTCGCCGGCGGGTCCGGCAACTGGTGGAGGGCGTACTGGAAGTAGGCGAGGTCGAACTCGCCGGCGTGGCCGGCCGCCGTGACGTCTCCGTGCTCGATCGTGATCCGATCGGCGAGGCCCTCGGCGTCGACGTTTGCCCGCGCCCGCGCCACGGAATCCGCCTCGAACTCGACGCCGACGCCGTGGACGCCCCTGAACCTCCGTGCCATCGCAATGAGCCAGCGCCCGCCGCCGCAGTGGACATCGAGCACGCGCCCGCCGTCGGCCAGGTCGGCGACCAGCTGCGGCACCGAGGCGAGGACCTCCTGGAAGAAGACGGCGATATCCTGGACGGTCAGCCGCTCGATCGCCGTGCGGTAGCGGTCCGGGCGATCCCGGCGCGGAACCCCGGTCCGGAAGAAGCCGGTCAGGCCGTCCCAGTCCATGCTCGCCACGACGGTATGGACGAACTGGCCGCCGAGGTACTCCGGCCGGGCGTGGTCGAGGAGGATCGCGGCCACCGCGGGGTCGAGCACCAGGCGTCCATCGACGGCGTCGACGAGTCCGTGTGCCTCGGCGGCCCACGCCCACACGTCCACGGGCTCCGGCCTGGTCGCCGTCCCGTCCGCGAGCTCCGCGGCCGTCAGTCCCCGCTCGCCGGCGGCGTCGAGCCGCGCGAACAAGCCGAGCTCGAGGCCGAGGTACGCGAGCCAGGCGCGGTGGAAGCCGCCGAGGCTGGCGATGAACTCGTCGAACCGGTCGTCGTCGCGCATCGCCGCGATTGTCGCACGGGTGCCGCCGCCGACTCGATGCAACCGCGGGCTCGACATCGGTGTTACATGGTGTCGATGGACGAAGAGCTGACGAGCCGCCTTGCCGACGATCTCGACGGCACGTTCGAGGCACTCGTCGTGACACACCAGGACCGGCTGTACGCGATCGCCCTGCGAGTGATCGGGGATTCGCGCGACGCGGAGGAGATCGCCCAGGACGCGCTCGTCCGGGCGTACCGGGCGCTGGCGACCTACGAGGCCGACCGGATCCGCGCCCTTCGCCTGCGGCCGTGGCTGGCGGCCATCGTCCTCAACCTGGCGCGTAACCGGGTGACCCGGAGGCGTGAGCCGCGCGCGACGTCGCTCGACCAGCCCGGTCCGGACGGCCGGTCGCTCGAGGAGCGCCTGCCCGGCGAGTCCGGGCACGACGAACCGATCGCGGCGGTGGAGCGGCGCGAGGGAGGCGACTACTGGGCCGTCCTGCTGGCGGGGCTGCCCGCCCGCTACCGGATCCCCGTCGTCCTGCGCCACGTCGACGGGTTGTCGTTCGCCGAGATGTCCACTGCCCTCGAGAAGCCGGAGGGAACCCTCAAGGCGCAGGTCCACCGCGGCCTCGCGCTCCTCCGGGCCGCCCACGAGGCGGCCCTTCGCGCCGAGCCCCAGGAGTTGACCGCATGACTGGCATCCGACCGACCGAACCCGATTTCGCCGACGTCGAGGCAGCCCTCGCGGCGCTCGCCGTGCCGGCTCCGCCCTCACTGGCCCCGGCCACCCTCCTGGCCGTCGGCCTGGCCGACGCGTACGCCCCGATCGACTCGCCGATCGGGCCGCTGTTCGTCGCCTGGAACGGCCGCGGCGTGTCGGCCGTCGTCGCGGCCGAGGAGCGGTCCGCGTTCGAGGCGCGCTTCACTCGACAGGTCGGCCGGCCGATCCGTCCGGCCCCGTCGCTGCCGCCCCGCCTGGCGGCCGCGATCGCCCGCCGGCTCGCCGGCGACCGGCGGGCGCGGATCGACCTCGACCTGCGCGGGTACACGGAGTTCGAGCGCGCCGTGTGGCTCAAGGCGCTCGAGATCCCGCGCGGCGAGGTGCGGCCATATGCCTGGATCGCCGCCGAGATCGGGCGACCCAAGGCGGTTCGGGCCGTGGGGAGCGCGCTTGCCCACAACCCGGTCCCGCTCGTCGTGCCGTGCCATCGCGTCGTCCGCAGCGATGGGCTGATCGGCCAGTACTCGCTCGGTGGACCCGGCAACAAGCGGACGATCCTCGCCGCCGAGGGTCTCGATCCCGACGAGCTCGAGGCGCTCGCTCGCGGCGGGATCCGGTTCATCGGGTCCGACACGACGCGGGTCGTCTGCCTGCCGTCATGCCATCACGCACGACGGATCCAGCCGGGTCACCGGAAGCCGTTCCGCAGCCTGTCCGACGGGCTCCTCGCCGGTTATCGGGCGTGCCGGTCGTGCCGGCCGGGGTCGGCCGCCGCGATCGCCGCGTGATGGGGACGATCGCGTTTGGCCTACTGGACTCGGCCAAGCGCATCCGGTAGACTGCGTCAATCTTGGACCAGCCGGCTATGCCAACAGCGCCCCAGCTCCCCACCCGACGGGTGCTCATCGTCGTTGCGATGCTCATCCTCTACGTCGTCTGGGGCTCGACCTACCTCGGCATCCGGATCGCGATCGAGACGATCCCGCCGTTCGCGATGGCGTCCATTCGGTTCTTCATCGCGGGCAGCGTCCTCTTCGCGGTGACGCTGCTGCGGGAACGGCGCTCGTTCGTGCCGCCATCCCGCCGCGAGTGGCGTGACACGTTCATCGTCGCCGGCTTCCTGCTCGGCGGCGGAATGGGCATGGTCGCCTGGGGCGAGCAGACCGTTCCGTCCGGGATCGCCGCCCTGATCATCGCCCTCATGCCGCTCTGGGTGGCGGTCATCGGACGGGTCTTCCTCGGCGAGCACCTGCCGCGGGCGGCCGTCATCGGGATCCTCGTCGGCCTGATCGGCGTCGCGATCCTCGTCGTGCCCGCCGGCGTCGGCGCGAACCGGTTCGACCCGGCCGGCGTGGCCGCCCTCATGCTGTCGCCGATCCTGTGGGCGACGGGGTCGCTGTTCGCCGCCCACCGAGCCCAGTTGCCGCGTCGGCCGCTCCTCGCCACGGGGATGCAGATGGTCGCCGGCGGGATCATCCTCGGCGGGATGGCCGTCGCGACCGGCGAGCCGGCCAGGATCGACGTCGCGACGTTCAGCGCCGAGTCGCTCGCCGCGCTGGCCTACCTGACCGTGATCGGCAGCCTCGTCGCGTTCACGGCCTACGGCTGGCTGCTGCGGGTCGCGCCGCTGCCGCTCATCGCGACGTACGCGTACGTCAATCCGATCGTCGCCGTGATCCTCGGCGCGCTCATCGTGTCCGAGGAGGTCACGCCGCGAACCCTCGTCGCCGGCGCGGTGATCGTGTTCGCCGTCGCGCTCATCATCACCGCCCGATCCCGGATGTCCGCGCCGCGCCGGCGGGACGTCCCGGGTCCCTCGGCACCGACCCCGGCCGGCGAGCCCGTCGGCGCGGTCGCGCGCGGCTAGGTCGAGCAGTCTCGCGCGGCTAGGAGGTGCGGTCGCCGCCCTCCGCGAACACCGTCCGGGCGACGCGCCGGGCCAGCGCCATGACCGTGATCATCGGGTTCACGCCGATCGCGGTCGGGAAGAGCGACGCGTCGGCAACGTAGAGGCCCGCGACCGGGGCGCGCCCGCCGGCGCCGGTCCGAACCCGCCCGTCCGAATCGCAGACGTGCTGCCGCGGATCGGCGCCCATCCGCGCCGTCCCCATCTGGTGGGCCGAGAACACCGTCCCGCTGTTGGGGCGGAAGTCGAACCCGGCCAGCGCATCGAGAAAGACGGTGAACGCGCGGTCGCCCGACGCCGATCGGCCGGCACCCCCGCCGAACGCTCGCGGCCGGGTGCCCAGGGCGACGATCTCGCGGGCGTCCGCGGCGCGTGCGAGCCTGGCCATCGAGCCGAGGGCGTGCCGGAGCGTGGCGACGCCACGGGCGTCGAGGCGGTAGTCGATCCGGACGTTCCCTGCCCGTGTCTGCGACACGCGCCCCTCGCCTCCGTCGCGGGTCACGGCGATGAACGGCGCCCAATGACGGGCCCGTCCGACATACGCGGCGTGGGCGTCCGTTCCGCGCCACGGAAACGCGAGTGCGAGGAGGCCCGGGTGGCCCGGCGCCGACTCGATGATGTACGTCGACCGGCCGGGCTCCGGCCGCAGGAACTGGGCACAGCGGGCACCCTGCATCGGCCCATGCCACATGTCGATGGGATCCACGAAGCGAGCGGCGACGACCGGCACCGGGTGGAGCCGAAGGTGGCGGCCGAGGGCGGCGTGGGCGATGCCGGACCGCTCGAGGATGGCGGGCGTCCGAAGCGCTCCGGCGGCGACGACGACCTGGTTCGCCCGCACGACGAGGCGGCGCGGCGGCCCACCGTCCGGGGAGGGGCTCGCCAGCGTCCCCTCCACTCCCACCGCTAGACCGCGCTCGACGAGCACGCGGTCGATCGCCGCGCCGGCCACGATCCGCGCGCCGGCGCGGAAGGCCTCGGCAAGGTGGGCGCGGATCCCGGACTGCTTGGTGCCGCGCCGACAACCGAACGGGCAGCTCCCGCAGTCGGCGCAGCCAGCGGCGTTGCGCCGGATGGGCTCCGCATCCCAGCCGAGGGCGGCGGCTCCGCGCAGGATGGCCCGGTCCTTCGGCGCGACCGTCGGCGTCGGTGCGACCCCGAGCTCACGCTCGAGATCCATCACGTCCTGCTCGGCCGACGGCGCGTCCCACCCGGCGATTCCGTGATCGCGCGCCCAGTCGGCCCGTACGTCCGAGGGCGCGTCGATGCAGGTCATCCAGTTGACGAGCGTCCCGCCGCCGACGGCTCCCGCGGCGAGGATCGTCACCGCGCCGTCCCAGGTCGAGACGAGCCCATGGTTGAGATAGAGTCGGTCGAATCCGGCCAGCTCGTCGCGCGGCATCGTCGCCTCGTTGACGAACGGGCCGGCCTCGAGCACGACGACGGATCGGCCGGCCCGGGCCAGATCGTGCGCGACGACGCACCCGCCGGCGCCCGAACCGACGATCACGACGTCCGCGTCGAGCTCGACCGGACCGGCCGGGCCCGACGCGGGCGGGTCGTACGGCCGAATGGGCGACGGCGTCGAGGCCGGGACCGGATCGTCCGGCCGGTAGCCGATGGCCGCGAGTAGCGGGTTCGTCACGCCCACGCCGGGATCTGCATAGGCGAGGAACGTGAGGAGCTTGCGCAGGCCGTGAAACGCCGTCCTCCGCAGGGCCATGCGAGAGTCCGCCCAGCCGAGGAGGTAGCGCTCCCGCTCCGACGGGGCGAGGTCGCTGAACGAGCGCGCTGCCCCGGACAGGATGAGAGTGGCGGCCGGTGATTCGATCAACCGGAGGACGAGGCGGAGCTGCCGGACCTGGTCCGGATCGGCCGCTGCGGCGAGCGCCGCCGCGGTCAGCTCCGCGCGGCGGACGGCGCCGCCGCGTACGAACGTCTCGGCCAGCTGGGCCAGCGTGGCGAGCTCGGCGTCGGTCCAGGTCGGCGTGACGGCGGCCATGCTGGCCGGCAGTATGACCGCCCCGGTTCGGCCGGGTTGCATCTCGGTGGCCGATCGGGCTGCCGTCCGGACCGGCCGATCCGTGCGCGGCTCCGTCCTGCGACGGCCGTCGCCTCCGGGGCGGCCCGCTCCCTATACTCGGCCGATGGATCCCGTCACCTCATCACCGACCGATCTCGGCGCGCGCGCCGGGAACCTGTCCCCGGTTCTGGGCCGCTACTTCGAGCGGAGCTGGAGCCACGGCGAGGGCCACCGGCTGTACGACACGGACGGTCGCGCCTTCCTCGACTTCGCCAACGGCATCGCCGTCACGGCGCTCGGCCATCGGCATCCGCGCGTGACGGCGGCGATCCACGAGCAGGTCGACCGGCTGATCGGCCCGACGGGTGCGATGGGCTACGCCGAGCCGGTCGTCCGCCTCGCGTCGATGCTCGCCGACACGCTCCCCGACCCGATCGACACCGTCATGTTCCTCAACAGTGGTTCCGAGGCGATCGACGGAGCGCTCAAGCTCGCCCGGCGGGTCACAGGGCGGCCCGGGATCGTCGCCTTCCGCGGCGCGTTCCACGGCCGGACGTGGGGCGCGACATCGGTCACGTCATCGTCGCTCAACTACCGGGCCGGATACGAGCCGCTCCTCCCGGGCGTGCACCTGCTCCCTTTTCCGGCCGCCTATCGCGACTTCGCCGGTGACGAGGAGGCCGCCAGCGCGGCGTCGCTCGCCGCGCTTCGAACCCTGACCGAGACGACGATCCCGGCAGGATCCATCGGGGCGGTGCTCATTGAGCCGGTCCAGGGCGAGGGCGGCTATACGCCCGCTCCCCAGCCCTTCCTGCGCGCGCTCCGCTCGTTCTGCACGGAGCACGGCATCCTGTTCATCGCCGACGAGGTCCAGACCGGCTACGCGCGAACCGGGCGGATGTGGGGCTTCGAGCACGCCGGGATCGTGCCG
>Ga0214472_10005910_pt1 | contig 12850 bp, 10 predicted proteins | sample RVTome_6_FD_207662 | JGI IMG/M metagenome (GOLD analysis project Ga0214472, IMG submission 207662) | Soil microbial communities from uranium-contaminated site in the Upper Colorado River Basin, Wyoming, United States - RVT140D175 | ecosystem: Environmental > Terrestrial > Soil > Contaminated >... | reverse complement strand
ATGGAAGCCGGCAGCAAGACACTGAAGTCGGTGACCATGGAGCTCGGCGGCAAGTCGCCGCTGATCCTGTTCGACGACGCGAATCTCGACAACGCCGTGTCCGGCGCCATGCTGGCCAACTTCTACACCCAGGGCGAGGTGTGCACGAACGGCACCCGGGTGTTCGTCCATGAGTCGATCTACGACGCCTTCCTCGAACAGTTGGCCGAACGTACCGCCAAACTGGTGATCGGCGACCCGATGGCGATGGAGACCCAGGTCGGTGCACTGATCTCCGAAGCGCATCTGCAGAAGGTGCTCGGCTTTATCGAGGCCGGGAAACAGGCCGGTGCCCGCCTGCTCTGCGGCGGCGAACGGGTGACCGAAAACGGTCTCGACAAGGGCTGCTTCGTCGCCCCCACCGTGTTTGCCGACTGCAGCGACGAGATGCCGCAGGTGCGCGAGGAGATCTTCGGGCCGGTGATGTCGGTGCTCAGGTTCGGTTCCGAGGAGGAGGTGATCCGCCGCGCCAACGCCACCGACTACGGCCTGGCCGCCGGGGTGTTCACCCGCGACCTGAGCCGGGCGCACCGCGTCATCGCGCAACTGCAGGCCGGGATCTGCTGGATCAACACCTGGGGCGCGTCGCCGGCGGAGATGCCGGTGGGCGGCTACAAGCAGTCCGGCATCGGCCGCGAGAACGGCGTCGAGACGCTGGCGCACTACACCCGGACCAAGGCGGTGTATGTGGAGCTGGGCGATCTGGAATCGCCGTATGCCTGAGATTCCACACCACGTCGACAACATATAGCGATACGAACACGGAGTTGAGATGACCCCAAGCTACGACTACATCATCGTCGGCGCCGGTTCCGCCGGCTGCGTACTGGCGAACAGGCTCAGCGCCGACGGTCGCCACAGCGTACTGCTGCTGGAAGCGGGCGGCTCCGACCGCAGCCTGTTCATCCAGATGCCTACCGCCCTCTCCTACCCGATGAACAACGAGCGTCATACCTGGCAGTTCCACGCCGAAGAGGATGAGGGGATCGACGGCCGTGCCCTGCACTGCCCGCGCGGCAAGGTGCTCGGCGGCAGCTCCTCGATCAACGGCATGGTCTATGTTCGCGGCCACGCCTGCGACTTCGACGAATGGGCCGAACAGGGCGCCGAAGGCTGGAGTTACGCCGACTGTCTGCCCTACTTCAAGCGCGCCGAAACCTGGTCCGGCGGTGCCGACGACTACCGCGGCGGCGACGGTCCTCTGGCCACTTGCAACGGCAACGAGATGTCGCTGAACCCGCTCTACCAGGCGTTTATCGATGCCGGAGAACAGGCAGGCTACCCGAAAACCGAAGACTACAACGGCTACCGCCAGGAGGGGTTCGGCCCCATGCATATGACCGTGCGCAGCGGCGTGCGGGCCTCCACCTCCAACGCCTACCTGCGCGAAGCACTGGAAAGAAAGAACCTGACATTGCAGCAGGGGGTCACCTGCCGCCACGTGCTGCTCGACGGCAAACGCGCCGGCGGCGTGGAGTATGAGCTGAACGGCAACGTCGTACAGGCAGCGGCCGGCAAGGAGGTGATCCTCAGCGCCGGTTCCATCGGCTCGCCGCACCTGCTGCAGCTCTCCGGCATCGGTCCGGCCGAGGTATTGAAAAACGCCGGTGTCGAGGTCAAGCACGCACTGCCCGGCGTCGGCGAAAACCTGCAGGATCATCTGGAGGTCTACTTCCAGTACCGCTGCAACGAGAAGATTACCCTGAACGGCAAGCTCGACCTGATCAGCATGGGCCTGATCGGCAGCCGCTGGATGCTGTTCAAGGATGGCCTCGGTGCCACCAACCACTTCGAGTCCTGCGGCTTTATCCGCTCCCGTGCCGGTCTGAAGTGGCCCAACATCCAGTACCACTTCCTGCCCGCGGCGATGCGCTACGACGGCAAGGCCGCCTTCGACGGCCACGGCTTCCAGGTCCATGTCGGACCGAACAAGCCGGAGAGTCGCGGCACGGTGCGCATCAAGAGTGCCGACCCGCACACGCCGCCGCAGATCCGCTTCAACTACATCGGTACCGAGCAGGACGTGCAGGACTGGCGCGACTGCATCCGCCTGACCCGCGAGATCCTCAACCAGCCGGCACTGGACGACTACCGCGGCGAGGAGATCCAGCCCGGTGCCGCCGTGCAGAGCGACGAGGAGATCGACGCCTGGGTGCGGCAGAACGTGGAGAGCGCCTACCACCCCTCCTGCTCCTGCCGGATGGGGGCACAGGACGACCCGATGGCGGTGGTCGACCCCGAGTGCCGGGTGCGCGGCCTCGAGGGGCTGCGCGTGGTCGACTCGTCGATCTTCCCCACCATCACCAACGGCAACCTGAATGCGCCGACGATCATGGTGGCGGAGAAGGCCGCCGACCTGATTCTGGGCACCGCCCCCTTGGCCCCGGCCGATGTGCCGGTGTGGATAGACGATAAATGGACGCAGCGCCAGCGCCCCGGCAAGGCGGCGCGTCCCGCTTCGGCATCGACGAACGACGGATCGACCGCCACCCCGCACAACTCTGATCCATGGGACTGACCCACGGGAGGTGTCCGCCTGATTTTCCGGTCAGTAGAGAGCATCAGCTCCACGGCCTACTTTGATCCTTTGCAGTGCCCAATAAAAACGACCAAACGCATAGAGGTATCAACGATGAAGAAAGAGAGTAGCCGTAATCACAGAACCCACGCCAGGATCCACCGGACCGGTGCCGCACTCATGCTCGGTGCAGCGCTCACGCTGACGCATCAAGCCCAGGCGGCAGACTGCTCCACGGTGCGCTTTTCCGATGTCGGCTGGACCGATATCACGGCGACCACGGCAATCACCGGCGAAGTACTGCAGGGCCTTGGCTACAAGACCAAGACCCACCTGCTGTCGGTTCCGGTGACCTACAACACCCTGGCCAGCGGGTCGATCGACGTGTTTCTCGGCAACTGGATGCCGACCATGGAGGGCGATATCGCCAAGTACCGCGACAACGGCACGGTCGAGACGGTGCGCGCCAACCTCGAGGGCGCCAAGTACACCCTGGCGGTACCCAAGTATGTCTACGACGCCGGCGTGCACTCCTTCGCCGATATCGCCAAGCACGCCGACAAGTTCAAGAATCGCATCTACGGCATCGAACCGGGCAACGACGGCAACCGTCTGATCCAGGACATGATCGACACCGATGCCTTTGGCCTGAAGGGGTTCAAGCTGGTCGAGTCCAGCGAAGCCGGCATGGTGTCCCAGATCGCCCGCGCAACGAAACACGACGACTGGGTCGCCTTCCTGGGTTGGGCACCGCACCCGATGAACTCGAACTTCCAGATCGAATACCTGTCCGGCGGTGACGACTACTTCGGCCCCGACTACGGCGGCGCCAGCGTCTACACCAACGTGCGCAAGGGCTACACCGACGAATGCCCCAACGTCGGCAAGCTGCTCAACAACCTGAGCTTCAGCCTGCAGCTGGAAAACGAGGTGATGGGGATGATCCTGGACGACGGCAAGGAGCCCGGCGCCGCAGCCCGCGAATGGCTGAAGACCAATCCGTCCGTACTCGACGCCTGGCTGGCCGGGGTCACCACCCTGGACGGTGCCGACGCGCAGAGCGCCGTTCGCGCCCATCTCGGCCTCTGATCAGGCCCTGTCTCGTGGTGACGTCTCAAAGGCGTCGCCACCGGACAGGGGGAGAACCCGAACATCAAACGAGTAATCCTTATGAACTGGTTCACCGAACATAAACTGCCGCTCGGTGCGGCAATGGAAAATGTTGTCGACTGGCTGACGCTGCACGCCTCCTGGCTCTTCGATGCCATCTCCGGCTCACTGGAGTGGATGATTCTCAACCTGGTCACGTTTATGCAGTGGTTCCCGCCGATCGTACCGATCATCGCCACCGCCGCCATCGCCTGGTTCTGGCACCGCAGCATCCCGCTGGTGCTCTTCGTTGCCGCTGCCCTGCTGCTGATCCTGAACCTGGGCTACTGGCAGGAGATGCTGGAGACCTTCGTGCTGGTACTGGCCGCCACCCTCCTCTGCGTTCTGGTCGGTGTGCCGCTGGGCATCCTGGCGGCCCACAAACCCTGGGTCTATACCCTGATGCGGCCGATTCTGGACCTGATGCAGACCATCCCCACCTTCGTCTACCTGATCCCGACCCTGGTGCTGTTCGGCCTCGGCGTGGTGCCGGGACTGATCTCCACCATCATCTTTGCCATCGCGGCACCGATCCGCCTCACCTACCTGGGTATCGTCAACGTACCCGAGGAGCTGATGGAAGCCGGCAAGGCGTTCGGCGCAACACCTCGCAAACTGCTGTTCAAGGTGGAGCTGCCGGCGGCGATGCCGCAGATCATGGCCGGTGTCACTCAGTGCATCATGCTGTCGCTGTCGATGGTGGTGATCGCCGCGCTGGTCGGCGCCGACGGCCTCGGCAAGCCGGTGGTGCGCGCATTGAACACCGTCAATATCTCCCAGGGGTTCGAAGCCGGACTGGCGATCGTCCTGGTTGCCGTCATTCTGGATCGCCTGTGCAAGGCACCGGCAAGCCGTTCCACCAAAGGTTAAACGGGGTAAGAAGATGAAATCAGTCAGCATTCGCAACCTGGACGTGATATTCGGCAACAACGTATCACGCACCCTGGCACTGCTCGATCAGGGCAAGACCCGGCAGCAGATACTGGAAGCCACCGGCGACGTGGTGGGCGTACACAACGCCAACCTGGACGTGAACCACGGCGAGATCTGTGTACTGATGGGCCTGTCCGGCTCCGGCAAGTCAAGCCTGCTGCGCGCGGTAAACGGCCTCAACCCGATCAGCCGCGGCTCCCTCGAAGTGCGCGACGGCGACAAGCTGGTGGACATGGCGCACTGCCGGGGCCAGAGCCTGCGTCATATGCGCAGCAAACGTATATCGATGGTGTTCCAGAAGTTCGCCCTGATGCCCTGGCTCAGCGTGGTCGACAACGTCGCCTTCGGCCTGGAGATGCAGGGCATCGACAAGACCGAACGACGCAAGCGGGCGATGGAGAAGCTGGAGATGGTGGGCCTGGCCGAGTGGCACAACAAGCTGCCGCACGAACTCTCCGGCGGCATGCAGCAGCGTGTCGGCCTGGCCCGCGCCTTCACCATGGACAGCGACATCCTGTTGATGGACGAGCCGTTCTCGGCGCTGGATCCGCTGATCCGCGCCCAGTTGCAGGACGAGTTGATCGCGCTGCAGCGTCAACTGCACAAGACGATCCTGTTCGTCAGCCACGACCTGGACGAGGCGCTGAAGATCGGTTCCCATATCGCGATCATGGAGTCGGCCCGTATCATCCAGCACGGCGCTCCGGAGGATATCGTGCTCAACCCGAGCAACGCCTACGTGGAAAAGTTCGTCGCCCATACCAACCCGCTCAACGTGCTGCGCGGCCGCTCGCTGATGACCTGCATCGACAGCCTGAGCTGCGACAACAACCGCCTGCAGCTCAACACTCACGACCGCAGCCATGTGCATCTCGACGCGGGCAAGCCGGTATCCGCCCTGTGCAATGATGGCCGGGTACTCGAGATCAAGCAGTGGCAGGATCACCATCCGCTCGACGAGCTGCACGAGAACATGCTGATGGTCGCCACCCCGGATATCTCCATGCGCACCGCCATCGAGCTGCGCTACCGCACCGGCCGGCCGGTGCTGCTCAGCGAAGGCGACCGGCTGGTGGGCATGCTGTCGGACAGGGATTTCTATCACGCGCTGCTGGGGAAACACTTTACCCAGACCGACTCCACAGTCGATGCGGCATGACAGTTTCTCCGCCGCCTCTAGGTATGACGGCCCATACTGCCGGCAACGCGCCCGCGCACAGCAGGCGGGATCGCCGCCTATGGGCCCAAGACCTGGATCCGCACCGTGAAGTCGAGCGTGCTGCTCGCACCGCTGCCGACAAAAACACCACTGACGGGCAGGGTATCGCGTGCGTGCGCCGCCGCCGCGATGGTCACATGCGTATCGGCGACCATATAACCCTGGGTCGGGTCGAATCCGCGCCAACCGGCACCCGGCAGATACACCTCCGGCCAGGCATGCAGGTCCCGACGATCGCTCTGCAGGTTGCCTTGCTGATAGCCGCTGGCAAAACGTGCCGCTATGCCTTCGGCCCGACAGCAGTCGACGAACAGGACCGCCAGATCGCGACAGGCGCCGCGCCGACTCTGCAAGGTGAACGCCGGCGTCTGCGGCGCGCCCGAGTGACGATGGATCTGGGTAAATTCACCGTATAACTGCCGATTGAGACGATCGAGAAATCGCAAGGTATCACGATTGACACCCAGGCTGAGTTCCGCCGCAAAGGCGGTCACCGCGTCGTCCGCTCGGCTGCGATCCAGATAGGCCCTGGCGCAGATCGCATCTTGTTCGTGGTCGATCGGCAACAGCATTGCTTCCGGCGCCAGCATGAAATCGAAAGCGTTTTTCCGCACTGTTTCGACCTGCATGTCGACCTCGATCTCGAAATGTCGGGTTTCGCCCTCGAACCAGACTTGAGTGACGCGATTGCCTTCCAGATCGAGATGTTCGCTCTGCCCCTGCGGTGCGGGACTGACGTTGAGCCGATGAGAGACGACGCGCTGCGAGCCGTCGCAGCGCGGGTAAAAGCGGAGCTGCTGCGGTCTCAGCCGCACGGATCGGGAATAGTTATAGCGGGTGCGATGTTGGATGTTGAAAATCAAGCTGGCGATCCTCGGCGGCAAATGATTGAAGGCTTCCCGATGCCGGCTCGGGGTCAGTCGTGGAGGCGCTCGACCCGCACCGCCTGCGCGGTGGCAAAGGAGGGTGGGCCGAATTGATTGAAGACCGCGACATCGGCGGCATCCCGTCCGTAGCCAAGCGCCACATAGCCGCCTCTTAACGCCGACTGCGTGGCATCGAAGGTATACCAGCGACCGCCCACATAGGCCTCAAACCAGGCATGCAGGTCCATGGGCTCCAACCGATGCAGATAACCCACCACCATGCGCGCCGGAATGCTGAGACTGCGGCACAGGGCGATGCCGAGATGCGCCAGATCACGACAAATACCGACCTGCCTGGCGTTCACCTCCACGGCGGACAGGGTGGCAGCGGTGCTGCCCGGCACATAACTGAATGCGCTGCGCAACCAGGCCTCGATCGCCGCCACCTGATCGTACCCCAACGGCTGCCCCGCGGTGATCTCGGCGGCCATCTCGTTGAAGTGGTCGGACTCGCAGTAGCGGCTCGGCAACAGGTAACAGAGCACCCCATCCGGCAGGTTCTGCACATTATCGAACGGCGCTCCGGGTGCCCTGTCGACATCATCGGCGACCATAACGTCAGCCAGGGTGCGGACCGAAAACCTTCCCGGCGGAGCGACCAGCCGCTGGCACAGGTTGCCGTAGCCGTCGGTGAATTCGAAAACCGGCACCACCGGTTCGATCTTGTATTCTTCTCGCGAAACCCATTGATTCGCACCGCTGCGCGGGCGCAACATGAGAATAAACGGCGTCGCTACCCGGATATCGAACGTCAAGTCACAACTTGCACGTAACCACATATCATTCCTCCATCAAGCACAGGCACCCGCTATCGGGGTCGACAAATAACATTCCATGCCCCTATATCGCATGGTCGCGTCGGGCCTGCACCGATCATCATCGCCCACTTTCAGGACGGACGTCTGTACGCCGGCGCTCATAGCGATCAAAGGGTCTCGCTGCCGCAAGCGGTCGCGAAAGGCCCGGACTTTCAGATCAAGCTAAAATGGATATATCGATGTCAAGGCGGCGATCTTCAACCAAACCGCGCTGAACTCCGCCGAGATCAACGTCGAGACCTTCATGGGCATGCCGCCTCCTAACCGAGAAACGGGAGAGAAAACCAGATGCTGCACTATGCCGTTGTATTTTTTATCGTCGCCGTGGTCGCCGGATTACTGGGCTTTACCGGTATCGCAGCAAGCGCCGCCGAGATCGCCAGGATCCTGTTCCTGGTTTTTATCGTGCTGTTCGTGGTCTCGCTGATCCTGGGACTGAAACGCCGCAGATGACCCCGGGCTCGTCCAACGGTCGTGTATTCCATGACGGATGATCCGCAGGCGAAGCCGCCGCATATCCAGCTGCCGTCGGCCTACGTCGATCGACTGACCAAACCCATTGCCCGCTTTCTGCACATCGAGGCCGCCGGCGGTGCCGTTTTGCTGCTGTTCACGACCGCGGCGCTGATTCTATCCAACTCCCCCTGGGCCCATCCCTTTCTGGATATCTGGGAGACCCGGGTCGGGCTTCAGGTCGGGGCAATCGATTTCGCCCGTCCGCTAAGAGAGTGGATCAACGATTGCCTGATGACACTGTTTTTTTTCCTCGTCGCCCTGGAGCTCAAGCGGGAACTGGTGCTCGGAGAACTGAGCAAGCCGCGCATGGCGGCGCTGTCCATCGCGGCCGCCGCAGGCGGTATGCTGGTTCCGGCAGCGCTGTATCTGGCGCTGCAATGGGACCGGCCCGGGGTGACGGGCTGGGGCACGGTGATGGCGACGGATACCGCCTTTGTCATCGGTTGCCTGGCGCTGCTGGGCAGGCGGATTCCTCCAAGCTTGCGTCTGTTCATGCTGTCGCTGGCGATCGTCGACGACATCGGCGCCATTCTGGTCGTCGCGATCGGTTACAGCGGCAATCTATCCTGGGGCGCTCTGGCGCTCGCGGCTGCGGGCATCGCGGCCATTCGCGCGATGGCGGTACTGGGCGTGCGCAGTTTTCCGCTCTATTTTCTGTTGGGCGCCTTGATCTGGCTGTTGGTGGATGCGTCCGGTATTCACGCTACCATCACGGGCGTGATTATCGGTCTGATGACGCCGGCTCGTCGCTGGGTCAGCGACGAGCGCCTGTATGCCATACTGAGCCAGGTCATCGCCCATCCGGCGGATGATCAGGGCAGCGGGGATACCCGGGACCGGCAGACGCTGCTGGCGGCCGAAATCGCGGCGCGCGAAACGCTGTCTCCGGTCGAAAGGCTGGAGATGGCGCTGCACCCTTGGGTCGGTTTTGTCATCATGCCGCTTTTCGCTTTCGCCAACGCCGGCCTGCCCCTGTCGTTCGCCGAACTGGACGCTACCGTCAGCGCGGCCGTGTTCTTCGGCTTCGTGCTCGGTAAGCCCATCGGCGTTCTGACGTTCAGTTGGCTGGCTACGCGGTCTGGAATCGCGACCCGGCCACCGGACCTCAGTTGGAGGCTGCTGGCAGGGGGTGCCCTGCTCGCCGGCATCGGATTCACGATGGCACTGTTCATTGCCAACCTGGCCTTCGGCCCAAACCTGATCGACAGCGCCAAGCTGGGTATCCTGCTGGCCTCGGCCTGTTCCGCCCTTGCCGGTATCGCGCTGTTGCTGTCGCTGCCCCCCGCACCCGGTTCAACGCCATCCGCGACCTGACCGCCGCCGGTGAAGATAGTCGAGCAAGCGATGGTCTACAGTTGCTCATCCAGCACGCTGCGGATCCGCTGCGCCAGATCCTCGATGGAGTAGGGTTTGCTGATCAGGCGCACCTCATGATTGACCGCTTCGAGCTGCTGGATCGCATTGCCGGTATAGCCCGAGGTGTAGAGCACGGGCAGGTCGGGTTTCAGCAGCCGGGCCTCACGGGCGATATCGGGGCCATGCATGCCGCCCGGCAAGACCACATCGGTGAACAGCAGTTCGATCCCGGGATCGGACTTCAACAGCTCCAGCGCCGTCGGCCCATCGCCGGCTTCCAGTACCCGATAGCCGAGGCCGCGCAACACACGCACGGCCAACGCCCGAACCTCCTCCTCATCCTCGACCACCAGTATCCGTTCGGTACCGTTCAGCTCCGGACTCGGCTCCTGCTCCTGCGGTGTCGTCTGCGTCTCCTCGCCGGCCTGGGGCAGATAGAGCTTGATCGTGGTACCGCGCCCCTCGACGCTGTAGATCTTCACGTGACCGCCCGACTGCTTGGCGAAGCCGTACACCATCGCCAGCCCCAGGCCGCTGCCCTTGCCGGTCTCCTTGGTGGTAAAGAAGGGCTCGAACACGCGACTGACGACATCCTCCGGAATGCCGCAGCCGTTGTCCGACACCGCAAGCACGACATAGCCACCGGGCTCCAGATCCCCCTCCAGTGCGGCGGTGTGCCTGTCGAACCTTATCGTCGAGGTCTCGATCACCAGGCGCCCGCCCTTGGGCATCGCATCGCGGGCGTTCACCGCCAGGTTGAGCAGCGCCACCTCCAGTTGCGACGGGTCGGCCAGCGCCTTGGGTAGATCGGGCGTTGCACTGACTCTGATCTCGATCGACTCGCCCAGGGTACGCCTGAGCATGCTCACCATCCCTTCGGCCAGTTCGCTGAGGTCGATCAACGCCGGCAACAGCCGCTGACGTCGGGAGAAGGCCAGCAGCGTGCGGTTCAGTTCGGCGCCTCGGTGCCCCGCCTTCAGCGCCGCGTCGATCAGCTCCTGCGCCAGTTCGTCATCCCTGCAGTGCTTGGCCAGGATCTGCAGGTTGCCGTTGATGATGGTCAACAGATTGTTGAAGTCATGCGCCACGCCACCGGTCAACTGACCGACCGCCTCCATCTTCTGCGCCTGATGCAGCGCGGCCTCCGCCTTCTGGCGATCCGCCATCTCATCCTGCAGCGCGACATTGGCCAGTTCCAGCTCGGCCGTGCGCTCGCGCACGCGGGTCTCCAGTTCGTTCTTGGTCTTGCGCAGCGCCTGCTGCACGGCTCGTCGATCGCTGATATCGCGAATCGCCGCCGATACCAGCACCCCCTCTTCGGTTTCCAGCGGGCTGAGGCTGATCTCGACCGGGATCTCGCTGCCGTCCTTGCGACGCGCGGCCAGATCCAGCCCCGACCCCATCGGCCTGGCCGCATGGTTGGCGAGGAAGTGATCGCGGTGGGCCACATGGCGATCACGTGACCGCTCGGGCACCAGCACCTCGATCCGCTGCCCCAGCAGTTCCTCCTTGTCGTAGCCGAACATCGGCCCGACCTGGGCGTTGACCTGCACGATGCGGCCACTCTTGTCCACCACCACCACCGCATCCGGGGCCGCCTCGAGCAACCGCTGATAGCGCTCCCGGTCCAACCGGGCCTCGGCCAGCTCCCGTTCGAGACGCGATATTGTTCTAGCTTCCGGGTTGAGGTCCTTGTTCATCCTGACACCTTGCTCTCGCTCAATAGCGCTCTCTCTCCAGCGCCTCGACGACACTTCGAAACTGCCTGCGATTCCCTTCGGACAGTTCACACAGGGTCCGGTGGGCCTCGAGCACGGTCTTGGCCAACTCCGGCTCCTGCGGCAAGTCGTCGGACAGGGCTTCGAGCGGATACTCCTGTGCCGTTCCGGGCACGATCACGCAGTAACGGTCCAGGCAGACCGCCCTCAGCAGTTCGTTGATATCCTCGTTACCACTGAACAGCACCGGTTTTTCGGTACTGTCGCGCCCCAACAGCTTGGCGATCTTCGCCAACAGCCCTATCCCGGTACTGTCGATCGAGAGCGTATCGTTCAGATCCACGCAGACGCTCTTCGGTGCCGAACCGGCGAACTGCCGATCGAGAAAACGATCCAGAGAATACGCCAGGGTATACCGGATATCTCCGTCGAAGCGCAGCACCAGATGATCGTTCGACCTGGCAAAAAAGACTTTCCCGTCAGTCATGAGCGGATACCCTCCTTACAGACAGTATGCTGGCATCGTCGCTGGGCGATTCCCGACCGAGAACCCCGATCCGTTGGGCAAGCGCGTTGGCATCGAGTGCGTCGTTGGCGCTCAGTTCCTGCAGGTACGCCTTGCTCTCCTGCAGCCCCATCGCCGGCATGAAATCGAGCACGCCGTCGGAGAACACTCTCAACGCGAAGCCGTTCGCTATCTTCTGCTTGGCGCAGGCATAGCCGGCATCCTCGAACAGACCGACGGGCGGGCTCCTCTCGCCCACCGGTCGGGTCTGCTCCCCGTCATAGCAGTAGGGGTAGGGAAACTGGCCGCCGGTGGCGTAGGTCATCGAACTTTTTCGCCCATCGATGATGGCATAGAAGATGGTCAGGTATTTTCCGTAATGGCCGTCGATCAGGCTGCGGTTCAACGCCGCCAGCAACGCTGCCGGGTCCAGAATGGTGGCATCGCGATAGCGCCTGAAGTCCTCCAGAAAGCGGCTGACCTGGCTTTTCACGATCACCGTGACCAACGCCGAGGAGATGCCATGCCCGGAGACGTCGATCATGTAGAAGGCAAACCGCTCCCGGTCGATGGCGAAATAGTCGATGAAGTCGCCGCTGAGCAGCGACGAACTTTGCACATGATGGCTGCACTCGTACTCGCCGAACCGCTGTTTCGACGCCGGCATGAGGGCGAACTGCACCCGCCGCCCGGCGGCCTCATCCTCGCGTTGCCGCGCAAGGCTGAACTCGAGTCGCTCGTTGGCCTGCTCCAGATATGCACGGTAGAGGCAGTTCTCGTCGATCAACCGGCTGCGCTCGAGGGTGCGCTCGATCGCGTGTCTGAGCACCTCCAGATCGGGCATCGGCTTGGTGAGGAAATCCCAGGCGCCCAGCTTGAGCGCCTGGATCGCATCCTCCATCTCCCCGGTACCGGATACCACGATCACCGGCAACTCCTTGTAGCTGGCCCGAAGCTTGGCGAGCACCTCCAGACCGTCCATGCGACCGGGCATCCGCAGATCGCAGATCACCATGGCCGGCAGATCCCGCCGACAGCTCGCCAGAGCATCCGATCCCTCGCCGCAGGTCTCGACGTCATACCCCTCGCTCTTGAGATAGAGGGCAAACATCTCTCGGATCGCACGCTCATCATCGACAATCAGTATCCGCGC
>Ga0214472_10005909_pt1 | contig 12851 bp, 13 predicted proteins | sample RVTome_6_FD_207662 | JGI IMG/M metagenome (GOLD analysis project Ga0214472, IMG submission 207662) | Soil microbial communities from uranium-contaminated site in the Upper Colorado River Basin, Wyoming, United States - RVT140D175 | ecosystem: Environmental > Terrestrial > Soil > Contaminated >... | reverse complement strand
GGGGAGGACAGGGCTGCTCCCACCTTGATCTACCATCGCTTCGTGCCCACTGTCGCCAGCTTCGTCTCGACTCTGGCTGAGAGGACTCGTCCCGAGTACGCCGCCTCCTGGGATCCGGTGGGGCTGCAACTAGGGGACCCGGCTGCTCAGGCCGACTCGGTCGCCGTGTGCCATGAGGTCACCGAAGAGGTCGTATCGGCGTTGGAGAAGGAGCCTGTCGACCTGCTGGTCACGTATCACCCATTGCTCTTCGAACCCGTCAACCGGATCCTGGCCGGCCGTTCCCCGTCGGCCCGGGCCTTCCGGCTGCTGGCGGCGGGAGTCAACCTGGTGGTGAGCCATACCGACTTCGATGCCGCTCCGGGGGGCACTGCCGACGCCTTGGCTTCGTTGCTCAGGCTGCGCGACACGGTCCCCTTCGGTGCCGACGAGGCTGAGGGCCTGCCCGCCATCGGCCGGGTCGGGCTGTTCGAGGCGACTCTCGGCGATCTAGAGGCCCGCATCACCGACACCCTCGGATCGAACGGCCTCCGGGTGTCCGGAGATCGAGAGGCGTCACTGGAGCGGGTGGCGGTCGTTCCCGGGTCCGGGTCCGGGCTGATCGGCGAGGCCGCCACCATCGCCGACGCCCTTGTCACCGGTGACGTGTCGCACCACCGAGTAATTCAGGCGCTCGACCTTGGCCTGTCGATCGTCGATCCGGGTCACATCGCAACCGAGCGCCCCGGGATGGCCGCGCTGGTGGCTCTCGTGGCCGATGCAGCCGGGGGTCGCATCGTCGATCTCACCGATCTCGACCCTGAGACTTGGACCTGACCATCGCTACCCTGCCATCTCGCATGGAGATAACGAGCCTCGCCGATCTTCTCGACGTTCAGGATCTCGATCTTCAAATCGATCGTCTGCTCGAGAGGCGACAATCCCTGCCCGAGATGGCCGGCTACAAAGCAGCCCACGAGAAGGAGTTGGAGTTGAACTCCGAGCTGGAGAGGGCAGGTTCCGAGCTCAAGACCCTGGAACTCGACTTCGACAAGTCCGAAGGCGAGCTCCAAATCCTCGAGCTGAAGCTCCAGGAGCACGAGACAAGACTGTATGCCGGTGGTATGAGCAGTCGGGAGACCGAGCACATGCGTCTCGAGGTCCAGAGTCTCAAAGGCCAGCGCGAAGCTCTCGAAGAACGTGTCCTGGGGATGCTGGAAGAGCTGGACCCCGCCCGGGAGGGGGTGGCCCAACTGCGATCCCGCCAGGAGGCACTCGCCGTCGAGAAGGCCTCTCTCGAGGCAGCTATCAAAGCCGAATGGAAGCAGATCGACGCCGAGCTGGCGCGCAAAGAGGAACGCAAGCAGGAAGCATTGGCACCGGTGCCCGGGGAGCTGGTGGAGATGTACGAGAAGCTTCGCCGGATCAAAGAAGGGGTTGCTATTGGCCGTTTCGAGCATGGGGTGTGCGGCGGCTGTCACATGGCTCTCTCACCCACGGAGCAAGTCGAAGCACTGAGCGCGGAGATCCCCCGATGCGTCCATTGCCGTCGAATCCTCGTCGCCTGAGACATGCTGTTCTGGCACCTGGGAGCCACCCTGTGGCTGTTCCGATGGATCTACCGCGATCCGAAAGTGGATGTCAGGTTCCTGCTTCTCGGTGCGATCCTGCCCGATCTGGTCGACCTGCCCCTTGGCACTGTGTTTCTGGCCGACCGGTACTCGAGCGGGGAGCTGTGGTCGCACACCCTGTTGGTTCCTTCCATGTACATGGCACTCGTGCTCCTCGTCACGAGACGGGGTCGAAAGCGGCGCGCCTTGATGGCTGTCGGGATCGGGTGGTTGTTTCATCTCCTGTTGGATGGCATGTGGACCGATCCCGACGTCTTCTTCTGGCCTTTCTTTGGTTGGGAGGTGCCCTCCGGCGACGCTCCGTTCTGGCCACTGGCCTGGGACCGCGCTTGGTCCGATCCGTGGAGATGGGCGCTTGGGTTGGTGGGCCTTGGCTACTTGAGCTGGCTGTGGTTCGCGGTCGGATTGAACGAAAAGACGGCTCGTCGAGCGGTGGTGCGCACCGGACGCCTCCCGGAGCGCAAGAGTGAGAATGCGTAACGCTTGGATTCTCGCACTGGTGCTGACCGTGTCAGCCTGCACAGGCAACGGCAACGAGCTGAGCTCGGGGACCAACGGGAACGGGGCCACCAGCCCGGTCGCCGCGGTGGAAGAGCTGCGCTCGATGCTGATCGCTGGTGACTTCGCTTCAGCCGCCGCCTTGGCCGTCCCGAATCAAGCGGCTCTTGCTTCGTTGGGAGAGGGCGCCAGCTTCGGTCAGGTCGCCGATGCCATAACCGACGGCGACGCCGAGATAGCGGCGAATTTCTGGAGCGGCTTTGGACAAGGTGTAGGCGAGGTGCTCAACAGTGAGTTGGCGATAGAGGATCGAGGCTCCACCACCGAGAGCGGTGTCGAGTTCTTCCTGGTCGGGGTAACGCCCGAGCAGGGGACCGAACGTCTGATCATGACCCGAGACGTCGACGGTCAGCGAATCGACCTGTTCGCCTCATTCGGGGCGGGGCTGGCGCAGCGCATGCTCTCTCCGGTCGAGATCCTCCTGGGCACGTCGAGCGCCGACTCGGCCGTGATCCTCGACGCTCTTCAGGACGTGGTCCCGTCTCTGCTGGTCTCGGCCACCGATCCCTCCCTCTCGCCCGAAGCGGTTCAAGGTGTGTTGCAGCTTGTCGAGCTGATCACCCGGGTGGGCTGAACCACCCAGAGCCCCCTCCGGCCCTTCGGGCCACCTCACCCAGAGCCCCCTCCGGCCCTTCGGGCCACCTCCCCAAGAGCCCCCACCGGCCCGTCGGGCCACCACCCCAAGAGCCCCCTCCGGCCCTTTGGGCCACCTCCCCCAACGTCGCTTCGCGCCTGGGGGAGGAAACAGTCGCTTCGCTCCTGGGGAGAAAACGTGGGGGAACTCAGCTCGTGGTGGTCCGTAGCGCCGGCAGCACTTCCGATCCCAGTAGCCGGATCAGCGCCGGCTGATCGAGGGAAGCCATCTGGAAGGTGACGATGTTCGCTTCGAGGTCCTCGGCCAGCGGGCGATATGTCCGGATGATCTCGTCGGCCGAGTCGGTCCTCTGGTACCGGCCCAAGATCTCTTCACGGGGGAGGGTGTCGGCTTTCTCCCTCAACTCGGCCGGATCGACAGCCTCGAGCCGTCCTGGCGCGCGCAGGCCACGCCAGGAGAAGATCGCTTTCCAGGCTTCCTCGTCGTCTCCCGCGAAAATGGTCCATCGGGTGGCGAGAATGGTGGGAGCAGGCCGGTTGGCCGCCTTCGCGGCTTGGTTGAGTGGAGTGACCACCTTTTCGATCGTCTCCGAGGGGTCCTTGACCGATGTGATCACGCCCTGAGCCATCTCCCCGGCCAGCGTGGCCGACTTTGGGCCTCCCGCGGCCATGAGGATCGGCACCGGTCCCACCGGGGGCGAGTAGAGCTTGGCTCTGTCGGTTCGGTAGTAGCTGCCGTCGTAGGTCAGCTTCTCACCGTCCAACAGTCGCCTCATTATCTCCAGGGCCTCCGACATTCGTGCGTTGCGCTCGGCGTAGGCAGGGAACTCGTAGCCAAGGGGGCCTTCGTTGATGTTCTCACCGGTGCCGACACCGAGGGTGAAGCGACCGTTGGAGAGCCGGTCGAGGGTGGCCGCAGCCTGTGCCACCACTCCCGGGTGGAAGCGAAAAAGTGGAGTCGTCACTCCCGTGATGAACTCGATGTGGTTGGTGGCCGCGGCCATGGCGCCGATGGTCGAGAAGGCAAACCCCGAAGCTGAGACGTCGTCGACCCAAGGATGAAAGTGCTCTGAGACGACGACAGCATCGAACCCGGCCTCCTCGGCGAGAACGGCATGCTCGACCAGCTCTTCGGGGTGCCATTGCTCGTGACCACAGAAATAGGCGAACTTCGTCAAGACGCTCCTTTCATCTCGGGCCCGATATTGCCAGGTCTACTGGTAGGAGACGAAGACGGGGACCGGGTCCTTATCGATGGTGTAGGCCGGGGTGGCGGTAGCCGGAGAGTCCTCGTCGAAGAAGTTCTTCCAGCCCCACACCCAATGGGCGTCTTCGGTGCCTCTGGTCAATACCAAGAATGTCTCATCCTTGGTGGGGATTGGGCCCTGTCCGTCCATTTGGATCACCATCTGCAGCTCTGGTCGCTGCTTCAACGTCTCCCGATCGGTGATCATGGTCGTCTTGAACTGATGGACGATCAGCATCTTTTGGGGAAGACCGTTGTCCCGGACCAGATCCGCCAGCCAGTCGACGACCGTGTTGACCTCCGAGGCATTGACCCGACCGACCTGGTTCAGATGAACCTGGTCCGATGTGAGCCGCCATTCCGGGTCGAGGGCAAGACTGACGAAGGGGAGCAGCAGAAGCTCCTCGTATTGCTTGGCCTGGGTCAGGAAATCCTCCCGACCTGGTTGGAGGTCGAGGACCACCTGAGCATCGTGTTCTCGAGCCACGGCTATCCACTCGTCAAAGGCTGAGATCGGCCATTCGAAGCTGTAGTCACCATCCTCGGTCGGCTGGCCCGAGGCAACACTGGCAATGATCTCGAATGTCGGGATCACCACTCGCCCATCGGCGGCATACTCGGTGAGGAATGGTGCCATGCGCTCGAGTGTTGCTTGGGGGCCCTGTTCTCCGAGCACTCCCAACCCGATGGTCTCCGGGTGGCCGTAGAAGGCCACGTAGCGTCGAGGCTGGTCCTCGGGAAAGGCATGAAAACCGCCGCCTGGCACCTGGAGACCGCTCGTCAGCACCGCCAGCTCCCAGTCATGCGCTTCGGGCACGGCGCCGATGTAGCGGATTGCCCCCGGTGGTGCGCCGGCGAGGGCCGCCCCGACCTCGGGGAATCCCAGGATGTCGCCTGGGTCGTATGCGACGACGGTCGCCCCGGCCACCCTGCCGCTGGCAGCAGCAGAGAGTATGGCCACAGGTTGGGCCGCGTCCATCAGCCAGACGGCAAGCGAGTTGGTTGGCCGGGCGAGCCCGGTGACCAGAGCGGCCGGATCGACGGTGGCCACCGGTAGCGAGCCGGTGGTCGGGCTTGCGTCGGTTTGTGGCAGCACCACCTTGTCGCGGCTCGCCATCGCCGCCATCGTCTCGAGCACGGTTGAGGCGTCCGCCTGGGCAGGGAGACGAAGCTCCTCCGAGACGCCGAGGGCGTCTCGGGCCCTCTCGACTGCCTCCTCGATGGTGGGACGGATCACGTCTGCGTCGGGAGGTGTGATCACATCGACGTCGCCTAACAGGTAGACCCGACTTGGCTTGAGACGTCCCAATTCAGCGGCCAGCTGCGGGTGGGGATGGAGCAACGGGCCTTCGAGGGCCGCCGCCAGTTGAGCAGCAGCAGCGACCTCGTTCAGATCACCTTCTCCCACCACGACCACGTCCCCAGCACACAAGAAGAGCTCGCCCGACAGGGTGAGGGCGTCACCGGCGACCGAGCCGGTCGCCACCGGCGCCGCGCCGCTGGTGACGTGGACGCAGCTGCTCGCGAGGGGGATCGTGGTGCTCGTCGTGCTCGGAGCCGCGACGATTGTGGGGGGGCTGGTCCCCGCGGTGGGTGTTGGTGTCTCCGCCACAAACGAGCTGCAGGCGCTCACCATCAGCGCGGAGAAAGCGATGCGAACGACGTGGTTCATGCGACTCCGGAGCCCTCGGCAGCGTAATGGCCAAAGAGGGCTAGAACCGGCGTTGTGACTTCCAGATCAAACCGACCGCAATCAATCCGGTCCCGGTCATCCAGACTCCGACCGGCACGAAGAAGGACAGGAACAGACAGGAGAGAAGGCCGACCCAGGCGGTCCAGCGCCCACGATCGAGCCGAAGTGCGGCCAGATTCGTGATGCCGTAATAGAGCAGCACGGTGAACGCCGAGAACGTCCAGGCGAGTGAAATGTCTCCGATCAGGGCGATTACGGCGATCGGCACCGCGGCGGTGATGATGGCGAAGACTGGCACCGATCGTCGATCGAGGCGGGCAAGGGTCTCGGGCATGTCGAGTCGGCGGCCCATCGCCAGCCACACCCGGGAAAGCCCCAGGACCAGGTTGACCAGGACTCCGAGCATGGCGGTCACCGCTCCGATCGTCACCACTGTCGCGAACGGCTGGGCAACGAGGTCGGCCGGCGTCGTGCCCGCCCCGATGCGGAGGCCCCACATTGGGCCGGCGAAGGCGCGGCCGCCGACCTCCACAAGTGCGTAGAGGGTGGTGGCGACCACCAGGGTCACGATCACCGCCCGTGGAATGGTGCGAGCTGGCCGATGAACCTCCTCGCCCATTGTGGCAATGCGCCCATATCCGGTGTAGGCGAGGAAGATGAAGGCGATCGCCGGAAGCAGGCCGCTCGTCGTCAGGTCGGCTCTCTGAAACAGCACTCGGTTGGGCAGCGAGTCGAGTTGGGCGATCCCGGCCAAGGCGAAAGTGATCAAGGCCCCCACGGTCAGGAGCACTAGGACCGTGTTCACCACGATTGTCCGTTTCAAACCCGCCAGCACCAAAAGAGTGACCGCTGTCACCGCGACAATGGCGACCATGCGCCGGTCACCAGGGATACCGAGATAGAGCGCCACCCCAAGGGCTGCGGTGGCGGCTGAAGCGGTCTTCGCCAACAGGAACAGCCAGCCGGCACTGAACCCCCACCAGGGACCGAGAGCCTGATAGCCGTACTCGTAGGTGCCTCCCGCCACCGGGAACCGTCCCGCCAGATAAGCCGATGAGAGACCGTTGAAGACGGCGACCAGGCCGGCGATTGGGATTGCCAGGAGCACGGCATCGCCCCACATTCCCGAGGCAACCCCAATCGCAACGAAAGCCCCGGTGCCGAGAATCGAGCCCAGACCGGTGACGATTGCCCCGCCGATGCCCATCTCGCGCTGGAGGCTCTGGTGCATCAGAAGAGAGTTTCCGGCTCGGCCTTCTCCCGAAGCTCAGGACCGTTGTTCTTCACGGAGTTGACGCTGCTGGACACGACATGCTCCATGACGTTCTCGGGGTCTATGGGTTGGAGCAGGGATGCCGCCGCCTGGGGATCGCGCAGGCTCCGATCGAGCCATGCGTCCCACACCTCGGGCACGAGTGAGATCGGCATTCGGTCGTGGATCGCTGAGATCACGCCTTCGGCGCCGGTGGTGATGATCGAGCAGGTTCGGTGCCAGGTGTCGGCCTCGGGATCCAGTCTCGACGCCCAGATCCCGGCGAAGACCATGGGATGGCCATCGGCCCGGTACACCCAGTGCGGGGTTCGTCCCAGATCCTTGGGCTCCCATTCGTAGAAGCCGTCACCCGGAATGAGACACCGCCTGCGGGAGAACGACTCGCGGAAGGCGGCGGTGGTGGCGACAGTCTCGGAGCGGGCGTTGATGTGGATCGACTTGGTGTCCTTGGCCCAGTGTGGGACCAGACCCCACGGCATCGAACCGAGAGTCCGCGCACCGTCCCTCTCTGAGATCACGTAAACAGGGTCGGTGGGAGCGACATTCCAGTTCGGCTCCAGCGCCTCGGTCAGCACGTCATCGATGCCGAAATACTCGGCGTAGAAGTCGAGATCACCGGTTATCGAGAAGCGACCGCACACAGGATGTCAGGTTAGAGGCGACGGCATGTGCTCAACCCGTGGAACGGGCCCTAAGTAGGGTCTCGAGCAGGTCGGCGACCCCTGAAGGATCGGGCACCGTCAGGTTGGCGAGGGTTGGCCCTTCGCCCACGTGTACCCCCAGGTCACCTTGTTGGAGTGCGGCGAAGACGCTCTCGTCGGTCACATCGTCTCCAATGAACAACGCCCGGTCCGCTCCGAGTGACCGTCTCAGTTCCACGAAAGCCGCCCCCTTGTCGACTGACGAGTCGGTGAGCTCGAGGATCTTCTTTGCCTCCAAGAGTCTCAAACCCTTGATCTTTCGTGCCTCAACCCGCAGACCCTCGACCGTCTCGTCGGGATCGGTCACCGACCGGTAATGGAATCCCACAGCTCGGGTCTTGTGCTCGACTCGTGCCCCCGGTGTGGCACTGACTGCGGCGTCGACCAATGCCCGGGCCTGGGCCAGCGCTGGTGTCTCCGGCCCGGTGGTGTTCCCGTGGTCGGCTCCGTGCTCACCGATCAGCACGAATCCGGGGTGATCGAACCGTCTCAGGAGGTCGGCCCGTCTTCTTCCGCTGATCACGGCCACTGTGGTGTGATCGAGATTCGCCAGTTCCTCCAGAGCGGTCTTGGATCGGGCCAATGGGGTGGCGAGATCGGGATCATCGACGATCTCGGCGAGAGTCCCGTCGAAGTCGCTGGCGATGAAGAGCCGAGGAGAGTCAGCGATCTCCTCGATCACCTGTCGATGGCCTCGAGATTGTGCCTGGCCCAAGAGTGAACATCCCAGCGACCGACGGCCCGCCTGAGTCTGGCCATCCGTCGGTTCTGCTCTTCTGGCTCCATCACCACCGCGGCGTGAAGCGCACGCGCCAGACCATCGATGTCATAGGGGTTGACTATGAGTGCGTCGCCCAGACGCTCGGCCGCCCCGGCGAACTCGCTGAGGATCAGCGCCCCGGTGTTGTCCCGCCGGGTTGCCACGTATTCGAGGGCAACGAGGTTCATCCCGTCTCGCAGCGGTGTCACCAGCATGACGTCGGCTGTCAAATAGGCCCCGACCAGGTCGGTGAAGGGGAAGGTCCGGTACAGATAGTGGACCGGGGTCCAGGCGGCGCGGGCGAAACGGCCATTGATTCTGCCCACCAACTCTTCGACCAAACGTCTGATCACCTGGTATTCGCCGACGTCCTCGCGGCTCGGCACGGCGATCTGGACGAAGGAAACCTTGCCGATCAACTCAGGGTGTCGCTGCAACATCACCTCGAAGGCCCGAAGCCTGAGGTCGATCCCCTTGGTGTAGTCGAGTCGGTCCACACCGAGGATCACATGCTCCGGGTCACCCAGGTCGTGTCGGAGGCGTGAGGACATGGCGAGTGCCTCGGGACTGTTGGCCACGGCCCTGTTCTCGGCGACATCGACCGAGATGGGAACAGCTTCGGCTCGAATGCCATGTCCCTGAAACTCGAGGGAGGATGCCGGGCCGGTGGCCCCGGCTATCTCCCTGGCGGCCGCGGCGAAGTTCAGCGTCGCCCTCCGGGTCTGGAACCCCAAGTAGTCCGCCCCGAGCAACCCTTCGAGCACCTGGGCGCGCCAGGGGAGTCGTTCGAAGATGTCAAGGGGGGGAAAGGGGATGTGGAGGAAGAAGCCGATACTCGCCTCGGGCACTCTCCGACGCACCATTGCCGGGACCAGTTGCAGCTGATAATCGTGTATCCAGATCGTGTCATGGGGACCGGCGGCGCGAGCCACGACTTTGGCGAATCTGTCGTTGACTTCGAGGTGGGGCCGCCACCAGTGGCGATGAAACTCGAGTGGGCGGATGGCGTCGTGATAGAGCGGCCAAATGGTGCCGTTGCAGAACCCGTCGTAGTGATCTTCGATCTCTTCTTCGCTGAGCACCACGGGTCTGTTCTGGATTCCGGCGGCTCGGAATGCCCGTGATCTTCCGCCAGGGCCGCCATTCCAGCCAACCCAGACACCACCACGCTCGCGAAGCACGGGCGCCAGGGCGGAGACCAGCCCACCCGGGCTGGCGCTCCACGCCTCGGATTCCTCATCCCAGGCGACAGGCAGCCGATGTGCTGCCACTACCAGCTTGCCACCGACCCGGTTGCCATCCATCTCGTTTGACCATACCCGGCCTCCCCATCGGCAAAAACGGCGTTCCCCACATGGGTAACACCTCTGCCATCATCGAACACCATGCTCGCCGCGCTGAACATCGTCGCCGTCGGTCTCGGTGTCGCCGCCGGGGGTTTGTCGGCAACCATCACTTCGCTAGCCGTGGGCGGGCTGTTGACCCTGCTCGGAGTCGAGAATGGCGCGGACATCGGGTTGTTGGTGGGTGTGGTTGGCGGCTTGGCTCTGGCGGGATGGGTATCGGGCCACATGGCCAAGCACTCCGAGCGATTCCACGGCGCGGTCACCGGGCTGCTGTTGGCCGGCGTGGTGATCATCGTCGCCAGGCTGGGGGGAAGCCCGGCCGCGACCCCGGCCGTGATCTGGCTGGCGGTGGTGGCGATGGTCACCGCCGGGTCGACTGGTTGGCTGGCCGGTCGACGTAAGCGCTCGACCTCGTAGAATCAGGAGTGCGAGCCCGCCGGGCGACCGCGGTCGAGAGATCGAGGAAAGTCCGGACTCCAAAGGGCAGGGTGCTGGGTAACTCCCAGGCGGGGTGACCCGACGGAAAGTGCAACAGAGAGCAAACCGCCGATGGCCCTATGGGCACAGGCAAGGGTGAAACGGTGAGGTAAGAGCTCACCAGCGTCGCAGGTGACTGTGGCGGCTTGGCAAACCCCACCCGGAGCAAGGCCAAGCAGGGACGACGACGGCCCGTCGATCGAGTCCCGGGTAGGCCGCATGAGCGTGTCGGCAACGATACGTCGAGATGGATGGTCGTCCACGACAGAATCCGGCTTACAGGCGGGCTCGCAACCGTCGCAGAGGGTCCCGATAGGGGCCTTCTGCGCGTCCGGACCTGGGTGTTCCAGGGCTTCGGACGCTTCTAGCCCTCGTCAGAACCTCTTGTGACACGGTCGTGACACAGGAGCTCAGGGTTGCACGGTCCAGCCAATCAGGTCGTCCGAGCCACAGAGCGAGGCGACCATGTTGACCACCTGGACACTTGACCAACCATTGTCGGCCTGGCCTTGCCGAGCCGCGTTGAGGTTCTCGTTCACCTCCTCCACGAGGGCGAGGAGGGTGTTTTGGTCCTCCTCCGACAAGGACTCGGCCTCTTCCACGATCGTTTCCATCTGACTGGCGACACCGTCAATTGGGCCGGCCGGACTATCCGTACCTTCTGGCTCGGTCTGTAAGACGGGCACGACGCTGCCGCAGAAAACATCGAGTCCCCCCGATGGGCTGTCGACGCTGCTTGTTGTGGCCTCGTTGGAGCTGTCACCGCCGCAGGCGACAAGGACGATGCCAACCACTAGCAGCGCCGATGAGACAGGTCTCCGATAACCGGATCTCCGGAGTCGCGCTGCATTGTCATCAGAAGCTGGTCTCACTGTGACCCAACGATCGCGAACGACGACTCGATGTTAACGACACTGCCATCGGGGGCCATCCACTCCTCTGAGCGCTGGTAAGGATGGTTAGGTCTGGCGCAGACGCATAGCCCCCGGAAGGAAGGCTATATCAGAATCCGGCTTACAGGCGGGCTCGCAACCGTCGCAGAGGGTCCCGATAGGGGCCTTCTGCGCGTCCGGACCTCTGCTACCGAGCACGTGGTTGACCTGGGCTATCGTATATCGTCGAACAACGATGATTGAAGCATGACGAGCCAGCTCGAGACCGAGATCCAACGAACCGACGCGGTGGTCGCCCGACTGTCGTTGTTGGATCGCTTCCTGCCGGTTTGGATCGTGGCCGCCATGGTGCTGGGGTTGGTGCTCGGTCGTGTCGTCACCGGGCTCGACGAAGTCCTGGACCGAGTCAAGATCGACACAGTCTCCCTCCCCATCGCCCTTGGCTTGCTGGCGATGATGTACCCGGTCCTCGCCAAGGTGAAGTACCGGAAGATCGGCTCTGTCATCGACCGGCGTTCCCTCGTCATGTCTCTGCTGTTGAACTGGCTGATCGGGCCGGCCTTGATGTTCACCCTTGCTTGGGTGCTCCTGCCCGACCTGCCCGAGTACCGCACCGGCCTGATCATCGTTGGCCTGGCCCGGTGTATCGCCATGGTCCTGATCTGGAACGATCTCGCCTGTGGCAACCGCGAGTTGGCAGCGGTGCTGGTGGCGATCAACTCGGTGTTCCAGATCGCGGCCTATTCGCTTCTCGGGTACTTCTACCTGGAGCTCTTGCCCGGGTGGCTCGGTCTCGATTCAGACGGCATCGACGTGACCGTGTGGGGGATCGCCAAATCGGTGTTGATCTTCCTGGGAATCCCGCTGCTGGCTGGATTCCTCACCAGGATCTTCGGCGAGCGGGCCAAAGGAACGCAGTGGTACGAGGAGCGCTTCTTGCCGCGCATCGCCCCGCTCGCTCTGTGGGGCCTCCTTTTCACCATCATCGTGTTGTTCGCCCTGCAAGGCGAACAGATCACCAATGCTCCTTGGGATGTTGCCCGGATCGCGGTGCCGTTGGTGGTGTACTTCGCCATCATGTGGACTGGCTCGTTCGTCGCCGGGATGAAGATGGGACTGCCCTATGACCGCAACACCTCTATCGCGTTCACGGCCGCGGGCAACAATTTCGAGTTGGCTATCGCGGTGGCGATCGGTGTGTTCGGGGTGGCGTCAGGGCAAGCACTGGCCGGGGTAGTGGGCCCGCTCATCGAGGTCCCGGTTCTGGTCGGCCTCGTCTACGTCGCCTTGTGGGCACGCCGCCGCTATTACCCGGGCCAACTCGACGTGGCCGCCGAAGGAGCCAAGACATGACGTCGGTGAGGCACTCCACCCCAACCAAGTCGATCGAAGAATGTCACGTTCCTCCAGAGGCCGAAGTCGTGGTGGCACCTCCCGACGACGAGACATTGGCCACCCTGGCCAAAGCGATCGGTCACCCAGCCCGGCTGATGATCCTGCGTCTTCTCGCTGATCGGGAGACGTGTATCACCGGCGACGTTGTTGCCGAGCTTCCACTCGCCCAGTCGACCGTCTCCGAGCACCTCAGGATCCTGCGTGAGGCCGGTTTGATCCACGGCGAGATCGAAGGACCGCGGACGCGCTACTGCATCGATGCCGGCGGTCTGGCCCTGCTCAAGGCCGGTATCACCGTTCTGTGA
>Ga0214472_10005908_pt1 | contig 12852 bp, 8 predicted proteins | sample RVTome_6_FD_207662 | JGI IMG/M metagenome (GOLD analysis project Ga0214472, IMG submission 207662) | Soil microbial communities from uranium-contaminated site in the Upper Colorado River Basin, Wyoming, United States - RVT140D175 | ecosystem: Environmental > Terrestrial > Soil > Contaminated >... | reverse complement strand
GCCAAGCATGATGGGCTTTGTTTCGCTGATGGGGGTGGTGGTGAACGACTCGATCCTTTTGGTCATTTTCATAAAAAACCGCATCGCAGAAGGAGCATCGGCTTTGGATGCGGTGCGTGGTGCCAGCCGCGACCGCTTCCGCGCAGTGCTTTTAACGTCGCTCACCACGGTAGCCGGGCTCTTGCCACTACTCGCCGAGCAAAGCCAACAAGCGCAAATCCTCATTCCGCTGGCGATCAGTCTGATCTTTGGGCTTATGGCTTCCACAGTTTTGGTGCTTATTCTGATTCCCTGTCTCTATGCGATGACGGGTACCGCCCATCGTCTGGTTGATTGGCATCAAGGTACAGAATGAGTCAAGTGGAACCTCATAACAGGACTTTAAACCAGGAGTCAGCGACTACTTTTCAAAAGAAAATTGTCAGAGCAAAAGCAATGGCGCTTACAAACCAAGCTCCCGGTTCCCTTTCTGGTTCGCAATTCACACACAGCAATTACGACGCTGACTTTGAACAAATTAACAGGCCAAAGATTTTTCTTCGGAACTTGGAAAAGGATGGCATTCATTAGCCAGCATGCTTCCGCACCGAAATTAACTCTGCGAGATGTGGAGTTTTACATCAACCACCCTTTGCGTTTGGCGAAAAGCGTGAACCAAAGAAGGAAAATAGCCAAAAGGATGATCATGGTTGGCATTACGGCGCTGCCGGGTCCAAAAACTTCTAGCGAATTGGCAAGGAAAAAGGCGTGGTACATTTGAAGGATGATTCCCACCAAGGAAACAGCCAACAGGGGAAAAGCTATGGTTTTTCTCAGAAGCAACGCCAGACAACCAAGCGTACCGCCAAAAACGGCAGCAGCAAAAGCAAGAATTGCCCAGAGAGGCACGGTTTCATAGGCTATGCGTTGGGCTTCAGGGAGCTCTGCGAGTGCTTTGGGGCTCATGGTTATCTGGGCAATGAATGCCATGATTCCCATGGCATTCCAAACGAAGCAAATGGAACAAAAAATCCAAAACCATTTAGGAGGGATTGGGAGGTTGGAGGTTGTCATCAGTGACCGTCCTTTGTTTTGGCAAAGTTTCCCGCCATTGGAGTCTCTGGTCTTTGCTCCGTGTAGCAGACAGCATGGGTCTGGGTTTTTGCCAGATGCGCTTTTTTAAGGATGATTGAAAGCTCATGGTACCCGCATTGCTTTACCACTGGCAAGTCTTGGTTTCCTTCAGCTTTTGCAATTCAATGGTGTCGATGCACCTGCATGTGTTTCTTGGTCTGTGGTGAGAATGGTTTGCTGAAGTTAGTCTGAGTACATATCGGGACGACGGTCGGTAAGCAGGGGATAGGTTTGGCGAAGATGAGTCAGTGCGTCTAAATCGACGATGCCCACTAAGACGCCTTCAGCTTCGCGGTCGGGTAAATACGTAGGGTGCCTGTCTATAAAATCGGGATACGGGGGGCAGAATACCGAATGTCCGTTTTCTGAACCCGCGCGGTTGACGCTCATGATGTACATGGAGTTCTCAATGGCTCGGGTGTAAACGAAGGGGTGCCAGGATTGGAAGCCCGCATCGCGTGGCCAGCCACCGGGGTGGAGCAGCAAAACGACATTTTCCTCAATAGCCAGCTTGCGCACCAATTCAGGAAAGCGGATGTCGTAGCAAATACACAAACCCGTCTGTATGCCGTCTATGGAAAAGGCTGGGTTGGGCAGATGCCCTGAATCAAAATAGTCTTTCTCATAAGCGTCGCCGTTTTGGCAAACATGCCACTTGTCATAACTGGCAATTCTTTCTCCCTGACGGTTCACCACTGCTGTTGAAATGAACTGCCTTCCCTGTTTACCTTTTCTCGGATAGCTGTAGCAAATATAACTGTTCATCTCTTGGGAGAGTCTTGAAAAAGTCTGGAAGCTGGGACCGTCCAACTCCTCCGCAAGACGGTTTAATTCCCTAAAAGCTTTTAGGCCATATCCCGAACTCGCAAGTTCGGGAAGAACGTAGACATCGTGACCCGGATGCTTGCGAATAAAGTTCGATGCCTGAGCGAGGTTCGCTTCTCGAGCCCCTTCCTGATGAAGGTATTGGATGCCTGCTACTGAAATTCTGCGCTTGGATGCCATGGCTGACCTCGCCAAAAACGTGTTGCCGCATGCGGCTATCTTGGGGCGCAATCTATCACAAATCGTGAGCTTGTACTTTCGCAAAGCCGCTCTCTGATCATGAACCGAACCTGAAGGCCAAAGTTAAAAGCATCCAAAGGCACTACCTTTTGCGGACCTATCTCAAAGACATCCAGCCCATCAAAACGTGCTTTGCTTGGTTTTCTAACGCAATGCTTTGGACTTGGAGCTGCGCTTCCGAGTTCAGGTTGAAGCATTTGTTGGGAAAACCTTGCCTGTATCGGAAGCATCGGCATCTGCGAATCTCAAGCTCGGAATAAGGTGCATGATGGTTTGTAAGGTAAAGAGTCGCAATCGCATTTCTGCATGGGTTGCTGCTGGCACTAGTAGGAGGCCCCCTGATGGCAAAATATGAGGAATCGACCTATCGGGTGATAGGGAATCACCAGGGTTAGGAAATTCGCTACTACCAACCCTGTCTGGTGGCGGAAGTTACCGTGGAGGGCAGCTTTTCTTCAGCAGGAAACGGGTATTCTCTCGCCTGAGTGGCTCATTTGGCCCTCAATGCTGGTGAGCAAGAATTTACTAACTAGGACCGGTAGAAATTTCCTGATTCTGAGGATTAAAGCTCTATCTCAAAATGCCATTGAGCTTTGGCTTTCTTGGCTTTTTTCAAGATTTCAAACATATCGTTCAAATCTTCAATCACCTGCTCGGGATGGTCGAATCGAGATTCGTTTTCTTCTACCAACTCGCGAATCTCTGCAATCCAGGCTAATCCATCGGAGGGTTCAAACCAGGTTTCATCCAGGTCCTGATCGTCATCGCGATCGTCGTCCCACCCATCATCGTCGTCGTAGGAATCTGACATGTCAAAACCTGAAGGCATGCCAAGGTAGGAATCTGCAGTTTTCATTCTGTTTTCTTCTGCAAGTGAATTAATGGTGTCTAGTTCATCAGCAAACGCGTTACCGTGAATAAAAGTGTCAAAATCAACTTCCTGGTCTAACGCAATGTAAAAGGAAGAGCTCATCTCCTTGCCTCCGTGGTGAAGTAACTCCGATATTGCGGATTATATTCAGATCAAAAAGCAAAAAAAGTCTTTTCTTTTTACCTCGGCAATGATTCCTGGGGATGGGGAACTGGAAAACTCACCCAAACTCTGGCTGTGGTGCGCTTCAGCGACACGCTCAGAAGGGTGGTTTTCTAAGCTCTCGGGCTGGTGTTGTTCGCTGGAATCAAAGTGCGAGATCTTGCCAGGACAGCAGGTTTTAGGCGGTGGTCCGAAAAAGGTGGATCTGGGGTCAAGAAAACAGGAGGAATTCAGGCGCAATGCCAACTTCAGGTTCTGGACCGGCAGGCTTCCCAACGCCAAAGATAGAGCAGGCAAGGGAAAGAGTGCACTAAGGTTCAATTTCGGAGACCTGAGAAAATGGAAAGGCGCGCTTTTGAATCTTCGAAAACGGGCCTTTCCGCCAAAGAGAACTATTGTGCGGCAGGTTTGCTACAACCAAAACTGCCTTGGTATTTTTTAGATCCTGCTGCAATGGCGTCGTCAAGCGAAATGCGGTTCAGGTAAACCGGCGTTTGCGGCCACTTCACAGAGCCAGCCTGTAATGGCAAGCCCAGCATTGAGCGTAAAGCGTTGGCATCGCTATTGGTCGCGGCAATATCTGCTTCGGCTTTTTCGCGGTCCACAATCACCCGGGATCCATACAATTCGGCAAAACCGCGGCTTACAGGGATTTGAATAGCTGCCGAGAGATTGCCATCGGAATCTTCGTGGAGCAGCTCGGCCTCGTCTACCATGTTCTCGACATCCATTTGAGTATTGAACTCCAAATAATCAGCTTTGCGGGCGCCGGTAATAAGGTTGTTCACCAGCAGGAGATTTTTACTTCTGGAAGCATTGTTCAAAGCGACAATGTCGGAAAAGCCAAGGACATTATTGCGCATTTCAACCTGAGTGGATTGGTCGAAAGCCATGTTGAATCCCTGCGACATGCCGCTATCCCAGGAAAAGAGAACGGTGTTATTGAGCACTTTGAACTGAGGAAACTGATCGCTGCCGGCGTACTTGCTGCCGCAGAAAATTCCCGTCCCACTGTGCTGAATCACCAGATTGTTCTCAATGGTGATTTGCGAACCTTTGAAGCCCGATACCGAAAGGGCTGCCTGGTTTTGGAAGGTATTCATGACAATAGAGTTGCGGACGTTCACTTCCCAGCGAGGCCCATCGTCAAACTTGCCGCTTTTTTGTACTCGAATGACCAGGCCACCCAGGCTGGGGCTGGGGTTTTGACCTGTTTTTGGGTTGGCCAGAGGGACGAGCTTGTGCTCTTCTGCACTGGCGTAATGGTTGCGACCACCTGCGTCGATAATAATGCCATCCACCGTGATGGGCGATGCAGGTCCCTGGTATTTCATTAAGTCGATAAATAACGCAGGATCCGGTGTGTAATTAGCCGTGAGATTGTCGCCTGAAAAAATAGTGCGATGCGCACCCCATGGATCGCGCTTTGAGAAGCTGACATCATAACCGCCGATGATGCTCACCGGGACGGTGATGGTAGTGGAGCCGTTATTACCTCTCCCTAAATAAACACCCTCGGCAATATGCACCACATCTCCCGGTTGCAGTTTGGTTAGGATGTTACCCAGATCTTTAGCAGGCTCTTCTTTGGTCGCTTTTTTGCCTTTACCGGTTGCTTGGGATACATACCAGTCTTCTGCAAATCCAAACCCAGACAAAATTAAAAACGCTACGACAACGAGGTTCATTTTAGACATGCTTCAACTCCATCAATTATAAAAAGATAAGCCAACCTTACCATCCAATAGGGGCAGTACGCTATGTGCTAGTGGTCAAATAAGGGTATTTTTGCCAACTATTCGCGTCTCTGGCGGTTGGCCTCGGTCGGTAATTGGATAAATGACCTGTTTGGCTTGGAGATTCTAAAAGAGCGGCCCCCACCGTTGATCTTCTTCGTTGCCATCACCATGTATGATTAACCAGGTAAAGAATTAAGGAGAATGACTCATGACGCGATGGTTTTGGAATCTAGTTGGCAATCGAAAAGCTTGGCTTGTGATGTGCGCTGTAATTGTGGCAGCCTGCAGTTCCCACGCCCCGCTGAACCGAACCAGTTCGAAAAAAGGTTCGGAGATTCTCTCTGAGGATCCACAATGGAATCCCAAACTGTTGGCGCTTGCTGACGCCCTGGAAGCAAAGCGCAAGGAGTTCCACATTCCTGGAATGGCTCTGGCGGTAGTTCACAACGATCGCATTCTTTTTGCGCGTGGGTTTGGGTTCGCCGATCTGGAAAACAAGGTACCGGCAACGCAGGAAACCCTTTTTGCCATTGGATCTTCATCCAAGGCATTTACGGCGACCTTGATTGGCATGCTGGTGGATGAGGGCAAAATGCAATGGGATGAACCGGTTACAACCTATTTGCCCTATTTTCAATTAAAACCCGAGTCGGAGAAGGAAAACGACGTGGTCACCATTCGGGATTTACTAAGCCATCGCTCAGGTTTCACCCGCATGGGAACGCTTTGGGCAGGCGGTGGCGTATCTCGACAGGAGATACTGAAAACTGCCACGAATGCCAAGCCGTGGGAAACGTTTCGAAGTGGGTTCTTTTACAGCAATGTGATGTATCTGGCAGCGGGGGAAGCATCCACTGCGGTCTCGGGAATGTCTTGGGATAACCTGTTGCAAACCAAGCTTTTGGATCCCCTGGCGATGCGGTCAACCAACTCTACCTATGCCAAAGCCCAGGCAGATCCGCGACTCTCGGCTGGGTACACCTGGAATACCGAAACCAAAACGTTTGACCGTCAGCCCATGCGCAATATCGATGCAATCGGGCCAGCAGGATCCATTAATTCCAATGTTTTAGACATGGCCCAGTGGCTTCGCTTTCAATTGGCAAAAGGCATGGTGGCCGGCAAGCAGCTTGTTTCACCAGAGCAACTTATGGAAACCCGCAGCCCGATGATTGATATAGCTGGCCCTGAGATTCAGTATGGAATGGGCTGGATGCTTCAAACCTGGAACTCCCAGCCCTTGGTACACCATGGGGGCAATATCGATGGGTTTGGTGCCATGGTGGCCTTTGCACCAGAAAGCAATCTGGGGTTTGTTTTACTCACCAATACCACCGCCAATCCCTTGCAGCAACTTTCACTAACGATGGTTATGGACCATTTATTAGGTGAGCAGGCATCTCCTGAAGACCAGGTTGCTTCTGGGGATGAAAAGGAAAATTTCGAACTGTATACCGGCAATTACGTGGCCGATTTCGGGCCTTTCGAAAACACGTTCCTTAAAGTTCTGGTTCAGAACGGGAAATTGGCGGTCGATGTTCCAGGTCAAACCATTTATGAATTGAAGCCTGCCGATGCGGAAGGCAAGCGCTATTTCGAGCTGACCAATACCATTGCCGTTTCTTTCGACAAAAATGACAAAGGCAAGATTTTTCAAATGCGTTTGCATCAAGCGGGATTTGACTTTGAACTTCCCCGCGAAGGGATGCCGATTGAACCCGAAATAGATCCACTGGAGTTGACCAAGTTTTTGGGCAGCTACCTTTCGGAAAAACATAATCTTACGGCAAAAGTTTTCATAAAAAATCACCGGCTCGCAATCAAGATGGACGAACGACTGGATTTTGAACTGCATTTGCCCGATGCGGAAGGGCGCCGCAGGTTCCGCATTCGCGACAACAGCTACGTAGTCTTCAATACCGCCGACGATGGTTCAGTGACCTCGATGTCCCGTTACCGCGATGATGAATTAAAAGAGGTTATGAAACGGGTCGAATCCGACCGACTTCCCACTATGGAAGAGATCCATCAATTGCGTCAAAATGAAAAGCGCAATCAAGCCTGGGAAGCCATGGAGAGTTGGCGTCTTTCCGGCACCATTTCCTTTATTCATTCGGGTGTTTCGGGTGAGGTTGTTTTCGAGGCGAAAGGTACGGACTATCATAAAACGCACATGGATTTGGGCAAGTTTGGGTATTCGAATTCGGTTTACACCCCGCAAGGTGCCGAAACAGAAAGCAGCTTTGGACCCCTTGAAAAACACGAAGGGAAGTACCTGGATCAAGTTCGAAAAACGCATTTGAACCTGGCGGTCTTCGATTGGGGGAAATTTTATGAAAAGGAAGAAGTTCTAGGTTTGGAAACGTTGGACTCTAAAAAAGTCTATGTCATCCGGCTGAGCGGAGGCGAGGCTCCCCCTACAACCTGCTATGTGGATGTGGAAACCGGCGATGTGTTGAAACAGGATGCCAGAATTCTTCATCCGGTTGCTGGAGAAATTGCTACGACGTACCTCTATTCAGATTTCCGTGAGGTGGAAGGCGTGCGAATTCCCTTCGTCATTCAGGCGAGTAATGTCCAAATGGGTGAAATCCGCCAGGAAATCCAAAAGGTTGAAACCAACCTGAATCTGCAACCTTCTTATTTTCAAAAGCAAGGTATAAGAGAGAGCTCCAAAGCAACTGCTTGTCGCTTTGGAGTTGGGAAACCTAATTCACAAAACACGCTTTAGGGACTTGGGGTTCATGTGAAGGACTCCAAGTCCTTGTTTTTGTTTTCTCTGGACTGGGATGTTTGGCATCAATATTGGGATAGATCCAATTGTCTGCTGCGAAAATTTGTAAAAGCATCATCAAGAGGAAACTATGTCCCAGAAAATATATAAACCCTTTGTATTTCTTAATTTTTGTTTTGTGTTTTTGCTATGGGTCGCCGGTTGTAGCGACGGCTCGGGAGATCGAGAAGTAGTTGTAGAACCCCCTGTTAATATTGAGTTTAACTATCAAGCAAAAGGTCAGCTTGTCAGTTTTTCCGCCACTCCATCCCGTCTGGAGAACGGCGTCACCCTTGAGTGGGACCTGGGCGACGGCCATCGCGATACGGGCTTTAAAATTGTCCATTACTACTCGGAACCGGGAACCTACACGGTTCGCGCCACCCTTACCGATGTGCAGATGCGCCGCACGTTTCAGGAACAAAGTTTGGCTATTGAAGCCCTTCCCGGGTGTGATTATGAATGGAACCCCATCGGTCGGAGCTTTCCCGAAAACGCAACGCACGCATCGAGTCCTTTGGGACATGTAATGGTAGCCTCACACGGCCGTCTGCTCTTCAGCGAAAATGGGTTTGAATGGTGTGAAGTTTCCACCCGGCGGGGAGAAGGGTTTCGCGATGTTCTTTGGGATGGGCGCCGCTTTGTTGCACTTTCCAATGGGAATTTTTTTAGTGGCAACCCTATTGAGGTGCACTGGTACTCGCGCCTTGCCACCAGCCCTGATGGTCAAAACTGGTCCTGGCAAACCGGTCCCAATGCTCAGATGTATTTTCTGGCGAGCAATGGCGACCAGGTATTCGCAGTTGGCAGCCTTCCAAGTGCCCAATCCACCGATCCCTACACGGTTTATCAACTAACGGCAGCAGGGGAATGGTTGCCGGTATTTGAAACGAGCCATCATGAACTCACCGATCTGGTTTGGACAGGAACGAATTTTTTTCTCTTCGGGCGGTCTGAGGAGCAGCCGCAAATCGGTGTGCCCGATACTCTCTGGACCAGTTCCGATGGCGCTGAATGGATGCTTCAGAATGGAGCTGACATCGATGGATCAAAAATGGCTGCCTCCGGGTCTGCTCTGGTTCGCGTCAGTAATCGTTTTGACCGAAGCCAGGATGGTATAACCTGGAGCCCTGTGGATGTAGCCTTGCCGGAACCTATGGTGAATATCGCCTGGGGTGGAAGCCGTTTTGTTGCTCACGGACGCACTTTTGCCATGACCAGTCAGGACGGCCTTCAATGGAGTAGCGCAGCCCTGCCCATCGAGTTAAATGACAGCCACTTTGAATTGACTTGGGATGGCACTATTTGGCTGGTGACTGGAGAAAAAGGCCCTGTTCTCTGGAGTAGCCAAGGACTGGATTGGCGCACAATTGGCAGCGTTGAAGCTACGGATGACCAACGAAACTGGACACAGGCGCTAGCCACCGAAAAGGGTTTCATCACCTGTGGTAACAGGCAGACGGAAGGTGGCGTCCTCGCTGGCAGCTATGTTCGGGAAAGTCTGGATGGCATAACTTGGGAAGAAACCAGTGTTCATCCCGAGGTTGCCGTTTATGCCATTGCCCAAACGCCATCGGGGCTTTTGGCTGGCGGCGCCAATGTCAACGCCCCGGATTTTTCTGGCCGTCTCTTCCTGAAAACGGCTAACGGCTGGCAACTGCAACTGAATTCACGTTGGCCCATCACCCACCTGACCCAACTTGGCCCCATTAGCCTGGCTTTTGATGACGAAGGACAATCCTTCCGTGCCGAAGACGCGGTATCCTGGTACCAGGCAGCAAAATTACCGCGCGTGAAAAGGCTTCAGGTTGCGGGAGGATGGTTTTGGGCCATCACCCAAGACGGTTCTTTGTTTCGAAGTCTGAATGCCAACGACTGGGAAGCCCTTGTGCTTCCAGCCGAACTGGGCAAACTTTCCGCTATCACCCTTAAAGGTGACCAATGGCTGCTGTTGGCAAACGAAGGGGCCACATCCCAAACTGTCTTGGCCACATCAGAAAACCTTCAGGACTGGTCGTTCACATTGCTGAACTTCGCAACCCAATACACGCAGCTGGCCGCAGACGGCGAAGCCTTTTACGCAATGGGCAGTTTCTTGACACAACAGGAGGCCACGCACCACGACCTTCCCCATGCCGCCCTTGTCACCAGCAAAGACGGTGTCTCCTGGCGGCCTATGAACATACCCTTCTTCGTGCCTGGCGAAATGAGGTTTGGCAATCTCGGTGGCCTCCTCATCAGCGAGGATCAGGTTTTTCTCAAACTCAACCCTTAATCCACAAAGCGTGCGGCACTCCCATTGATCAGGAGCGCCGCACATGATTGAAAAAGGCTAGACCGTTAATCTTGAGGTATTGAATTGCTGCGATTTGTCAGGAAGCGTTCAGCAAAGGTGGTGCTATGGGGATACGCCCGTTCCATTTGGAAATCCAGGTCGGTGTTGCCTGCAAAGGTGCCGTGACAATTGATGCACCCGTGAGGAGCACTTGGATCATCCACTGGGTCCTGCAGGTAAGTTTCCATGGTGGTGTTGGCCAGGTATTTCGGCTGATTGGGTTGACCGAGCGGCGTTGGTGAGGCACCCCATTGCGTATTCACCATTTCGTAGTACTGCCACACATTATCGCTTCGCAGATCTTTTAAGGCTTCCTGGAAGACGGAATTTGGCGCTGTCACATCCACAGGCACTACCCGCATCACCTGCGTCGGCGTGGTGGACGTGATGCTGTCAGGTGGCTGATTCACGGGACAATCTGTACACGCTGAATTGTAGAAATTGTATTGCGTGCCAGCAACTGGGCCGCTGTCCTTATCCGGCGCATTGTCTACATGCTCAAACGTCGCCCACATCCATTGCGGTAACTGGGCTGTTTTTACAACCACATGCATACCTACCAATCCCATGAGCTCTCTCCGGCAGGTTTTGGTGGCGGGATCGTAAAGCAGTGCTTCACTGGTATAAAACCGCGATGGGTCATCAGGCTGCTTGCTACCTGCGCCGCCCATTACTTTCCAGGCTGCCTTGACCTTTACTGTGGCAAGCGTAGAGGTGGTGTTCGAGGAGTAAGGGAAGGCTATGGTGGCGCCTTTTTGGTTTGTGCTTACGTAGAATTGGTTATCCACGATGTAGTCGAAATATACCTGGTTGACATTTACCTGGTACCAGACCTTCTCGCCGTTCTGATCAATCAGGGGTTTCCCTGTAAATGCCTGCAAATACTCATACAAAACATTTGTAGCCGTCTGATCGCCACAATCGCTGGGAATGATAGGACCCGCATTGAAGCTGGCGGGTGCATCGGGTGGGTTCAGGAAAATGTCGAACGTGTTTTTAAACGTTTCCCAAACCGTGGGACCTGTGGGAGAGGTGCTTCCACCCCCTTCACCTGACTGTTTGAAGCCACCAATTACATTCTGACGATCTGGAACACCGCGTTCCGTTATAGGTTGAGGTGCAGGCCAGTTCAAAGCAATAAAAGTCTGCCAGCCCAGGTTGTCAACAAAGGGTTGAAAGCCAATGGCACCCACATTCTGGGTCACAATATCGTGGGGAATATCTGGCTCAAAAACATAGTTGGGAGGTAAGAAGTTGCGACCTGAATGATTGGCGCGGAGCGGTTCTTGAGGTTCGGGTATTGTTGATTCTGAAGCCTCATTCTCAATTTGTTGCTGTTGGCAAGCACAAAGACAAAGCAACGCAGCACATAGCAATGCTATAGAGAAGCGAACAAACATTTTTGTTCTCCTGAAAATTTCTGAATTTTTGGAAATGAGGACGGATCAGGAAAACATAGCACCGAATTTCAGGAGAGGCAATCTGTTGCCTGATCACGAATTGAGATCTGGTGATCAGGCCGTGAGAAAAAACATGGTTTTAAAAGCTTTGTGCATTTCTGGATGCTTAAAAATGGGTAGGTTGGCTAATCGATTTGGTTTTAGCAAGAGTTTCTAGCATTGGGTCAGAAGTTTGGAAAAGGCAAGCCAACGAACTGGAAATCTCACGTTTGCCATTGTTTATGAGCTGGCAAACAGCGCCGCCTATGGTTGCGTTGTGAAGAAGAATCTGCGGATTCCACTTCTTGATGCATGCTTCGATGAGCCCGTTACAAATTTGGAAAGAAATGCACTTTTCCAATGCACGGCAATGAATGCTTAGCGAAGGAGCCGACGCAACCAGCACGGCCTATCGCGTCGGCTACCACAGCATTGGCAATAGCAGATTTGGGATTAAAGGCTGACCATATCGATGACGAAACGATACTTCACATCGCTTTTGAGCATGCGCTCGTAAGCATCGTTGATGGAGGCCATTTCAATCATTTCAATGTTGGAAGTGATGCCTTTCTCTGCGCAGAAATCCAGCATTTCCTGAGTCTCGGCAATGCCGCCAATCAGTGAGCCAGCAATGCTGCGACGCTGGAAGATGAGCTGAATAATTGCAGGGGAGGGGTGCGGGCTGGCCGGTGCTCCGAGCATCACCATAGTGGCCTGGCGTTTTAACAGCGCGACATAGGCGTCCAGGTCGTGAGGAGCAGAAACGGTGTTGAGGATCAGATCAAAACTCCCGAAATGGGCAGCCATAGCCTGAGCATCTTTCGAAACCACTACTTCATCGGCACCCAGTTCCAGCGCTTCATCGACCTTGGAGGCAGATGTGGTAAAGGCAACCACTTGCGCGCCAAGGGCGGCGGCAAGCTTGACGCCCATGTGACCCAATCCGCCAATACCGACAATGCCCACTTTTTTCCCAGGTCCCGCACCCCAATGTCGGAGTGGTGACCAGGTGGTGATACCTGCGCATAAAAGCGGAGCGACGGCTGCAAGATCTTCTTCCTTGTGATTAATGGCAAGCACGAAGTGTTGATCGACCACAATCGCCTTGGAATAGCCGCCATAGGTGTTGGTGTCGCCACCAAATACGGGCCCGTTATACGTTCCCGTGAATCCCAGTTCACCATGACAGTATTGTTCCTGGTCTTCCTGGCAGGCGTCACACGTGCGACAACTGTCAACCATACATCCCACGCCAACCAGGTCTCCTGCGGCAAACTTTTTCACATCCTTGCCCACGGCAATCACTCTGCCCACAATCTCATGGCCTGGCACTGAGGGGAACTTAACCCCAGGCC
>Ga0214472_10005907_pt1 | contig 12854 bp, 10 predicted proteins | sample RVTome_6_FD_207662 | JGI IMG/M metagenome (GOLD analysis project Ga0214472, IMG submission 207662) | Soil microbial communities from uranium-contaminated site in the Upper Colorado River Basin, Wyoming, United States - RVT140D175 | ecosystem: Environmental > Terrestrial > Soil > Contaminated >... | reverse complement strand
GCGCTCAAGCACGTGAAGGCCGTTACGATCGGAGACCGTGCGGATTCCTACGGCGCAGGTGGCGGTAACCTGTCGCTCGAGGTGCGCGCTGCGATCCAGATCGACCCGGAGAATCACACCCGGGTGCTCTCGCGCATCTACGGCTTGGGCGGCAAAGACTTCTACGCGGCCGATGCCGGGCAGTTCTTTGCGCAGGCGCTTGCCGCCGCGAAGTCGGGCCGCGTCGACGAGCCCTTCGCCTACTATGGCGCGACGCCCGGCCGGCCCGACACGGCGCCGCGCACCGGCCTGCCGCCGATCACGGCCGCGGAGATTCCGCGCGGGATGGCGCAGATCCAGCGCGATCCGGTGACCGGCCGGCTCAAGGTCGAACTCCAGCCGCTGTGGAAGATGACCGAGGTGCCCAATCGCATCGGGCCGGGACACGGCGCATGCCCGGGCTGCGGCGCTTTCCCGACGCTGCACCAGGTCTACAACGCGATGGAAGGCGATGTGGTGGTGTTGTTCCAGACCGGCTGCGCCATGGTCGTGACCACCGGCTATCCCACTACGGCGCACCGTATCAACTACATCCACAACCTGTTCCAGAACGGTGCGGCGACCCTGTCGGGGCTGGTCGAGATGTACCACGAGCGCATCCGGCGCGGCGAGCTCCCCGGCTCCAAGGACATCACCTTCGTGATGATCTCCGGGGACGGCGGCATGGATATCGGCATGGGCCCCGCGCTCGGCGCGGCCAACCGCAATCACCGCATGATGATCCTCGAGTACGACAACCAGGGCTACATGAACACCGGCGCGCAGCTCTCGTACTCTACGCCGTTCGGCCACCGCACATCCACGAGCGAGGTCGGCACGGCGCTGTCGGGCAAGCGTTACCACCACAAGGACACTGCGCAGATATTCGCCGCGTGCCACGTGCCTTATGTGTTCACCGCGAGCGAGGGCTATCCCGAGGACCTCATGCGCAAGGTCGCGAAGGGGCAGTGGTACGCGAAGAACGAAGGGCTCGTCTACGGCAAGATCCTCTCATTCTGTCCGCTCAACTGGCGCACGACTGATGATGCAACCCAGCCCGTGCTGCAGGCGGCCATCGACTGCTGCTTCTTCCCGCTCTACGAGATCGAGCACGGCCACACGACGCTCACCTATGACCCGGAAGCGACGGGCCGCCGCCGTCCGGTCGCGGACTGGTTGAGCCTCATGGGCAAGACCCGCCACCTGACCAGGCCGGAGAACGCCGAAATCGTCGCGGGCATTCAGGCCGAGACCGACCGGCGGTGGGCGCGGATGAAGGCGATGCACGAGCACCCGCTTCTCTAGGACGAGGACATGGCACGAATTATCGAGACCCGCCGGCTGACCCCGGTTACCAAACTGTTCCGCCTCGACGCGCCGCTCATCGCGGCCGCCGCGCGGCCCGGCCAGTTCGTCATGCTGCGCGTGCGCGAGGGCGGGGAGCGCATACCGATCACCATTGCCGACTACGACCGCGAAGCCGGCACGCTCACTATCGTGGTGCAGGAGGTCGGCGCCACCACTAAACGCATCTGCGCGCTCGAGGCAGGCGATGAGATACTCGACGTCGCGGGTCCGCTGGGCGGACACATCGACATCGCGCCGGGCGGTCACGTCTGTGGTGTGGGCGGCGGCTTTGGTTCGGCCGCGTTGCTCTGCCTGATGCGTGAGTTCACCGCCCGCGGGGACAAGACCACCGCCATCCTCGGCGCGCGCAGCAAGGACCTGCTCATTCTCGCCGATGAGCTGAGGCCGTTGTGCCACAACGTCGAAATCTGCACCGACGATGGCTCCGCCGGGTTCAAGGGGTTCGTCACGCAACGCCTGGCGCAGTTGATCGAGGGTGACGGACCCGGGCGGCCCGACCATGTGGTCGCGATCGGCCCGATGGCGATGATGCGCGCGGTCGCGGAAACAACGCGCGGTCCCAAAGTGAAGACGCTGGTTTCGATGGACCCGCTGATGGTCGACGGCACGGGTATGTGCGGCGGGTGCCGCGTCAACGTCGGCGGTCGCGCGCAATTTGCCTGCGTGGATGGCCCGTGCTTCGACGCGCACGAGGTCGACTTCGACGTTGCCATGCGGCGCAACAAGGCCTACGTCAAAGAGGAGCGGCAGGCGCTCGACCGTCTCACGTGCATGGCAAACAGGGAGGCAAGGTAATGCCGGTCAAACGCGCGGAAAAAACCCCGATGCCGGTGCGCGAGCCGCAAGTGCGCGCGCTCGACTTCAGGGAAGTCAACGAGGGCTACACCCTGCCGCAGGCCTCTTTCGAGGCCGAGCGCTGCCTGCGCTGTCAGGACCCGGTGTGTGTGGACGGCTGCCCGGTGCGGGTGCCGATCCCCGATTTCATCCACCTCGTAGCCACTGGCGACATGGCCGGTGCCGCGAAACTCCTGCGCGCATCGAACCCGCTGCCTGCGATCTGCGGGCGTGTTTGCCCGCAGGAGTCGCAGTGCGAAGCCGAATGCAGCATGACCAATCGCTTCGATTCGGTGGGGATCGGTCACCTCGAGCGCTACGTGGCCGACTGGGAGCGCACGCAGGCGTCGACGGCCGAAGCGAGGATCACGCGTCAGGAGAAAGTTGCCATCATCGGGGCGGGCCCTTCAGGACTCGTATGCGCCGGCGAGCTCGCTCAGCACGGCTATCCGGTTACGATCTACGAGGCATTGCACGCGCCCGGTGGCGTGCTGCGCTACGGCATCCCCGAGTTTCGCCTGCCCAAGGCGGTCCTCGACTGGGAAATCGGCATGTTGAAGGCGCTGGGTGTCGAGATCGTCTGCAACATCATCATCGGCAAGACGCTCACGCTGGACGACCTGTTCAACAAGATGGGCTATGCGGCGGTGTTCATCGGTACCGGCGCGGGGTTGCCGCAGTTCCTGGGAATCCCGGGAGAGAACCTGAACGGCGTGATGTCCGCCAACGAGTTCCTGACCCGTATCAATCTGATGCGCGGCTACGAGTTTCCCGAAGCCGACACGCCTGTGCGCGTCGGCAAGCGCGTGGCGGTGATCGGAGCCGGAAACACGGCCATGGACGCCGTACGGACGTCGCTCAGGATGGGCGCCGAGGAGGCGATGATCGTCTACCGGCGCAGCGACAAGGAGATGAGCGCCCGTGTCGAGGAGTACCACCACGCGATCGAGGAAGGTGTGAAGTTTCACTGGCTCACCAATCCGCTTGAGATCATCGATGACGGCAGCGGCTGGGTTGCCGGTCTCAAGTGCCAGAGGATGAAGCTGGGCGAGCCCGACGCCTCGGGCCGCGCACGGCCGATTCCGATCGCGGGCAGCGAATTCGTGATCCCGGTGGAAAACGTGGTGCTGGCGATCGGGACGACCCCGAATCCGCTGTTGACCCGGACCACTTCGGGTCTGCTCACCAACAAGAAGGGCTGCCTCGTGGCGGACGAAAAAACCGGGCTGACCTCGAAATCGCTCGTGTTCGCCGGCGGCGATGCGGTCACTGGCGCTGCTACGGTGATCCTGGCGGCGGGCGCCGGCAAGCGCGCCGCTCACGCCATTCACGAGGCGCTTGCTTCACGCGCTTGAACCTCGCGCCCGCCCGAACGGGCTGCAATTTTCACCGCCGGTCGCGTTGCAGGGCGCTCCTGCAATCCGTGACGACGATGCCCGCGCGACCCGCTCCGGTATAATTTCGCCGGCCGGGTCGTTAGCTCAGTCGGTTAGAGCAGCGGACTCATAATCCAAACGAGAGCTGCAGGGCGCGCTCCGAACTGCAAGATCTGCAAGCAAGTTTTTGTTGGTCGCCGCCGGCCACAACCGGTCATTCGATACGATCACTGTACGCGTGACCGCGTCGCCAAATTCGAGAATGCGCTCAATGACCACTTCTTCCACTGGCTGCTTGGTCATTGTTTGCAATACCCGCGGCGAACCGGATGTCAATGCGCAGCAATCGGCTCTCGTCGCCCCACGACCCATCACTGAGAAACCTCGCGGACTGCAGCGGTGTCTGGCTAATTCTTTTTTGGCGCAACCGGCGCCGGCGCATCAGGCTGTTGCGCGCCGCCCTTGAAGAGCTGGCCAAGGGCGCTGCCGATGCGGGCGCCGATGTCGGTGCCAATGCCGGGCAGCACCGCAGTGCCGATGGACGCGCCTCCGAAGGCCCCCGGTGGCATCGAAGCTTTCGGCTTGTCGACTGGCCCGCTCACGGTGAAGGGCACGCCGGTCGTGCCCTCGACGAGGTACAGGTTGCCGCTGGCTTCGACCTGACGGTTGTAGACCGTGGCCTCGCCCGTGGCGGTGTACTTGCCGGCGCGGGCCTTGACGCCGGTGTAGGTGGCGCGCATGCCCTTATCGGTGTTCTGCGTGTCCAGCTGGCCGGTGAGCTCCTGCAACGCTGTCTGGCCGTCGCGCTCTTTGCCGCGCGTGCTGATGGCCTTGTCCAGGTCAAAGTGCAATACCGTTGCGGGATCGACCGAAAACGTGGTGCGCGTATGCAGCGAGCGTGCCAGCTCGCCCACCGATTTGCCGTGCGCGGACAACACTGTCTGTCCCGAGCCCCTGCCTCCGACGGGTGACCGGCGGTTGAATGAGCTCAACGCACTGGCGACCTCAATGCCAAGCGGGGCCAGCTGGCCGCTGAGGTGCATGAGGCCGTTGGCGGCGGTCTTCAACTCAACGTTGCCGTGCGCCGTGCCGCCGCCGACATGGATGCGCGTCTGCCAGCGGTCGGCATCGGCTTCGCGCGTCAACGTCAGCGTGAAGGCGGGCTTGATGTCGGGGCGACGCAATTCGGCATGGCGTGGGCGCCAGTGCGGGTCGAAGTCGATCTCGCCGTCATAGGCAACGGCGATGCCGCTGTAGGAGATCCAGGTCAGGTTGCGAAACTCGAAGTGTTGGAGCGGCACGCCATCGTCCGCATCGAGCTCGCTCGCGCCCGGTTTGGCGTGAAAGGCGCGCACCGAGTTGCGCGGGAAAACTGCGTCTTCGATGTCGATGCGCTCAAACACAAACCTGCGGTGAAGCAGCACACGCGCCTTGGGATACGCGTTCAGCTGCCGGATGACCACCGGTTGCGCCTGCTGCGTGCGAAAGTCGTCGACCACGATAACGGGTCTTGGCAGCCACGCCCAGTGGGCAGAGCCGATGGTTACCTTGACGCCCAGCTGTTCTTCGGCCTCGGCCGTGAGCCGGGCGGCAAGTTCTTCGTCGGTGGGCAGCCACCAGGCCACGGCAAGCCACGCCGCGCCCAGCACGGCAGCTGCAATCCCCAGGCCGACTGCCCACTTTTGCCCGCGCTTCATGGATGGGTACCTTAAGGCCTGCACGCCAGCGTTGGTTGTTGGCGGGCGCTGTCATACGTTGCGCGGTTGCACGCCTAGATCGCGGGTCTGAATGGGAAAATCTATCCCGTTCACCCGCTCAGCGCGATCCTGTGCGTGAACGAAACGCCTTCGTGAATGCTCCGAGACCAGCATTCGACACGCCGGCAATAATAGGCCGAAGCACTAGACAATGATGTGCGCTGGTTAACATAGCGTGTAATTGTCTTGGGGAACGACTTGAATGGGGGTGTGCCGTGAAGCAGTCCACCCCGCAACCAATGAACGGCAGCTTTCAGGAAACGCTACCGGCAGTAATAGGTCCGTTTGCGACTATCGGGCGACGGTCGCTTCGCGGCCAGAACCGGACGGTCGCCGTCTGCTCCAAGAACGCCCGCTCCCCTTTCTTCACGAACCATTATGGTTTCGTTGTGGATTACCTGGCTGAGGCTCTGCGAGAACTTAGGAAGTACTGCACCCTTGCGGCGTTGATATCTCGTTCTTTCAGTGCGTCTGGACGGAGATTGCATCCAAGGGAATAGAAGAGGGCGTGTGCGAGTATGTCTGCGATAGCATGCATGCTCTGGACGCAGGCCGTCACGTGAGCGCCGATCTTAAACAAGCACTCTTGATACTTGTCCCGGTGTTCGTCGCGTGCTCCGAGCATAGCCGGAAACAGTTCATTCGACTTGAAGAGCTCATCGATGTCAGACGCCAGTAGATCTACTGCCTCGTGGTAGTGAAAGCGAGCGAATTCCCGACGGTCAACGATAGAACCAATGCTTTGCCGAGCAAGCTCAAGTTGATCGAGTCCGTATCGGGTGCGAATCAGTTGTCTGGTCTCGTTGAGGTCCCACATTGCTTGGCGCTCTAATCGGGATAGGGAGAAGCCTCACGGCTCTCCCGGAGCGGTTCGCCAATGGCCCTCCCGGTCGAATCTGGCAAAGAAGGTGCTGCGAACCTCGCCGGATAAGCTTACTCTTCGTTGAGCCATGCTGGCCACACCGACGGTCAATACCGAGCAACCGCTTTTTTGTTGCTCCTGGTTCGGTTCGGGTCAATTCCGGCCGATCCGGCCACCGATTGAACCTCAGTCCGGTGTCTTGCTTGCTCCGGGTAGTCGCGCTTGACGCACCTGAGCCCCGAGAATGTTGCGCCGCGGAAGAGCGCAGCCATTCGGTATAATCCCTGCAGCCGGGTCGTTAGCTCAGTCGGTTAGAGCAGCGGACTCATAATCCAAACGAGAGCTGCAGGGCGCGCTCCGAACTGCAAGATCTGCAAGCAAGTTTTTGTTGGTCGCCGTCCCGCACCGTTGCGACCGAACCTTTATTCCGATCGGAAAAAGTAAGAAAGGGTCGGCCGCCCGGCCAAGCACCAAGCAAAACATCTGCTTGCGTCTTACGCCACCGAACCGGCACCGAACTGCTGCACCGGCTAGGGCGCACGGTGAGCGCAGCATGCAGAGGTGGTCCAGGAAGGCACGCGCGGGGCACCGGATGGGGTCGCCGTCCTCACGCCACTACGGCTTCGCGAGGTTACAGCCTAGGTACGTGCTTCGATGGCGGCTTTGGAGCGCATTGAAACCTTCGAGCAACCGTCGCTGATCGGCCAGACGCAGACGTTCGGCTAAACGATCACGGTGAGCCGTGCGCGGCGGGTTACGCAGCGTCGGCTCTGCCGTGTTGTTAGATAGCGAAGGACCATGTACCCTGAGGCAGCCCCACATCCCTGCCGACCTGTATCGCCAGAATCATTCCTGAGGTTCGCCTGTGAACGATGGGAGCAATTCCTTATCGGCGAGCACCTTCTTGATGTAGTCCGCAGTAACGAGAGCGAACGAACTCACGGACACAAATTCCATCGCGATGCGGAAGAACATGTGTGATCCCAAGCGCATTTCTTGTAAGCCGTGCTCAGAAATGATCCCTCCGCGTAAAGTCACTGCATGCGGTTGGTCCTGATGAAAGGTCGCTTCAAGGTCATGTTTGGCGAGTTCACTGGCGAGCACGGCTAGATCAAGAATCACGAAGAGGGACAAGGAACCTTCCATGAAATCGAGAATGTGTTCCACCTCGTCAATGCTTAACGTGTAAGGGGCATGCGCCGACCAGGCATCTTTATGAACATTGAGATAGAAAGCGGTCGGCTTAGAGCATTGCCGTAGGACGGGTGCAAGGAGTCTGTCAAAGCGAGAGTCGTAGTTCTCGTCACTGGGAAGCATCGCCGCGTACCAAAGCCCTGGCTCTACCTGGACAGAAGTAAAGTGTGCTGGATCTCGATAGGCGGCGTTGATAACGTCATTAAGCGCAACGCGGCAAAACTCAAAATCGCGCGTTAGTTCTATCCGCCGAATTGGTTGTGACTCGCCGTAGACCCCCGCACCCCTGTCGGTGCGAAGGTAGTCAAGCACATTCCTAAGCTTTGCCATCTGCTCTGAGTGTTCGTCGACCTTCCCACTCTTCACCTCGATGAAATTCGGTGCGCCTCCGCGGGAAGGATACGCAATGTCGCCATACCGCAGTGTGTTCGTTAAATCGCACAGCACTGCGGGCATGCCACGCCTAATAACCGCGCGCAGTGATTTAACCTCCAGCGATGCCCCCTTTTTGCCGGTAATGAAGCCAGGCGATTCTTTCATGGAGAGCGTGCGAAGGTCATGGCTGGCAAAGTAACAGTGCGCTATTCCATCACCTATAGTTTTCAATGCCACCAGCATGGCTTGATAGTCTTCTAGGTCGACGAAGCGGCGTTGTATGGTTGCTTTCAGTTTCTTGGCTGCATCTTTACTGAGCTTCGCTGTCCTTAACTCGCGCTTGCGGCTCGCCAGATCCGCTTTGATCGCGAGAATTCGTCGCTCGCCCTTGAGGATGGATTTGCGTAATCCCTCTTGCAGCGCTAGGAGTAAGGAAAGATCGTGAGCCGTTTGATCAAGCTGTCGGAGCTGTGTCAAAAGGCCGCGGACAGTGTTTCTATGTCGCCAGATCATCAAGGCCTTTACGGCAATTGTTGCTCACATAAGCATACACCCGGCCGCTCGAATGAATCTCTGTCGAACGACCGCTTTGGGTCTATTCTGTTGAAATACTCGGTCGGTGTAGTTCGTGAACTGTCGGGTAGGAAAATCGACCTCTCAGAATCGCCCAGGATCGACGATCGTCAGTGGGCTAAGGGTTCGACGACCCCCTGAGCGCACACGTTTACTCTTGCTGTTTGAAGCAGGGATGCGCCATACACGAGTCTGTCGGTCGATATGCTCCCATCTGGCTTGGAGTGCTTCGTTCATCCGCGCGCCGGTACTGAGCAGGAACGTGGCGATCAAGCAGACCGACCGGCTCTTAGCCGTCACGTCATGCGGCCGGTTGGCTCCCCGATCGAAGGGTTCACCGCTGAACTACCTTATTGCCGGCTGTGCGAAGAAATTCTGAACGACAACCAGTCACGCCTATGTCTCAGATCTTGTAGATGGCCTTCAGCTCCCTTTGTAGCACGTGTAAGGCAGCCTCAATGCGGCCCTTCGGGAAGGGTACGTATGCGACGCCAGCTAGATTCGTTGGTATGTTGACTCCATCCTCGTGCAGCAAGATTACAGAGTTTCGGCCATAGTAACCTTGAAAGAACCCCATCTCGTGCATTACATTCTCACGAACCCTAGCTTCATCCTCGCCTGCCACGTCGTCACCGGTCATCACGATCACAGCACTGTCGCAACGAGCAGCGTTGTCGACTAGCTTCTCAATGAGCGTGCGGCCCAAGTTGGCCTCCTGCGCCAGTTCGATAGTCATTAGCCCAACATCCTTTTCGATAAAGGGCTGCACCACTCGCCAGTCATTGGATCGCCCATGAGTAATAAACACTCGCCGAGTTGCTTCCTGTTTAGGCTGCTCTAGTTGACTGTTTGCCCGTATCTCAAACAATTGGTCAATGTCTCGAACGAGGCGGTCGGCTTGAGCACGGGAAAAATGCATTGGTTTTTGTTCCCCTGGATTCCTAGCCACCATCTCCATCTCGGGGGCGGTCTTTATCTCTTGAAAGTCGCTATAAAGATCAGGCAGCAGCTTCTTCAACGTCTCAACGTGAGCGGCGGCCTGCACAAAGTAATGCTGGACAAGGGCTGGGGAGTAATTCGCTCGCGTGAGAACTTCACCTTTGCTACGGTTGCGGCTCACATTCTCATTCATCGCAGCCACGACTGCGTTCCGAATTCCGGAGAGTTTTGCCATCGTCATAGAGAGTTCGCTCATACATGTCTTTCGGAGTCGGGACGAGCAGGCTAGCCCCACCTGAGCAGCACGGGGCCTACGGATAAAGAATGCCAGAAATTAGGCGAGTATGGAACGCGGTGCGCGAAAGGGCAGGGTCGGCGTCTCAACAAAGCTGCGCAGGATCGTCCAGGAGCTTGAGCGGCTGTCTGGTTGGTGTCGGGGGGCATTCCGAAAAATCCCGCGTTTTCTTGGCATGATTACACAGGAATTGAACGCGCCAACGACGAACCTGATCTGCGGTAGATGGCTCGTCAGGGCTACTTCACTGCTTCTTTGATGCAGGCTTCCTGAGCTTTTTTTTCACACTATCGGAAGCCTTCCCGGCGGTTTCCTTGACCGAGCCATAGGTTTCGGACGCAAGGTCAGCAGCCTTCCCGGCGGTTTCCTTCATTGTGTCGTAGGCGTCGGATGCAATATCGGCGGCCTTTCCTGCTGCCTCCCCCGACTTCTTGCGAACAACCTTGAACGTGTCGGTCGCTACATCGGAAATCTTCTTGGTAATGTCCCCCAGCGTTCTGCCAAAGGTGGCGGCAGCGGAACTCACAAATGCTTTCATCTCCCTCAGGTTGTCGGAACTGAGCAACGCTTTCGCTTCGTCGATCACAAAACGGATGATCGACTTGACCAACTCGATCCCGATTGCCAATCCCTTGGTCAGCTTGTCTAGAATTTCCTCCCGTTCAACATCGGAGAGCGCGTTCCAGCCATAGATAATTGCCCCCACAGCGCCACAGGTCATGGCGATGGGGTTCGACAGAATAGCCGCCGTGGCGACAGTGGTGACCGCGGAAAAGGTATTGCCGAGCAGGAATTGCCCCGCTGCAATAATTGTGACGGGAATGACGTAACCGATGCCGAAGCCAGTCATGGCACCGTCAATGACCCGGCCTGTTCTTGAAATCGTAGAATTATCCGAGCGTTTCATGTCCTCAATGTGCCCATCCAGAAAATCATTGAGGCCCTTGGCTACCCCATAGAGCGCCTTGATCGCCATAGCGATTGGGTTAAGTTCAAATGCAGGGTTGGGTGGTATGGGAGCGGGCATAGTGTCCCTCGATTTAGCGAAACTCAATGCCTGTCTCTTGACGAGATCATCGTTGCCATATTACTCCGAACGTCGGTTACCGGCACAACGGCCAGACCTGGTACCAACGCTGGCATCTAAACCGCTCCTCGCATTGGTGCAACTGCTCGCCATATCTTCGTGCTGTGGAATTTACGCGGTCCGCAATGCCCATCAGTCCGGGCTTATTCCGCCAGGTTCCGCGTTTGTAGCCACCCTGGCCCTCGTGGTACGCCAGATAGAGCTGTTTGGCATCTGACTTGGAGATACCGAGCACCTTGTTGCTCTTGTTGTTGTACCAGCCAACGAAATCCAGGGCGTCTTCCATGTCCGAGCGGCTTCTGAAAAGACCCCCGGTTTCTCTCTTGTATTCCCGCCACGCCGGATCCTGGACCTGCGCATAGCCTTGCGCGGAGGAAGGTCGCCCCAGGGGGATGAACAAGAACCACTCATAAGCCGGTCTCGCGTCGTGCCGGTAACTGGACTCGTGCCTGACAAAGGCCATGAGGATCTGCGCCGGCACGCCCCATCTTCTTTCTGAGGCCTTGGCATACTCATACCAGTCCGGATGCTGGTCAAAGACCGCGCACAGATTGTCCTGTTGCCGGGGTGGTGTCGTGGCGCAGCCGGCCAGTGCGCCAAGCAGGATGATGAAGACACTCTTGAACAGAGGATTGGTGATGTCACTCATCCCGTTCGAATTCACGCACCGCGAACAGACGTCGGCCATGATACCTGAGGACTACTCGACCGGTCCCGACCAACGGATTAAAAGTCTAGTTCGCCGAGTACGCTTTTCCAATGCGGTGTCCCATCGGGTGCAACCCCTGACCGGTAAATTGAACGGCCGCATTTTTGCTGCTCCTGGTTCGGTCTGGGTCAATTCCGACCGTCCCTGCGGCGGGGCGGCCCTGCGTCCAATACCTTGATTAAGCCTGACTTCTGTGTTCAATACCCACTGAGTCGCGATCCGCTCCGGTATAATTTCGGCGGCCGGGTCGTTAGCTCAGTCGGTTAGAGCAGCGGACTCATAATCCGTCGGTCGTTGGTTCGAGTCCAACACGACCCACTCACGATCGGCAAGCTCCTGGGCGAATTCAGGGGAGGGACCGCGGCCGAAATCCCCTGCTGCGTCGAAGACGAAAACGGAAGGAAGGCGCAATGAAAATCGCATTCGTCGTTCATACTCAATATCAGAGTGCCAGCGTGATGGAGATCCTGCGCGCGGCGGGCATCGATTACTACACGCGTTGGGAGCACGTCAAGGGCAAGGGCCACGGCACGGAGCCGCATCTGGGCTCGGGTGGATTCCCGAGCATGAATTCGGTGTTGATGATCGCATTTCCCGAGAGCGGTCCGCTCGATGCGCTGATCCGCGAAATAACCGCGGCGAACCAACAGATCCAACGCACCGACGACAAGATACGGCTGTTCCAGTTGCCGCTGGAACGGATGATCTGAATGCGCATTGCCGGATTTCTCGAATACGCCGCCCTGGTCGTGGGGGGGCTCGGGATGCTGGCGAGCCACACGTTCGACCAGCCTAAGGGATTTCAATTGAGCCTGTCCGTGATCGGCGCCGGCATCGTACTGGGCGGCCTTGAGTCGATCTTCACCGGGCGCAGTGGATTCCGCTGGGCGGGCGATTCGGGCGAGGCCTATGCCGGCGCGCCGGCGGTGGTGTGGGGTCTCATGTTGCTCACGGCGGGGTGTGCCGTGATCGGGTCGGCCTATCTCCTTGCGCAAGGGTCCTGGGGGTCGGCGACAGACTCTCTCGTGCGCCGGCCCGGGCCGGCATTGATCGTGGCCGGATTGCTGCTTGCCGGCGCAGGATTCCTGCTGGTCCTCAACCCGCGCAGCCGCGGCGGCGTGGTGTGGACCCTCCTCGTGAGGGTCCCCAAGCTCGGGGTGGGCGTGGTGCTCCTGAATCTGGGTTATATGGGCGTGGTGCTCGGCATCTGGGAATGGCTGGATCCCCGCGGCTTCGGCCAGGTCGCAACGACCTTCAGCCACACCTACGACGTGAACGCGTTCGGGCGCTCGTGGCGGGGCTGGTTCGGGCTGCGCGGCTGACAGTTTTGCGCCGAAGCGCGGGGCCTTATACTACGGCAGGCGCGCCGGCTGGACGGATGACCGGCGGATGCTGATGGTTGTCGAAATCTCAACGGACGGGAAGCGGTAGCGATCATGCATTCAATGCTGGCAAGAATTCTCGAGG
>Ga0214472_10005906_pt1 | contig 12854 bp, 14 predicted proteins | sample RVTome_6_FD_207662 | JGI IMG/M metagenome (GOLD analysis project Ga0214472, IMG submission 207662) | Soil microbial communities from uranium-contaminated site in the Upper Colorado River Basin, Wyoming, United States - RVT140D175 | ecosystem: Environmental > Terrestrial > Soil > Contaminated >... | reverse complement strand
CCGGCAGGGCCCACGCCGAGCGTGAACGGCTCCCACCATTCGTCAAAGCTTGGATGCTCGACGTCAACTGAGAGAGCGCACTCCTCGATTTCGTGCAGCCCGGCTGTTTGGAACAGCTGCGCAAGGTGGCCTTCGCTGGTGCCGGCAAGCTCGGACTGGTCCTCGGCGTCCGCATCAAGCTCCCGCGCCGCTTCCCAGAATGGGCCGAGGGGTCCCTGGGCTCCTGCATGATCCCAAACACACGCTGCCACGACCCCACGTTTGCGTGTCACGCGCGCCATTTCGTGGAGACCCATGACGGGGTCTTCCATGAAATGAACTACGAGTTGGGCAAGGGCGGCGTCGAACGCTCCATCTGCAAACGGCAGCTGCTCAGCCGCGGCGCGTCGCACTCTGATCTCGGGGTAGCGCCCTTGCACCGCAGCGACGAAGGTTTCTGAAGGATCGACAGCTGACACGGCGGCCGGACCCAACCGCCTGACGAGCTCGCCCGTGAGTGCGCCCGGCCCGCAGCCGACATCGAGCACAACCTGACCAGCCTCGACCTTCGCAAAGTCGGCGAGCTGAGGGGCAAGCGGCAATGAATACCGGCCCATGAATCTGTCATACGAATCAGCCCCGACGTTGAAGCTCACCGGCTGAACCTACGCCTCTCGTGCGCGCCGTTTCGCGCAGCGGGATCCCCTCCACGCGCTGACTCCGCCGCCCAAAGTCCTGTCGGAATCTCAATTGGCCCTCGCCTGAAACCCACAGAATGGCATTTCCCAAGAGCTTGATGAACAACGGCTCTGTGTAACTCTCCTCCGTGTGGCCCATCGCGGTGTAGAAGGACCGCCCGCCGTCGTACTCATGGGCCCAGGTGATGGGATGGTCCTCACCCGTGGTCCCGCCTTGGTATGTGGTCTCATCCAGGGTGGCCAGCACCGTCACCTCGCCTTCAAGGACGTCCCTGAAGTTGTACCACTCGTCGACTCTGTCGAATGCGGCCGGTAATCCGTCCATGATCGGATGACCTGGCGCGACGATGTTGACAGTTGCCGGTTGAATAGCCGGGTGACCCTCCACGTAGGTGCCGACCAAGTCGCCGTACCAGGCCCAGGCATATTCGGTGTCGGTGGCGGAGTGGATCCCAACAAAACCGTTCCCCTCCCGGATGAAACTCTCCATCGCTTGTTCCTCGGAGCTCTCGAGGATGTCACCCGTGGTGTTGAGGAAGACGATCACCTCGAAGCCGGACAGGCCGGCCTCGGTGAAGATCGAGGCGTCATCGGAGGGGCTTACGGCAAACCCGTGCTCCTCGCCCAGCGCGGTGACGGCCTCGATACCCGCCGGGATCGACTCGTGGCGGAACCCGGCGGTCTTGTAGAACACCAGCACCCGCATTGGGGTGGTGGTGGTTGCGGTTGTCTGCGTTGGACTGGTGGTTGGCGGTGTGCTCAGCGAAGTGCTGTCGACCGATGACGTTGGCTGGGCGGCCGGCGCTGAGCAGGCAACCAGGCCCGCGACGACGCCGACGAACAGCGAGTGCCGCACGATCGAACCGTAACCTCTCGACCCCGCTACGACGTGAACGTCATACCCCGGTGGATCGCTCCACTGGTCTCTCGTGTCTTCCGCCGTACCCGGGACCGAAGGTGTCGGTCCACACCACAGTGGTGAACAACCAAAGAGTCGTCCCCAGTAGGAGGATGGGGAACAGCCTCGCCACCCAGGGATAAGTCTCCTCCCCAGCGCCCAGCCAACCTCCGATCAGGGCTCCCAGAGGAAGGGTTGCCCAACCGATGGCACGGCTGGCAGTGATCACCCGGCCGATCATGCTCGGCGGGGCATAGTGTTGGCGGATCGTGGCCAGCGGCACGTTGATGGTCGACACCCCGACCATCCATCCGATCTGAAGGCCGATCGCCAGCGGGCCATACCTGGTGAACATCACTGCGAACAGCCCAATTCCGGTGAGGCCCATCCCCAGGACCAGGGTCTTCCCCAAGCCAAGCGATCTGATGATGCGCGGGGCCAGTAAGGCCCCAACCACGCCACCGACTCCGAGGGCTGCGAGAAGAATCCCAATCTCGGTCTCGGTCGAGGCATCGAGAACCACTACGGCCAAGACAACGAAGGTGGCCTCGACGAAACCGACAACAAAGTTTGGAACGATCGCAGCGATCGTGGTTATCCGCAGGCGGGGTTCCGCCCATATGAAGCGAATGCCATTGGCCGCTTCGGTTAGGAACGCAGCTCGCTCGTCCTCGGGGCGGCGGTGGTGTTGCACCCGACCCACCCAGATGAGGCTGATCGCCGAAATCACAAAAGTGACTCCATTGATGAAAAGCCCGAGGCCGGGGCCACCAGTGGTGAAGGCCAACACTCCCGCCGCCAACGGGCCAAGGGCGAAGTTGGCCTGTTGGCTGGCGGCGACGAAGCCGTTGGCGTGGGCCAGGCGCTCCTTGGGAACCAGTGCCGGGATCATGGTGTACAAAGCACCGTCGAAGAGGGTGGTCATCGACCCGACCAGGAATGCCAGGACAAAAACCGTTCCTATCCCATAGTTGTCGAGGTTGGCCGTCAGGTAGAAGAAGGCCGAGGCCCGCACCAGGTCGGTGGCAATCATCACCGGACGGAGATTGAGACGGTCGAGAAGGACTCCCGCCACCAGACCCACCAAAACCGTGGGGGCTGTTTCCAGGGCGTAAGCGATCGCAAAATCGAGGGTTGAACCCGTGCCGGTTTCTGCCTGAATGTGCAAGACGAGCAATGGAAGGGTGAGGAACGCTATATATGTCCCGAACTGGCTGATCGTCTGACCGATCCACAAAGCGCGGTAACGCGGGCCGAGAGAGGTCAGCGTGCGGACAAAGCTCACAGAAAACGCACCCTACCGGCGGGTGGCACTCTGTCCACCCTTTGTTAGCCTCATCAGGCCATGCCCAGCCCACAGGAGATCCCACAGCTCACCAGCGAGCTCATCGACATGTCGCGCCAGTATCTGCGACAGGAGACGATCGAGCCGGCAAAGGCGCTCGCCAAACACGCCGGCATGGGGATCGGCGGTGCGATGGTCCTTTCCCTGGGCGCCTTCTTCTTGGTCCTCGGGCTCTTCAGCGGCTTGCGGGTCTGGCTCCCGAGCGGCCAGTGGTTCGAGGTGCTTGCCAGGTTCCTGACTGCGATCGGGGCCGCTGGTGCCGCGGGTTTGGTCGCTTGGAGGATGCAAAGTGACGATCAGCAGGGATGACATCGAGGCCAAGGCCCGTCAGATCGTCAGCGCGATCGACGAGACCAAGGAGTCGGCGAAGAACACCGCGGTCCTCGCCGGAGTCGCGATCGCGATCGTGGTTGTGATTGCGTTCTTCTACGGGCGCCGGCGCGGCTCGAGGAACAAGACCTTGGTCGAGGTCTATCGGGTCTGATCCACGCGTAATTGGGACGTCCAGGGGTCATATACGGACCTGTGGATCCCAATTTCGGTGCGATCAACGCGGTTTGATCACCTCGATCATCGGGTCGCCGCGGCGGCGGTTGTAGATCACGATGGCCGATCCCTCGCGGACCGTGCGGCGGTAGAGCAGCCGCTTGCGCGGTGCGGTGCGACGGATGTACGAGAGCGCCGCAAGGCCGAGTCCCATATAGAGGTCGCGTTGACCTCCAGTGCGAAGCCCGCGCAGAGTCCGGCTGAGCCCGACGGCTCCCCAACTCTGAGATCCGACCAACCAATCAATCAGACGCTTCATCTGTCTACCGTTGCCCTTCGAAGGAAACTCATTCAACCACCATGCAAAACAAGAAAGTCGTTCAGATCATCATCTGGGTCGTCGTCCTCTCGATGGTCCTCGGTCTACTCGTCTCGGTGATCGCACTCATCTGATGGTTTTCGAGGCGGGTGACCCTGCACTTCTCATCGATTCAAAGGGTCGACATTTCCTATTGAAGCTCGACCATGAGCGGACCTTCCAATACCACCAGGGAGCGATCCCACACAGTGAGCTGATCGGGAAAGGCGACGGTTCGTGGGTGGAGTCGTCGAGCGGCGGGTTGCTGCTGCTTCTTCGCCCACGGCTTGCCGACTTCATCCTGAAGATGAAGCGAGGCGCCCAGGTGGTCTACCCCAAGGACCTGGGCCCGATCCTGGTCTACGCCGATGTCGCGCCGGGGATGACGGTGCTCGAGGCAGGCACCGGGTCCGGGGCGCTCACGCTCGGTCTCACCCGCGCGGTGGGGCCTGAAGGGCGGGTGGTGAGTGTCGAGATCCGAGAGGATCATGCAGCTCATGCCAGCCAGACCATGGAGCGGTGGTTTGGAGAAGTCCCACCCAATCTCGAGCTGGTGGTCGGCGAGGTTGCCGACCATGTGGAAGGGGTCCACCCGGATCGCATAATCCTCGATCTCCCTGAGCCCTGGCACACGATGAAGGTCGCTGCTGAGCACCAGCCGGCAGGTGGGGTGTTCTGTGCCTTTCTGCCCACCGTGCCCCAGGTGCAGACTCTGGTGGAACGGGCGACTCAAACGGGGCGCTTCGCTGAGATCGAAGTCAAGGAGTTCCTGTTTCGTGACTGGAACGTAGCGGGCAGGTCGGTGCGTCCGGAGCACTCGATGATCGGCCATACCGGGTTTCTCACCTTCATGAGAAGGATCCACCCCGCTCCTGGGTGAGAGTTTCGACGTCCTTCAGTGATGGTCTTGGGAACCCGAAGAACTAAGGACAGCCATTCGTATACTGCTCGTAAGGCGACCAAGCCAGGAGGAAGCCCAGTGGACGAAGCACGTGGACCGGACGATGCCACCCAGCTGCGTGAAGTGATCACAGCGCTGGAAGAGGAGCTCGCCACTCTGCGCCGCCGTCTTCGCGACACCCCTGGTCGCATCGAAGACCTCGAAACCGAGCTCGGTCGCACCCGAGAACGTCTCGATCGGGCCACCTCCCAGAACGACAAGCTGGCGGCGGTCCTCGAGGAAGCACGGGAGCAACTTGGCGTGCTTCGTGAAGAGGTGGAGAAGCTCACCGCTCCTCCCAACAACTTTGGGACTGTCCTTCAGGTCAACGACGACGGGACCATCGACATCCTCACCGGCAGCCGCAAACTGCGGGTATCGGCCCAGCCCAACGTCGAGGTGAAGAAGCTCCAGGTCGGCCAGGAGATCCTGCTCAACGAGGCGTTCAACATCATCGACATCCGCCATTTCGAACCTGCAGGCGAAGTTCTCAGGGTCCGGGAGCCCATGGCCGATGGGCGGGTTGTGGTCCTTGCCCATGCCGACGAGGAGAAAGTCCTCAATCGCGCAGAGACCATGAGCGATGTGAAACTCAGACCCGGCGACTATGTCCGGATCGACACCAAGACTGAGTTGATCCTCGAGAAGATGGAGCGTCCCGAGGTCGAGGAACTGGTTCTCGAAGAAGTTCCTGACATCACCTACGAAGATGTTGGCGGTCTTGCCGATCAGATCGAGCAGATCCGGGACACGGTCGAGCTGCCGTATTTGCACCGGGACCTGTTTCGCGAGTATCAGCTCGAACCACCGAAGGGCATCCTGCTTTACGGGCCACCCGGCTGTGGCAAGACGCTAATCGCCAAAGCGGTTGCCAACAGCCTCGCCAAGAAGGTCTCCGAGCGCACCGGCAACCCGGATGTTCGCTCCTACTTCCTCAACATCAAAGGCCCCGAGCTGTTGAACAAATGGGTCGGGGAGACCGAGCGTCAGATCCGTCTCATCTTCCAACGCGCCAAAGAGAAGTCCGACGAAGGGGTGCCTGTCATCGTCTTCTTCGACGAGATGGACTCCCTGTTCCGGACCAGGGGCACCGGGATCAGCTCTGATGTGGAGTCGACCATCGTGCCCCAGCTTCTCTCGGAGCTCGATGGTGTCGAATCGCTCAAAAACGTCGTTGTTATCGGCGCCTCGAACCGCGAGGACCTTATCGATCCCGCCATCCTTCGCCCAGGCCGCCTCGACGTCAAGATCAAGATCAATCGGCCCGACACCGTCGCGGCACGTGAGATATTCCGCATCTACCTCAGCGACCGCACCCCGCTTGACGAGGAGGCCCTCGCCAAGGTCGATGGAGATCGACCCGCACTGATCCAGGAAATGATCACGTCGACCGTCGATGCCATGTACAGCGAGTCCGACGAGAACCGTTTCCTCGAGGTGACCTACGCCTCGGGTGATCGTGAGATCCTTTTCTTCAAGGATTTCGCTTCGGGCGCGATGATCGAGAACATCGTCCGGCGCGCCAAGAAAGACGCGATCAAGCGTCAGATTGCGGGTAGCCCTCCAGGGGTTCGTGAAGGAGACTTGATCTCCGCGATCAAGCAGGAGTTCAAGGAACATGAGGACTTGCCCAACACCACCAATCCCGACGACTGGGCCCGGGTCTCGGGGAAGAAGGGCGAGCGAATCATCTACGTCCGCACTCTGGTGGGCGGGGATGAGGAGAGCCGCATGATCGAGAAGGTCTCCCCGGGTCAATACCTCTGATGGCGATCCACAAGGTGCTCGGGACCGAGACCGAGTACGGCATCGTGGTCAGAGGTGACGTCGGCTTCAACCCCGCAGTTGCCTCTTCGCTCGTCGTCAACAGCTATCCGGGGGCGCGGGTCAAGATCCAGTGGTCCTACGAGGAAGAGTCACCGGGAAGGGACGCCCGCGGCTTCGGCCACGACTCGTTCGGTGTGGTGGACCCCGAGGGGGCAGTGGTCAACTCGGTGCTGGCCAACGGTGCCCGGCTCTACGTGGATCACGCCCACCCCGAGTACTCGTCACCGGAGTCCTACGACCCGCTCGAGGCAGCCCTCTTCGACAAGGCGGGGGAGCGGGTGATGCAAGCGGCAGCCGCTGCAGCCACTGAGATCTCCGGCAAGAAAGTGTCCCTTTACAAGAACAACTCGGACGGCAAAGGCAACTCATACGGCGCACATGAGAATTACCTGCTCTCCCGGGAAACACCGTTCGGCGAGGTGATTCGGTACGCAACGACCTTCCTGGTCACGCGTCAGGTCTTCACCGGTGCGGGCAAGGTGGGTTCGGAGAACGATCGCCCCCCCGTCGATTTCCAGATCACCCAACGCGCCGATTTCTTCGAGGAGGAGGTTGGCCTGGAAACCACCCTCAAACGCCCCATCATCAACACCCGGGATGAGCCACACGGCGATCCATCCAAATACCGCCGCCTCCACGTGATCATCGGTGACGCCAACCTCTCCGAAACCCAGAACTTCCTCAAAATGGGCACCACGGCCCTCATGCTTGCCGCTCTTGAAGACGGCGCCTTGCCTGACCCGTTGGATCTCTTCGACCCGGTCGAGTCGTGCTGGAAGGTCAGCCACGACACCGGTTTAGGGAAGCCTCTGGAGCTCGACGGTGGCGGCTCGGCAACTGCGCTCGAACTTCAAGGCCGATACCTTGAATGGCTCTCCAAGTACGTGGAGAAGGAATTGGACGACCCCGTCTGGGACATGGTCATCACCGAATGGGAGCGGATCCTGGACGCTCTCGATGAGGACCCGATGCGGCTCGCCGACACACTCGACTGGGTAGCCAAGAAACGGCTGCTGGAGGGCTATGTCCAGCGTGACGGGCTCGAGTGGTCCAACGCCAAGCTGAGGGCGTTCGACCTCCAGTATCACGACGTGGACCCCGAGCGGGGTCTCTACAACCGTCTCGCCAAGCGAGGGGCGATGCGGAGGCTGTTCGACGACACCCAGATCGATGACGCCCGGGTGAATCCACCGACCCGGACCCGTGCTTACTTCCGGGGTCGTTGTGTAAGTGAGTTCTCCGACGCCTTGGTCGCCGCCAACTGGGACTCCCTGGTCTTCGACGTCGGTGAATCCCATCTCAAGCGGGTTCCTATGATGGAACCGTTGCGAGGAGACGCTGAATTGGTCGGCGCCATCCTCGACGAAGCCGAGGATGCGGCTGATCTTCTACGCCGCCTAGGAGGATGATTCGAGAGATGTCCGACAGGGAACAGTCACAGTCCAAGGGCCGGGGTCGAGACGAAGGCGAGGACCAAGAGCAGGCAGCCGCGAAGGTCGAGAGCGAAGCCGACCTGGAGGCGCTCGACGACCTGCTCGATGAAATCGACGAAGTGCTCGAAGAGAACGCCGAAGAGTTCGTCAAGAACTACGTCCAGAAGGGCGGCGAGTGACGGATCGTTGGTCGGGGCCACTTCCCATGGATGTGCCGGTACCCGGTGCGAGTTTCACCGACCTTCTCGACTCTCTCGGCGCGCGGCCGACTTGGACGACCCAGCCTGGCGAGAAGGCCCCCTCCACACCGGAGGGAACGACCGTTCTCGCCCTGCGATTCGACAATGGTGTGGTAATGGCCGGCGACAGAAGGGCCACCGAGGGTCATCTGGTCGCTCACCGGCGCATCCGAAAGGTCTATCCAACCGATCGTTACTCGGCGGTTGCCATCGCCGGGACGGCAGGCCTCGCCATCGAGATGGTCAAGCTGTTCCAGGTGGAGTTGGAGCATTACGAGAAGATCGAAGGTGTCCGGCTATCCCTCGAAGGCAAGGCGTCGTTTCTGGCGCGCCTGGTGCGGGGGCAACTCCCGCTTGCGATCCAGGGTCTGGTCGTGGTCCCCTTGTTTGCGGGATACGACGAACGGGAGCAGAAAGGCCGGCTCTACAGCTACGACGTGGTCGGCGGTCGCTATGAGGAGACCGATTTCGGGAGTACCGGCTCCGGGGCCCGACTTGCCAAGTCGTTTCTGCGCACCACCTACCGGGAAGATCTGACGTCCGAAGACGCCGCCGATCTGGCCGTCAAGGCTTTGGTGGCAGCAGCGCAGGAGGACACAGGAACCGGTGGGCCGGACCTGATTCGAGGCATCTTTCCGAACGTGGTCCGCGTCGATAGTGACGGCGTCGCCGAGTTGAGCGACGAGGTCGTCGGGCCATTGGCGGAGAACGCCGTGGAGTCGATCCTGTGACTTTCCCTCTCTATGTCGCACCCGAACAGCTGGTTCGGGATAAAGCCGAGTTCGCCCGCAAAGGGATCGCCCGGGGCAGGTCGATCCTGGGGCTCGACTACGCGGACGGGGTGCTGCTCCTTGCCGAGAACCCTTCGACGGCGCTACACAAGATCAGTGAGGTCTATGACCGGATCGCCTTCGCCGGTGTGGGCAGGTACAACGAGTTCGAGACCCTCCGCAAGGCCGGCATCAGACAGGCCGACCTGATGGGGTATCTCTATTCCCGTGACGACGTGACGGCAATGGGCCTCGCCACGGCCTTCTCCCAGACATTGGGCATCATCTTCATCCGCGATCCGAAGCCATTCGAGGTCGAGGTGCTCATTGCCGAGGTAAGCGAGGACGGGTCCGAGCATCGCCTCTTCCGGGTCACCTACGACGGGACCCTGTTCGACGAGAGGAACTTCGTGGCCATCGGGGGCAAGGCCGAGCAACTCACCACCGCGCTCGGTGAGCTCTGGAGGGAAGGCTTGACCTTGACCGAAGCGTTCGAGATTGGCGCCGAGGTATTTCGCCAGGCCGAGGGCCGGGAGAGTGAAGGCTGGGAGGCGGCCGTGCTCGACGCCTCCAAAGGCCCGAGGACCTTTCGCAGGCTGGACCCGGCCGAACTGACCACCTCCTGAGATTCATCGCGCCACACCGGCGCGTCCGGTTTAGCCTGCACTAGTGGATCGACGAATCTTCGGGCTCGAGAACGAGTATGGCGTCACCTGCACTCTTCGTGGGCAGAGAAGGCTGAGCCCAGACGAAGTAGCCCGATATCTCTTCCGACGTGTGGTGTCCTGGGGCCGCTCCTCGAACGTCTTTCTGGAGAATGGCGCCCGACTCTATCTCGATGTCGGATCCCATCCCGAGTTCGCCACCCCCGAGTGCGACACCCTCGAGGACGTCGTTGCCCATGACAAGGCTGGGGAGCGGATCCTCGAAGGGCTGGTCCACGGTGCCGAGGAACGCTTGGAGGAGGAGGGGATTCGAGGTCAGATCTTTGTCTTCAAGAACAACACCGACAGCGCCGGCAACTCTTACGGCTGTCACGAGAATTATCTCGTCAGCCGTCACAAGGACTTTCATCGGACGGTCGACGTCCTAATCCCGTTCCTAGTCTCCAGGCAGATCTTTCTTGGCGCCGGCAAGCTGACCCAGACTCCCCGCGGCACTTCCTTTTCCATAGCTCAGCGCGCCGATCACATCTGGGAGGGTGTCTCATCGGCCACCACACGGTCGCGCCCGATCATCAACACCCGGGATGAGCCACATGCAGACGCGGAGCGCTATCGGCGTCTCCATGTGATAGCCGGAGACTCCAACATGTCCGAGTACGCCACCTACGTCAAGGTGGGGACGATGGTCGCCCTTCTCCAGATGATCGAAAGGGACGTGGTGTTCCGAGATCTCACTCTGGAAAACCCGATCCGCGCCATAAGGGAAGTCGCTCACGACACCACCTGTCGACGAAAGATCAGGCTGGCGAACGGCCGTGAACTGTCGGCCCTCGACATCCAATGGGAGTACCTCGATCGGGCGATGCGCTTTGCGAGGAGCCCAGGATTCCCACCACAAGTCCAGACTGCCATCGACCGCTGGGAACACCTCTTGACCGGGCTGGAAAAAGATCCGATGACCCTCGACCGCGAGGTGGATTGGGTGATCAAGAACCGGCTCTTCGAGCGTTACGCAGATCGACGGGGGCTGACCATGTCGGACCCGCGGATGTCGATGATGGACCTCAGCTATCACGACGTCGACCGAACTCGGGGTCTCTACTACCTGTTGGAGTCCAAGGGGATGGTGGACCGGGTGGTCACCGATGAGCAGGTGGCAACGGCGGTGCGTCAGCCTCCACAGACGACCCGGGCCCGGCTTCGGGGTGCGTTCATCAAGGCGGCCAAGGCGCAGAAGCGGGACTTCACGGTCGACTGGGTCCATCTCAAGCTGAACGACCAGGCACAGCGGACCGTCATGTGCAAGGACCCGTTCAAAGCCTATGACGAGCGGGTGGAGAAGCTCATAGAGAGCCTGTAGCCCCTCGCCGTAATTGGGACGGTCAGGGGTCATATACGGACCTGTGGGTCCCAATTACGTCGCATCAACACGCGACCAGATACCTTCTCAGGATGCAGAACGTCATCGAGCGGGTGATCAATCTCCTGATCTATCTTCTCGAGTCCCCGGTCCCGGTCACTGCCGACGACGTGCGGTTCACGGTCGCCGGTTACGGGGAACAGACCGATGACGCTTTCCACCGTATGTTCGAGCGGGACAAGGAAGTCTTGCGAAGGCTGGGCATCCCTCTGGAACGGCAGGCCCTCGACGGTTTCGAGGTCGACTTCGGGTATCGGGTCGACCCCGAGAAATATGCCCTAGCCGACCCCGGCCTCACCGAAGAGGAGCGGTTCGCGCTCTCGGTGGCGGCGCGCATGGTTCGCCTCGGTGGAGGAAACGCCGGCCTGGAGGGGCTGAACAAGCTGGGCGGCGTCGAGCGCGGGGTGGGTCTGGAGCCCTTGGGCGCAGACCTGGGCGCCGAATCGGAGATCCTGGGTGACCTGTTTCGGGCGGTGACCGAGCGTCGAACCATCCAATTCCGCTACCGGGACGATGGACGCAAACTGAGGCCCTATGGGTTGGCACACAGCCGTGGTCATTGGTATCTCGCAGGTGACGGATCGGACGGCCCGCGGGTCTTCCGGGTCGACCGGATGGCCGATCTCGAAGTAGGCGACGAGCCCACTGCTTTCACTCGGCCCGCCGGCTTCGACATCAGGGCCACCATGGTCTCCCAACCCTGGGATCTCGGCTCCGAGCCCAAGATGGTCGCCAAAGTTCGATTCGATCCCGAAGTCGCGTGGTGGGCGGCGCGGACCCTTGGCGTCAGCGCAGTCGACGACAAGCCCCTGGAGGTCGACCTGCCGGTATCGAATGCGGATGCGTTTGTCGGATGGATCCTCAGTTTTGGGGCGTCGGCCGAAGTGGTCTCCCCGGATGAGCTCCGCGCCGAGATCCGCTCCCGGGTGCAGGCGGCCGTGGCGGGCGTGACGTGACGAGCCCGCGCACAGTCTCTCGCCTGGCGCGGATCCTGGCTCTGATCCCCTACGTCCTCTCTCGTGACAGCGTTGACGTGGACGAGATCCTCGACCGATTCGGGTATACGGAAGCCGATCTCAGCAAGGACTTGAACACCCTCTTTGTCTGTGGGCTGCCGGGATATGGGCCCGGTGACCTGATGGAGGCGTACATCGACGAGAACGAGGTGATCATCGATGCTGCGGACTATTTCGCCCGGGCACCGCGGCTGACCTCGACCGAGGCTTTGGGTCTTCTCGCAGCGGGGATGGCGATAATCGGCTCCGGCCAGGCCAATCCCACCCTCTCCGACGCCGTGACCAAGTTGACCAAGGTCGTCCTACCCGACGCCGAGGCTGCCATCTCCGTCGTAGTGGGAGGTGAGTTGGACAATGTCGGCCTGTTGCGCCAGGCGGCGAACGAGCAGCTCGCGGTCCGCATCACCTATCGATCCCTGAGCCGCGAAGAGGAGACCGTTCGCGAGATCGAGCCCTGGTCGGTGTTCGCCACCCTCGGCAACTGGTACGTCCAGGCCAACTGCCGTCTGGTGGCGGCGGAGCGTGTGTTCCGTGTGGATCGGATCCGGGCGATGGAGCTCACAAGATCTCATTTCGAGCGACCCAAGGGAATTCCCCAGCCTGGCGTGAGCTATTCGCCATCCGACGACGACATCGTGTGCCGCCTGGGCCTTGGCCCCCCGGCGCGATGGGTCCTCGACTACTACCCGGTCGAAATCGTCAGCGAATCCGACAAGGAGACCGTTATCAGCTTCTCTTCGCCGGACGCTCAGATCCCGGCTCGCCTGCTGCTTCGGCTCG
>Ga0214472_10005905_pt1 | contig 12856 bp, 12 predicted proteins | sample RVTome_6_FD_207662 | JGI IMG/M metagenome (GOLD analysis project Ga0214472, IMG submission 207662) | Soil microbial communities from uranium-contaminated site in the Upper Colorado River Basin, Wyoming, United States - RVT140D175 | ecosystem: Environmental > Terrestrial > Soil > Contaminated >... | reverse complement strand
TTTGAATGCACTGGAGTAGTGTTTACGTTTCTTGCTCATGGTAGTTGTTCTCTTTATTGTCCACATCAGAGCTTAACAACCTGTCCAGTTTTTGGGTACCACTTCATTGTGCCCTATAAGTTGAGCGACATATTCGCGGAATAGAGAAAATGGAGGGTTGGTTACGACTATATCGGATTGCTTGAGTAATTCGATACATTCGTCGCTACGAAAGTCACCACTACCGCGCAGAGGTGTCGCGGTGTTCTTGTCGTGTTTGAGCAAATACTTAACGTCATCGAGATTTATCGCTCCATCATTGTCTGTATCCGGCACTTCTTTAATTTCAATTTTAAAAGGTTGTTTGCCTTTTGATCCAGCCACCTCAAAGAGAGGTAATTGTCCTCCAACAATCGGTGAACCACTGTAGCTTGTAGTGATGAGCTTCTTCAGTCCAAGAGCATTGAAGTTGGACGCAAAGTATTTGAAAAAGTTGCTCTCATACGGATCATCGCAATTGCAATAAACTACTTTGCCACGGAATGATTTTTTATAATATTTCATCTCGTTTTCTACATCAACGAGCTGTGTATAAAACTCATCCTTTTTAGCAGCGTTTGCTTTGCGTAGATCTTTATTTGAAGATTTTCTTTTCATAATTATTTCTGTATTAAATCATCAAAACAAAAAGGGGCCGGAGTGATTTATTTTTAACCATTTTTTATTATTCCTTCTGGCTTCTCGAATATTTGTTCCATACATTTACCGCTTACGCTGTCCATGCTCACGCGGTATTTGTACTTCCTGTACATCATCTACCGTTCACACTTATATAGGCGTCCATTTTATGTTGTGATTACTTGAATATAGTCTGGTATTCAGAAACTGCAACTGGTACAAGGTTTTATTGGATTTATTTATACTGGAAACACTGGTTATACGGCCTAACGAGGTTCTAAACTGTTAATTATTCGAGGATCCTGATGAGTATGGCCTGGGTATTAATCTATAATGAGAACAGGTATTCTAATTACATTATTAATAAAATTTAAATTCTTACATTGAGTTTTAGCCATGATTATAAAATATATATTGTCTTTATTTTCCTTGCTTGCGTTTTCTATCAACACCTTCGCCGGGGAGACAGGCCAGATTCAAACTGACCTCACGGAAATAAAAGCAGCAGAGCGTCAACATATTATTGATGAATTATCATATCGCCTGGATAAGAAGGAATCCTGTGATTTGATCAAGCGATGGTCTGATAGTGGTTCAGGTGCGGATCGGGATGGCAATTTTTATATCCCGGCTGTTGAAAATAATGTCTATATCATCGGTGGATTCGGGGCCCAGTCCAGGAATAAATCCAACTGTGTTACCACCGTGAGTATTCCTGCAAACAACCCGGCGGACGCACCGGCTTTACTGGTAACTCCGATTGACTGGAAAATGATATGGAACGATGAGGGGAGTGGTGCAGACAAGGATGGTTCGATGTGGGCAGCCATTTCGCCAGACAGCAACAATTACCGCTGTTTAGGCACTGTCCCGCAAGCCAAGTACAAAAAACCGGATGTACCCAGTTACCGTTGTGTCCATAACAGCCTGACTGAAAAAATTGTGAGCAATGAGTTGATCTGGTCGGACATTGGCAGCAATGCGGCCAAAAAAGTTACCATGTTGAAGTTGCCCAATACCAATTCTTTTATCGCCGTAGCGGACAGGGTATCAAAAATAGAGACCTATGATCTCAAGGCAGATCCTGTTGTCACACCCGATCCCAAACAGGTTGATGAAATACTGGCCAGCAGAATGGCAAAGATTGAGGAAGACCTGAAGGCCGGTATGCAAGAGCAATTGGCACAAAAACAGCAAGCGGAAGCTGCAGAGAAGCAACGCCTGGCGGAGGAGGCCGAGAAAAAACGCCTGGCCGAAGAAGCTGAACAAAAACGCCTGGCAGAGGAGGCCGAGAAAAAACAGTTAGACCAGGAAGCTGAACAGAAGCTCCTGGCCGAGGAGGCCGAGAAAAAACGCCTGGCTGAAGCAGCTAAACAGAAGCCGGTGACTGAAGAGCCAGTGAAGAAACCTGTAGCCGAAGTAGCAGAAAAGGCGCCATTGCCAGAGCAGGCAGAACCGGTTGTTGCCCAGGAACCCCTGAAAACAGAAGCGGTAACACCTGATGAAAATACAGCCCCTGAAGTGGCTGATCAGGAATCCAGCGGCCTGAACAGTTTCTATGTTTTCCTTTTAAAAGTATTTGGCACGGCATTTGTCGCTGTATTATTTATGGGTTTTATTGTTTATAAGTTGATGTCGAAAAAAATAAATCAGCAGGTTAAGTAAAGTTTCATGGGGTAGGAGTACTTGAAATGAGTTGTAATTACTTCCTCCATATATTGTGTTGTTAATCAGTCCTTACGTTTTCATAGGCTTCCCGCAGGAGTTGCTTGAATTGTTCCGATTGGCCGACCAGGTTGTCTGCTGAGCCGGTGGTGAGTTCTATAACTATTGCCAGTTCGGCCAGCCATTCGGTATCAAACATTTCCAGGTCGGCCATGCGTGCGAGATGCGGGTATGCAGGTTCAACCATCACGATTAATTGCAACAGCCTGGCGGTTTCACCGCCATTCCAGAGCCGGGACAGGTGATACGTGGTGCGCAAAACATTGGTCTGTTGCTCCGGCGTGATGGCCCGCTCCATTACCAGGCGGAATATCTTTTCATCATATCCCGCAGGTAATGGAATAAAATCGTCGTTACGTTTAAGAAGTTTTCTGAGGATGTCAAACATACAAAACTGTACGTGGTATTAATCCGTTATGTAAAAGTCGTTTCGCAGCCAGGTATAACCGGTCAGGATAGCGGCAATGATGATGGCTATGATTAATAGTATTCCAGCACTGGCGGTTATGCTCCAGCCCAGGAAATGATACGTACTGTAAGCGCAGATGGCCGCGACCAGTCCCCCGATCACAAGACCTGTCCAGATGACGCGTTTACAGTGTCGCCCGGCATGCAAGTGATAAGTACAATACGGACATTCAACATCTGCCACTGATAATCCGGGGGAGAGTAACAAACACCGGAATGGCAGCTTATTTCCACACTTGCAGCATATGATCAACGGATAGTACTCAACTTTCCAAGGCCTTTATTTTTCATCCTCCTTGATTACTTCGCCCTCAATGACGTTTCCCTCTTCCTGTTTTTCATCACGGTGGTTTTCATTTTTCCAGCTGGCGAGCAGGATGGTGAGGAGGCCGAGGATGATTTCATCGATCATCGGGATCATGTCCGGTATCACGAGATCAAGCAGAAAAAGTGCGAGAATCAGCAGGAACAACTCCTTGAACCTCAGGCCGTTGGCGAACGCCACGAATATTGTGATGAGTGATTGGGGTTTCATTATCTTTTAACCATGATCCTGGCCTGATCCGTAACAGGGAATTCTCCGGTTATTTTAATCCTTACATATTATATGTCGATTATTTGACCTTTCTTTTTTAAAACAACCTGTTATCAGGGGGTTTGAAACAGTTCGGCAGGAGTAGAAATGAAAGAATTTTAGGGAAGCATGTTAGAAAAATCACTATAATCAAAACCAAAGGAAGTCCGGTAAAAAGACATAAATATCCAGATTAAAAGAGGCTCTCCAATGACAGAGAACAGTAAACGCCGAGTCCGCGACAAGAACGCCAATAACCCGACCATCATTGCTTATGCCTCGGTCTTCCAGGGCAATCTCAAGAGTTCGGCCCCGGTGATTGTGACAGGTATCGTTGAGGGCAATAGCCAGATTGAAAATATATTGACCATCGAGGAGTCAGGCACATGGATAGGCAATATTCATGCGTTGAGCGTTATCGTCAATGGTAAGGTCAAGGGCGATATTGTGACTGATAAAAAACTGGAAGTCGGTCCGACCGGCCAGATACGCGGCAACGTGACTGCGGGTTCCCTGGCCATTGCCAGCGGTGCAGTGATAGAGGGCGATATGCACATGACTGAACGTGATGAGCCGATACGCTTTGAAGAAAAACGTTCGGCTGCATAAGCCAGGCATCCTGCAATCGGGTTGAGTCAGACCTAGCCAGTTTGCTTTTACCGGTTTCATTGAAACCGTAATTCCTGTATTATTTCTATAATAAAATCAATAAGATAAACACTAAATGCCTGCCAGTTTAAAAAATGATCGCTTGCTTCGTGCCCTGTTACGGCAACCTGTTGATGCCACACCCATCTGGATCATGCGTCAGGCCGGACGTTACCTGCCTGAATACCGGAAGTTGCGCCAGCAGGCCGGTGATTTCATGACTTTGTGCAAGACACCGGAGCTGGCCTGCCAGGTTACGATGCAACCGGTTGATCGGTTTCCGCTGGATGCGGCAATACTGTTTTCAGATATCCTGACTATCCCTGATGCCATGGGCCTGGGGCTTTCCATTATCGAATCCAAAGGCCCGGTGTTTGAACACCCGGTCCGGACTGCACAGCAAATCAGGAAACTGGGTATTCCGGATCCGGAAACTGACTTGCGTTATGTGATGGAAGCGGTGCGCCTGATCAGGAAAGAACTGGATGGCCGGGTGCCGTTGATAGGTTTTTCCGGCAGCCCCTGGACGCTGGCGACCTATATGGTGGAAGGGCAATCCAGCAAGAATTTTTCTGTCATCAAAGGATTACTCTACGATCAACCAAAGGTGTTGCATGAGTTACTGGATAAACTTGCACAATCGGTAGCATTCTATCTGAATGCGCAGATTGCCGCCGGTGCACAGACGGTGATGATCTTCGATACCTGGGGCGGGGTACTGACGCAATCGGCCTACCAGGAATTTTCACTAAACTACATGCAGAAGATCGTTGCGCAACTGACGCGTGAAATGAATGGACAACGTGTCCCGGTAATTTTATTCAGCAAAGGCATTGGTGATATGGTGATTAATATTGCGGAGAGCGGGTGCGACGCTATCGGTCTCGACTGGATGCAGGATATAAAACATGTGCGAAGCAAGGTGGGTGACAAGGTCGCATTGCAGGGGAACCTTGATCCGGCCGTGCTGTACGCTGCACCAGAAGTAATAAAAAAAGAAGTCAGTAATATTCTTGAAAGTTTCGGTAAAGGCAGCGGGCATGTTTTTAACCTGGGCCACGGGATACATCCGGAAATTGAACCGGAGCATGTCGCCGTGCTTATTAATGCCGTGCACGACCTCAGCAAACCTTTTCACAGTTAAGCACATTTATCATTGAACAAGATCAAGCTTCCTGAACCATTAGTATTCATGCTCAAGGGTTTCTGCATGGGGACTGCGGATGTTATCCCCGGTGTGAGCGGTGGTACGATGGCATTTATACTCGGGATCTACAGCCGCTTGATCAATGCCATCAGGTCCTTTGATCTGGACTGGTTAAAAGGCATTATCTGGCTGGATTTCCGGGTTATTTTTGGACGGCCGGATTTTCCCCTGCTTGTTCCTTTGGGCATTGGTATTGTTCTGGCCCTGCTGTTTTTCACCCGTGTCATCCCACTGCCTGTGTTGATACAGACCCAACCTGAACCGGTCTACGCGCTGTTCTTTGGTTTGATTGCAGGTTCCATCATAATTTTGCTGAACCATATGGAACGCATGGCAACCAGTGATTATTTTTACCTTGTCGCGGGAACGGTACTGGGCCTGGTGGTATTTAACCTGGTGCCGGTCAATACGCCCGAAGCCAGCTGGTTTATTTTTCTCAGCGGGGCACTGGCCATCTGCGCCATGATCCTGCCGGGTATTTCGGGTTCTTTCATTCTGCTGATCCTGAAAAAATACGACTACATTTTTAATGCCGTCGGGCATTTCGATTTCACCGTATTGATACCGTTTGTGTTCGGTATCATCGCCGGCCTGGCCTTGTTTGCACGATTTCTTTCCTGGCTGCTCAAAAATTATTACCGGGCAACCATCATGGTCATCATTGGACTGTTAATAGCTTCGCTCTGGGTAATATGGCCTTTCCAGGACCGCGTTTATGAAACGCTGCATGGCAAGCAATACCTGATAGGCAACACACCCTTTTTCCCACAATCCTTATCTACAGATATATTAATCGCCCTGGCTTTGATGCTGGTGGGTGTAGTCATTGTTATCCTGATCAACAATATTGAAAAAAAGATTTCCTGATACCGGGCAAAACCCACGTAGCTGATGTAAACTTTAATCGAAATCATTTTTCGGGGCGAGGAGACAAATACGATGCCATTATCTGAAATCGTATTGTTAGTGATGGGGTTGTTGACCATTGCCATGCTGGCGGCAGGGATATGCCGAAATCTACCCGTCCCTTATACGGTATTCCTGGTCATACTCGGCTTGTTTCTGGGCTGGCTCGCCAGGACCTCTCCGGAGTTTCATTTTCTGCTGGAATTCCAGCTGACCCCTGAACTGGTTTTGTTCCTGTTTTTGCCTGCCCTGATATTTGAATCTGCATTCAACCTGAATGCCAGGCAATTGCTGAAAGATATTGTTCCTGTATTGACCCTGGCCATCCCGGCCCTGTTGATTTCAACGGTGATCATCGGTGTGGGCTTATGGTTATTACTGGGCATCGACCTGGGCCTGGCGTTTTTGTTTGGCGCCCTGATCTCGGCGACTGATCCGGTGGCCGTTATTGCATTGTTCAAGGAACTCGGCGCACCGGAAAGGTTGACTATCCTGGTCGAGGGAGAATCATTACTGAATGATGCAACGGCCATTGTGGTTTTTCATATCATACTAGGATTGATAATCAGCGGGACCTTTGCCTGGACGGATGCCGGTCTTGCCGTATTCGAGTTTTTCAAAGTGTTTATTGGCGGCATTATGGTAGGCGCGGTCATCGGGATTGCCATCAGTGAGTTGTTGCATCGTTTGTTCACCGGCCTCAGTGCCTTCATGATCATGTCTATCGTGGTTGCCTACGCAAGTTTTGTAATTGCCGAACATCTTTTACATGTCTCGGGTGTCATGGCTGTTGTCGCCGCTGCAATTACGTTGGGTGCCCTCTGGGTATCACGGATATCGCAAGCCGCTACTCATGTCGTGAAAGAAACCTGGGATGTCATTGCCCTGGTGTGTAATTCCCTGTTGTTTCTGCTGGTTGGTTTGTCCGTGGATATTACCGGACTGCTGGGGCGGATCGATGCACTGACTGTTGCGATTATCCTGGTCCTGCTGGCCCGCGCCGCAACGATCTACAGCCTTGTGCCCGCAACGGTAAAACTGTTTTCCTTGCCGCAAATTAGCATGGGCGAGCGTCATGTCATGTGGTGGGGCGGGTTGAAGGGCGGGCTTGCAATTGCCATCGTGCTCTCCGTGCCCCCGGATTTGCCGGGCCGGGACATGTTGTTGAACCTGACCCTGGGCATGGTGTTGTTTTCACTTTTGATCAACGCCCCAACGATCAGGCCGTTGATACAAAAACTTGGTATCGACAGGCTGACCGAAGATGAATTGTCAGAACTCAAGCAAGGCCTGCAGGACGCCGGAGACAAGGCCTCTGAAATACTGAACCAGTTTTACAGTAATGGCCTGATATCACGTGGCACAGAACAGCTGATAAGAAAGAAAACCGGCAAAGTTTTTGCTACTGATACACCGGCCATTGAGAAAGAGCAGGGGATCAGGCATTTATATACTATGGCATTACGTGCTGAATTTAATGAGTTGAAATATTTACATGAGATAGGTTTGTTACAGCACTATACCTATCTGGACATAAGAAATAATCTGCAACGTGACAGGGAAAGGATACTGGCCGGAGAGGGGCCCGGAAAAGCTACAGAGAACAGGGCGTCAAGTTTGTTTTCTCGGGTGGAGAATGCCCTGTTGAAACGTATAAGGGAGCATGACTGGGCCGCCTGGTTAATGGTACGTTATCAAAACTTGCGTCTGTCACAAAATCTGGAGCGTAATGTTGCCGGTGTCCTGATTTGTGCCAAAGTACTGGAAATGCTGGATCGACATACTGAAATCCGGATAGAGCAACGCGAGCAGGTGGCAAGCATATACAGGGAAAGATTATTGCGGCGCAAATCAAGATTGAACCGGATGGCAGAAGATTTTCCTGATTTTTATGCCCGCTTTGAAACAAATATTTTTACCCGGGTAGCAATCACTGCGGCCGGGCATTATGCCGGGGAAGAACATCATGATGGTGCAATCGGCGCCAAGGCCTATGTGCGGATTGACCGCTTGATGCGCAAGGCGTTGTCTGATCTTCCACCTGTTACAGACCCGGCGCCGAGACTGGCACCAAGTGAACTGCTGGGAACGATCCCGTTACTGCAGGGTTTGAGTGAAAGACTTCTGGAACAACTGGCGAATCTGGCAAAGCCGGTCACTTTTTTACAGGATGATGTGATTATTGGCGAAGGAGATTATGGTGATGCGCTTTATATCATTACGCATGGTGTGGTCTCTGTATACAAGAACGATAACAAGGTAGCGGAACTGAAAGATGGTGATTTCTTTGGAGAGACCGCATTGCTCGGAGATCAGGTCCGCACGGCAACAGTCAAGGCAAACACATCTACTACGTTATTAAGACTCAGGCGGCGTGATGTAATGAAGTTTGCGGAAGATGATCCGGAATTGAAAAGCCGACTGGCACAGGCGCTCCAGGACAGGCAAACCTGAATTCCGGTAGCGGCCCAGTTTGTCATCCCGCGCATAGCGAGGGATCTTATGTTTTTATAACAGCAAGATTTCTCAGTCGCTACGCTTCTTCGAAATGACAGTGTCCGAGTTTAATATTTCCAGCTGAGCGCAACCTGAATTCAGCGTGTTCTGTTCAGCTGAATGCACAGCAGTATAATCACAATACTCATCAGGATAACCAGCCAGTTGCCATATAAAGAATAAGGTGTGGAACCACTGAAGGTTTTAATAATGCCGGACAGGGCATGCGGCTCAAACTGGGGTGAACTGGAAATAATATGGCCCTGCTCATTTATAATGGCGCTGATCCCGGTGTTGGTCGAGCGCACCAGGTATCTGCCGGTCTCCATTGCCCGCATGCGCGCCATTTGCAAATGCTGATGCGGTGCGAGTGAATCACCGAACCAGGCGTCATTACTGATGTTGATATGGAATTTTGCTTCCGGCATGGCATCAATTATTTCCTCACCAAACACATCTTCATAACAAATGGATACTCCGGCAGACACGCCAGCCACTTCCAGCAGGGGCCTGCCAGTGCCCGGAATGAAAGCCGACATCGGGATACGTAGCGCAATGAATATGGGCCGCAACCACTGGTCCAACGGCAGATATTCACCGAATGGTACCAGATGACGTTTGAGATAAACGCCATCATTGCGGCCCATGACTATGATGCTGTTGTAATATTTTCTGGTCTTAAGATCCATGAAAGGGATCCCTGAGAGAAAATCGGTATGGTTATCTTTTGTCAGTATTTGCAGATCCGCTATCAATTCATTCGCCTGGTGATAAAACACCGGTATGGCGGTTTCCGGCCAGACGATAAAATCAACTTTTCCCCAGTAAGGGCCCGACAGGGACAAGTACATATCTACAGTGCGTTGTTTTATTTCAGGCTGCCATTTAATTTCCTGCGGAATGGCGGCCTGGATGATGACAACTGACTTTTCATCTGCATCCAGTATGGTCCAGTGGATGGAATTGACGGGAATAGACAGGCCCCAGATGACTACCAGGCCGGTGACTGCAACCAGCTTTCCGGGCCTTGCTGCGTAATAGATATAAACCAGCAGTGCTGCGTTAAGGCACACCAGCCAGGTGACACCGTAGACACCAAACACGGGCGAAAACCCGGCCAGGAAAGTATCTGTCTGGCTGTAACCGAGATTAAGCCAGGGAAAGCCGGTCAATATCCAGGACCGGCACCACTCTGTCAGTGTCCACAGTGCGGGCACCATGAGCAGTAACCAGACTGAAATCGGGGAACAATACCTGCGTCCGGCCCAACCAACGACGGCAGGATACAATGCAAGAAATGCCACCAGCGCATAAGTAGCAAATAATGCCCCCGCAAGATTGACGCCCCCGAACAGGTTGATGCTGATATGCAGCCAGTTCACACCGGTTCCAAACATGCCCAGACCGTAGGCATAGCCGAGCATAAAGGCCGTTCTCGGACTGGATTTATACCAGAGGAAAAACAGGGCAGCTGGAGAAATGATTCCTATGACTGCATAGTCAAAGGGTGCAAATGCAAGCGGGAGTACGGCGCCTGCAATCAGGCAGATAAGAAAATGTATTACAGTAATTTTTTTTACGGATTGTTCCACAGAGTGTAATTATTTATTTCGGACATATGGTCCGGAACAATGCGGGATCAGGCAGTATCATCAAGGGGAACGGGTGGTTGTCCAAGCCGGGTCATGCGCATCAGGTAAATCCGGCGCTTATCGGCACGCAGGATCTTGACATTAAACCCCTCATACTCAAGCATTTCACCCCGGTTTGGTACATGACCAAAGGCGTTCAGGATCAGGCCGCCTATGGTATCGTACTCCGCATCGCTCAACGAGATTTTGAAATAATCATTGAATTCAACGATGGGTGTCATCGCGCTGACCGTATACCGGTCGCGGCCATAAGGTACGATATGTTCCTCTTCTTCCAGATCATGTTCATCCTGTATATTGCCCACGATCTCTTCAATGACATCTTCGATTGTCACCAGCCCGGAAACATAGGAGTATTCGTCAACAACCATGGCCATGTGGTTTCTGCTGGAGCGGAACTCGCGCAGCAGGACATTCAGGCGTTTGCTTTCAGGGACAAACACCGCTGTACGCATCAGGTCCTTGATATTGAATTTCCCCTGAGTGTCATCAGTAAAATAATTGAGCAGGTCTTTTGCGAGTAGTATCCCCAGTACTTCATTGGCATCATTACCTATGACTGGAAAACGTGAGTGTCCGGATTCGAGTACGATGGAAAGGATATTTTTTGGTTCGGCATTATATTTTATGACGATCATCTGGACCCTCGGGACCATGATATCGCGTACCTGCATATCGGTTACATGCAGCGCACCTTCAATCATGGCCAGTGCATCCGGATCAAGCAGATTGCGGCTCTCACTGTTGCGCAATATTTCGATTAGTGCTTCCCGGTCCCTGGGTTGTTTGGAGAAAAAGGCCGTAAGCCTGTCAATGCAGTTTTGTAGTCTGTTTCTGGATCGATCTTTTGTCATAAGGTATTACCGATAATAAGGATTGGCAAAGCCCAGGGATTCGAGCAATTTGATTTCAAGCCTTTCCATTTTCCCGGTATCTTCCGGTTTTATGTGATCATAACCTATTAAATGCAACGTGCCATGTATTACCATATGTGCCCAGTGCGATGCCAGGGATTTTTCCTGTTCCAGAGCCTCACGCCTGATAACTGGGGCGCACAGGATGATATCGCCGAGCAGCCCTCCAGCTATCGTGTTGTCGTCTTCGTAGGGAAATGAAAGTACGTTGGTCGGGCCTTTTTTCTTCCGCCATTTTCTGTTTAATGCTGTTCCTTCTTCTTCATCGACTATCCTGATGGTCAATTCAGCATCTTTATCATAACCAGACATAGCAGTTCTTGCCCACTTCCGGATCTGCCGGTTATCCGGGATATCATGAGCATCTGTGGCGCGTTGTATATCAACCTTTATCTTCATTATCTGCGCCGGATCTTTCCCTGGTATTTTCCTTTATATTCTCATGGCGTTCATAGGCATTCAGTATCCTTGCAACCAGGGGATGACGCACAACGTCCCTGGATTTAAAAAAGGTAAAACTGATCCCTTCCTCATCTTTCAGGATGTCAATAACATGGCGTAGCCCGGATTTTTTGTCCCGTGGCAGGTCGATCTGGGTAATATCACCGGTCACGACTGCAGTCGAGTTGAAACCAATACGTGTCAGGAACATTTTCATTTGTTCAATGGTGGTATTCTGGGCTTCATCCAGGATTACGAATGCTTCATTCAATGTGCGACCACGCATGAATGCCAATGGTGCAACTTCTATAATATTACGCTCCATATATTTTGCCACACGTTCAAATCCCAGCATTTCATACAAGGCATCATAGAGCGGACGCAGGTACGGATCGACTTTCTGCACCAGGTCACCGGGCAGAAACCCGAGTTTTTCACCGGCTTCAACAGCCGGACGTACCAGCACCAGCCGTCTTGCGTGGTCGTGTTCCAGTGCGGCGATTGCACAGGCCACGGCCAGATAGGTTTTGCCGGTACCGGCCGGGCCTATACCGAAACAGATATCATGGCTCAAAATATTTTTCAGATAGAGTTTCTGGTTGGGACTTCTGCCTTTGATGACCCCGCGTTTGGTCTTGATAAAAATATCCTGTTCAATTTGCTGAAAATCTTCCTCATCTATACCGGAATCTTTCAGGAACAGGTGTACGCGTTCAGGCGACAGGATTTCATTACCGGTGGCTGTATATAATTCCTTTATTACACGTTCGGCCAGTTCAACGGATGAGGCATCGCCTATCACCCGAAACGTATTGCCGCGGTTATTGATTTCTACCCCAAGCCGGCGTTCAAGCTGGCGCAGGTGCTCATCCATCGGGCCGCACAGGTTAGCGAGACGCTGGTTATCTACAGGTTCAAGGACCAGATCTGTAGAGAATGGTTGTGCAGTTTCAGGATGTATACTCAAGGATTAGAGACAGACGTGATGTTCAGTTTGATGTAATACAGGAGGAATGGTTTCCACTAGCTCTCCGCGCAGTGTATTGCTTAATACCCTGGAGATTCTGAGATTCACGAAGGACCCCGTCAGTGATGAGTCTCCGGGAAAATTGACGATGCGGTTATTTTCAGTCCTTCCGCATAACTCGTCATTATTTTTGCGTGACGG
>Ga0214472_10005904_pt1 | contig 12856 bp, 14 predicted proteins | sample RVTome_6_FD_207662 | JGI IMG/M metagenome (GOLD analysis project Ga0214472, IMG submission 207662) | Soil microbial communities from uranium-contaminated site in the Upper Colorado River Basin, Wyoming, United States - RVT140D175 | ecosystem: Environmental > Terrestrial > Soil > Contaminated >... | reverse complement strand
ACGGCCCACCAAAAACTCCGTAGGGCTGGCGCTGTCCACCAAGAACCTCCGTAGGGTGGGCACGGCCACCAATCCCATGACTGTGGTAACCTGGATCTCAGGGCCGAATGTACTCCGTGATGACTCCTTCGTAACATGAATAATTGGGAGTTGACAAGCAGGCCATTGGCCCGTAGGATACTTTAAGCCATGTTTTATGGCGATAAAGAAAGCTTGATTACAGCCAGGCATTGATGGCTTGGGCAGATGCACCGCGCGTTTGACACGTCCCGCCTGTAGATACCCCAGAAAGAATGTTTACATGAGATTTGAAGATCTGCGGCTAAAGCAGCCGCTTCTGGAGGCCGTTCGTGCCTCCAACTATGACACCCCTACGCCGATCCAGGCCCAGGTAATACCGCTGGTACTCGATGGGAACGACGTTCTGGCATGTGCCCAGACCGGAACGGGCAAGACGGCCGCATTTGCCCTGCCGATTCTACAACTCTTGGGCCTTGGCCAGGCACCGAAAGGCAACAATGGCGGGCGGACCGGTTTGCGAAAAATTCGCACTCTGGTGTTGGCCCCGACTCGCGAGCTGGCCCAACAGATTTCGGATAGCTTTTCGACTTATGGGCGTTTCCTCGGATTGAAGCACACCGTCGTATATGGAGGAGTCAACAAGAACCCCCAGGCCAGGGCATTGCGTAGTGGTGTTGATATCCTAGTCGCCACTCCCGGTCGCCTGTTTGACCACATGGCTGACGGTCTCATCAGGCTCGACTCCGTCGAGGTCTTGGTGTTGGATGAAGCCGATCGCATGTTGGATATGGGCTTCTTGCCGGACATCCGGCGGATTCTGGCGAAGGTTCCCAATCGGCGGCAGACATTGATGCTGTCGGCCACCATGCCCCCTCTTATTCGAACTCTCGCGGCGGACATCTTGAAGAATCCTGTTTCGGTCGAAGCTTCGCGGGTTTCCTCTGCGGCGGAAAACATCGAGCACTGGGCCTATCGTGTGGAGAAAAAGGAAAAGCCGACCCTGTTATGCAGTATTCTGGAGCACACACCCTATTCCAGGGCTTTGGTCTTCACGCGCACCAAACACGGAGCGGACAAGGTGGTCCGCCATCTGACCAAGGCCGGTGTTTCGGCGGCCGCGATTCACGGCAACAAGAGTCAGAATGCCCGCACGCGGGCACTCGCCGCATTCCGATCGGGCAGAACCGGTGTACTGGTGGCCACTGATATCGCCGCCCGAGGGTTGGACATCGATGATATCTCTCATGTCATCAATTATGATCTAACCGCCGAGCCGGAGACCTACGTACATCGCATAGGTCGAACCGCCCGCGCCGGAGCCACGGGAACGGCGCTGTCCTTTGTCAGCGGTGATGAGCACGGCAACCTCCGGGCCATCGAACGCCTGATTCGCACCCCGCTGCTACCCGCGGCGGATCTTCCCGGTTACGTCGCCCCGAAGGTGATCTTCGCGCCAATCAATACCGACACACGTCCGGCCACTCCCAAGAATGGTGACAGCAACAGGCACAGAAATGGCTTCGCCGGCAAAAACAACCGTCGCCGATCTCGTCGCGATCAACGCGAACCACGCAGTGCCGTGGCCAGCCGATAAGCCGGCAAGGCGACCGGTGCCCCATTCTTGCGGAGCAAGGGTGGGGGACGGATCGGCCGCATGACAGCCCTGGTATTTAGTCCGTTCTCCACCCATCGCAAGAAGCGAAGGATGGGGCACTCAGCACCGAAGGCGGATCAACGCTCACCGCGAGCGAGGCATACCGAACATCCTTCGTGAATGCTTTTTGGTTGAAACGCGACCAGAGGCTTGATTCCCAGCGTCTTCTGGCGGATACCACTCGCCGGACGGCTGCTTTGGCGGTATGCTGAGAGGCATGGAGCCTGTGCCACAAAGCCTTTCGCAGTTGGATCAGATTTTGCAGACGGTGCGACGGTACTGGGGGTTTGACGCCTTGCGCCCTTCCATTCTCGACAAGGCGTTCAAGGGAGAGCTGTGATGGCGGGATCTGTAGACCGATTCTCGCGTAGATATGGGTTCCAAGACCGGAGCGCCGGCCCACTCCTTTACCATGAGGCCCCCGAACGACTCCGCGTTGCGGTGGTTTCATTTCTTCATGACGAGCTAGACAAATCGCCCGGCTGGATTCGCGACATCATCTGTCGCATTCGACGCGTCCGCCCCAACCCAGGCAACTGGTCGGCGTACCCGAACATTTGGGACGAAGCGCAACGCCTCTTGTACGACGCCGAATGGTATGAATTCTACGACTTCGTTGAGGCTTGTGCGCAAGCTGAACGTGAGAATAATCGACTGGATCCGTATGAGATTGAGATCAATCGATTATTCGACGAGGAACATATCGGCTGGCGATTGAACGATGGTGTGCTGGAAATCCACGGAGAAGAAACGCTCGAATCAGTAACGGGGACGACGGAAGTAGAGCTGGAGCAATCTGGGTTCCAGATTGCTGCCCAGGAGTTTCGCGAGGCTCGCGCCGACTTGTCCCGTCGCCCCAAACCAGACCTGTCCGGCGCCGTCCATCATGCCATGGCCGCGCTGGAGAGCGTCGCCCGTGAAGTCAGCGGCGACGAGAGGCGGACACTCGGCGACATCATAAAAAAATGCCCCGGCTTGCTCCCGCCGCCTGTGGATGACGCGGCCGCGAAGTTATGGGGCTTCGCCTCCGAACAAGGTCGTCACGGCAGAGAATCCCGGCAGCTCGAATGGGCCGAGACGCTGCTGATCGTTGGCGTCGCTGGAGCCCTATGTTCTTATCTGAATGCAAAAACGGGAGACGAGTAATGGCAGAAGCTGCGCGACCCAATCCTGAGCATAACCTCGCTCGCAATGATCCCGGCGACGAGACGGCGAACCGCCCCAAGACCCTGCAGAAGAAGACCGCCGCCGAACTCGATGTCTTGCTTCCGTCGATTCTGCACAAAGCATTCAGGGGAATGCTCACGTGAAAGCCGAACCGGACGCCCAACAAGCGGATCGAACAACGGAGATCGCTGCGTCGTCGAAACGAGACGCTTTCTTGTCGCACAGGGGCGTCGATAAGCCCTTCGTGCGTCGGCTCGCAGCTGACCTTGAATCCACGCCGCATCGTGATCGCACGCTTTCGGTGTGGCTGGATGAAGCGGAAATCCGACCGGGCCAAAGCATTCCTGGCATGATCAACCAGGGCTTGGAGTGCAGCCGCTTCATCGTGTTGGTGCTGACTCCGGCCTATTTCAACAGTGAGAGCGGCTGGACGGATGCGGAATGGCATGCTGCTCTGCATCGCGACCCAGACAATCGAAGGAACTGGGTCATTCCGGTTCTTGCTGCTGACTGCCCGTACGTACCAATGCTACTTCGCCACCTCCTGTCGCTGGACATGCGGGGCAGCAACTACGACGTTGATCTGCGTCGCCTGGTTGCGATACTCCGGGATGAACCTCTGCCTCGCCCGATTTCGTACCGCGGCCAGCTTATTCGGTCGAACGGGCGTATAGACCGCACGACGCTCCTCGCTGAACGGGCTGTACCAGAAGGCGATCCGGATGTTGTTGAGGAGAATCTCTCGTGCAACTTGCTCCCGGTTGAGCGGATGCCCACGTTCATTTATGAGGCTCCGATCCGGTCGGACCTTTGTACCGCGAGGCTCGACGGAACTCATACCCTACCAACAAAGGCTGCGTTGCGCGATATCATCAAGCAGTCGCAGTTGGATGCAGGGGAAGAGCGACCCCTCGTTCCTGCATTCCGTGTCGTCGGCGGTAGGATCGTGAGCTTCCATGATCTGGAATCGGATGAGTCGCGGCTGGCCTCGGTGGTCGACCAAGAATCTATGGAATCAACGCGAGTGCTGGACGCCGTCCGCGATGAGGATGACCGCCGTGTGGTCGTATCACTATTGAACATGAGCCTCGATCGCCACATGATGAGCTGCGGTCTGCTGATCGACAAGAACTATACGCGTGGCTCTCGATTCTATTTTCCCGCGGACAACGGTGCAGAGCGTGTTGTCAAGTGGAAGCCGTTTCGCAATGAGGCAAACCGCACGGTGACAAAGCCGTATTTGCAGGGGGAGGCGATCGTCCATTGGCTGCATCAAGCAGCCGTCATCCGTGTAGTATTCCTTGCTTCGCGTTTTTTTGTGCAGATTTCACCGTCATGGCTGCTGACGCACGACGGTGAACGGGTGAAGGGAGGCTCCGACGTTGCCCGCGTCGTTAATCGCTGGACGGCGAGGGAGCGCAATCTCTCCGTGCTCTACCACGTGCGCTTCTGGACCAGCATTCTCCGGCGTGGACCGGGGCGGTTGATTGCGATCAGGGTTGGGGAAGAGACTATGGATGTCGCGACGGTTCCCGCCTTCGTGCGCATCGCATATGGCATCGCGGATGATCAGCGGGATGTTTTGAGAGCATTAGACGAGGCCGCACCCCGGATCGCTCTGGAGGAGGAGCAGATCGAAATTGAACTGCGAAGTGAAGGCGACGAGGATGACGAGACGCTAAACAAGACCGAAGGAGAGAGTTCCTCCGCAACGGAGGAGTCAGCTGATGCGTAAGAGGAACCGAGAGGTAGACCGGTCGAGGCGGTCGCAGCACAGTCCCCTGTTTGAGAGCGGCCTTCTTTCGGAGCCGTTGCTTGCCTTTGGCGGCCAACACACTCATATCGACCCAAAGACCGGGCTTGGGTTGTACGGGCCGTACAGTTTGACCGGTCAACGAGATCCGGTGCTCACGAGCATTGCTATAGGTTGCGTGGGCCCTGCGAATATGATTGCTGATGCTGAGCAATGGCTTAAGGCGTGCGGCAGTTGTGTAATGAACGATGGGCGAGAGCCGCTTCAGAACCCGCATTTCCCTGGATGCAATCGTGACCACCCGTTTCAATGTGACCTGCGCTTTGGAGACGCATGGCGACAAGCGATCAACGGGAAGGATATCGATGCTGCACTTCACGAAACGAATTTCCATGTTCGGGTGAGCCGAATCGTTCAGTTGTATGTCGAGGCGATCGAAGTCCTGACGGGTCGGGATCCGAATCCCCACGTGATCCTGTGCTGCATACCTCAAGATGTTATTGACCTGTGCACAGTGCTGGTGACGCAAGCGGGGGAGGTGAAACGTCGGCGAATAAGCAAGGCAGAGCGAAATGCGCGAGCGGACGTTGCATCAGGGCAGCAGTTCCTGTTTCGCGCCATGGATCCGACTCTCAGCATAGAGGACGACGTCGGCGAGTATCAGAACCTTCGTCGCGGCCTGAAGGCGGAAGCAATGCGATTTGGGATTCCGACGCAGCTTGTGTGGCCACGGACGTTGCGTTTGGTGGAGGACGGCTCATCACGAGATGCCGCAAGCCAGGACGTTGCGACGCGAGCATGGAACTTCGTGACTGCGCTCTACCACAAAGCTGGTGGCTCGCCGTGGAGACTCTCTGACGTGTCCCCGGACACTTGCTTCGTTGGCATCGCCTTCTACAGGGACGTTGGTGGGACGAATCCACGCATTCGGACGGCCATGGCCCAAGCTTTCACGTCCGCAGGAGACGGATACGTCCTCCGGGGATCATCGTTTGAGTGGGACGAGTCCCGGGACGGAAAGTCGCCTCACCTAGACGAGGGAGGGGCCGCCGACCTGATGCGTGGCGTGCTTGAGCTTTACAAGCGACAGAATCGCGGCAGTCTTCCGAACCGAGTCGTCATCCACAAGACTTCACGCTATTGGGAGGAGGAGGTGGCGGGGCTCTCATCCGCATGTGAATTGGTTCCACAACACGACTTCGTGGCCTTTGGTTGGCACGGGATCCAGTTTTACAGACGCGGCGAGTACCCGCCCTTGCGTGGTACATACGTCAAACTCAGCGACTCGGAACTATTGTTGTACACGGTCGGCTATGTACCGTACCTACGTACATATCCCGGCGCTCGTGTTCCGCGCCCGCTGGAAATCGTTGAACACCATGGCGATAGTCCGTGGAATGTCGTGCTCGAAGAAGTTCTCTCCCTCACAAAAATGAACTGGAACACCGCCGCTTTTTTTTGCAGTGAGCCAATTACCGTCGCATTCTCGCGAAAGGTGGGGCAAGTCTTGGCAGAACTCGGCCCCAAACAGCCAATGCGACCTGAGTACCGCTTCTACATGTAGCGATCGCATCGGGGATACTTGAAAACCCGTCAGGGTACAGGTAACAACAGGCCGCGACTTGGATCGTACGTGCCGTGGTTCTGTCGTGGATGGATGCCGGATGGATTTGACTCGTTGGCAACAGAGGGCTTACGTGATCAAGTTCACGCTGGTGGGAAGCAAGCCTTCCAGCTGGAGGCGCTTCTGCGTCCCCGGCGAGATCAGCCTGGACCGCATGCGCGAGCAGCGCGTTAAGCAGATCACCAGCCGCATCGTCGAGGCCGCCCTCGGCGTCGGCATCGAGCGCGATCGAGTCTGGGACAATGAAAAGAAGAAATGGCGATACCCGAAACGTCCGCGCGAGTTGCTCTACCACGTGGACGAGCAGGGCGTCGCGCACGGCGACCCGCGCTTCAAGACCTGCCACGCCGTCGTCATCGAAAACCTCCGCAACTACCGCCCCGACGAACTTGCCACGGAGAAAGTACGTGGTGGCGATTAGTTTGGCGAGGGTAACTCCCCCCTGCCCACCCCGGCCACAAATCGTGATTTCCATCATCACCGCACCGCCAATCCGTTCCTGGAAGAGTCATTTCACCAGCGCCCGTGGGGAAACCGTGTTTCCAGAGGCTACACCGGCCCTTTGGGGTGTTGCTGGACAACTAGCAATTTACGTTCCAGTGCCTCGTGTTCGAGGGTTCTCACTCCTGCGAGAAATGGCGGGGTACCTCTGGTAGGATGTAGAAAGCTGAAGCGCCGCAACGATTTCGGCGTCCATCATCATGTACGTCAAGCGACGATACCCCTCGCCGGGGTGCTCGCCGGCATACGTCACGATGGCTCGCTTCTCCAGGTCTTCTAGCCAATGATCGCGAGGCACCTGCGCGTTGTGTTCGTTGACCTTGCCGTAGCGAGACTTCCATGAGTGATACTTGCTCCGGCCGATGCGCAACCAACGGATTAACGAGTTGACCGGCAAGTCATCCGCCAAACCCGAACGGGAATTACCGGCTTTTGTGAAAGCGAACGTTGCGGACCGGCCCCGACGCGGCAAACACTAGCGTGCGTGACAGAATCGGCGGAGTGATCTAGCAGGCTGAAGGCCTGCTCTATAGTAGACGGGGGCAAGCGGAGCGCCGCCCCCGGATGGTGCCACCCGCCGCCGTCCGACCCTGAAAGGGTTGCATAGTTTCTGCTGCGGGCGCAAAGAAACCTTTATACTGCCCGTGCAGGGTAGAATGAAATAGGAATGCTTACCGTGGGCGACGCTTCGCTTGCTACGGCTGTATGTAAGCGTTTCAGGCTACAATAAACCGTCGCGATGAAGCCGCCTAAACGGTCACGACCCCCAAACACTACCACGCAGCGGATTGGTTTAACTCGCAGATTCGGGGTTGATGGGTTACCAGCGAACCATTTCACAGGGTGAGTAGCTCTAGGATCTGTATCGCGTTCAGGGCCGCACCTTTGCGGAGTTGGTCGCCGGCGATGAACATTTCGATGCCGCGTCCGTCTTGTTGACTGATGTCCTGCCGTATGCGGCCAACGAGCACATCGTCTTGGCCCGAGGCGTCGATGGGCATTGGGAAGCGTCCGCCGCCGACGTCGTCCACGATTTTGATACCCGTTGCGCTGGAAAGAATCGCGCGCACCTCACTGGGCGTGATGGGGCTCTCAAAGGTCAGGTTGATCGATTCACTATGCGCCCGAAGCACCGGCACCCGAATGCACGTCGCGGTGATGAGCATCTCGGGCTCATGGAAAATCTTCCGCGTTTCGTCCACCATTTTGCGTTCTTCGGTGTTGTAACCGTCGGGACCGATGGGCGTATTGTGTGAAAAGAGATTAAAAGCGATCGGATGGGGAAACACGTTGGGCACCACTTCACGACCGGCCAGGTGGTCGGCGGTTTGTGTTTCCAACTCCTCCATGGCCGAGGCCCCCGCGCCGCTGGCGGATTGATACGTGCTGACCACCATTCGACGAACCGGATTGACCCGGTGCAACGGCCAGACGGCGACGTTCATGATGATGGTCGAGCAGTTGGGGTTAGCGATGATGCCTTGGTGGCCGGTGAGGTCGCCCGGATTCACTTCGGGTATGGCGAGCGGAACGGCCGGGTCCATGCGATAGGCGGACGAATTGTCGATCACCACGGTTCCGGCGTCAGTCGCTATTGGAGCCCAACGTTTGCTTTGTTGTCCGCCGGCGCTGAATATGGCGTAATCCACGCCTTGGAAGGCACCGTCGCTTATTTCCCGGACAACCCGCTCCGTACGGCCAACGGGAATCCTGGTCCCTGCTCCTCGAGTGGAAGCCAGCAGCGAAAGGGCGTCGAAAGCGATATTTCGCTCGTCGAGAAGCGTGCATACCTCGCGTCCGACGGCTCCGGTAGCTCCCACGATGGCCAAGTGCTTGATCATCGTGCTTATCCGTACCCGGGACGGCGTCTGGCGGCAAGGCCTACTCGTGGCAATACGCCGGGTGTGTGCCAGAATCGGCAAGCAGGCGTGTTCCTTGGTAGGTATGATCAGCAGCATTATCGAAAAACCCAAAGGGGTGTCATAGACCAGCCCAGGGCAACGCCCTGGGAACAGGTGACACCTTGGCGTGTAAGCCCTGAAAGGATGGAAAAATGCTATGCCGCTCTTTCAGGGCTCGCGCTGAGTCGGGCCATCGATCCCAGGGCGTTGCCCTGGGCTGTTGTAGTGTGCCCCAACAGGGCAGCGAGAATACGCCGCGCATCGGGCTAAGAGCCTATTCCAATTTCAAGTGTGGCACGGGCTTCCAGCCCGTGAATACACCGGCAAGATGCCGGTGCCACACAATTCTGGGATAGGTTCTAAGCGAAATGCCCGCGTGTGGGGATCGTTAATCGACACTTCGTACTGCTCGCCGGGAGGCTCGCCCTCCCGAAGACCTCGCCGAAAGTGTCACGTACCCCAATCCGCCTTGCTTTGAACCTGGAGTATGCTCGTTTTCGGCAAAGTCAGATGCACGCGATGGTCGGATTGGTGCTCCACACAGCCGTCGGAGCAGAAAAGCCAACAATTACATTGGAATTGCCTCTTGTATCCCAAGTGGTGGGTTGCTAGACTGCTCGCCCCCATGGATGGGCAAGACGCGGACGGGTGAAGCCCGCCGCGCATCCGAGGAGTGGAATCGGCGCGCGAGTCGCGTCTACTTTTATGACCGGGTTTGTACCGTTTGGGTACAAAGTCCGGCAGGCTTCTGAGGTGCCCGATGCCCAGCGACAAGCGGGACCGGCTAAACATGGCACGCGCTTATGGCCTCGGGTTTAATTTTGTCGCAGGATTTGGTGTATTCGCTTTTTTGGGTTGGAGTGTTGATTGGTACTGGGGCACCGATCCGTGGGGCGTAATAACCGGCGCGACGCTGGGCTTGATCGGTTCGACGTATAACTTGATCAAGGCCTCGTATTCGGCGTTTGAGGATTCTTCGGATCGGCGACGCGACCGCGATGAGCAGTCGGATCAACGGTCGGATCAGTGATGAACGAAGGCGGCGGACTTTTTTGGCGATCGTATGCCAAGCTGGTTGGAACTGCCTTTTTGTTGGTGTTGGTTTTGGCCGGGGCCGGGTATTGGCCGACGGTGAAGCTGGCCGGTGTGGAAGCTGTGCCCGCGATGATCGCGGGATGCCTGGTTAGTTGGTTGGCGAGCTGTGTCGGTGCCGTTCCACTGGCGTTGGCGCCGTTTCGGCCCTCTACGGAGCAGGCGAGCAGCATTCTGATTTCCACCGGATTGCGATTTCTGGTGGTGCTGGCATTGGTCGCGCCGATTGTGCTATCGGGCTGGTTCCCACGTGTTGTGTTTGCGAGCTGGGTGGCGATGAGCTATCTACCGCTGTTGATTGTTGATACAGCGTTTGCCATTCGACTGACGAAAAGATTGACTACAGAACAACCGAATGAATAAAGCCCTACTATCCGAAGGCAGCGCACTCGACCACGTATATCAATGGGTGTATCAAAAGATTTCCCTGGGGACGTCGGATAGCATTTTCACTCCGGGCGGCGAAATCATCCTGCTTTCCAACCACATCATTATGCAAATCATTGCCATGTTGCTGTTGGTGTTGATCATTCCGAGGTGTGCGCGGGTGCCCCGAACGGGCGATGCGGTTGCGGATATGACCCCGCGCGGCTTTAGAAACTTCTTCGAATCGATCTGTGCCTACTTACGTGATACGGTGGCGCGCCCGGTGCTTCAACAGCATACGGATCGGTTCATTCCCTACATTTGGACTGCGTTTTTTTACATTCTCTTTATCAATTTGCTTGGATTGCTCCCGTTGGAACCGGTGACGCGTGGTTTGGTGCATAACGTGTTCCCCGACGCCCACCACGGTTTTGGCGGTTCGGCCACGGGCAACATTTGGGTCACGGGTTCGTTGGCGTTGTGTACGCTGGTGATGATCGTGATCAACGGTTTGCTTTTGGGCGGGACGCATTTCATCGCCCACTTCTGCCCGGGTCCGCTGTGGTTGGCTCCGTTGCTGGTACCGGTGGAAATCATCGGGCTATTTGCCAAGATTTTCGCTTTGACCGTTCGACTCTTTGCCAACATGGTGGCGGGTCACGTATTGCTTGCGGTCTTATTGAGTTTCATTGGACTGAGTTACACCGCCATGGGCGCCGGCGCCGCGACCGGAATCGGGATCGTGGTGGTTCTGGTGAGCGTGGCGTTCAATCTGCTTGAGGTTTTCGTTGCTTTCTTGCAGGCGTTTATCTTCGCCTTCTTGACGACCCTGTTTATCGCTCAGGCCGTGGTGTTCCACCATGACCATGAGGAGGATCACGAGGGTCATGAGGCGCACGCGGCCGCCCATTAGCGCCGCGACGGACTATAGATCTTTATTCGCCATGCCCGGACAGCAGTGGGGCACTCGGGTCGTAAGGCGTGACTGCGATGGCGATGACATTCGGCTGACTCTTCCCCATGGACAGCCTTGTTTACGAGGAACGATAGACGATGAGTAAGGTAAGAGCTAAGTTTATGTTGGTATTGATGCTCGGCGGTTTGGGGTTGATCATCGCGACACCTGCTATGGCGCAGGATCACGCCGCCGATGGAGGTGGATGGACGGGAGCGCTTCTTCCTGGCAAGACGGCCGCCAACCTGGGCGGTGCGATCGGAGCCGGTTTGGTGGTCATGGGCGGTGCGGCCGGTATCGGTCGGGTTGGCGGTAGCGCAGTCGAATCGATGGCTCGCCAGCCGGAAGCTGCCGGTCAAATCAGCACGGCCATGATTATCACGGCGGCCATGATTGAAGGTGCGACGCTGTTTGCGGTGCTGGGATGCTTTCTGGCCGCTATCGCGAGCTAGGCTTTGTTGGATAAGTGTAGAGTTGGCGTCCCTGACGGCTGTATTGATAGCTGATCGGGGACATTCTGCGGCATGGAGGCCGGCGCAGCTTGGAATCTAGAGTGAGCAAGCCGGTCCTCAGGCGGCGCCTAAGTTGAGGAAGTTTGTCCGTCCGCGGTGCGAATCGTAGCTGGTGCTACACGCGTCGGTACAAGCGAAATGAGTGAAGTGATGGAACGGAATGAGACTATGAGATTCGATCGAGCAATCTGTATCGTCGCCGCGGCGGCCGGCTTACTTGGGGCGGCCACCCCCGTGATCGCTTCGCAGGGGACCGCAAAGCCCACGCTTTTTACCGGCGATTTGGGCAACATTCTCTGGAGCCTGCTAACGTTCGCCGCGGTGTTGGTCGTTCTGGGCAAGTTCGCCTGGGGGCCCATCTTGGGCGCGCTGAAAAGCCGCGAGGATTTTATTCGCGACTCGCTTGAACAGGCGAAAAAGGATCGCGAGGAAGCCAAGGCGCAACTGGCGCAGTATTCCGAGAAAATCGAAGCCGCCCGCAGCGAGGCGTCGGCCATCGTGGAAGAAGGACGGCGCGACGCCGAGGTGGTGCAGCGAGAGATTGCGGAGAACGCCCGCAAAGATGCCGACGCCATGTTGGCACGAGCCAAGCGGGAAATTGGTGTCGCCACGGATACGGCCGTCAAGAATCTGTATTCGCTGGGCGCCGAGCTGGCCACCAGCGTCGCTTCGCGCATTATCCATAAGGAGCTCGATGCCAAGGAGCATGAGCGTCTTATCGCCGATTCGATTAGGGAACTGCAAACCGCCGATGGTAACGGAAGGAACGCTAACTGACTATGGCCGTTACGTCTGTCAAGGGATTCGCCATTGCCCGAGTATACGCCGACGCCATGCTGCAGTTAGCAGAATCGCAGGGCGACGTTGAGGTTTTATTCGAGGAGCTACGCAATTTTGGGGATTGCGTCGAACATGACACCGACCTGCACGAATTCGTCTCCAGCCCGATCGTAGACGTCGAGACCAGATGCGAGATGCTCGAAAATGTGTTTCGCGGCAAGCGAACTGATTTGTTCGTTGATGGGCTGCAAGTGATGAATCGCAAGGGTCGCCTCGGGCTGATTTCGGCCGTGGCGGAGGAGTACCGTCTTCAGCGTGACGTACTGCGCAACCGAACGGAAGTCCGCGTGCAAAGCGCCTCGCCGCTCACGGAAGAGTTGAGCAGCCAATTGAAAGACGCCATGTCGCGGCGAATGGGCCGCGACGTTCATTTGATCGAGGAAGTGGACGAATCGCTAATCGGCGGACTGGTGCTGCGCATCGGCGATGAAAAATTGGATGCCAGCGTTGCGACACGACTAAAACGGCTC
>Ga0214472_10005903_pt1 | contig 12858 bp, 10 predicted proteins | sample RVTome_6_FD_207662 | JGI IMG/M metagenome (GOLD analysis project Ga0214472, IMG submission 207662) | Soil microbial communities from uranium-contaminated site in the Upper Colorado River Basin, Wyoming, United States - RVT140D175 | ecosystem: Environmental > Terrestrial > Soil > Contaminated >... | reverse complement strand
GTCGAAGAGCAGGTGGATCTTCGGCTCGACCCACGTGGCGACGTGAACCCCGTTGGTGATCGAGGCGATGGGGACCCGGTCCTCCGGAAGGTCCGGCCAGAGGTTCCGCCACATCTTCCGGGTCACCTCTCCGTGCTTCTTGCTGACGGCGTTGCTGAAGCCGGCGAGCCGCAGGGAGAAGGCCGTCATGTTGAAGCCCTCCATCGGCGCGTCGGGGTGGATCCCCATTCCCAGGAAGCTCTGGCGGTCGATTTCGAGCGCCTTCCAGAAAGGCTTGAAGTAACGGTCCATCAGCTCGAAGGGAAAGACGTCGTTGCCCGCGGGAACGGGCGTGTGGGTCGTGAAGACCGTCGTCTCCCGGACCTTCCTTTTCGCCTCCTCGAGGCCCATCCCCGCTTCGATCCCCTCGCGCATCCTCTCGACGAGGGCGAAGGCCGCGTGGCCCTCGTTCAGGTGAACGACGAAATCCTCGTATCCGAGGGCCCGGAGGACCTTCGTCCCCCCGATGCCGAGGACCATCCCCTGGCGCAGACGAAGCTCCTTGTCGCCGGTATAGAGCCGCGCGGAGATTTCCCGGTTCCAGAGATCGTTCTCCTCCACGTCCGTGTCCAGCAGGTAGAGGGGAACCCGCCCGACGGAGACCTTCCAGATCCCCACGTGAAGCGGCGGGTGGTCGTTGAGATGGATGGGAACGACGAGCCGGCGGCCCTCGTCGTCGAGGACGCGGGTGATGGCGGCGGACTCCCGGTCGAGGGGCTCCTCGAGATTGTCCTGCCAGCCGTCCTCCTGGATCCGCTGGCGGAGATACCCCTTGGGGTACATGAAGCCGACGGCCACGAGGGGGACGCACAGATCGCTGCACTCTTTGAGATGATCTCCCGCGAGGAATCCCAATCCTCCCGCGTAGAAGGGGAGGGAGCGGTGCAATCCGTACTCCGCCGAGAAGTAGGCGATGGCTCGTCCGCGTCCATCGTCCTTGATGAGGCCGCACTCGCAGACCTCCAGGTACTTCCTGAAGCGGCTGAGGACGAGGTCATACTCCCGCAGGTACTCCTCATCGGAGCATGCGGCCTCGAGGAAGGACCTCGGAAGATCCCGGAGCATCAGGCACGGGTTGTGGCCGCTGTCCTTCCAGGCCTGCCGGTCCAGGGTCTTGAAGAGCTGGCGCGCCCGGGGATGCCAGCTCCACCAGAGATTGCGAGCCAGCTCGTCGAGGCCCTGGATGCGTTCCGGAAGTTCCGCGATGTGCGACCTCTCCTCGGTCATGCGACGTTCTCCTTCGGGTTGGGACCTCACGATGAGTACCACGGGGAAGGGTCCGACACACGCGGGAAGCGACGGGTCGTGCGGGAGCGGGTTTCAGGTCTGCCGGCCGGCCGGCCGGGTCACCGGAGCGTCACCTTCGCGGACTCGGTCCGACCGCCCGCCTCGATCCGGCAGAAGTAGACGCCGGGGCCCGCCTTCCGGCCCGCGGAGTCGAGGCCGTCCCACTCGAGGGCCTGGTGGCCGGCCGGGTAGACGCGGCGCTCGGCAAGCGCGCGGATGAGCCGCCCGCCCGCGTCATAGACGCGGATCGACGCTTCGCCGCCCGCCGGCAGCTCGAAGTTGAGAAGCGCCGTCCGGCGGAAGGGGTTGGGGTAGGAGGAGAGGGACATCCCGTTCGGCGCGCCGGCGCGCCCCTCGGCGCCCTCGGACGAGGAGATCCCCTCCCATCGGATCCTTCGGACCTGCTTCGCCCCCCAGGCGACGTAGTAGAGATCCCCCGTGGCCGGATCGCTTTCGATGTCCACCGGCCCGGACGCCCCCTCGATGAAGTCGCCCCAGTCGACGATGTTGTTGAAGACGTCCACCTCGACCCACCGGATCCAACTCCAACTGTAGTCGGCGAAGAAGTACTTGCCCTGGTACTCTTCCGGGTACTCGGTGCCGGTATAGAAGTCGCCTCCGATGATGGCGAGACTGACCCATCCCGGCGGATAGGACTCCGCTCCCTCGTTATGGTGGATCCAGAGGCTCGGCAGGCTCTCGGCCGTCGGGTTTTCGTAGTTCAGCTCCTCAGTGCAGAGGATGCTGTCGTTGCCAGCCTCCGTTTCGGAGACGAAGACGTACCCGCTGTGGACTTCCGGGCCGTGCCAACAGGGCCACCCGTGGTTCCGGCCCCCCTGCCGGATGATGCACAGCTCCTCCCACTTCCCCCACCCCACGTCGGCGGCGTAGATGACGCCGGGGTTGCCGGCGCTCGGATCCGTGCTCCCCGTTCCCGGACGGAACGAGAACCGGTAGGCGTTGCGCAGGCCGTAGGTCCAGACCCGCGACCTGTCCGACGTGGGAACGCCGTCCCAGTAGGGATTCGAGTCGAGCCCGAAGCCGGTCTCCTTGTCGATCCTGAGGATCTTCCCCGCCATGCTGTTGAGGGAGCGGGCCCGGAACGCACCCATGTCCTCGGCGGGGTCGGTCTTACCCGGTCCGAACCCTTCTGGGTCGAGACCGCCGGCATCGAGCGTATCGAAGTGTCCTCCGTCCCCGACGGAGATGAGGAGGGACTTGTCGAGGCCGAACCGGAGCGACCCGACGGAGTGCGACGTGAAGAGCGTCGGGGGGCCCGTCGGCCACGTGGCCCCGATCAGCACCTCCCGGCTGGAGTAGTCGGCGGCGTTGGTATCGGCGAGGCTGGCCTGATAGCGCGCCACCCGGACGAAGTGGTGGAGGTCGTTGTCGACGCCGTCTTCGTTGGGATCCACGGTGTAGCCGAAGTAGACCCACCGGTTCGAGGCGAAGTCGGGATCGATGGCCACGCCGAGGAGTCCCAAGTCGAGCATCCCGGCGACCTCGTCGCGAAGGTCGATGAAGTTCCGAACATGCGTTCCGTCCTGGAGGATGACGTCGACCGTCCCCCGCCGGTCCGCGACGAGCTTGCGCCCGTCGGGGAGAAAGACGACCTGGAGGGGGTTCTCGAACACCGCGAGCGGAAACGCATTTTCGACGACGAATCCGGGAGGAGCCTCCAGGGCGGCCTCGGGCGCCGTGAGGGCCGCCGCGAGGGTCGCAAGGACGGAAACGACGAAAGGGGACTGGCGCTTCATCGAGATCCTCCATTCCGAACACCGGCCGATCGCCGGTTCCTGGCGGGGTCCTGATGATACATCATCGGAGCGTCTATCTCAAGGAGCGCTGATCTTCCGATTCTCCGGATATGAACCCCTCATGGACGATTCCCAAGTGCAGAAGCATGCCCAAAGCGGGGAGGAATCCCGCCCGGTGGCATTCCTACCACTCAGTCTCCGTCTCGATGTCACTTCCCTTCTCTGGACTGACGATCCGCGGCCGAATCACGATGACGAGTTCGGTCTTTCCCTCAATCGTCTGGGTGCTCCCGAAGATATACTTGAGGAGTGGGATGCTCCGGAGGATAGGTACGCCTCTCTCGGTCTTCCTCTTCTCGGTTTCCATCAAGCCCCCGAGGATCACGTGGTCCCCGCTATTGACTGTGACCTCGGTCAACAACGTCGACTGATCCACGACGGGGATCGAGCTGCCTCCCGGCGTCTCAAAGAAACGGGAAACGGAGCTGACCTCGGGCTCGATGACCATCGAGATAAGGCCGTTTGGGTGGATCGTGGGCAGCACCCGTAGCTTCACTCCGACGTCAATGGTGGTCACCCTCTCGTAGTTCTGCACGATGCCCTGTGTCAACTGCGTCTCGACGCTCACGTAGGGCTCTGTGCTCCCCACGTGGATCTGAGCCTCTCGACCGGTCGTGACTAGCAGCCTCGGGAGGGAGACGATCTCAGTCTCCCCGTACGTGCTCAGAGCCTCGATCAGAACATTGTACCCTTCGTCCTCCAGGTCGCCCGCCGAGGCGATGACCCCGGAGCTGATCTGTCCCGGCGCATCCTTGGGCAGGACCGGGAATCGCCCTTGAATCGTGAGGTCGTCGAGCTTCTTCTCGAGGACATCCCAGTTGATCCCAATGCTCTCCGTGCCCCCGAAGGAGACCTGCAGGATCTTGACCTCGATCAGCACCTGGTCCGGGAGCACGTCGAGCTGCTGGACGAGACCCCTCAGGAAGGGGAGCCTTCCGGAAACTTCCGTGAGGGAGAGATCCCGCCCTCCGTTGAGGAGCGCCGCCTGCCCTGCCCCGGGGGTTAGGTAGTCCTGAAAGACCGCAAGCAGAGTATCCGACCATGCGTGCTTGAGCGCGATGAATTCCGTCTCCAGTGCCGGCGGCACGTCCTTCGCCCCAAGGTACTTCCGGATCTCTTGGATCCCTTCGGGCGATCCCGAGACGATGAGGCGGTTAGACTGTGGGTCGGCATCGATCCGCGCCAGGTTTCCGACCAGTGCTTGTAGGGTCGTGAGGACGCTCTCCACCGAGCAGTTGGCGAGCGGAATCGCCTCGACCATCGCGGCCTTGTCGAGCAGCTCCAGCACTCGTGAAACACGCTCCTGGGCCTCCGGTGTATCCCAGACGATGAGACCGTTGGTTCGAGGATCCGTCGAGACTTTTCCTCCGGCGGTGAGGAGGCCGAGCTGTCCGATGGCCGCGATCGCCTCGTTCGAGGGGATGTGTTTGAGTGCGTAGCTGAGCATGGCGCTGCGGGATTGGAACGACCTACCGGTTTCCCGTATATAGTCGTCTCCGGTCATGACGCGGACGATGCCATCCTTGATGACATAGGCGTTGTTCGTCATGCCCGTGATTATTTCCAGGGCCTTCCCCGCCTCGACGTCTGTCAGGTAAAGGGTCACAGCCCCCTTGACACCGGCGTCAACAGCGAAATTGACCTCGGTCTTCTCGGAGAGGATCTTGAAAGCTTCAGTGCAGTCCAGATTTTTGAACGTCAAGCTGATCTTCGTCTGGAGCTGCTCGTTGAGGACCGGTGATTGCGCCAACGCGTTTGAGACGAAAAGGGCTGTGGCTGCGGCAAGAAGGTGGATAAGGGATTGGCCATATCGCTTCGCCGGCCGGGGCTTCCCGCGAACCAGCACGGATGGATGAGCAATCACTGGAGTCTTATCTCTTCTTCCTTGTGTCCAAGAACGATGAAGGTTCTGCCGACCTGCCGGACTTCGAGTTCTCCGATGTACTCCCCCATCCGGCAGTAGTAGATTCGCGCTGTTTCCGAGTCCTCCACGATCGCTACGGGATCGTCTCCCCAGATGACTCCTGAGAAGACCAGCTTCTTGGTGAGTTCTCCTAAGGATAGCGCCCGGGTGCCGCCCCGAGCTTCCGCCCCCGATTCTCGGAAGATATCTCGCCTGCCGAGAGAGCGAAATGGGAATGTCGCAATGCTGGTTGGAGGCCGACGGACCGGCATGGGTTTGGCGGTCGAGTCTCTCCTGGCCAAGCGATTCTCTCCCTGCCGGAGGTGGCTCTCCAGGAGGGCGATCGTGCTTTCGAGCGACTCCTCCTCGTGGATCTCGAGCAATGCGATCGCCCTCACCTCGTTCTTCTTCACGCTGGAGGCCGAAAGCAGGCAGTCCTTCAGAAGAATGGGCGGGGCGGTTTCACCCAACGTGAAGAAAAGCCGACCCAAAGCGTCCGGTGGCCCCGCCAACTCAACGCGGAATCGAGCGCGGGTTCCGGCGCTGGCGAGCAGAGGATGGATGGACTCGAGTTCCACGGCTGCATCCTTCAATCGGTCGATCCGCTCAAGGAGAAGCGAAGATGGCTCCGTGCCTTCGGAGCGACGGTAGTCACCGATGAGACGCGTGGCCTTCGCGAGGATTTCATCCTGGTGATCGAGCAGAGCGGTCACGTTCGCCAGGGAAGCCTCGCTCGCTGCGAGTCGCACCCTCTCGTCTTGAAGACGGTTGACGGATTGGAGGATCCAACGGTCGCCGAGAGCATATCCCAGCAGGAGAACCAGAACCAGGACCAGGAAAACGGTCTCCCGGGTCGAGAGTCTGCCGAGCCTTCGCAGCGTCCCATGCCCGATCTCCAATACGGCGTCCGTCACCTGACGCCTCCCCCATCCGATTGCCCGGGAGCGGTGGGACTGCCGTGCCATTCCCTCGGATCGGCGGCGTTTCCCATGACGATGGCCCTCACGTGAAAGGTCTGCTCGCCGGTTCGGCTCTGCTTGAGCCCTCCTAGACTGACTTTTCCGAAGAGCCCCGAAGGGTCGGAGCCCATTGCGTGCATGAAGTCTCCTATTTCGGCTCTGCTCCTGGCCGTCCCATGAACGACAACCGGCCCGCCCTCTGGGATGGAGATGCTCGTCAGCTTGATTCCCGACAGCACATACTGAGCGATCCGGTCCCAGACGGAGAGAGCAAATCGGGTGCTGCCTGATCCAGCTTCCATACGCGTGATAAGGAGCTGCGCCGCCTCGACGTCCTGGGTTTCTACTCGAAGATTGCTCCTCGTCTCCTCGAGTGCATGCCTTTGCTTGATCATCCGCGTCCCAATGAGGGAAAGTGTTAGCTGTCCTCCGAGAGCAACCGCGAGCAGAGCGGCGCCAATGACGGCCAGGGTCCGGAGACGCTCTCGACCCTTTGCTTCGGCTCTCCAAGTCTCCGGAAGAAGCTTTGGCGTCGCCTCTCTTTGAGCCCACCCGGCCAGCCGCCGGTCTTTCAGGAGGTCCGGCAGGAGGACCCATCCCCCTCCGGGAAGAGACGCGAGGGCCGGTTGACCGGAAGGACCGAGTTCCGTTTCCTCGTCCGGTGTCGATATGGGTTCCCCAACCGGCATGCCTGAGAGAGGGAGATCCCTGCTCTGCAGGCTCGATTCCAGCCTCAGACGGATCCCCTCCGAAGAGCCCTCGTGCGCTCCCGAGAAGAATTTTGCAACGGTCACGAGAGGTGCTAAAAGACCTCGGACCTTCTCTTCCCGGACAAAGTGGCCATTCAGGGAGACAACGTTGGAGCTGACGGAGGTCCCCCCGTACACCAGGTTCGCAAGAAGCCTCTGCGGCAACGCGTAGAGATGGATCTCGGGGGCTCCGGCGTTCTCGGCTTTGCCCTCCTGCTGGCTTGGAACTCCCCCATCCGCTTGGCCGGCCGTCTCCCCCGTCGTGTCGACATCCGACCCCCGAAAGTCCTGCCACGCGGTCAAGAGGTCGTCTTCGACGAGCACTCCGGTTGGGCGGCAGGCCAGGGCGGACTCCTCGAAGTACTTGAAGAATCGGGACTTCTCGACAAGAACAACCTTGACCAGAAAGCCTCCTTTCCCGTGACGACCGACGATCCTCCAGCTCCAGTCGAGGTCCTCCATCAGGAAGGGAGTCTCTGAGTAGAGCCGAAAGCTGAGAATCCGAGTGATCTCGTGTGTTCGGTTCGTCGGCACGGTGTAGGTTCGCTCAAGAACCTTCGTTCGAGGGAGCACGAGAATCGGTGACTTGTCCCCTCGCCGCCACGCTTCCAGCTTCCTCAAAGGGCTCATTATTCCCAACGTCCGGGTCCTCTGCATCCAAGATCTTCCGGCCACGCCCGTCAGCCTCCTTGTTTCGGCGGACGCTCTTCCCACCATTCCACCTTGGAGATCTCATCGTCGATCCGGAGCACCGCCGAGACTTCGAATTGCTCGTCGCTCCAACCTCTGACGGCTCGCACACGGACCCTGTAGTGATGGGAAGCCACGCCTACCAAGTCTGTCCGGACCAAGTGCGTCCACTCGCGGACGGCCGTGACACTTGCCCCTGACTCCTGCAACTCCGGTATGATATCCGAAACGCTGGAGAAGAACCGATCGTCCGCGTCGCCTCGGGCTCCATTGGGACCCGCCAGATAGCTCATCATGTCGTCTATGGCCTGTCGGCTTGCTCCTAACAGCTCGAAGATCCGGGATGAGGCCGTGTTGACGTTCACTTTCCCCGTTCCGTGAAAGGTCAGGAGCGGCTCCAGGTCCTCATAATCCGCAATCTGCCAGCCGGGGATCTCCACGAGGTCACGCAGGGTCATCGGCCGGAAAGTAGGGTTTCTCTCCATGTATGCCGTCAACTGCTGGGCCATCCCTTTGGTGACGCCCGGCAGCCGAGCCAGGAGCCACGGTTCCGATTCGAGGAGATTGATCCGGCTCTCCTCGTCGCTCGGACCGAGGGCCAACTCCCATGCCTCTGCCCCATCGTTGGCAACAACATGGTAGCACAAAACCCATGTCTCCTCGTCGATGGTAAACATGCAGAGCTCGGGCTCCGTCCGGAACGGTTCCATGAGATGGGCGAAACTGGAGTTGGTGTGTTTGGCCAGAACCGCCCGAGAAGCTTCGACTCCCGAGATCGCCGCAGCACGAAGGGTCATCATGTCGAGCGCGCGCCGTTCCTCCACAACAGAGAGATGCGTGTCACGCGCCGTTCCAGTTCCGATGACCAGGAGCGTCACGAGGACCCAGAGTGTGTAGACGAGCATCATAGCCGCAAAGCCTTGGAGGAGACGACCGGGACGGGAACGGGCAGAGGGAAGACGAGCTGGCGCCCGCTCCCCTGCGTCCCCTCGCCCGATACCCCTCCCGCTGCGTCCTCGGGGGCGCCCAGTCGGACTCTGATCTCTTTCGTCTTCCCTCCCGTTGCGCTCGGTGGCTCGTCCGGTTGGTCACCTGAAGGAGTGATCTTGAAGTCAACGTTCTCCCCGCGGGCGAGCTTGATTGCGGACATGCTTCCGTCCGGAAGCATCTCGCTGCGGGTCAAGTTGCCTTCTTGGCCTTCGTTGCCATACCGGACGATCGTGCTCTGTGCTCCCACGATCCCCGCCCTCGTCCCCACGAGCAGGGTCAGGCGCGGGGTCCACTCCTCCTCCTGCGAGCCATCTTCCAGAAGGATGGCCTTCGAGAGAGCCAGATCAGACTTCAGGAGATCGAAGAGCCTGTTTGCCCTTCGAAGATCGTCCATCCCATCCGTCATGAAGGTGTCGATCCTTCGCGCATGGAACAGGAGAGAGAGGAGGAAAACGCCAAGGATCGAGATGAAACCCGTGGCCATGAGGACCTCGAGCAGGATGGCTCCCTGACTGCTCCTCTTCCCAGCACGGATCCATGGAGGCACGGCGATCATCGAGACCCTCAATCGAGGCTGAACCTCCACGCTGTAAGCGCAAGTTCCATGGGCTTCGTCCTCTCCGACCAATGTACCGATATCCGGTACCGGTCGATTCCGAGTCTGCTCCGCTCATGATTGGTTGTGGGGATGAAGGGGATCCCCGTTGCATCGCTGGCTGCGACATCACCGGCATTCCAGAGAGCCTTGGTGCGACCGGCGGCCAAGGGTCCGCTCATGGGAAGCTCGGCGCCTGATGTGTGTCCTGACTCTTGGAACCGCACGGAGTATGTGCCGTGGACGCCGGCGACCAGGGAATCCGCGTGAAAGCCGTCCCCGTACTGAAACGTATTGGCCATCTGCTCTAGGAGGATTCTTGCCTCCGAGTGTCTCTGAAGGGCCGACACCGTCAGAGCCTGCTGGCGGATAGCGCCCATGAGAACAACCGCGCTACTTCCGATGATCGCCAAACAGACGAGGACCTCGACGAACGAGAATCCCCTTTCGCTCCGTCGAAGGTGGCTCGACGGCACCGGACCCCGAGCCACCTCTCGGCAGTTGTGGTCAGCCACCGGCAATACCCTCTTACGAAGACACATCTCCATGCTACTTCCACGCAACTTCCGCCATGTAGGAACCGGCGGTCAAGACGGACTCCTCTCCGCCCTGGCGCCGAATCTGGATCGTTCCCCATGTCGAGGCGCCGGTGGGGGAGAAGATGAGGGGGAAACCCTCCGTCTCGATCGCGAACGCCTCCCCAACGGGGAATGAGACAACGAGCCCCTGCCTCCGATCGGCTGGGTCGGGAACCCACGCCGACCTCGAACTCTCCACCGATTCGCCGGTGGCTTCACCGGAGCTTCCCGTCCCATCCCCGGCGACCCGAGCCGCGAAGTCCAGGAAGGTTCCCGTGTCGATCGCACGTGGCGTCGGGCTCCAGGAGGCAGCCACCCACGAGAAGGACTGTTCGGCACGGGCATCGTAGAGAAGAAAGCTCCGCAAGTCCTTGTCCCAAATCAGTACCAACGGCTCGCCGTGGAGGCGGGCCATCCGGTCGCAGTGGCGGATGAACTCGGCGAGCCTCTCCTTTTGCTTAGCCCACCTCAGGCCGTCGACGGCGCCCGGAAGTCTGGGAAGGGCCATCGCAGCCAGGAGGGAGAGGATCACCAGGACCAGAAGGAGCTCGAGGAGGGTGAAACCGCCCTCGTGGTCACTTCTAGGGCTCTTCCCAGTTCGTGACATCGTCATCTGTGTTCTCTTCCCCGTCGGGACCGATCGAGACGAGGTCGTAGTCGAGCCCTCCCGCATGGGCCGGGAATCGGTATGTGAACGGGTTTCCCCATGGGTCATGGAACGACTTTCTCTTGACGTACGGGCCCATCCACTTGCCTTCCGGTACGGAGGCCGGTCGTGTCCAGAGTGCGTCCAGCCCTTCGTCCGTCGTCGGGTATCGGCCCACGTTCAACATGAAGAGATCCAGAGCGGCCGGGATGTTGGCGAGGATTTCCGCCTGCGCGATCTTCACCTTGGCCTCCTCGGTCTGGGGGAGAAGGCGGGGGATGATCATCGCAGCGAGGACCGAGATGATGAGAACGACGAGGAGGAGCTCCAGGAGCGTGAAGCCGCCGGCGGGATCGTTCCTCGCCATCCTGCTCATCCGACTCCCCTTCGGCGCGACTGACGGCATGCGAGGGCGTCCTCTCAAGAGCCAAGCTCCACCTGGAAGATGGGCAGCATGATCGACGCCAGGAGAAACGCGACAACGACGCCCAGAAGGATGATCAGCGCCGGTTCGATAAGGCTTACAGCCACTTTCATCCTTCTCTCCGCCTGACGGAACGCGCTCTGGCTGATCCGGTCGAGAGTATCCTCCAGGTGGCCGGTCTCCTCGCCGACCGTGATCATTCCCGTGACGACAGGGGGCAACACGCCGACGGCCTCCAACGACGCACCCAAACCTCCTCCTTCATTGACCCTGTGCAGCGCGGGCTCCAGGTTCCTGCGAAGCCTCAAGTTTCCGAGCGTCTCCATGGAAACCCTCAGCGCCTGATCGAGCGGAACTCCATGCCGGACGAGCGACCCGAGGACTCCGGCGAATCGCGAAATGTTGGTTTGGAGAAGCAATGCCCCGACGACGGGAGCCTTGATAAGCCATCCGTCCTTCCTCTCCAGCCATCGGGCGGACCTCCGAAGAAGCGCGTAGGCCAGCACTCCCCCCGCGAGGGCTATGGCCGTGAGAGGCAGGATGATGTCACTTGAGCCACCCAGTGCCATCAGGAGCCTGGTCGTCCAGGGCAAGGAGCTTCCCATCTCCTCGAAGATCGCCGAGAGGCGGGGGATCACGAAGTTTATGATCACGAGGATCGTCAGGAGCCCCACGAGTGACGTGATCGATGGATAGGCAAGCGCCGCCCGGACTCGGGCCTTCAGCTCATCGTCCCTCTCCTCGATGTTGGCCAGCTCGTCCAGCACCCGTGTCAGGAATCCCCCGCTCTCACCGGCCCGGATGAGGCTCGCATGGACGGGGCTCCAGTCCCTCGGCATGTCCTGAATAGCCTTGGAAAGAGGCTTTCCGTCCTCGATCACGCGGATCAGCTCCGACATGACGCCTTTCACGGCGGGCGAATTGGACTGCCTTCCGATGATGCGCAGTGCCGAATGCACGGGCATCCCGGCCGTCACGAGATCGCTGAGCTGCCTTGCGATGAGAGCGCGTTCCCGGTGTCCGAGCCTCTTGCGGCCCAAGATCCGGTGGAATCTCGAGAGGAGCGCCTCCCTTGGGCGGATCTCGAGGGGATGGAGCCCCTTCCGGATCAAATCCCCGGCAACGGCCATCCGTGTTGGTCCGGTGACAGACCCTCGAACTCGTCGGCCCTCTGTTCCCAGGGCTTTGTAAACGTACTCGGGCATCAGTAGCTGTGCTTCCTCGTCACCCTCAGGACCTCTTCGTAAGTCGTTCTCTTCTCAGCGATCTTCACGAGACCGTCGTATCGCATCGATCGAAAACCTTCTTCCTCGGCCACCGATCGGATGAGGGTAGAAGGCGCCCTTTCTAGGACAAGGCTCTGGATCTTCTGCGACATGGGGAGGATCTCATAGATGGCCGTCCTTCCACGGTACCCCGTTCCTCGACAAGCTTCGCACCCACGGCCGTCGGAGATCTCCCCGTCCCAGGGGATTTGGAAGGCTCGGAGTTGCTCCGCAATTTCACCCAGGAGTGGATCAGACGCGGGCGGTCCTCTCTTTTGGCGACAAACATCGCAAACGAGTCTCACGAGCCGCTGGGCGATGATGCACTCCACGCTCGCCCCGAGGAGATAGGGTTCGACCCCCATATTCACGAGGCGCGTCGGCGTGGACGGCGAATCGTTGGTGTGAACCGTGCTGAAGACCAAGTGCCCCGTCAGGGCGACCTGAATGGCCGTTTCCGCCGTCTCGTGGTCCCGGATCTCTCCCACCATCATGATGTCTGGATCGTGCCGGAGCATGGAGCGCAGACCCCTCGCGAACGTGAGCCCTATCTTCGGGTTGATTTGAATCTGTGTCAGGCCGGGGATCTGGTACTCGATGGGGTCCTCAATCGTCAGGATTTTCCGATCGCTGTCATTGAGGAGAGCGAGGAAGGCGTAGAGGGTCGTCGTCTTCCCGCTCCCCGTGGGCCCCGTGACGAGGACGACCCCGTGCGGCGTCTTGAGGATGGATTCGACCTTGCCTTGATCTGCTTGGCTGAGGCCCAGAGATCCGAGGCCGGTATAGACCTGCTCCGTCGGCAAAAGACGGAGGTCCACCGACTCGCCGAAGGGGGTCGGAAGAACGGAGATGCGAATGTCGAGATCCGTGTGATCCGGGAGGGTGAAGCGGAATCTGCCATCTTGAGGTAGGCGCT
>Ga0214472_10005902_pt1 | contig 12859 bp, 12 predicted proteins | sample RVTome_6_FD_207662 | JGI IMG/M metagenome (GOLD analysis project Ga0214472, IMG submission 207662) | Soil microbial communities from uranium-contaminated site in the Upper Colorado River Basin, Wyoming, United States - RVT140D175 | ecosystem: Environmental > Terrestrial > Soil > Contaminated >... | reverse complement strand
GAGCGCTGCTCGATCCACTCAGCAACCCGACGGCCCCTGACGCAGGGCCCCGGTCCGATCACCAGGAGACCCCTGGCCCTTGACGGCGGGGCCCCTCTTCATAGAAACCCATCGTGACGGTCATGCCCGAGAGGTGACACCGAGGGAAATCGGCGCTCTCGCCCGCGACGAGCTGACGAGGAGGCTTGGGGCCAGGGGTTGCATCGTCACTGCAACCTGCGGCGAGCCCCTTCGACTTGCGTGAGGCGCCGAGCCTGAGCACGCTGCCCAAATGGCGAAACCGGAACCAGATCCGACGGGCGACTTCGACGAGCACTACCGCGACCTGGCGGCGCTCAGGCGATAGGCCAACGAGCGCGAGGCCCTGGAACGCGACTCCGCCGAATGGCTCGAGTACACGAGACGCGAGGAAGCCCTGACTCGCAGGATCCGCGAGTGGGCGAGTCGATCCGATAAGGGCCGATGACGGTGGCGCCGAACCTCGATCGCCGACGCGGGGCTACTATGTCTTTCTGGGTGCGGAATCACACGGGAGGCGTCCATGAGCGACCCAAAGGATCCCACCGTGGCGGAGGCGCTACAGGAGTGGAGGGCGGCAGAACGTGTGGCCGCCGTCGCTCGGAGGGGGAGGCTGGCATCTGAGGAAGCCGCCGCGGCCGCGCAAGAAGCGGCCCAGGCGGCACTCGCGACTGCGGATGCAGCCAAGAGCGCGCTAGAGGCAATGACCCTGGCGGAAACCTCCGCCCTCAAGACCGCCACCGCGGCGAAGCTCGCGGCGCTCTCGCTAAATGCTGATCTGGCTGATGCTGTCGCAGAGACCGCGTTAGCTGACGTTGACGAGCTAGCGGCACAGGTGCGCTACCGCGAGGCAAGCACACGAGTCGCGAGCCGCCAGCCTCGAGGAGGTTCCTAGCCGCAGCTGTTAGCGGTTACCCGCCGCGGCGACAGACTCTTCTACCGCATCTGCGGGCGGCCCTGTCCAATCGCATGGTCGCCACGACGTAGGCCGACTCCACCGCGAGATCCGGTGTTCCGCGTTTCCGAGCCGAATGACACGGCCCTGCAATCGGATCGGGACCCAGCTTGTCGTTGCGTGCCCAAGATCTCACGCATGCTGTCCGGTGCGTCGCCACTGTGGATCGACTGAAAACTGCGATCTGGCTATGGCCTGACTGCGAGGAGGTACAGATGTCTAAGATCGAGGAGTCGATCGAGGTGAAGGTCCCAGTGCGGGTTGCCTACGACCAATGGACGCAGTTCGAGGAATTCCCCCGGTTCATGGACGGGGTCGAGTCTGTCGAGCACATCGACGATACCAAGCTCCACTGGATCGCCAAGGTCGGCGGAATTCGCAAGGAATGGGACGCGGAGATCACACAGCAGGAACCCGACCAGCGGGTCGCTTGGAAGTCGACGAGCGGCGCGGAGAACGGCGGTGCGGTCAACTTTCACCGGCTGGACGACAGATTGACGCGCATCACGCTGACTATGGACGTCGAACCCGAGGGCGTCGTCGAGAAGGTTGGCGGCGCCGCCGGAGTTCCCGCACGCATGGTGTCGGGGGACCTCGAGCGGTTCAAGGAGTACATCGAGCGGCGGTCGGAAGCGTCGGGCGCTTGGCGCGGTACCGTTAAGCAGACCGACGTCTCGGGCTAACGCGGACTCGCAGACAGCCTGCGTCGACGTCGAACACTATGACCTGATCGTGCTCAGAGGCGAGCTCGGATGCCGAGCAGCTTCGCGGCGCTGTTGAGTCCGAGAGTCGCGAGCCGTCTCTCCAAGCCTCTGGCCAGCCAATGGCGCTCGAAGAGGACCTTGCCGGCGTGCCAGGCCCTGTTCGGGCCGCGGAGAGCGACGGCCGGATCGGGTTCGGCGAAGAAGTTGCCCACACCGAACGCGGCCGCGCCGCGACCGGTCTCGACCCAGCAGTACCCGTATCCGTCGAACTCTGCGCTGGCTCGTCGCCCGCCCAGGTCAGCCGCTATCCGCCGGGCGACGACGAGCGCCTCGGCGTGGGCGAAGACACCGGCCTTGGGCAGCGGCTTCCCGTTGGTGAGCCGGATCGCGGTCGCGTCGCCGACCGCGTAGACGCCATCGGCCGCCGTGCGGAGCGTCCCTCGGTCGACCGCCACCCAGCCGGACTCGTTGACAAAGCCCGAACCCCACAGGGCGCTCGGCGGGCGGTGGGGTGGGACGCCGGCGAGGAGGTCGTAGGGGACCCGGGTGCCGTCCGCTAGGACAAGCTCGCGCGACACTGGCTCGATCCGTGCGATCGGCGTCGTGGGGTGGAAGCCGATCCCTCTGGCGTGGAGCAGCGCCACGAGCGCATCGCCCACGGCCGGTCCCGCGACCGGCATCGGCGCGGGCTCTGGCGTGTACAGCTCGAGCTCGGTCGCCGAGCGGACGCCACGGCGGCGCAGCTCGTCTTCGATCAGGAGCGTCGCCTCGTAGGGCGCCGCCGGGCACTTGTAGGGCAGCGCGCTCACGACGACCACAAGCCGGCCACCACGGAAGGACGCCAGCTCGCGCGCGCAGGCGGCCGCCCCCGCGACCGAGAAGATGTTGTGGGCGGCGTCGCCGAAGCCTGGGAGGGCATCGGGCGCGAGTTCAGCGCCGAGTGCCACCACGAGCGCGTCGAAGCCCAGCAGGCCGCCGCTCGTCTCGACCCGGCGGGCCGCCGGATCGATGGCCCGGACCTCAGCCCCGACGAGCTCGATCCCGGGCGCCAAAAGGTCCCGCAGCGGACACGAGATCCGCTCCGGTTGGCGACGTCCAACGAGGAGCCAGAGTAACGAGGGCTGGAACAGGTGCCTCGCCTCGCGCTCGACGACGGTCACCCGATCGGCCTGGTCGAGCCGCCGGCGCAGCTCGTTGGCCGCGACCACGCCCCCGACCCCGCCCCCGAGAACCACCACCGCACGACCAGCCATCAGAACGTCATCACCGTGTCTGTCTCCATCTCCGAGGTGGCGAGCTCGGCCATCGACGCTCGGTGCGGGCCCCGCGCCTTTCCGGGCGGTTGGCGCAAGTCGTCTTCGGGACCTTTGAGGAACGCATGACGAAGCCGCTCATTCAGACGGGCGCTGCGCAAGTCAGCGGCGCCGGCGGTCTGCCCGTCGCGATCACCCCACGAACTGGAGGGTTGCGGCGTGCCCATCAGGGAGCCACGACGGAACCGGTGAGTCGGAGCGGGGGCGGCGTTGGCATCGCCGCAAGCCAAGGCTCGGTCCCCAGCCTGCCTCGTCGGCCCCATGCGCCCCGCGACGGAACGAGATCGTCCGCTCCTATCCCGCTGACGCGTGTTGCGTGTCGACCGGGGCAGTCCGGACCATTTCGTGCAGTGCCTCATCGGTGAAGCCAGCGTCGGCATGAACCTCATCAGCGTGCCGTCGCAGCTCTTTGAAGAGGCCGTCGTCGTCCTCAGCATGGATGTGCGCAGCGTCCGGAGCGGGACAGTCGATGGACTTCATGCTGACGTCTCCTCTTCTCCGAGTGCGTGCCGACCATCGAAGGCCAACCGGCCAACGAGTCTGTGCCTCCGCTTCGCCGATGTCTAGCGAGTTGTCCACCGCTTCGGCACCGAGTGGGCCCTGTGGCCGCCCGTCGAGCGGTCACAACGCAGGGGACGAGCGGGGCAGGGGAAAGCGAGACCGCAGCGGGCGACCCTCGACTGCCGCAACGAGTCGCGCCAGGAGCTCGGCACGATGGCAACATCGTGCGAGCGACAGGAGCGGCAACCGACGAGCGGAGCGGTGGTGGACACGACGCTGAGGCCGGCCACATTCAGTGTCCATCCCGCGGTGGGCTCGTGGGGGTCGAAAACCCAGATCTGATCACGCAGCGACGCCGTGGTACTCGTGGATGAGCCCGCCCAGCATGTCCCGCCGGCGAACGTCTCGCGGACTGACGTGCGTCACGTCTGAGTCTTCGGCCAGCGGTGGCGCCAGGGCGAGAGCGCGATGGGGACGCCCGCGGTTGTAGTGCTCGGCGTAGCTCCGGAGTGTTCGATCCAGCTGCCGCCGCCCGAGGATGAGCGTCCAGTCGAGACATTCGGCCCGGATCGTCGCGATGACCCGTTCGGCGTAGGCATTGGCGTTCGGGGCCCGGATCGGGGTGAGGATCACCCTCGCCCCTCTGACCGAACGACGGCGTCGAACGCTCGGCTGAACTTCGCGTCCCGGTCGCGGATGAGGAACCGGACGGGGCTCGCCCGAGCGTCGAGGTCCAGCGCGAGGTTCCTGGCCTGCTGGGTGACCCAGGCCGAGTCAGGGTGCGCGGTGGACGCGCTCAGGTGGATCCGCCGGCTGCCGAGCTCGATGAAGAGCAGGACATACAGCGTCCGGAGCCACGCCGTCTCGACGGTGAAGAAGTCGCAGGCGATGATCTCGTGCGCGTGAGTCCGCAGGAACTCGGTCCAGGTTGGGCCGGTCCGCCGTGGGGCAGGACCGAGTCGCGCACTCCGGAGCAGGGTCCGGATCGTCGTCGCTGCCACGCGGATCCCGAGCTTGCGAAGCTCGCCTTCAATCCGCACGCACCCCCAGCGGGCGTTCTCCCGGGCGAGACGGAGGATGAGCCCACGGACCTCGGCATCGATCGGCGGTCGTCCGGGCCGACCGGTCCTGCGGTACGTCCACTTCCTGTTCACGAGTTCGCGATGCCACCGGAGCAGGGTCGCCGGGGTGACCATGAAGGCGACCCAGCGCTCCCTCGGGATCGCCCGACGGGCCGCCGCGAGCAACACCCGGTCGATGACCCGGAGCCTGGGTGGAGCGGTCTTCCGCTGGAGAACCCGGAGCTGATGGCGAAGGACGAGGATCTCGAGGTCCTTCGACCCATCAGCGTGGCCAGCGGCGACGAAAAGACGGGCGAGCGCCCGGACCACGAGGTAGAGCAGGGACAGCATCGGCGCATCCTACGGGGCTGTCTCATCTCGAATCGGGGTTTCGACCCCCACGAGCACGCCTGTCGTCGCGGTAGGGGGGGATGCGCCGGGCGTCAGTTACCAGGTTCCAGCTCTCGGCCTGCGCCCAAGTCGGGTGGAGCGGAGCACGATCGTCAGGATCGCGAGGGGCCCGATCAACGCTAGCAGGTACGTCCACGAGAAGCCGACGGCATCGATTGCTGCTCCCCAGGACAGCCCGCCAACGCCCACGCCGAGTTGAAAGCCGAGGCTGTACGTGGCGATGCTGGCGCCGCGGCGGTCCACGCTGGAGCCATCGATCGCGATCGCCATCGCGGTCGGGGTGATCAGCGAGGCGGCAAGTGCATGGAGCGAACCCGCGATCGCCAGCGGGACGATCGTCGTGGCGCTGCTGGCGACGACGAGCCCGGCCGTGACGGCAGCGGCCCCCAGCAGGAGCGCCGTGCGTCGGCCGAGCCGGTCGATTACGCGGCCCATCGCGAGGCGCGAGGCAACGACGGCGATCCCGACCGGGACGTAGTAGCCGATCATCGCCTCGATGGGGATGCCGAGGCTCGCCGCGAAGACAGGCGGGTACACCCAGAACAGCGTGTACGTGATCGTGAACAGGAACTCGATGCCCATCGGCAGGATGGCGTGTCGCTCGAGCCCGGCCGCCGCGCGAGCTTCAGGAAGTGACGGCCGGGAGGCTGGGGTCCGCTCGCCCGGGAACGGCGTCGCGCGCAGGGTGGCCGCCGCCACGAGCCCCAGCATGCCGGCCACGATGAAGGTCGCCGCGAATCCCCTGGTCGAGAGCAGGACGACGCTCAGCGCCGGCATCACCATATTGGCGAGGCCCGGCATCAAGTTGTAGATCCCGGACGCCTCGCCACGGCGAGGTGGCGGTGCCAGCACGGCGACCGCCGTGCCGCCCGCGGTGTTGAACGCTGCCCAGCCCGCCCCGTGGACCACCCGAACCGCGAGGAGGGTCACGAGGCTCGGGATCACGTAGAAGAACCCGATCAGTCCCAGGCAGGCCGTTCCCACCAGATGCACGCCGCGCCGGCTCCAGCCATCGACGAGGGCGCCGATCGTGGGGCGCAGGAGCACCGACGGAATGCTGAACGCGAGGATCAGGACGCCGACGACGGTCGTGCTGGCCCCGAGGTGAACCGCATAGAGGGGAAGGACGGTCTGGATGATCGCGTATCCCCCGAAGCCCAGGAGCGTGACGGCGAGCAGGGCCACGAACGACGGCGTATACAGGCTGGTGTCCTGCGCCTCGGGCAGGACAATGCGATCCTCGGGCCCAGAGGTTGTCAGCGCTCGCTGCCTGGCCGCCCGAGGACGTCCAGCACGGAGCGGACGAGGAGCTCCACGCCGATCGGCAACGCCGCCTCGTCGAGGTCGAACGTGGGCGTGTGGTTGCCGTCGGCGAGATCCGTGCCCACCTTCGCGTACACCGCGTCGCCGCCACGCTCCTGGACGCGGCGCATCATCGCCGACGCGTCGTCGCTCGCTTCCATCGTCAGGCCATCGATCCGCGTCAGTCCCATCGCCCGGCCGGCGGCTGCGGCGTGCTCGGCTAGCTCGTCATCGCTGTCGGCAGCCGGTGCCCGCCCGACGACGGTGACCTCACTGTCGACCTCGAGCCCGGACGCGACACCCGACACGAGGCGCTCGACCCGGCGATAGAGCTCGTCGGCGAGCTCGTCGGTCTCGGCACGGACCTCCATCTGGAGCAGCCCGTGCTCGGGCACGATGTTGCGCCCGGTGCCGGCGTCGAGCCGGCCGACGTTGATCAGCGATCGCGTCCCGGGACGTCGCGGCAGGCCCTGGGCGAGCAGCGCGATGGCGCTTCCCGCGCCAAGCGCGGAGCGCCCCTCCTCCGGTGCCGATGCGAAGTGGGCGGCGCGGCCATGAAGCCGGACGTCGAGCTTGATCGTCGACAGGAGCTCCATGACCCCCGGCGAGAAAGCACCGGTATGGAGGCCGCTGAGGCCGGACAGGTGGAACGACAGGAAGTGGTCGACGTCGTCGAGCCAGCCGGCGTCCACGAATGCAACGCCACCGCGCGTCCCTTCCTCGGCAGGTTGGAAGAGGAGCCGGATGGTCCCGGCCAGCTGCGGGCGGATGGCGGCGAGCGCTTCCGCAACGCCCAGCCCGATGGCGACGTGACCGTCGTGACCGCACGCATGCATCACGCCGGGCGCGGCGGACGCGAAGTCGAGCGCCCGCGGGGCGTGGGCCCCATCCTCGGATTCGGCGATCGGCAGCGCGTCCATGTCGACGCGGACCGCGATCGTGGGCCCGGGACGTTCGGCGCGAAGCTCCGCCACCACTCCAGTGCCCGACCCGATCATCGCGTCGACATCGCCGGACGGAACACCCCACGCGATCGCCCGCTCGCGGGCCCGATCGGTCACCTCCGCCGACGGGATCCCCAGTCGACTCACTGACGCCAGGACGTCCGGGCCCCACACCAGGCGGTCGACGCTGATGCGCTGGAGGTGCTCCCGGATGTACGCCGTCGTGGCAAACTCGCACCAGCCCAGCTCCGCGCGGCGATGGACGAAGCGTCGGTGCCGTTGCGGATCGATCCCGGCCAGGACCTCCGCCAGCCTCTTGGTGGGAACCCGGTCGGGCTCTGCAATCACCGCTATACTATATACAACCATACCGTGGGAGCGTACAGGCTTGACCGAGACCACCCGAATCTCTCGGGCGACGCTCACCCTCCAGCTCGAGGATGCGCTGCGCGCCGACATCCTCTCGGGCGAGCTGCAGCCAGGCCAGCGGCTTCGCGCAGCCGACATCGCCCCGCGCTACGGGGTCAGCGCGACTCCCCTTCGCGAGGCCCTGCAGCGCCTGGCCGTCGAGGGCCTTATCGTGCTCGACGCGCGCGTTGGCGCCACGGTTTCGCCGATTTCGCGCGACGACCTCCGTGACGTCTACGAGACACGGATCGTGCTGGAATCCGAAGCAATCCGCCGCAGCATCCGAAACGGCGATGAGGCATGGCTGCGTCGTGTGGCCGCCGCGCTCGCGACGCTCCGCGCGGTCACGCCGACGGGTGGTCTCGAGAGCGATGCGGAGGGAACGGAGAACGCCAAGGCCTGGTCACGAGCACACCGTGAATTCGACTCGCAGCTCTACAGCGCCTGCGACTCGCCATTGCTCCTCCGCTTCAGCGACACGCTCTCGAAGCGCTGCGAGCGCTACCGGCGGGCTGCCGGCCAGCTGGCCAACGCCTTCACGATCTGGCTCGGCGAGCACGAAGCGATCTACGCCGCCGCCGAGCGTCGCGACCCGGAGGCAGCGGTGCGGGTGCTGGAGCAGCACCTTCGCGGAACCGCCCAGCTCGTCGAGGAGCACCTCGGGGGCGCCTTCCCGAGCTACCCTAGCTCCGCAGGCCGCGACCGGGCAGAAAGCGGCCAGAAGGGTCGCCCCGCAGGCGGCCGTCGGCCGCCACCTGAACGCCACGCATGAAGGTCGCGACCGGCCAGCCCACGAGCCGGCGGCCCTCGAAGGGCGACCAGCGCGCCTTGGTCAACAGCCGGCTGCCATCGATGCTGGCCACGCGATTCAAATCGACAAGGACCAAGTCGGCGTCGTTGTCGACCGCCAGTCCTCCCTTGCCGGCGAGTCCAAGGATCCGGGCCGGAGCGCTCCCCATCAGCTCGACAAGCTTCTCGAGTGACAGGGTCCCGCGGCGTACCGCGTCGAGGAGCATCGGCAGCGCGGTATCCAGCTCCGGGTAGCCGGATGGTGCCGCGAGGAGATCCGTCTGTCCGCGGCGCTTCTCCTCGATCGTGTGCGGCGCGTGATCTGTGGCGAGGGTATCGACCGTGCCATCCCGCGCGGCCTCCCACAACAGGTCCGCGTCCATGTCCGAGCGGTAGCGATCGAAGCCCAACTCGGCGAACCGGTCGAACTGGCTGTGAGTGACGAAGGGCAGCGCCGCCTCGGCCGTGACGGCCTGGCCGCGTTCCTTCGCCCGACGGATTTCGGGCAGCGAGGGGGCGGGCACATGGACGATGTGAAGGGTCGCCCCGACGTGATGGGCCAGCAGCAACACGCGGGCGATCGTCTCCACCTTGTGGAGCTGCGACTCAGCGGCGATCGCGTCGCGCAACTCGGCGAAGCCCCGGCCTTCCCAGCCCGTCCGCCCGCGCTCGCGCAACGACTGGTTTCCGCAGTGGACTGCCACGACGGCATCATTCGCGGCCGCCGCCTCGAGGATGTCCACGAGCGCGGCGTCGTCGCGGACGACCAACTCCACCGGGGCGTCGGCGTGGCGCGATCCGGCTTCCTCAAGGCCCAGGTACACCTTGATCCCGACGGCCCCCGCGGCCGCGAGAGCAGCCACGTGCTCGCCCGACCCGGCGCCACCCCACAGCGCCACATCCACCCAGGCCCGGTCACGGAGCAGTTCCTGCTTCTCCGCGAGACGTGTCGCGGTCGTCGTCGGCGGAATTGTGTTCGGCATGTCGGCGACAGTCGTGAAGCCGCCGCCGGCGGCCGCTGCGGTCCCCGTCTCGAACGTCTCCTTGTGAGTCTGGCCGGGCTCACGGAAGTGGACGTGCATGTCGATCAGGCCAGGTAGAACCGTGAGCCCGTGGGCGTTGACGACGGCGTCCGCCTCCGGCGTGGGCCCTGGCGGCAGGAGGGCCGCGACGCGCCCGCCCCGGACAGCGACCGTTCCCGCGACGATGCCGTCCGGCAGGACCAGCTGTCCGCCGTCGACGACGAGGTCGAACGGCGGAGCCTCAGCGTTCGCCGAGGAGGTCATACGCGGCGAGAGCCATCACCTTGGTGCAGTCGATGAGCTCGCTCAGCTTCACCACGCCACGGTTGGCGTCCACGTAAGCGTGATCGCCGGGACCATAGCTGATGGCGGCCGCGCCCGCCGACCACAGCAGCTGGGCGTCGCACCCGAAGTACGAATAGGGAACGACCGCGCCCACATTCGTTTCGCTACCAACGACCTCGGTGTGGCGGCGACTGGTGATCTGGGCGATCTCACAGTCGGGGTCGAGCTCGAGCGGGGGACGGAGGCGCTTCGCAGGGTCGGCGGCCGCATAATCGATGTGGACGGTGACGCCGCGCCGATTGGCGGCATGGGCGGCGAGCTGGCGCTCGAGGTCGGCACGGACGCTCTCCGGCGTCTGTCCCGGCACCGTCATCACGGTGATCGTCAGCGTGCACCGGTCGGCCACGTACGCGCCCGAAAGGTACCCGGGACCCGAGCCGCCGATGATCTTGCGCAGGTGGACGATGGGGATGTCGGGAATCCGCGAATCGGGCTCGTACGTGAACGACGTCTCGCGGATGGCGCGGATGACGCCCAGCGCCTCCTCGATCGCGTCGACCGGAATGCTCTCGCGGTTGCCGTACGCCTCGAAGATCGATGCTTCGCCGGCAGGGCCGGTCTTGCCGATGACGTCGACGACGAAGCTCACGCTGCCGGTCTGCATGGTTCGGATGTTGAGAGCCGTCGGCTCGGGGACGATCGCGTGCTCCGGGACGATGCCCTGAGCGAGGAGGGCATGCGTGCCGATCCCGCCGTCGTGGTGGCCCATGACGCCGGCGACCGAGAGCTCGCCGCGGACCCGGACTCCGGCCCGCTTCAGGGCGACCGCCGCCATCGACATCGCGGCGACGCCGGCCTTCATGTTCCGGATGCCATGGACCTTGAGGAGCCCGTCCTCGACTCGTGCCTCGTGCCCGATCGGCGGGTTCATGTGCAGCGGCATCGTGTCGATGTGGCCGTTGAACTGCAGCTTGGGGCCCGGTTCGTCGCCCCGCAGCCAGCCGATCACGTTCGGTCGGTTGGGGAAGACGTCGCGGACCTCGACCTCGAGCCCGCCCTCGCGTAGCTTTGCCGCCATGATCGCGGCGACGGGACCCTCGTCTTCGATCCCGCACTGGCTCGGGACCTCGCCGAGCGCGCGAGCGAAGTCGATGACCTCCTGCGGGTCGACGGCGGCGAGGATTCGGTCGGTCGGCGTTGTCGTGGTGGGCATCGCTCCTCCGGGCCTGTCGCGTGTAGCCGGCTATATTCTATTCCCTGAGCCGCGGGAGCACGTCCTCGCCGACGATCCGCGTGGCCTCCAGCACGGCCGCCGGCTCGAGCCCCGGATGATCGAGGGCAAGAACGACCTCGTCTGCGCCGATCTCGTCGCGATACCAGCGGATTTCCGCTGCCAGGTCCTCGGCGGCGCCGATCGCAAAGCGGCTTGCTCCCCACGCACGAAAGTCGTCCATGGACATGTCGTCGGGGATGAACGAGTAGTCGCGGGTGTAGTGGAAGTGGAGGGCCGGGAGCGCCGCCGCCCACGCCGCCTCCGCGGATTCGGCGACCCAACCGTCCCGACGGACGATGATCCGGACGTCGGCCGCCTCCCGCCCAGCGCCCCCGAGCTCCTCGAGGAAGACGTTGCGGAGTCGGCGCAGGGCATCCTTCGACTCGCCGGGCCGCGACAGCCAGCCATCGGCGAGGCGGGCGACCCGGCGGACCGCGGGATCTGCGGCCGCCGCCATCCACAGGGGCGGCCGCGGCTGCTGGACCGGGCGCGGGGTGACCGCCACGCCGTCGAGCCGGTAGTGTCGCCCGGCGTGGTTCACCTCCTCGCCGCGGAGCAGGCGATCGACGAGGTCGAGGCTCTCCTCGTAGCGCGACCGCCGCTCGCGGAACGGGATACCGAACCCGTCGTACTCGCGGGGTCGACCCCCCAACCCGAAGCCGCCGGCGATCGCGCGACCACCCGACAGGTTGTCGAGCACCGCAACGTCCTCCGCCGCCCTGACAGGATGGATCATCGGGAGCGGACGCACGCCGGCCCCCAGTCGTACCGAGCGGGTGCGGGCGCCGAATGCGGCCAGGACAAGATACGGGGCCGGGATGTAGCCGTCGGCCTGGAAGTGGTGCTCGGCCACCATCAACGTGGAGAACCCCAGCGCGTCGGCGAGCTCCGCCTGCTCGATATAGCGTGGGTAGAGTCGAGCCCAGCCGTCGAGGGTCGCCGACGCCAGGCGGAAGTGGAGACCGACCGCCACCGGCCGGGCTGGTGGACGTGTCGCAGAACTCATCGCTATATTCTATTATGCCCGCATGACCGATATCGTCGCTTCAGCCGTCCCGTCGATCCCGATCTTCCTCGCCGGGCGCTTCGTCGAGTCCGGTACACCGCTCGAGGTCACCAATCCCGCTACCGGGGAGCCGGTCGCGACGACTTGGCAGGCGGACGCCGATGGCCTCGACGAGGCGGTCGCCGCGGCGGTCGGGGCGTTCGAGCGGACGCGGAAACTGGCCAGCTACGAGCGCCGCGACATCCTGGCCCACGTCGCGGATCGCATCGCCGGAGAGGCGGATGAGCTCTCGGACCTGCTGATGCGGGAATCCGGCAAGCCGATCCGCGACGCCCGAACGGAGGTGCTCCGCGCGTCGCTCACGTTCCGGACCGCCGCGGAAGAGGCGCTCCGGATCAACGGCGAGTGGGTGCCTCTCGACTGGACGGCCGCGAACCGCGGCCGGATGGGCATCGTCCGGCGGTTCCCCGTCGGCCCGATAGCGGGTATCAGCCCATTCAACTTCCCGCTCAATCTGTCGGCCCACAAGGTGGCGCCGGCGATCGCGGCGGGCTGCTCGATCGTGCTCAAGCCGCCGTCGAAGGACCCGCTGGTCATGCTCAAGGTGGCCGGCTATCTCGCCGAGACGAACCTTCCGGAAGGTGCCGTGAGCGTCCTCCCGATGGATCGAGCGACCGGCGACCGGATGGTGAGCGACGATCGTTTCAACCTGCTCTCGTTCACCGGCTCGCCCTCGGTGGGCTGGCGGATGAAGGAGGCCGCCGGCAAGAAGAAAGTCGTCCTCGAGCTCGGTGGCAATGCCGGCGCCATCGTCGACGAGACGGCCGACCTCGACTGGGCCGTCGAGCGGCTGGCGTTTGGCGCATT
>Ga0214472_10005901_pt1 | contig 12860 bp, 9 predicted proteins | sample RVTome_6_FD_207662 | JGI IMG/M metagenome (GOLD analysis project Ga0214472, IMG submission 207662) | Soil microbial communities from uranium-contaminated site in the Upper Colorado River Basin, Wyoming, United States - RVT140D175 | ecosystem: Environmental > Terrestrial > Soil > Contaminated >... | reverse complement strand
GCCGCCGTCGTAACCCGCGGGACGCTCGATGCGGATCTCGCGGGCGGAGGTGTAGCCCCAGCGGAGGTCGGCCGGCTGGCCGCGCGGGCTGGCCTGGTCGTGCCGGACAGTGAGCGTCGCGCGGTCCGGATCGAGCGAGGCCGCCTCGTAGGTCAACCGCGCCACCGAGACGCGCTCGGCGTCGTTGAAGATGAACTCCTCCATGGCGTGACCCACGACGGATGAGCCGTCGGGCCTCCGCGCGACCGGGAGGAATGGGACGATGTTCGTATGCGTCGGCGTGAGGTCGCCCTGCCACCCCACGCGCACCAGCGCGAAGCCCATCTCGAGCAGGATGTCCTCGCCTGCGCCCGAGCCGCCGCGGTTCGGGACCGTGTGGTAGACGGCGCGGTTCCAGCGCCGCATGTCGACGGGCCGGTAGATCTCGACCGTCGTGCTGTACTCGACTCTCCCGGCGGCGTTGCGAGGGGCGAGCGCGAGGTTGACGATCTCACGGTGCCGCGGATCGTCGGGGTCGACCGCGCCGTGCATGACGCCGCGGAGTCGCTCGTAGGGGCCGGCGGTCCCGAAGCTGCGGCCGTCGAGCGCCGGCGACTCCACGACCTGGACGTCGATCCGAGTGATCTGCGCGCCCGCTTCCGCAGCGAAGGCCAACAGGGCGAGAAGCGCCCAAGCGGATCCCACGCGCAGATCGGGCGCTGGCCGTCGCAACTGCAGCGCCGCGCCGCGCCGCCACATCTCCTGCCCTCGTTGCGTTCTGCTCATCGATCCCCCCCGCGTTTCGGTCGAATTTGACGCCGGCGCCCCGCGATCACCAGGTTGCCCATGTCTTCGCGCGCGATTTTGCCATGCAAGCACTCACTGCATCCCTCTCCACGGCATTTGCCGATCGCTACCGCGTCGACGACGAAGTCGGCGCGGGCGGCATGGCGACCGTGTACCGCGCCCGTGACCTGAAGCACGACCGCACGGTTGCCATCAAGGTCCCGCATCGTGGCAACCTGGATGCCGTGAGCGCCGCGCGCTTCCTTCAGGAGATCCGCACCACCGCGCGGCTCCATCATCCGCACATCCTGCCGCTCTACGACTCGGGGGCCGCCGAGGGCAGGCTCTTCTACGTGATGCCTTTCGTCGAGGGCGAGTCCCTCAGCGCGCGCATCAGCCGCGAGACGCAGCTGCCGGTCGACGAGGCGATCCACCTGACGCGCGAGGTCGCGGACGCGCTCACATACGCCCACGGGCAGGGCGTCGTCCATCGTGACATCACGCCGTCCAACATCCTGATCACCAACAACCACGCCGTGGTGACCGACTTCGGCCTGGCTCTGGCGGCCTCTCGTTCGGGCGGCCTGCGACTCACGGTGGCAGGGGAAAGGACCGGGACCGCGCAGTATATGAGCCCGGAGCAGGCTGCGGGGGAGGAGAACATCGACGCGCGGAGCGACATCTTCAGCTTGGGCTGCGTCCTCTACGAGATGTTGGCGGGCGTTCCGCCGTTCACGGGCGGATCTCCAGACGCCGTGGTCGCCCAGCGCTTCCTGGGTCCTCCTCCGAGTGTCCGTGACAAGCGCCCCGAGGTGCCGCACACGGTCGACGCCGCCATCCGAGCGGCGATGGCGCTCGAGCCCAAGGACCGCTTCCAGAGCGCCGCGCGCTTCGCCGACGCGCTCACGATCGCTGGCTCGCCGGCGGATGCGCGCTCGGAGGTGCACAAGTCCATCGTCGTGCTCCCGTTCACGAACATGAGCGCGGAGGGAGACGCGGAGTTCTTCGCCGACGGCATCACCGAGGACCTCTTGAACGCGCTCGGGCGTCTGCCCGGACTGCGCGTCATCGCCCGCACGTCGTCCTTCGCGCTCAAGGGCACCGACCTCGATCTCCGAGAAGTCGGCGAGCGGCTTGGCGTGAGGAATGTCCTCCAGGGGAGCGTGCGCAAGGCCGGTCAGAGACTGCGGATCTCCGCGAGACTGGTTGACGCGCGTGACGGGCAGCAACTCTGGTCCGAGCGCTTCGATCGCGAGGTGCGGGACGTCTTCGACGTCCAGGACGAGATCACCGCCGCCATCCGGGACGCGCTCAGCGAGCGGCTCCTCGGTTTGGGACCCGCTCAACCGCACACGCCCACGTCGATCGACCCGGAGACGTACGAGTCCTTCCTGCGCGGCCGCTACTTCATCGCCAAGCGTGCGGAGGGCATGCAGAGGGGGATGGAGGAGCTGGCGGAGGTGGTTGCCCGCGCGCCGAGATATGCCCCGGCGTATGCCGAGCTGGCGAACGCGCACGGCGTGGCGACCATGTTCTGCGCCATGCCACCGAGCGCTGGTTGGCCGAGGGTGCAGCAACTGGCGAACGCGGCGCTCGGGCTCGACGCGGGGCTGGCGCGCGCGCACGCGGAGCTCGGCAACGCCGCGTTCTGGTTCGAGTGGGACTGGAACGCCGCGAGGGCGCACTACGAGCGCGCCATGGCGCTGGATCCGAACGACCCCTGGCTCAACGCGCTCTTCGGCCACTACCTCGCGTCGATCGGCCAGCACGAGGAGGCGGTGGCGCAGTGCGAGCGGGCGAGGTCGCTCGATCCGCTCAATGCGTCCGTGAGCGCCAGCCTCGCCACGATGCACTTTCTGGCGTGTGACCACAGCCAGGCGATCGCGGTGTGCGATCGCATCATCGATCAGGATCCGACGTTCTCGGACGCGCACCGACTCAAGGCAGCGGCGCTTCGAGAGCTCGGGCGCGTGGATCAGGCGGCGTCGGTCGTGCAGGCCGCGGTCACGCTGTCGGGCGGCCACCCGTGGGCCGTGTCGCTCGTGGGCATGGTTGCCGCTCGCGCTGGGCGCACCGACGAGGCGCTGGAGGTCGTGAGGGAGCTCGTCGAGCGGCGCGAGAGCGGCTCCGGCCCCTTCGTCGTGCCGCCCCTCGCGATCGCGCTCGTCTTCTCACAGCTCGAAGACCCGGATGCGTACTTCGAGTGGATGGAGCGCGCGGCCGAAGCGAGGGACGGCTGGCTCGTCATGCTCTGCTCCGACCCTTCGTACCGCCACAAAGACGACCCGCGTCATGCGGCGCTCGCCGAACGGGTGGGCATCCCGAGCGGGTCCGCCGACGTGAAGCTCCCGCCGACGAACTGACGATCAGGGTGGCGACCCGCCCGGGGTTGGACAGGTTCTACGTCGGGCTCGGCACGAGCTTCCACGATCCCGCGATCGCGGTGGTCGACTCTGCGGGCGAGATCGTCTTCGCGGAGGCCTCGGAGCGGTCGGTCCGGGCCAAGAGGGCCGTGACGTGCGCCGCTGACCTGCGTGAGAACGTCTGGCGAATCGTCACCGGGCACTGTGACCCGCGGGCCGAGTACGTCGTCGCCAAGTCGTGGAGCCGACGGGCGACGCGGACCCTGGACGCACTCTCCCTCCTGGGCCTCGCGAATCACGAGCGCCTTCCTGCGCGACGTGGAGCCCCGAGTCGCTTCCTGGTCGATCGGCTGGACATCTTCGCGAGCCTCTGGAAGCAGCACACGGTGAACAAGCTCTCGGGGGGGCACTTCGCCGAGGTGCTCGCGAGGCTCGGCAACGACCGCGTGTCCTACGTCGATTTCGAGCACCACCTGACCCACGCCGCGAACGGGTGCTTCACGAGCCCGTTCGACCAAGCGGCCTGTATGGTCGTCGACGGTCAGGGCGAAGGCGGGTCGATCACCTACTACGAGTACCGCGATGCGCGCCTCCGTCTCGTCGCGCGCATGAGGGGGCCACAGAGTCTTGGACTCCTCTACTCCCTGTGCACCGGCTTGTGCGGCTTCGATGCGCCCGGAGGTGAGGACTGGAAAATGATGGGACTCGCGTCGTACGGGTCCCTCGACCCGGAGATCCACGGCACCCTCAGGTCGCTCGTGCGCATGAACGGCTTGACCTTTCGGTATCCGTCGGGCCGCGAGGTCAGGCGCCGGGTGGCGGACATGCAGCGTTGGGCTCGGGCCGAGGGCGCCGACGTGATGACGGTGGCCGACCTCGCTCACACCGCGCAGCACTTCTACGCCGAGGTCATGGACCAGCTTCTCCGCAACTTCCATTCGATGGGGCTCTCGGAGAACCTGGTGCTCGTGGGAGGCTGTGCGCTGAACTCGTCGTACAACGGCCGGATCGTCGGGCGCACAGGATTCGAGCGGCTGCACGTGCCCAGCGCTCCGGCGGACGATGGTAACGCGCTGGGCGCGGCCTTTCTGGCCTATCGCCGCGATCATCCCGAGGCGCCGCCGCCAGCCAAGGTGGCGACGCCCTACCTCGGCTCGCGCATCTCCGAGCGCCCCCTCGACAATTTGATCAAGTTCGGTCGACTCGCGAGCACTCGTCACTGTCCCGGTACGGTGCACGAGGAGGCGGCACGCTTGCTCGCGGACGGCAACGTGGTGGGGTGGATTCAGGGGCGTGCCGAGTTCGGACCGCGTGCGCTCGGCAACCGATCGATCCTCGCCGACCCACGTCGCGCCGATGTGAGGGAGCGCGTGAACGCGATCGTCAAGTTCCGGGAGCCATTCCGGCCGTTCGCTCCCGCGATTCTCGACGAGTGCGGTCCCGACTACTTCGCGGACTACCAGCTCTCGCCGTACATGGAGCGCACACTCGCTTGGAGGGAGCGCGCGCGCATCGCGGTCCCGGGCGTGGTCCATGTGGATGGCACGGGAAGACTCCAGTCCGTGCGCCGGGAGTGGAACGCCCGATTGTACGACCTGCTGTGCGCGTTCCATGCGCGCACGGACGTGCCGGTCCTGCTCAACACGAGCTTCAACACTGTCGGCAAGCCGATCGTGCACTCCCTCGAGGAGGCGCTCGGCCTGTTTTGCACGACTGCGATGGATGCGCTGGTCGTCGAAGACTACGTCATCGGCAAGTAGGTGGGTGCGGCATCAGGTCAGTGGACATGCTCCATCCCCATCGCGCCCATCTCCCGGCTCATCGCGGTCATCGCGTCGAGCACGCCGTAGCTCCCCATGCGCATGGGCCCGCCGCCCAGGAACACGCGGGCACCCACGGTCAGGGCCCAGAACGACGTGTCGCCGTAGAGATCCGCGGCCGCGATCCCGCCCCCGTCGCCGGCTACCTGGTGGTGCTGGACCTCGACGAATGGGCGTAGGCCCCAAGGCGTGCCGGTCAGCTCGTACGCGTACGCGGCCGTGGTGATCAGCCAGCGCGTGGCTCCGACCGGGTCCTCCTCGTGCTCGTAGTGGAAGAAGGCGTCCTGACCGGCGGGTCCCTCGCGAGCGTACTCGGGTCGGCGGGCGTACTCGACGCGCGCGTAGGGCTGGTGCCCGCTCCGCTGGTAGCGCGCTTCTCCCAGGAAGCTGAAGAACTCCTCGTGGTCTTCGAGGAAGCTCACGGAGCCCTCGACGAGACCGTAGAGGTCACCGCTCCCGATCGGCGCAGAGTGTCGCAGCGCCCCGTTCACGAGTCGGGTCGTCTCCTCCACCGTGTGCGCAAACTCCGTGACGCTTCCGAACGAGGCCGACGCCTCCCACTCCGCCGCAGGCCCGCCTCCCGCGCCGAAGCGGCGAGCGACACGGACGGACCACGAGTCTCCGAAGCTCTCGATGTTGGAGAAGTCGTAGGGGCCCTCCGGCTCCTGGCCCCCGAAGAGACCCGCCTCCAGGCTCCACCGGTCGAAGAGCCACGTGGCGTTGACGGTCCAGCGCTCGAGGATCTGCGAGAGGTGGTGGTTCGTCGGATACTTGAGCCCCGGCCGCGCCATTGGGTCCGAGGTGCCGTAGGGCGCGAAGCCCTTTCCTGCCGAGAGCGAGACCGCGCCGCCGCCGACCTCCCACAGGTTCACGCTCAGCATGACCTCGTGGACGATCGTGTGCGGGTGGCGGCTGTCGATGAAGCCCTCGCCCCAGCCGCCGAAGGTGAGCTCGCCGTCCTCCTGTGTGAGCCCCTCGAAGTTGAGCGTCGTCCGCAGCACGATCTGCTGGCCCGCGCTCTCGAGGTTGGCCATGACGGCCGGCTGTGTGACGTAGAAGCGCGTCCTGCGGAGCGGATTCGCGTCGTCGGCGCCGGGCGCGCCGAAGGTCACGACGGGGAAGGCCTGCGCCATCCCGGTGAGCGTCCAACCACCGCCCACCGCGAGGGTTGGCATGCCCATCTGCATTTGCGCGGAGGCGGACGCGGAGTACGTCGAGATCGCCGCGGTCGCGAGCAGGGCCGCGCGTACGAGGTGTCGAAACATGATTTGACTTCGCCGATTTATGAGGAACGCCTGTGTGATGCCCGCAGCAGGCGGGCGAGAGTGGTCAGGCGTTGCGGCGGGGAGGGGGTGGATCGGCCACCAGGACTGTGGTGCTCGGCGTGTCGACGGATGGGAAGCGGCCGGTATCGGGCCCGCTGGCCCTCCACATGCTCGTCGCTCCCCCTTCGGTTTGGATCATCACGAGGCCGCACGCCATCACCATGACGCAGTCACGGCCACCCGGCGGAGCGCTTCCGTCGCTGGCGGCCCGGGAGTGCGGCGTGCGCCCGTGAGTCATTCCGGCGTGGGCGTCCGGGTGCCCGTGCGCGCCGTCCGGGCTCACCTCGGCGGTCGCCGACGCTGCCGACGCGAGCGCGCATTCGAGAGCGACGGCGTGGGGCCAGGAGGTGGCGAAGAGCGCGAGCAGCGCGAAGGTTCGGCGCATGCTGGAAGGTCGAGAGATCGAACCGCTCGGACAAGGTGGCCCCCGTCGCGGGGCTCCCGTAACATGCGGCATCCAGGAGGGGAGATGAGAAGTGAGACGAGCGCCTTCGAGCGGAGCGGCACCGCCGTCGCCGGGGCCCTCGTCGCGGCCTTGGCCCTGGCCGCGTGCAGCAGCGGGGAGACTGGGCAGGCGAATGTCGCCGGCGTCACGAGCTACCCGTCTCTGACCACCTTCGCCGAGTACGAGCGCGCCCTCGACGAGCTCTCCAACTGGGGGCGGTGGGGTGCCGACGACGAGCTCGGTGCGGCGAACCTCATCACGCCGGCCAAGCGCGTCGATGCCGCGCGGCTGGTCACCGAGGGGATCACCGTCTCGCTCGCGCACGACGTCATCCAGGAGCCGGGAATCGACGGCAACGTGATCCTCGACAGGCAGGTGGTCGCGGTGGGCCCGACAGGCGCTTCCGACAGGTACCGATACACGGGCACGTACCACGGCACCGTCCACAGCCACCTCGACGCGCTCGACTGCCACATCATGGTCGACGGCCGCGGGTACAACGGTGTATCCATGGAGGAGATCGAGGCCGCCGGCGGATGCCCGCGGGGGAGCATCCACGCGCTGCGCGAGGGCGTCGTCACGCGCGGCATCCTCCTCGACGCGACGCTCCTTCCGGGCCTGGCCTCACCCGAGGGATGGCTCGAGCCGGGCACGCCCATTCACGCAGCCGACCTCGTCCGGCTGGAGGAAATCCAGGGCGTTCGTGTCGAGCCCGGCGACGTGATCCTGCTGTACACGGGCCGCTGGAAGCGTCGCGCGGCGCTGGGACCGTGGCCCACCTCGGAGGGTGTCGCCGGCTACCACGCCGACGTCGCCTACTTCTTGAAGGACCGCGGCGTCTCGTTCATCGGCCACGATATGTGGAACGACGCCTACCCGCACGAGTTCGCCGAGGAGGAGCGCCTGCCGCTGCACCGCCTCGCGCTCGTGTCCCTCGGCGTGGGGATCTTCGACAACCTCGACTTCGAGCGCCTCGCCGAGGTCGCGCGCGAGCTCGGTCGCTACGAGTTCCTGTTCACCGCGGCTCCGCTGCGCATCGAGATGGGAATGGGCTCGCCGCTGAATCCGATCGCGATGTTCTAGTGGTTTGCCCCTGAAGTCTCTTTCACTTTGGCAAGAGACTTTTGAGCGCGGCGGACCTTACGCAGGATCTTGTCGGCCGAGGCCGTCCAGACGAAGGGCACTTGGTCCTGGTTGCGGCGATCGAGGTATGAGGTGCGCTTTAGCTGACGACGCTCCAGCTCGTTGAAGAGCGACTCCACCAGGCTCAGCCAGGCGGCCACGGACCACCGGCTCCCGATCGGGGTCTGCTGTGGCGTGAAAACCCCCCCTGCTTCCCTCGCGTGCGTCGTCGGGACAGCGGTCGCGCTCTGCGTGGCTGCGGCCTTTGGGCTCGCGTCGAGCCCCGAGCAGGCGTTCGCGCAGCCGAGGCACGGCGCGTCGGATCCCTTCACGGGCGCAGGGGCGGGCACCGGCCGCCTTCCGGCCTCCGTGGGCATGCACGGCCTGCACTTCGAGAGCGGCGCCTGGATGCTGATGGCGCACGGCGCGCTCAGCGTAAGCCACCGCTGGGATCCCGAGCCGCGCGGGGAGCGAGACGTCTTCTTCACCAACATGGCCGGCGTGATCGGTCGTCGCTCCCTCGGTCCCGGCTGGCTCGAGCTCACGGCGCGCCTCCCTCGAGCCTGCGATGGGGCCGCGTGGGTACTCACTTCTGCTGCAGACCGGCGAGACGGCCGATGGCATCCTCCCGCTGGTGGATCGCCAGCACCCACACGACGCGCTCATCGAGCTCTCGGCCTCGTTTCGCGCCGAGATCGACGAAGGGGTGTGGGCATTCCTTTATGCCGCCCCGGTCGGTAGCCCCGCGCTCGGTCCCGAGCCGTACATGCACAGGCCCTCCGGCGCTCTCAACCCGGTCGCGCCGATCTCGCACCACTTCCTCGACGCAACCCACGTCACCCACGGCGTGCTCACCGCCGGCGTGTTCAATGACCGCCTGAAGGCCGAAGCCTCCTGGTTCAAGGGCCGAGAGCCGGACATCGACCGCTGGGTGCCGGACGCGCCCGCTCTCGACTCGTGGGCGGTGCGCCTCACGCTCATGCCCGGCTCGAGCTGGGCGATGCAGGGGAGCTTCGCCGCGCTCGACGAGCCGGAGCGGCTGCACCCCGCGCTCGACATCTATCGCTCGACCCTGTCGGTGATGCACCACGCGGAGCTCGCGCCCGACCTGTCCCTCTCGACCACGCTGGCGTGGGGTCGCAACGACCGGCCGCGTACCACGATGACGATCGCGGAGGCCCGTACGCGCCTCTCCCCCCCGCTGCTCGAGCACTACCTCGGGGTGGCGCAGCTTCCGCCCGGAGCCGAGGACTCGCTCCTCCTCCTCTTCGACAAGCGCACGCAGTCGGCCGTCCTCGCCGAGTCGACGCTCTCGTGGGGCAGGGCACGGGTCTTCGCGCGCCTCGAGCGCGCCCGCAAGGACGAGCTCTTCCCGCCCCCGGATCTACGACACAGCACTCCCTACTGGGTGAGCAAGCTCGACGGCGGGCTGGTCGGCGAGGTGGCGAGCGCCGGCGGCGTGCGGATGGCCCTCGGCGCGAGCGCGAGCGTCTACTGGCTGCCGGACGACCTGGCGGCGGCCTATGGCGACGCGTCACGGGCCTGGATGCTGTTCGCGCGCATCGATCTCTGAGCCCACAACGAAACCGGGCCGGACTGGGTGAGGATACGGCGTGCAAAGGCCCTGTGAGGTGGGAAGCGGTCTTCGAGGGGTGCGACGAGCGGCTGCGCTGGAAACGCCGATGGAGTCGAGCGCGGTCAAGTCCCGATCTGTGTGTAAAATGCGGAGCGGAGCTCCTCGGTACTTCGGCTAGGCTGCCTGGGCCACCTCCTGCGTCTCGAGGAGGGACATGTCGAGGTAGCGTCGGTCGCCCCAGATGGTCGTCGTCTTGATACCGACGGCCGTGACGAGCCGGAGCGCGCTTGCCCTGTCGGGGAACGCACCAGCGGCTCTGATCCGCCGCTTGATCTCGCCGTGCAGTCGCTCGAGGCCGTTGGTCGTGCGCAGCCGCGGCCAATGCGCCTCGGGGAACGCGTAGAACTGCGTGGCAGCCGGGAGCCCTCGCTCGAGCACCTCGACGGCCTCCGGCAGCTCCTTCGCCCAGCGTGCCCTGAACTCTGCCAGGAGCTTCGCGTTGCGGAACCTCCGGAAGCCGGCCTAGATTCGCGCCCACAATAAGACTGAGGCCGCCCGCGCCGCGCGCGCCCCTCCCCCCCCTGAGGTTAGCCGCCATGACGCATGCCGCCAATCTCCGCACGACCCTAGGGAAACAGGGTGTTCCCTTCCACATCGACGCAGTGGCGGAGGACGAGCATCCGTGGGAGCGCCGGGAGAGCGACCCGGCGGCCACCCGGGATCGTATGAAGAGCGGCCCAGGTGCGGGGAGAATCCAGACCCAGGAGCGCTACCAGATCTATCAGTACCTCCACTCCATGCCGCGCTGTACCGAGGTCATGGAGCGGGAGCGGGGAGACCGCGACGGGGCCGTTGGGGACACGCGCCCCCTCGACAGTACCATCGTCATCGCCATCCACCACATCGATGGCAAGGCGTACGGGGCGCTCTCTGTCCTGCGAGAGTGGGGCGCCACCGACATGGCGACGGTGTTTGTGGGCTACAACCCTCTCATGGAGGACATCTACCGACCGGAGTTGGACGAGATTCCCGACGACAAGCTCACAACCTGCATCATCCAGGCGATCCACGAGTCCGACGAAGAGCTATTTGCTGAAGGCACCTACGAGATCGTCGCGACGTTCAACAAGTTCCCCGAAGGACAGGCGATCCCGTCCGACGCCTTCAACGAAGCGTTCAAGAGCAAGGGTCCCGGCGGTGGCCGCATGGACTTCCTGCAAGCCATGCAGAGCCTCACGGTCTACACGCTCCTCCACACGCTCGCCAGGGCCCACCGGGAGAACAAGAAGGTCATGGTCTTCGAAGACGGCGGATACCTGCACCCTATCGTGAACCAAGCGCTCTTCGGTGACTGGACCGTTGCGGATCTCCGCAAGAAATTCGCGGTTCCACCAGACGACGCAGCCGATGCCACGTTGCCCAAGACGATGAAGGAGTCGCTGAGCGTCTTCACCGGCTCCACGGAGTATACACGCAACGGGTACAACCGCAGCGCTGATATCCAGGAAGAGCGGGGCCACCTCATGTCGCCTCTCTTCTCCATTGCCTGCTCGAACGCGAAGACGCAGTTCGAGGGAGATGGGATCGCCCTGGCATGCCTCATGGCCATCACCACGGTGCTGTACGCGGCCGGGGACTCGCTTCGCCTCCGCAACGTCCTCGTGATGGGCGCGCGGGGAAGCATCGGCCGCCGCTTCTCGCAGCACGTCGCGACGATCCTCGATGAGCCCGAGAAGCAGCTCCTGGGCTGCGATCTGAAGGTCGACTGGCCCAAGTCCGCCCGGGGTTCCAGGCCGGACTGGTCGACGGCCCCCGACGTGCCGAACAAGCCGTGCCTGGCTGAGGCGTCCGCCTTCAAGAAGTTCGACAAAAGGCACGTTCGGGGCCTGGACGTGATCTTTGGCGTCACGGGAGGGCCCACGGTGGACCACGCCACTGTCGAGGGCGACGACATCGAAGACTGGCTGGCCCACGGCAGCCGCTCGCGGCTCTACATGGCTTCGGGCAGCACCAAGACGTCGGAATACACGAACGTTCTGGGCTGGATCAACGCGATGCTCGAGAAGACCGGTAACCGGGAGGTTTGCGGGCGGAGAGTTCTGCGCATCACCCCAGGCCCAATCGACGATCAGTTGAGCGACGCGGCGGTCCAGCAGATGGAAGTAGCGTGGGAGGAGGCCGGCACGATGAGGAAGCCGCCCGAGGGTTCGAAGCTCTCCATCAAACGCAACTTCGGGACCCAGTTCGTATTCGAAATCGAGGCGGATGGCGAGGCTGGCACGACGGAAGAGAAGACGATCTACCTTCTCAACAACACCATGCCCGTCAACTTCATGTTCTACGGGACCCCGGCAGAGATTCTCGATTACTCGTACGCTCAGCTCCTCGACGTCACGGCCAAGCTGGGGATCCGCGCGAAGGAGCTCACGGAGGCGAGGGTCTACGCTACCGACTACTCACTGGCAGCGACCGAAGGCGTCTGGAATGCCACCGGCATCGCCAAGGACTATCCCGTTCCTCTGTCGTCGGGGAAGCCGCTGCCCGGCGGGGAGTAGGGTTCGCACCGCGCCGCCGGTCTGCGCGTGGGTGGATCGCCGATGAAGTTCAGGCCTGGCAGCCGGCTCGGTCGGTACGAGATCGTCGAGCGCATGGGTGCCGGCGGTATGGGCGAGGTGTACCGGGCCTTGGACAAGGCTCTGTTCCGGCCCGTGGCCGTCAAGGTGCTGCGGGACGACATCGCCAACCGCGGCGACGGTTTGGTCCGCTTCGAGCGTGAGGCGCGGGCGGTGGCCGCGATGTCCCATCCCAATATCGTCACCATCCACGACATCGGCCGCGAAGGAAACACGACCTATGCCGTGATGGAGCTGCTGGAGGGGCGCTCCTTGGCAGAGGAGATCCTGACGAGTCCGGCACCCGTTCCCGTAGTGGTTGACCGATGTCTGCAAATGGCGCGCGGGTTGGAGGCTGCCCATTCCTGTGGCGTGATCCACCGCGACCTCAAGCCCGAAAACGTCTTTCTCACTGCTTCCGGCCTGGTGAAGATCCTCGACTTCGGGATCGCTCTGTTCGACGGAGGGTCTCGCGGGCTCTCCCTGGAGGACATGGCCGCAGGTCGGACCGACCTGGGGAAGGTGGTGGGGTCGCCCCGCTACGTGTCACCGGAGCAGGTGGACGGAGAGGGCGTGGATCACCGGACCGACTTGTTCAACTTCGGTCTGCTCCTCGTGGAGATGCTGAAAGGTGAGCACCCGTTTGCGCGTCGCGGTGGGATGGCCACCCTGTCCGCCATCGTCACCGCTGAGCCGAACCTGGAGTTCTACGGCCGGATTCCGCCCGCGCTCGGGATGCTGGCGCGGAGCTGCCTTCAGAAGAACGCAGCCGATCGAATCGGCTCGGCGTCTGAGGTCGTAAGAGCCCTCGAACGACTCCAGGCCGTCGAGG
>Ga0214472_10005900_pt1 | contig 12860 bp, 10 predicted proteins | sample RVTome_6_FD_207662 | JGI IMG/M metagenome (GOLD analysis project Ga0214472, IMG submission 207662) | Soil microbial communities from uranium-contaminated site in the Upper Colorado River Basin, Wyoming, United States - RVT140D175 | ecosystem: Environmental > Terrestrial > Soil > Contaminated >... | reverse complement strand
CCCGGTCCAGACGGCGGTGAAACTATGCCGGCCGTGGGGGGCATCGAGGGTCGTGATCGGGCGCCAGTCGTCGAGAACCGGATCGTAGCGGAAACCGTTGGTCGTGACGTCGCCCCAAACGAGGAAATCGCTGCCGGTCCAGACCGAACGGCTGGCGGTGGTCGCCCACGGCATGGCGGGCATGTACGCCCAGGATTCCGCCTCCCCTGAGCCGGAATCAAGGACCGCCGGATCCGGCAGGGAGTACGAGGCGACCGGCTGAACGAACCGGTTCACGCTGAACGCTGAGCGGTTCTCGGCCCACCAGGTCTCAAAGGAGTCTTTTTCCCAGGTCGCGATAACGATCTCAAGCCGCGTTTCCGACAGTTCCGTGACGGCCAGGGCATAGAAACGGCCGGCGTCCTCCTGCAAGCCGCTGACCCGGTCGATCGGTAGGATTGCTTCGGGGTCCAGGTGAAAATCCTGCCGGACCGCGGCCAGCCGGCCGGCGAAAGAAGCCTCATCCAGGTAAACCACGCCGTCTACTGCCGGGGTCAAATCCAGGGCCGGGTTGGGGTCGCCGATCTCCCAGGCGATCGTCTCGGCGTTGGGGAGCGCGGCCAGGGTTCGGGCTCCGGTCGCTCCGGTCAGGGCCGCAGCGGCGGCTAGGCGCAAGCCAGCGTGGATCTCCGGGTCCTGACCGTATTTCAGCCGCAGAAGCCGGTCGACGAGGACCGGCCGGACCAGGCATTCAGCTACGACGCCCGGGTCGCGATCCAATCCGGCGAACAGGGTCTGCAGCCGCTCCGGGTTTTGGGACCCGGCAGCCATCCGATCGATTTCGGCCTGGAGCATGGCGGGTGTCACAACCAGTCCCCAGCGTTCCTGGAGCGCGACCGTTCCGGCGAGCGCATCGGCGATCTGCTCTTCCACCTTGGCCATCGAAAGGACCTGGTCAAGGGCCGGTTTGGGTCCTTCGTTGACCGCCGGCCAATCCATCGCTTCCCAATAGACCTGTTCGATGTCGTACCGGCAGTCGGCCCGTTCGTCGATCGTGAGGAGGCGGGCGGGTTGGATCGTCGAGGCATGCGCCTGGCGCGGCACGCCGGCCGCCGCCGTCAGGATCAGAAAGATGGCGGAAATCGTTACGGGCAGGATCCATTTAAGCCGGTGGAAAATTGTGAAAGTCATAGGTTGCACCTTTTTTGCAGGTCGAATGCGGTCTTTCGATATATTTGTCGTTTATTCCGGGGAAAAGTTACGGAACAGATTGCGAGACAGACAGGAAGGATGAAGAAAACGGTTGTTCCATTCTCGCAGATCGCCCTGGTGGATCGATAGGGATAGATGCCCCGATTAAAGGGGGACAGATGTCTTAAAACTGCACCGGAAATTACGTCCGGTCACCCAACCTGTCCGCGCGGCCAGTGGAAAGCTCGACCGGATGGAGGGGACAGGCTGCGCCGGTACCTTTAAACTGGCTCGAGATTCAATTCAACCAGGAATCAGGACGAGAAAGGGTCGCTATGAAACTGATAGCATCGATTTCAGCTGTGGAGGCCAGATCCGCTCCGGCGGTCGAACGAGGTGCGTCGTTCCGGCCGTGGCTGGTCCTTTTCGGCCGGATGGCCTTGTTTGCCGCCTCACAGGCGGTTCTTGCGCTGGTGTTTTACCTGGCCGGCACGGCCGGCGCCTGGCAGGCGGGCGCGGATTGGTGGCCGTTAACCGCGACCGCAGCCAACTTGATCGGGCTGGCAGCGTTGGCTGCATTTTTCCGAGCGGAGGGCGGGCGGTTTTCCGGACTTTTTCGGGTCTCCCGAACGCATGTCAAAAGCGATCTCCTCGCCGTTCTCGGGTTGACCGTGCTGATGGCGCCGGTGAGTTATCTGCCAAACGTGCTGTTGGGCGGCTGGCTGTTTGGCGATTCGGCCGCCACGCTGCCCCTGATCGTGCGGCCGCTGCCGCTGTGGGCCGTGTACAGCGCGCTGATCATCTTCCCGGTGACACAGGGCCTGGTGGAACTGGCGGCCTATTTCGGCTTCGTAGAACCGCGGCTGGAAGCCCTGGGGTTGGCCAGATGGGCGGCGGTCAGCCTGGCCGCGCTGATGCTGGCCTTCCAGCATGCAGCCGTACCGCTTCTCTTCGACATCCGCTTCATCGTCTGGCGCGGGCTGATGTTCATCCCGTTTGCCTTCCTGGTCGGAGCGGTCCTGCGCTTGCGCCCCCGGCTGCTGCCATATCTGGCCGTTATCCACGCTTTGATGGATTTCTCTTTCATCATGATGTTCCTGGAATTTGCGTATTGACGCCGGATTGTACGGGTCAACGCGAGTGATCCACGGCGGTGGCGCCGTTCTGTGGGCCAAGCAACAGCCGCCCACCTTTTGATGTCATCGCGACCCATGGCGTCGCGATCTGGTTGCGACCTAAGGCGCCTTGTCCAGGAACCAGATCGCGACGGGGCCGGCCGAGATGGCGGGAAAAACGCCCGCCTTCTCAGCCGGTCCCTCGCGAAGACCATCCAATTTGCTGCTAAACGAGATTCCCGCCCGGTCCCTACGGAATCTCCGGATCGGCTGCCAGCCCTGCGATGACATCGTGCAGGAGCAGCCCCCGGCCGCGCTGGATGGATGCGTCCAGGTCGAGCCCCCTGGTGGGGACCGGCAGGGAGTCGATCAGATTCTGCGCCTGCTTTTTTGTGTCGTTCCAGGCGATCGGCGCGGATGCGACGAGCGCGGCGGTTTCGACCCCCCGCGCGATCTCCCCGGATGCGATCCACAGGCGAGCGAACCCGAGCAGAGACAGGCAGGAAAGGTCCGAGCTGTTCCAGCGTTCCGCGCGCCGGATGGACTCACGGAATAACCGGCCGGCCTCATCAGCATCCCCCAGCATGAGGATGCTTCGACCGAGGCCGTTCTGTGCGTATGCGAGGCTCCAAACGTGTCCGCTGGATTTGGCGTGAACAATCGATTGCTCGAAATGTTTTTTCGCTGCGGGATAATCGCCCCGCGAGAGGGCGAGCTCCCCACAACCCCGCTCATAAAAACTCAGCCCGATCTGGTGATCCAACCGTGAGAAGATCGCATAGGCCTGGTCGTAAAGTCGCTGGGCATTTTCCGGATCGGCGGCGAGATGATCGATCTCACCCAGCTCCCAGAGATTCCAGGCGATATCGATCTGAATCCCGGCCTCCTGGAAGTGCTGCAGCGCTTTCATCCGGGTCTCGCGCGCGTGTTCCAGGGTGCTGTACCGCGAAGCAGCCAGGCTCTCATCTGAATAGGCGAAGCCGAGGACGCGGCGGTCGCCGAACTTTCCCGCCAGCGTCCGCAGCTGCCGAAGTGATCCGAACCCTTCTTCGCGGTTTCCAAATGCGATCTGGATCTTCGCCAGTTCCGCCGTGACCTGGGCGACCAAGATGGGATCGCCGGATTTCGCCAACAGCCTGAGGGCAGCCTCTTTATGCCGGACCGCGTCATCGAACCGCTTCCGGTTGACCGCGAAGGATCCAAGCAGCGCCTCACAGATACCCTGTTCGTGCGTCACGCCAAGTTCATGGAACAGGCGGAGGGCTTCCGCGACGTGGATTTCACTGCCGCGAGGGCGCAGCTCCCCCATCACGTTGCTCGCCGTCAGAAGAGCCCATCCGATCAGGAACGGATCACCGGTTTCCCGGATTTCGACCAGCTTATTTCGGGCGATTTCTTCCGCAGCGATCGGATCGATGAACGTGAAATGCATGGCGATCAGCCAGAGGTTCCAGTTTCCGAGGCCGGCTTCCAGGTGGTGCTCCTTAACGACCTCCCACAAGCGCTTCAGCCGATCGATCGGCCGGGCGTCGTGGATCAGCGCGTCCAATTCGGCGAGGATCTCCGCGGTCGAGAGGATCGCCCACACCATCCGGACTTCGTGCGCCTTTCGATCGGATCGAGCCTCCAATGCGGTGCGCGCCCGCCGGAACAGGTCGATGGTGCGCACGTTGACCCTGCGGACGTAATTGAACCGGGAAAGGGCAGTGCACATTTGGTCCGCCAGGTCCTCGAAGCGACCGTTCTCCAGGAGCCATTCCCAGCAGGGGAGAATGTTCTCGTCCTCCAGCGCGATCGCATCCAATGCATCGATCTGCTCGAAAGTCTCCATCCTTTTCCCCTGCTCGTAAACAAAGTCCGCATAGTATTCCGCATGCCGATCCCGGGCGTTCCGTTCGGCCTGATCGTCCTCCGTCAACTTTTCATGGCCGTACTGGCGCAGCAATTCGTGAATCTGGAAACGTCCTTTCTCCGTCGGCTGGATCCAGGATTTGTTCGCCAAACCCAGGATCGTCCGCATCGAGGCGCTGCACACGTACTGGGCAGCCTCGCGCGTAAAACTGCCTCTGAAGACGCTGAAGCGTGCGACGGCTTCCCGCTCGGGCTCCTCCAGCAGCTTCCAGGATGACTCAAATACGGCCCGGATACTTCGCTGGCGTTCCGGCACATCCACCAGGTCGGTCTCGAGAAAATCCAGGCTGCGCCGGATTTCAGAGACGATGTCTTCTACGGGGAGGATCTCCAGCCACGCCGCAGCGAGCTCGATCCCCAGCGGGAGACCTTCCACAAGCCGGCAGATCTCGATCACCTGGTGAATGTTTTCGACATCCAGCCGGAAGCCCGGACGAACACGGACGGCGCGGTCCAGAAAAAGCTGGATCGCGCTGAACGGCCCGCTCTCCAGGACCGGATCGTTCCAGGCGGCCGTATCTTCGAGTGTCGGGAGTTCCAACCCGCCGACGGTGTACAGTTGTTCACCGAGAAGATTCAGCCGGATGCGCGAAGTCGCCATGATCTTCAATTCCGGGGCTGCGGCGAGCAGATCGGCGGCGATCCCGGCGTGCTCGGCCAGGTGCTCGAAATTATCGAGGACCAGGAGCAGGCGTTTCTCCCGGAAGAAATCTCCCAGCTGCCTAACCGGCGTTTCATCGCCGAAGAAGGTGAATGAGAATGGACGGGCGATCGTCTGGAACATATCCTCCGCACCGGCTGCGGATGCGAGGGATATGAAAGCGACCCCATCCGGAAAATCACCGGCCAATCCTAAGGCAGCCTCGATCGACAACCGCGTCTTTCCGGTGCCGCCGGGGCCGAGGAGCGTCAGCAGGCGCAGACCGGGCTGCCTGACCGAATCGATGATCCGGGACACCTCGTCCCGGCGTCCAATAAAGGGTGTCGGCATTCCCGGCAGGCGGATCGCCTCTTCCTTTTCGTCGTTATCCGGGTCCGTTTCAGGCGGGTCGCGGACAGCGTCGGGCGCCGGGAGTTCCCCCCGGGAGATGGCCGTGAAGAGGTCTGTGGTGCGCTGCTCCGGTTCCACATCCAACTCGGTGTCGAGGTCCCGCCGAACGGTTTCGTAGAGCTGGAGCGCGTCCGCCCGGGCGTCGTTGCGGGCGAGCAGCTCCATCAGGATCCGGGCCGCCTCTTCGTCGAGCGGATCGGACTCGTAAAGACGCCTGGCGTGGGAGACGGCATTCTCCGGATCGGCAGAAATCAGGGCAAGCAGCGCTCCCCGGAAGCGGCGCTGGTAAACCGCTCGCCGGTTCGAAGCCCAGGCTTCAAATGCTGCGCTGTCGGGGAGATAAAAATCGGCGAGAAATCCATCCTGGTATAACTCAACGGCAGACTGCAGATTTTCCGGGGACGGAGCCTGGAGCGCCTGATCGAAACGGATCGTATCGACCACGACCGATGCTTCCGGGTTGAGGCGCAGATCCTGGCGACCGGCGACGATCACCGGGCCGGTTTTGGTCTCCGGCAGGTTTCTATTCAGCTCGTAGAGGGTCTGCCGCAGGTTCCGGCGGCCGTGTTCCGGGGCCATGTAGGGCCAGAGCAGCTCCGCGAGTTTTTCGCGGGTGTGCGGCTGCCCGGTGCGGCTTTCTTCCAGCAGGTACGCCAGCAGGGCGGTCACACCCCGGCCCGGCGTGTGCGCTTCGGTGCCTTCTTCAAGAGTAAGGGATGGATAACCGAACAGGCGGATTTGGATCAATGCGCAGTCATTTTAGCACGGGTCGGGCTGCGGTGAGGTTCATGGCCCTTCAATGCGGTCCGGAGCAAACTGCGGCCGCGTGCGACCCGGCTTTTCACTGTCCCGATCGAGACGCTCATCACTTCGGCGGCCTCGAGATAATCCAGCTCCTGGATGTCGACCAGCGTGATAGCCGCCCGGTATTGTGCGGGAAGCTGGTTCAAGGCGTTCTGGAGTGTCTCGCCCAATTCGGTCATCTCGACGGATTCCTCCGGCAGCGGCCCGGTATCCCGGATCCAGTAGGGCGATTCGATCGTTTCGCCGTATTCGTCCTCCGGCTCGAGAGGTTGGGCCGGGCGGCGTTTCCGATAGCGCATTTCGTCGTAGCTGAGATTGGTCGCAATTTTGAGAACCCAGGACCTGAACGAGCCGCCGCGGAACTGCTTGAAGCGCTGAAAGGCCCGGACAAAGGCATCCTGTGTCACGTCTTCCGCGGCGGCGTGGTCCCCGAGCAGCCACAGGGCATGGTTGAATATACGGTCCTGGTGTCTCAACACCAACCGGTTGAAGGCCTCGAGATCACCCTGCCGGACGGCAGCGAGCAGGCTGGTCTCGTCCTGGTCGCCTGCTGCGCCCCGGGTTCGGGGTGGCTCGCGGTGAGATCGCGGGCTGGGGTCCAGTGCGCGGGCCGAAGGTGTTTCATCCAGAGTCATTTCGATCCCTCCTCTCCGGTCGCGGCGCGAATGGCGCGGATCAAATCGTCCAATGCGGCATGTTTGGGGATGAAGGCGGCGGCGCCGGCGTCCGCGGCCAGGGCGCGAATATCCGGTCGATCGTGCAGGCTGTGGATGACGACGGCGGTGCAGGGGGCGGCCGTCTTCAACAGGCGAGTCGCCGCGATCCCGTCCATGGCGGGCATCTCCACATCCATGACGACGACGTCCGCGTCGAGGGACATGGCCAGCGTGCAGGCTTCCAGCCCGTCACACGCTTCGCCGACCACGATCAGATCCTCTTCGAGATCCAGGCTCATCCGCAAGCCGCGCCGGACGATATTTTGGTCATCAGCCACCAGCACTTTGATCTTCATCATGCGGATAGGATACCGGCTGGGCGGCGGGGACGCATCGGGCGAACGGCTCGATCCATCTCCGTCTAAAGTCGGAGATCGCTTATACTTCCCGCAGCCGATGCCTATAAAAGTACTGCTTGTTGACGACCATAGCGTAGTGCGCCAGGGTCTGCGCATGTTTCTCTCTCTCGACCCGGACCTGGAAGTCGTCGGCGAAGCCGCCAACGGGCTGGAGGCGCTTGAAGCTGCCCGTCGGCTTCGTCCGGACGTGATCCTGATGGACCTGCTGATGCCTGTCATGGACGGGATCACGGCCATCCGGCAGATTCGGGACCAGCTTCCGGAGATCGAAGTGATCGCGCTGACCAGCATCCTGGAGGATGATAAGGTCGTCGGGGCGATCCGCGCCGGGGCGATCGGCTACCTGCTCAAGGATACCCAGGCCGAGGAGATCAATCGGGCGATCAAGGCCGCGGCAGCCGGACAGGTCCAACTCTCGCCGGAGGCTGCGGTCCGGCTCGTCCGGGAAGTGCGTGCCCCGGAAAGCCCTGAGTCGCTCACCGAACGCGAGACGGAGGTCCTGCGCCTGCTGGCGAAAGGTTTTTCCAACAAGGAAATCGCGCAGGACCTGGTCATCGGGGAGAAAACGGTCAAGACCCACGTCAGCAGCATCCTTTCGAAGCTGGGGGTGCCCAGCCGGACGCAGGCAGCGCTCTACGCCGTGCGAATCGGTCTCGTTGATGTCTCCTGAACCGGGTACGCCGATACCGTTGCAGGACGAATCGGCCATCCGGGAAGCGAATCTGGAGCGGCTGGTCGAGGAGCGGACCCGGGAACTCGCGATCTTGCTGCGGATTTCCCGGGATGTCACATCGAACCTCTCCGTCGAATCCGTCCTTCACGAAATCCTCGACAAGCTTAAGGCAGTCGTCGATTTCTCCAACGCCACGATCGTACGCCTGGAGGGGGACAGCTTCTACTACGTGGCCGATCACAAGGCCGGCGACTCTTTCCTCCATCTCGGCAACCGGTTCCCCGCTGCGAATTTGATCGACCGCAAGGTGATGGCCGGGTTGAGGCCGCTGATCATCGGTGATGTGCATCACGATGACACGGCGGAAGCTGCCGATTTCCGGCGCCAGGCCGGGGATGTGCTCGACACGTACTACAGTGATGTCCGCACCTGGATGCGCGTCCCGCTGATCTTTCGGGGGGAAGTGATCGGGATGCTGACGCTCCATTACAACCTGCCGAACCACTACTCCGAGCGCCACGCCGACCTGGCGATGGCCTTTGCGGAGTATGCTGCCATCGCAATGGAGAATGCGCGCCTGTTCGAAGCGCTCGAAAAACGCACCTCCGAACTGGCCTCCCTCCTGAACGTCGCCCGCACCGTCACCTCTACCCTGGACCTCAGCACTCTGCTCAAGATCCTCCTGGACCAGCTGCGGTTGGTCGTTGAATACGATCTGGCCACGATCCGAATTATCGAGGGGGATGACCTGGTGCTGGCTGCCGTGCACGGGGCCGGTCTGCCGGAGGTGGGGACCCGCTACAAGTGGACCGTTTTCCAGACCACTCGTGAGATCCTGGCGGCCGGTCGCCCGCGTTTCGTTCCGGACCTGTCGGAGAATACGCTGCTGTCACAGACCGTCCGCAACGACCTGGAGATTCAAAACCTGGGCAACGTCCATTCCTGGATGGGTGTGCCTCTGGTCGCCCGGGAGAAAAGCATCGGCCTGCTCAGCCTGGCCCATTCCCAGCCGGGATTCTACAACGGTACCCGGGTGGACCTGGTCAACACATTCGCCCTGCAGGCGGCGGTCGCGATCTCGAACGCCCGGCTTTACGAGCGGGCGCAGCGCCTGGCGGCTTTAGAAGAGCGGCAGAAGCTGGCCCGCGAACTGCACGACTCGGTCTCCCAGGCGCTATATGGGATCGCCCTGGGGACGCGGACAGCCCGGACCCTTTTGGAGCGCAGTCCCGAACGGGTCGATGAGCCGCTTGAGTACATCGCATCGCTCGCGGAAGCCGGGCTCGCAGAGATGCGGGCGCTCATTTTCGAGCTGCGCCCGGAATCGCTGGCGCTGGAGGGGCTGGTTGCCGCGCTCACCAAGCAAATCGATGCGCTGCGCGTCCGGCACCGGATCACCGTAGATGCCGATCTATGCCCGGAGCCGGAAGTTTCCATGGATATCAAGGAGGCCCTTTACCGGGTCGGGCAGGAAGCCCTCCAGAATGTCGTCAAGCATTCCCGTGCGGGCCGGGTTGAGCTCCGGCTGTACGAAGAGGCCGGTATATTGAATCTGTCCGTGGCCGACGACGGGCAGGGATTCGATGCCAGAGGCGAGTTTCCGGGCCACCTGGGATTGCGTTCGATGCGGGAGCGGATCGAACGGCTCGGAGGAGAATTCAGATTGACCAGCCGGCCCGGTGAGGGGACGACGATCCGGGCGAAGATTGCTCAGCCGGTACGGCCGAGTGATCGACCACCCGGAGATATTTTACGCCCATCGTAAAACCCATCAGGCCGTAAGCGATCACGCCGATCCCGACCAGGAACTCGATCAGGGATGGGGAATAAGTCGTGTACAGCGTCGTGATCCCTTGCGGAAGGTTGGCTGCCATGACGACCTGGCCGATCAGGTTGGTGTCCCAGCGGTAGGCTACCAGCCCGCCGACGACCAGGGCCAGCGCGGCCATCCGTAGGAGCCGGTTCTGCCGGAACTTCGGAGTGAGAAGGACAATGCAGGGGATCACGGCCCCCAGGAGGATCTCTCCGATCCAGAAGTTGAACGCGAACTGGCCGGTCGTGAGCACATCCAGCGCTTCGGCGCGGCCGGGTTCGTGGGTGTAGGTCATGGCGAAGGTGTCCCAGAACCGGAGGTAAAGGTAGCCGAGCAGGACCCAGCCGATGAAGCGCGCCATGGGTTCGAGCAGATCGTCCCGGACGAACGCCTTTTTGGAGAGCCGGCCCGCCAGCATGGTCGCCAGGACCGTCAACGCCGGTCCCGCCGCAGCGGCCGAGATCAGGAACAGCACGGAGATCCCGGGCCGGTACCAGATCGGATGTGCGATCATGACCCCGTAGGTCGCCCCCAGCGACGACTGGTGGAGCAGCGAGAGGCCCAGGCCGACCACTGCCAGCACCGGGGTCACCTTGTGCAGCCCGTGCAGCCGTTCCGACATCCTCGGCCAGCGGCTCTTGAACCACTCCGCCTCGCCGAAGATCGGCAGGGACTCGAGCAGCAGGACTGTCAGGTAGAGGGTGATGCACATGGTCACTTCCCACAGAACGGAGTGCGGATTCCAGAAGACGAGGGAGTGCCAGAACCGGTCGGGACGACCGATGTCCATAAAAAGGGTGATCAGGGCGACGGTATAGCCCAGCAGCCCGATGTAGACCGCCGTCTTCGCCACGGGTTTGTAGGCCTCGAGCTTGAGGATGTACACCCCGGCCGAGAGCAGGAAGGCACCGGCGCTCAGGGCGATGGCCGAGAGGTCGATCGTGATCCAGAGTCCCCACGGCACGAGGTCGGTCAGGTTGGTGAGCGAAAGCCCATAGATCAGGACGAGGATCCCGGCAACGGCGCCGGCGCCCATCAGGATCGTGAGGAACAGCAGCCAGAGGCTGGAGGGAGAGTAGGTTCGTTTTGCGATCGTCATCGTCACACCTCCTCGGGGATCGGCGACAGGTAGTAGACTCGCGGGCCGGTGCCGAGGTCGGGCCGCATCTGAAAGTTCGGACGGTTGGCGAGGACCTTCGAAACCGGGGACTCGGGGTCGTTCAGATCCCCGAAGGTGCGGGCGCCCTGCGGACAGTGCACGACGCAGGCTGGGGTGGCTGCCCGGTCGATTCCGGGCGTGAGGCCGTTCGCCAGGCCCCGGTCGATCCGCTGGTAGCAGAAGGAACATTTCTCTACGACCCCGCGCGGCCGGCGGTCCACCTCGGGCTGGCCGAATTCGGGGACGAGCGGGTTCTCTCCGTCGAACTTGCTCCAGTTGAAGGACCGCGCCTGGTACGGGCAGGCCAGTTCGCAGTACCGGCAGCCGATGCACCGGTCGTAATCCATCATCACAATCCCGTCCGCCCGTTGGTAGGTCGCCTTGACAGGGCAGACGCCGACGCACGGGGCGTTATCGCAGTGCATGCAGGGGACCGGCATGAAGGTTTTATGGCCGCCGATTTCATCCCCGGGGTAAATTCGGGTCCAGTTGATCTCCGGATTGGTATCGTTGTGCGCCTTGCACACATCGATGCAGATTTCGCAGCCGTTGCATTTTTCCTGGTCGATCACCATCGCCCAGGAGGGGCGCGGTTTCCCGGTTGGCTGGTCGCCCGTCTTCGTTGGATCGCCGCCGCCCTGGTTCTCCAGGAATTTGTATGAGCCCGTCAGTACGACCAGGCTGCCTGCGGCAAGCTTGAGAAAGTCTCGTCGGTTCATTTTGTCAGTCATAGTTCAGCTCCGTTCCGTCTCGTCGGAAAGACGTCTGTACCAGCGTTCGATCCAGGGCGATAGGATCAGCCCGGCGCCCATCCCGACGATCGCGGCCAGAAGGACGAACTGCAGCGGATTGCCTTCGTTCGGATCTTCTGAGCCGGGCAAGAAGCCGGCCTGGGCCTCTTCACCAGGATCAGCGGACTGGCCTTCGGGATCGGGGTAGTGCATCTCGTCGACGTGGCATTCCCTGCAGGTATCCAGACCGACTGAGAAGGTGTGCCGGCGGGTCCCCTCGCTTTCTCCGGCCGCGTTTTCTTCCATCGTAAGGTGGCAGTCCACGCAAGTCAGGCCTTCCTCTGCGTGCGGGGTGAAACCAAAGAAGTGGACATTCTCACTGTGGCACCCTTCGCAGAGGTCCTCGGAGCTTTCCGTCTTGATGGTCGTGCCGTGCGAGTCGTGGCAGTTGATGCAGGCCATCTCGTTGTCCTGGTGGACGCTCAGCTCGTACTGGGCGAACGTCTCCGTGTGGCAGTCACCGCACATCCGGGAGGAGATATCGGTCGGCATGATCTTGTCGGGGTGCGAATCCGGCACCGGGTTGTGGCAGGTTGTGCAGGCCACTTCCTCATCGGCGGACGCGTGCTCGCTTTCAGCCCAGTGGGAGTACGTGATCTGGTGGCACTCCCGGCAGTCCTCGGGTGATTCGGTCTGGTAGACCGCGGCGGCCGGACTCATAGCCGCCACAGGCACCGCAAAAATCAGTGCGCCAAGCAGACCGAACAGCAGTTTTCTGATCATATTTTCATCCTCGCTAGATTCCCGCCGGCGCCAGGGCCTGGTTGATGACCCGGCAGCCGGTACATTTTTTATCGATCCGGCCGTTGACCCGATTGACCTCCCAGCAGGCAGCCCCACGCAGATACGCCGGGCATCCGCTGCGGGACTCCGGGCTACAACCGCGGATCTCCCAGCACCGGACGTCCGGCATTTGCCCTGAAGCGAGCCTTTTCTTCGCAGCGTGCTCGAGACCCTCCAACCGCCATTTCGCATCCAGGTATTTCAGATACCTGGAGAACAGGTAAGTGATCAGCAGGGGGATCCCCAGGCGGAGCGAGAACAGCAGCAGGAGCTCCAGGGTCTCGATCATGATTGAGCCGTTCCCGGATCGAGCAGACGGTGGGTAACCCATCCGATCAAGGCCGTCCCCAGCAAGGGGATGCCAAACCGGAGCAGGGCCAAAATGAGGAGGAATAGAAAGATTTGCATGTCACACCTCCATTTCTGATAGGTCCTAATCTTATGGGATGTGACCGGAGAAATAAATCGGGAGTCGACCCGATTTGGATGATGGGAAGTTTCCCCCATAAAAACCC
>Ga0214472_10005899_pt1 | contig 12861 bp, 16 predicted proteins | sample RVTome_6_FD_207662 | JGI IMG/M metagenome (GOLD analysis project Ga0214472, IMG submission 207662) | Soil microbial communities from uranium-contaminated site in the Upper Colorado River Basin, Wyoming, United States - RVT140D175 | ecosystem: Environmental > Terrestrial > Soil > Contaminated >... | reverse complement strand
TGTTGCCAAGCGAAGCGGCAACGCCCCCCTGTGCGGCAACTGTATGACTGCGTGTCGGAAAGACCTTGGTGATATTCGCGGTCTTCAGACCCTTTTCAACGCAACCCAATGTGGCGCGAAGACCAGCACCACCCGCTCCGACGACGACGGCGTCGAAAGTATGGTCAATGAACGTATAGGCCTGCGATGCTGACATGATGTTGTCTCGACGCTTTATATTTAAGAACTGAAGCCGATCTTGAGTACCGCATAGATGCAGGCAAGACCGATGGCAAAGGAAAAGAAACTATTAGCGATCAGCGTGAAATGCTTGAGCATCGCGCCATGCACATAGTCTTCGATGATAATTTTCACACCGATACGCATATGGATAACAACCACGCCGATCAGCGCAATAAACAGGATCGAGACAAGCGGATTGGCAAGATAGGCCCGCGCTGTCTCATATTCAGCACCCGCCAGCGCCACCACCGAAACGATGAAGAAAATGGCGAGCGGCGCAAGCGCCAGAGCGGTCGCACGCTGCAAGGCGTGGTCACCAGTGCCAGAACGCGCTGAACCGAGATAGGAAATCTTCGCCTTGGGTGTGCGCATATCATTTTTGGACATTACATCACCCCCCGCAGAACAATTGCCGCGACCCAGACCAGAACCGTAAGCGCCACACCGCCAAGGGCCGCAAGCCAGCTCATGGCGTCTGCCGTCTTGATGTCAAAGGCTTTGGCCTCATCCCAAAAGAAATAGCGAATGCCGCTCAACAGATGATGAACCAAGGCCCAGGTGAAGCCGAAGAGAACGAGCTTGCCGACCCAGGAATTTGCCACGCCGAGAAACACGGCATAAGCGTCGGGGCCCGTTGCGGCGGCTATGAGCCACCAGGCGAGAACCATCGTCCCGAGATAAAGCCCGAACCCGGTGATGCGATGAATGATCGACATCGCCATGGTGATGGTGAAGCGATAAATTTGAAGATGCGGCGAAAGGGGCCGATCGACCTGTCGCGGTGTAGCCATGATGTTTTTCCCGGAAATACGACGGGCGGAATGGAATAATGTTGTTTATCGCGCGCCGCCCGCGAAGGCAAATGAGGATACAGACAAAAAACATTTGTTGCGAGCGGTTCGCAAAGATAATTTTCTCCATGCCCTTCTAGGACCGCGGCATCAAGACCCAATAATCAAGCTCAAGAATGACACCGTCGGCATAGGCTTTTTCGAGTGCACCTGGAAAATCGCTGCAAGGAAGGTTCTTCGTCGCCGTTGTCCGCAGACGGAGCGCGCCAAGGTCAACCCGTCCCGGCACTTCCGCCTTATCAACCACTTCCGACCAGGCAAAGACCGTGTCGCCCGCAAAGCAGGGGGCAACATGACGCCCCCCATTAATGGCCGCCACAAGTTGAGCATTGCCCAAGCCGTTGAAGGAAAGCGATCGGGCGAGCGAAATGACGTGACCGCCATAAATCAACCGACGACCAAAACGACCCTGACCTTCAGTGAATTGGTTGAAATGAACTTTCGCGGTGTTCTGATAAAGCCGCGTCGCCATCATGTGTTCGGATTCTTCAATCGTCACGCCATCCACATGATCGATCTTCTCGCCCACCGCATAATCATCCCAAAGATATGCGCTGCCGGAAGCCTCAGGATCAAACGTCGAAAAATCAGTGCCTACAGGGGCTTCAATAAAGGCAACATCGACCGCCCTGGGAAGCGTCGGCACATCCACCTCAGGGGCGGGCACCGCCTTGTCGCGCTTGCGCACCATCACCCAGCGCACATATTCGAGCACAATCTCGTCACGTTGATTGCGGCCAATGGAACGCACATAGACAACGCCCGTCGCGCCGTCTGAATTTTCCTTCAAGCCGATAACCTTGGACACGGCTGACAGCGTGTCGCCGGGAAAGACCGGCTTCAGAAAACGGCAATCGGCATAACCAAGATTAGCGACCGCATTGAGCGAGACGTCAGGAACGGTCTTGCCAAACACGATGTGAAAAACAAGCAGATTATCAATCGGCGCGCGCGCATAGCCCGCCGCGCGGGCCACTTCATCCGATGACTGAAGCGAAAACCGCGACCCAAACAGCGCCTGATAAAGCGCACGATCACCTTCATTGACCGTGCGCGGCGTCGCATGGGTCAGCACCTGTCCGACACTGAAGTCTTCGAAAAAATTACCGGCGTTAGTCTTGCTCATGCTTCAAGCTCCGCAATGGCATCGGCAATGGCAACCGTGCGTTTGGCAATTTCGGCATGCAGAATTTCAACCATGCGGCCCTCAACCTTCAAAACACCCTTGCCCTTGTTTTCCGGCAGATCAAAGGCGGCAATCGTCTGACGCGCGAGAGCGACGGTTTCCTCATCCGGCGAGAAAATCACATTGCAAGGCAATACCTGCGAGGGATGTATCAGGGTTTTGCCATCAAACCCCATGTCACGACCCTGCTCGCAAACCGCGACAAAGCCATGTTCATTCTTGATGTCATTGTAAACGCCATCCAGCGCGACAATGCCGTAAGCCCGTGCAGCGATGATGGAAAGTCCCAGCGACGTGAGCATGGGAACGCGATCTGGCGTATGGGCCGCCCGCAGTTCCTTGGCAATGTCATTTGTACCCATCACCCAGACAGACATGCGCGTTGATGCCGCTTTGGTCGCAATCGCCTGAATATTGAGGATCGCCAGCGGTGTCTCGATCATGCACCAGAGCTGCATGGAAGCGTCGGCACCCGCTTCCGTCATCGCCTTATCGGCGCGCATCACGTCTTCAGCAGAGTTCACTTTCGGCACGAGCACGGCGTCAGGCTTTGCGGCAACCGCCGCCTTGATGTCATCCATGCCCCAGGGTGTATCCATGCCGTTCACGCGAATAATCACCTCGCGTTTGCCATAGCCGCCTTCCTTGACCGCCGCCACAACCTGCGCGCGGGCTTCGTCCTTGGCATCAGGGGCCACCGCATCTTCCAGATCGAGGATCAGTGCGTCAGCGGGCAGCGAACGCGCCTTTTCCAATGCACGCACATTGGAGCCAGGCATATAAAGAACACTGCGGCGCGGGCGGGCAATCATATCAGACATGGTTTTCCTCTCAGCCGGATCAGGCGTCTTTCTTGAGATAGCGCGCACCAAGGATTTCAGCGATCTGAACCGCGTTAAGAGCGGCCCCTTTGCGCAGATTGTCCGCCACAACCCAGAGCGCCAAGCCATTGTCCACTGTTGGATCCGTGCGGATACGGCTGATATAGGTCGCGAAATCGCCAACACATTCAAGCGGTGTCACATAGCCACCGTCTTCGCGCTTATCGACAACCAGACACCCCGGTGCCTCACGCAGGATTTCGCGAGCTTCATCGTCAGAGATCGGATTTTCAAATTCGATATTGATTGCTTCCGAATGACCGACAAAGACGGGAACACGCACACAGGTTGCCGTCACCTTGATTTTGGGGTCGAGCATCTTCTTGGTCTCGACAACCATCTTCCATTCCTCTTTCGTATATCCATCTTCCATGAAGACATCGATATGAGGAATGACGTTAAAGGCAATCTGCTTGGTGAATTTCCTTGTCTCGACCGGATCGTTCACATAGATCGCGCGCGTCTGGTCGAAAAGCTCATCCATGCCTTCCTTGCCCGCACCCGAGGTGGATTGATAGGTCGAAACCACAACGCGGGTAATCTTGGCCACATCGTGAAGCGGCTTCAGCGCCACCACCATTTGCGCCGTCGAGCAATTCGGATTCGCGATGATCATCTTCCTGGTATAGCCCGCAATCGCGTCGGCATTCACTTCAGGCACAATGAGGGGCACGTCAGGGTCCATACGATAGCGCGATGAATTATCGATCATCACACAGCCTGCCGCCGCAATTTTCGGAGACCATTTTTCGGCCACTTCAGAACCCGCCGACATGAGGCAAATATCCGTGCCTTCAAAATCGTAATTCTCAAGCGCCTTCACCTTCAGCGTCTTGTCGCCATAGGAAACATCCGTTCCCAGACTGCGGCGCGAGGCAAGCGCCACCACTTCGTCGGCAGGAAATTCGCGCTCAGCCAGAATGTTGAGCATTTCGCGCCCGACATTGCCCGTCGCGCCGACCACGGCAACCTTGTAACCCATAAATAATTCTCCTGACGGTGAATTTAACCGTTCAACCGATCGAGTTCCTTCAAGATGGCGTCGCCCATGGCAAGGGTGCCAACTTTCGTTTTGCCTTCCTGCATGATGTCGCCGGTACGCAAGCCACTGGCGAGCACGGCATCGACTGCTTTTTCAAGCAGGTCGGCACATTCGCCACGATCAAATGTGTAACGCAAAGCCATCGCAAAAGAGAGGATCGAAGCAATGGGATTGGCAGCACCCGTACCTGCAATATCCGGTGCGGACCCATGTACCGGCTCATACATCGCGCGCGCCTTGCCGTTGGCATCTTTCGCACCAAGCGAGGCAGAGGGCAACATCCCGAGCGATCCCGTCAGCATTGAAGCGATATCAGACAGCACATCGCCGAAAAGATTATCCGTCACGATAACATCGAACTGCTTGGGATTGCGCACGAGCTGCATAGCACAATTATCGGCCAACATATGTTCAAGCTTTACGTCGGAGAATTTCTCCTTGTGCAACTTGGACACTTCTTCATACCAAAGCACACCGGACTTCATGACATTGCGTTTTTCAACCGACATGACGCGATTGTCGCGCTTGCGTGCAAGCTCGAAAGCCACTTCCGCAATACGACGAATTTCACTCGTGGTATAAACCTGTGTATCGACACCGCGACGTTCGCCATTGCCGAGATCTTCAATAATCTTGGGCTCACCAAAATAGACGCCGCCGGTCAATTCGCGCACGATCATGATATCGAGACCTTCAACGATCTCGCGCTTCAGCGAAGAAGCATCGGCAAGCGCGGCAAAGCAAAGTGCGGGACGCAGGTTGGCGAAAAGCTCAAGGTCTTTGCGCAGGCGAAGAAGACCAGCTTCCGGGCGACCGTCATAGGGGACATTGTCCCACTTGGGACCACCCACCGCGCCAAGAAACACAGCATCGGCGGCCAGCGCCTTTTCAATCGTCGCGTCAGTCACCGCAACGCCATGCGCGTCATAACAGCAACCACCAACCAGATCGTGATCGATCTCGACGTCGAAGCCACGGTTCTTTGAATACCAGTCGATGACACGCTCAACCTGACCCATCACTTCCGGGCCAATGCCGTCACCGGCGACAATCAGAATTTTCTTGGTGCTCATAGGTCTTGAACTTTTCTTGATCGAAGAATGAATTTTAAAGCCAGGGCTGTTCAGCCGCATGACGTGTTTCGTAAGTCGCAATCTCGTCGGCCTTTTTCATCGTCAGCCCAACGCCGTCGAGACCTTCGAGCATGCAATGCTTGCGAAAGGGGTCCACGTCAAACTTGATGGTGCCGCCATCGGGGCCACGAATTTCCTGGAGTTCAAGATCGACCGTCACGACGGCATTCTGACCGCGCTCGGCATCATCCATCAGCTTGTCAACGTCGGACTGCGGCAGAATGATCGGCAAGATACCGTTCTGGAAGCAGTTATTATAAAAGATGTCAGCAAAAGATGCGGCGATCACGCATTTGATGCCGAAATCAGCAAGCGCCCAGGGCGCATGTTCACGTGACGAACCGCATCCGAAATTCTCACCCGTCACAAGAATTTGCGCGTGGCGATAAGCGGGCTTGTTCAACACAAAATCGGGAATCTCATTGCCCTTGTCATCATAGCGCATCTCATCAAACAGGTTCTTGCCAAGCCCCGTACGCTTGATCGTCTTCAGGAACTGCTTGGGAATGATCATATCGGTGTCGATATTGATCAGCGGCAGGGGAGCCGCAACGCCTGTGAGTTTATTGAACTTGTCCATATTGGCGTTTCCTCAATTCAATTCGCGAAAATCAACAAAATGACCAGCAATCGCAGCCGCTGCCGCCATTTGCGGCGAGACGAGATGCGTACGACCACCGCGGCCCTGACGGCCTTCAAAATTGCGGTTGGAGGTGGAGGCACAACGCTCGCCCGGTGCAAGTTTATCGGCATTCATCGCAAGGCACATCGAGCAGCCCGGCTCGCGCCACTCGAAACCCGCTTCAACAAAAATCTTGTCGAGACCTTCAGCTTCGGCTTGCTCCTTCACCAAGCCTGAACCCGGAACAACCATCGCGCTGACGGTGGAGGCAACCTTGTGCCCCTTGGCGACAGCGGCGGCGGCCCGCAGATCTTCGATACGACCATTGGTGCAGGAACCGATGAAGACGCGATCAATCCTGACCTCCGTGATCGGCGTTCCAGCGGTCAGACCCATGTAAGCAAGCGAGCGTTCCAACGCATGACGCTTGCCTTCGTCTGCAACCTTTGCCGGGTCGGGCACACGGTCAGTGATCTTGATGACATTTTCAGGGCTGGTGCCCCAGGTGATCATCGGCGGCAGGTCGGCAATATTGATCGACACTTCCTTGTCGAAATGCGCCCCTTCGTCCGACGGCAGCGTCAGCCAATAGGCAGCAGCCTTGTCCCAGTTTTCACCCTTGGGTGCCATCGGGCGACCCTTGAAATAAGCCACCGTCTTTTCGTCAGGCGCGATCATGCCCGCGCGCGCGCCCGCTTCGATGGTCATATTGCAGACCGTCATGCGGCCTTCCATCGAGAGATCGCGGATCGCCTGACCGGCATATTCAATGACATAGCCTGTGCCGCCCGCAGTGCCGATATGGCCGATGATGGCAAGCGCAATGTCCTTGGCGGTAAAACCTTCAGGCGCCTTGCCTTCGACGTTGATGCGCAGGTTCTTGGCCTTGGCCTGAATAAGCGTCTGGGTCGCCAGCACATGCTCGACTTCCGACGTGCCGATACCATGCGCCAGCGCGCCGAAGGCGCCATGCGTGGAGGTGTGGCTGTCGCCGCAGACAATCGTGGTGCCCGGCAATGTGAAGCCCTGCTCCGGCCCGACGATATGGACGATGCCCTGACGCTTATCGTCCATTTCCAGATACTGGATTCCAAAGCTTTTCGCATTGTCATCCAGGGTCTGCACCTGAATGCGGCTCTCCTCGTCGGCAATACCCTTGGAGCGATCCGTGGTCGGCACATTGTGATCGGCAACAGCCAGCGTCTTCTGCGGGGCGTGAACCTTGCGCTTGGCCATGCGCAGACCTTCAAAAGCCTGCGGGCTCGTCACTTCATGGACGAGATGCCGATCAATATAAAGAAGGCCCGTGCCGTCTTCCTGCATTTCGACGAGATGGGCATCCCAGATTTTGTCGTACATGGTGCGCGGTGCAGCCATTTTCTTTCTCCTGTTTCGCGCGGTGCACCAGTGCCGATGCGTCGCGAATGTCTCAGATCAAATATTTATAAGGCGGCTCAAAGCAAAAAAGCGGGCCGGGGCTTGAGGCCCTGCCCGCTTCTTTCATCTCTATCCGTGTAAAAATACGGAGGAAAGCTTAGGCCGCGCCGGAAGCTGCTGCACGACGCTTGAAATCCTGCTTCTCGACGATACGAGCGGACTTGCCACGACGGCCACGCAGATAATAAAGCTTCGCGCGACGCACACGGCCACGACGAAGCACCTTAATGCTGTCAATCATCGGGCTGTAGAGCGGGAACACACGTTCCACGCCTTCGCCGTAGGAAATTTTGCGCACCGTGAAGTTCTCGTCGATGCCGCCGCCTGAGCGCGCGATGCAGACGCCTTCATAGGCCTGAACGCGCGAACGCTCGCCTTCAACGACCTTCACGCTGACGATCAGCGTATCACCCGGACCGAATTTCGGGATTTCCTTACCGACGGTCAGCGCCGCCATCTGGTCCTGATTGAGCTGTTCGATGATATTCATGTCTTAAACCTCGGATATGCAGGCCTCCGGATAGTCCCTATGGACCTTGGCGAGAGTTACCTCGTCCGGAAGCGGGCTTCACTAACATACTTCAGTCGGACTTGCGACTGTCTTTACGACCGATTTTTGAGAAATTTCTCCCAAAGATCAGGTCGCCTCAATTTCGTCGCCTCTTCGGCCTGGCTACGACGCCAGACCTTGATGCGCCCGTGGTCCCCGGATGTGAGGATTTCGGGTATTTCACGCCCCTCAAAAGCCTGAGGCCGCGTGTATTGCGGATATTCAAGCAATCCGCCTTCAAAACTCTCGTCTTCGCCCGAAACTTCCTTGCCCATGACACCGGGCAGGAGCCGGATAACCGCGTCAAGCAGCGCCAGAGCCGCCGGTTCGCCGCCTGAGAGAATAAAATCCCCCAGACTTATTTCTTCCATAACCCGAGCTTCGATCACACGCTGATCAAGCCCCTCAAAGCGCCCACAAAGCAATGTCACGCCCGGTCCCGCCGCCAGTTCCCTGACACGCGCCTGTGTCAGGGGCTTGCCCCGCGGGGACAAATAAATCAGCGGTTGCCCGGCCTGATGCACCGCATCGACAGCCTTGGCCACCACATCGGCGCGCATCACCATGCCCGCCCCGCCGCCCGAGGGCGTATCATCCACCGAACGGTGACGGTCAGTCGCAAAATCCCTGATATCGACCGCTTCAAGCGACCAGACACCAGCTTCAAGCGCCCTTCCGGCAAGCGACTGCCCCAACGACCCGGGAAACATTTCCGGGAAAAGCGTCAGGACCGAAGCCCGAAACGCCATATGGCGAGAGGCCTCACTCATCGCCCCCTCCTTCGTCGAACAGACCATCCGGCGGATCAAGCGTCAGACGTCCCGCCTCAAGATCGACCTCTGGCACATTGTCGTCGGTGAAGGATACCAGCACCGTCGGACCGCCTTCCGGTCGGGCAATCTCCAGAAGATCGCCCGCCCCGAAATTCTGAACCGCGCTTACATGGCCATAGAGCCTGCCATCGACGCCAACTACCTGAAGCCCGATGAGGTCGGCCTGATAATAGCCTTCCTCTTCATCAACTTCCGGCAATGCTGCCCGATCGACATAAAGCTCCTCACCCCTGAGGGCTTCGGCCATATCGCGGTCCGTCACGCCTTCAAGCTGACAGATCACGGCCCCCTTGGCCGCGCCTGTCACCTTGATCTTGAAGCGACGCTTACCATCCACGGATTCGACCGGACCATAAGCTGCAACACCATCAGGGTCCTCGGTGAAAGGCTTCACCCGAACAAGCCCACGTACCCCGTGAGCGCCGATAACGACGCCCAGACACACACGTGTTTGCTCCGGCCTGCCCTCCACCATAGCCCTGAACCGAAGGCTTACGCCTCGGCCGGGGTTTCCTCGGCAGGAGCCGCGGCAGCTTCAGCAGCGGCAGCCTTGGCTTCTTCTTCAGCCAGACGGGCGGCTTCAAGACGTTCCTGAGCTTTCGCCTTCGGCTTCGCCTTGATGGCGTTATTTGCGGCCGGGCGCTTTGCCAGACCAGCGGTGTCAAGAAAACGAGCGACGCGGTCAGTCGGCAGCGCGCCAACCGAAAGCCAATGACGAGCGCGTTCCAGATCGAGCACAACGCGATCTTCACGATCCTTGGGCAGAAGCGGATTGAACGAACCGATCTTTTCGATGAAACGACCGTCGCGGGGTGCGCGCGCATCGGCGATCACGATGCGATAGTAAGGACGCTTCTTCGCGCCACCACGAGCCAGTCTGATTTTGAGCGACATATTTTTCTACCTTCTGAGTGAACTCTTGAAACTCTAAAACGCGGGAATCCCGGCCAATGCCGAAATTCCGATCTCTACTTCTTCTTTTTCTTCTGGCCACCGGGCAATCCGGGCAATCCCCGTCCTGCCGTCGGGCCACCAAAACCTGGCAAACCGCCCCCTGTTGGCAATCCCGGTAAGCCGCCTGAAAACCCGCCGGGCAATCCACCCTTGGGCAGCATGTCTTTCAGCGCACCCGGATTGCCGGCGACCTCCGGCGGCAAATCGGGCATGCCACCGCCCATCCCGAAAAGCTTTCCCAACATGCCGCCGCCCTTCTGGCGCGCCATCTGCTTCATCATGTCGGCCATCTGACGATGGAGCTTCAGCAAACGATTGATCTCTTGCACTTCCGTGCCCGAACCCGCCGCGACGCGACGTTTACGGCTTGCGTTCAAAAGCGCGGGGTTACGACGCTCAGCCTTCGTCATCGACGAAATAATTGCGGCCTGACGGTTCACGACCTTGTCATCCATATGAGCATTGGCGGCAGCAGCCTGCGCCTTGGCGACACCCGGCAACATGCCCAGCACACCCTTCATGCCACCCATGCGCTTCATCTGCGCCAATTGTTCCGCCATATCATCAAGGTCGAACTGACCCTTCTTCATCTTGGCGGCGATCTTGTTCGCCTTTTCCGCGTCGATTGTCTCGGCGGCTTTCTCCACAAGGCTGACAACGTCACCCATGCCGAGGATACGACCAGCCACACGATCGGCGCGGAAGTCTTCAAGCTGATCGAGCTTTTCGCCCGTTCCCAGAAGCTTGATCGGCACGCCTGTAACTCCGCGCATGGAAAGCGCCGCACCGCCGCGACCATCACCATCCGTTCGCGTCAGAACAATGCCGGTAACGCCGACACGATCCTTGAACTGGATGGCCACATTGACCGCGTCCTGACCCGTCAGACTATCGGCGACAAGCAGAGTCTCATGCGGATTAGCGACATTGCGCACCTCGATGACTTCCGCCATCAGCGCTTCATCGACATGGGTACGACCCGCCGTGTCAAGCATGACAACATCATAGCCGCCGAGCTTGGCCGCCTCGATAGCGCGCCTGGCGATCTGCACCGGCTGCTGCCCGGCAATAATCGGCAGCGTCGCCACGCCAGTCTGCTCGCCCAGAATTTTCAACTGTTCCTGCGCCGCCGGACGGCGCGTATCAAGCGAGGCCATCAGCACGCGGCGCTTGTCACGCGTTTCAAACCGCTTGGCGATCTTGGCCGTCGAAGTGGTTTTACCCGATCCCTGCAAGCCGACCATCAGGATCGCCACAGGTGCTGCCGCATTGAGCGAGATCGAGGCATCACCCGCGCCGCCCAGCATCTCGACCAGTTCATCGTGAACGATCTTGATGACCTGTTGGCCAGGCGTGATGGATTTGAGAACTTCCGCACCGATAGCGCGCGGCTTGACCCGATCAATGAAATCCTTGACCACAGGCAAGGCCACGTCTGCCTCAAGGAGCGCACGGCGCACCTCGCGCAGGGCGTCGTCAACATCACCCTCGGAGAGCGCACCGCGCCCCCGGAGTTTTGTAAAGACGTCGCCAAGGCGACCTGAAAGGTTCTCAAACATCAGACGTTCTTCGTCCCAAACGCTATCTCATGACCCAAAGCAAAAACGCACCCGCGAGCGAATATCGCCGGCGGATGTTGACCCGGGCTCAATGCCTCGGGCGGGTCGGGCGGATCAAATGTCCCGAAAGTTGGCGGAAACTAGGCTCGCAGACCCGCAAAGTCAAGGCGGCGGCCCATTCCCAGGCAATCAAATAACCTCAAATTGTCTGAAAATGTAAACAGAAGTTTACTCTGTTTCTTTACAGAGCCTTAAAGCCCCTATGCCATGATAGGGAATAGTGGAAGTGTTCCGACCTCTAAATATCCGCGCAGGAGCATAAAATGGCTCAGTCGATACAAGCTATCTCGCCCCCGTCCTCGCTTGTCACCGCGTTCAAATCCCACGCGCAGGCCAGCGAAGCACCGCGCACCTCCCAGCAAGGCCAAAACGCGACCGATCCGTTCGGACCTGCCGTCATTACCAATGTGAGTCCTCTTTCTGGCGCCACCCTATCGGCCATCAATGAAGCTGCCGCGAGCGCTTCTCCGCCTCACACCTCACCCGCCTATGACAGCACAGGCCATAGTATTGACGGATCAGAAAAATGACCGACGCGCTCTCAATAGCCATTGGGGGTCTGCACACCGCTTCCCTGAAAGCGAGCGAGGCGGCCAGCCAATTGGCAGATATCGTTGTGCCAGTGCCACCGCCCGCGCCACCCCCTCCGAACTCGACAACAAATACCGATCCGGCGGTGATCAACGACACGGGCAAAAAGCAGGAACCTGACGCCCTGAAAGCTGTTACCGATTTTCAGGAGGCAGCGCGGGCCTATGAAGCCCATGTAAAACTGGTGCAGGATCTCAGCAATGCCCAACACCAGATCGTCGAGGCATTGGGCTGGGTCCCGCCCCCAAGCAAGACGAGCCACACAGCCCCGCATAGTTCCTGAAAACAGCGTATTTACTGTAGATTTTCGAGTAACAACTGAAGACTGGCGGCCGCAAAAACACGCATATTGGCCTCCCTGTCCTGCAATTCACCCGTATTTACTATCTTCGACACTTCAAGCCCATCCGGGCCCGCAAGAGCCAGGCAGGCCTTGCCCGCCGGATCGCCATAACGGCTGCCCGCAGGACCTGTCGCGCCAATTTCAGCCAAAGCCCAGCTGGCTGAGAACTGATCGCGCAAGGTTCCCGCAAGGAGCTTTACGAAAGGTTCGGTAAAAGGCTTGGGCGAGCCCGCCGCGATAAGCTTTTCGGCAGGCAGGTCCAGCAACACTTCCCGCGCCTTCTTGGTGTAAACCACAGCGCCGCCGAGATAATAGGCAGACGCCCCCGGCACCGACAAAAGCGCCGCCGACACAAGACCCCCTGTTGACGACTCCGAAACCGCCACCGTTTCACCTCGGGCTTTCAGTCTTTCGGCTATGGCTTGGGCGAGCGGAAGCAGGGTCTGCATCGGAAATATCCTTCTTGGGGCTGGCATAGGGAGGCTTTGGACCGATAGTCTGGCCGGAACGAAACAGAGTATCGGCACGATGAGAGGCCGACAATCGTCAAACCAGTGGAAATTCGGCGCAGAAAAGGCCATATACCGCTCATCATGA
>Ga0214472_10005897_pt1 | contig 12869 bp, 7 predicted proteins | sample RVTome_6_FD_207662 | JGI IMG/M metagenome (GOLD analysis project Ga0214472, IMG submission 207662) | Soil microbial communities from uranium-contaminated site in the Upper Colorado River Basin, Wyoming, United States - RVT140D175 | ecosystem: Environmental > Terrestrial > Soil > Contaminated >... | reverse complement strand
TTTGAGCAGATCGTCCTGCAAATGCTCGCCGTGCTTTACGAGCCGAGCAGCCGCACGACCATTGTCACCTGCCTGAACCGCGCCGGTATCGTCGACCCGCGGGGACTTCCCGTCTCCCTGCCGTTGCTCACCGTGGTGCTGGACCGGTTGCAGAAGCTCGATCTGGTGGAGCCGGAGAACCGCTGTCGCCGCGAGGTGGTGGAGGTCGCCATCCGGCAGGCGGTGGCCGGGGGGAGTTTCGCCGCCCTGGCCAGGGCGGTGCGGGAGGAGATCCCCCTTTCCCTTTATTACGGCAGGAAATCCCTGCGCTGCTGGCGGGCCATGCGCGATTTCCGCATCGCCTTCTATTCCCGCGATCTTGTTGCCATCGACCATCTGACCTCCCTGCTGACCTCCCAGTGCGAGGGTGTTGACGACGACAGCCGCTTCGCCGTGGCGCGGATCTGTCTCAACCCCTTTGATCCGGAATGGTTCCGCGCTCAGCCTCCTTCCCTGCAACTTTTCGTCCTGGACCGGATTGTCGATTATTCCCTCCACGAACTGGTCCATTTCGAGGCGGTGGACGAGTATCTGACCAACCTGCCGGCCCGGATGGACATCCCGGCCGACGAACAACTGCCTTTCCGCCGGCTGCTGGTTGCCTATCATCTGTGGCGCGGCGATCTCGCGGCGGCGGGAGGGGTACTGGAGGCCCATCCCTCCTCCTTTGCCGGCAGCGGTCTGGCCGGCTGTCTGGAGTTTCTCGCCGGCCGTAACGACCAGGCGATCCACAGCTTCGAGCAGGACCTGGAACGTCTGCGCCACATGACCGGAGAACGGCAAGCCTTTTTCCACAACATGGCGGGTTTCTTTTTTCTTCTGGCCCTGCTGAAGAGCGGCGAGCCGCGCCGCGTGGATCTGGCCGGGCAATATCTCTCCCTGACCGCCGAGGTCCGCCGGGGCGATCTTCTCGACACCGGCCATCGCCTGCTGGGCTGCGTGCTGCTGGCCCACGACAACAAGGTGCTGCCCGCCGATACGGTCCTGCGGGGAGTCGATCCCGGGGACCATCAACTTCTGCGGCTGCTCAAGGCCATGACCCGCTACTGGCTGCACGGCGTCCTGCCCGAAGAGAGCGGCCGGCAGGTGGCGGAAACGGCCGAACGGGCCCAGGCCCGGGGCTTTGACTGGATCGCCATGGAGTGTTGGGAACTGCTGCACCGGCTGGGCCCGGATGGCGAGAGGGCGGCCTGCGGCGACCGGGCCGCGGCGATTCGGCTGAAACGGGGGCTGGTGTCGGTGCTTGACGCGGTCAAGCTCCAGGCCCCGTGGCAGCGCAGTTTGCAGGCCCTGATCGATATCACCGCCGCGCCGCTCTCCTCTCCGGGGGCAACCAATGGCGGGGCGCGCCTCGTCTGGCAGGTGGAGGATGGCGACGGAGTCGTTGCCATCACCCCCAAGGAGCAGCGGCCCAGCGCGGCCGGCGGCTGGAGCAAGGGGAGGCCGGTGGCCTTGAGCCGCCTTTACGGCACCCGGCAACCGGCCTATCTCACCGATCAGGACCGGCGCATCTGCAGTGCCATCGTGCGGGAGCCGGACCACAACCAGGTGACCTATGCCTTTGACCTGAATCGGGCCTTGCCGGCCTTGGTCGGCCATCCGCTGATTTTTCTGGCCGGAGAACCGCCCTGGCCGGTGGAATTCGTCAAGGGCGAGCCCGAGTTGCTGGTGGAGGAGACGGGAGAGTATCTGCGCCTCCGTTTTTCCCGGCCCCTGGCCGGCCAGGGGGTCACCGTGGCGCGGGAGTCGCCCACCGCCTTCAAAATCATCGAGGTGACCGAGCACCATCGCCGCATCGCCGCACTGCTCAATGCTCAGGGGGATCAGGGGCAGGGGCTGGTGGTGCCGGCCGCGGCCCGCTCCCAGGTGATGACCGCCATCACCAACGTTTCCGCCTTCATGACGGTCCACTCCGCCATCAGCGCCAGGGGCACCGGCGGCCCGGGACTCGGGGAAGTGGAGGCCCGCTCCGATATCCATGTGCAACTGCTGCCCCTGGGGACCGGGTTCAGGCTGGCCATGTACGCAAAACCCTTTGGCAGCGGCGGACCCTATCTCAAGCCCGGGGTGGGCGAGGCCCATGTGATGGCGGAGATCAAGGGGAAGCGCTTGCAGACCGAACGTAATCTGCATCAGGAGAGGCGCAACGGCCTGGAGGTGCTCGCCGCCTGCCCGACCCTGGCCTTGGCCGAGGAGGGCGATTGGGAATGGCACCTGCCGGAGATCGCCGCCTGTCTGGAACTCCTGCTGGAACTGGGAGAACTCAAGGAGAGGGTGACCGTCGAATGGCCGGAAGGACAGCGGCTGCGGGTGGAGCGGCCGGTTGGTTATGGCCAGCTCAAGGCAACGATCCGGAGCCGGCGCAATTGGTTCGAGGTGAGCGGCCAACTGGCGGTGGATGATGGCCGGGTGGTGGAATTGCAGGAACTGCTGACCCTGGCCGGCCGGTCGCCCGGCCGGTTCGTGCCCCTGGGCCAGGGTCGGTTCCTGGCCCTGACCGAGGAGTTCCGGCGGCGGCTGGACGATTTTCTGCTCTACGGCCAGGCGGTCGAGGACCCCGAGGGCCCATCTTTCGTGCGTCTTCATCCCCTGGCCGCCTTTGCCATGGATGAGACGCTCGACAGCCTGACCGCACCCGATACCGACCAGGGGTGGCGTCTGCACCGCCGGAAACTGGCCGAGGCGGTCCACCTGCGGCCGCGGGTTCCTTCGACCCTGTTGGCCGAGCTGCGCGAGTATCAGGTGGAGGGTTTTGTCTGGCTTTCCCGCCTGGCCCATCTGGGAGTCGGCGCCTGCCTGGCCGACGACATGGGGCTCGGCAAGACCATGCAGGCCCTGGCCCTCATGCTGAGCCGGGCGGAGGGGGGGCCGATGCTGGTGGTGGCTCCCACCTCGGTCTGTCTGAACTGGCAGAGCGAGGCCAATCGTTTCGCCCCCACCCTGAACATCATCCTGTTCAGCGGCCGGGACCGGGAGGCCCTGGTGCGGGCCATGGGGCCCTTCGATGTCCTGGTGACCAGCTACACCATGCTGCAGCAGGAAGCGGAACTCCTAAGTTCGGTGCCATGGGAGATCGTGGTCCTGGACGAGGCCCAGGCCATCAAGAATTTCGCCACCAAGCGCTCCAGGGCCGCCATGCGCCTTCAGGGCAACTTCAAGCTGATCACCACCGGCACCCCCATTGAAAACCATCTCGGCGAGTTGTGGAATCTCTTCCGTTTCCTGGCCCCCGGTCTGCTGGGTTCCCTGGCCCAGTTCAACGAGCGTTTCGCCGTGCCCATCGAACGGCATCAGGATCGCGAGGCCAGGCGGAAACTGAAGCGTCTGGTGCAGCCCTTCATGCTGCGGCGGCTCAAATCGCAGGTTCTGGAGGAATTGCCGGACCGCACCGAAATCCTCCTCCAGGTGACCATGAGCCCGGAGGAGGCCGCCTTTTACGAGGCCTTGCGGCGTCAGGCCCTGGAACATCTGGATGCCGAACCGGGAGCCCCGGGCCACATCAAGATCCTGGCCGAGATCATGCGACTGCGCCGGGCCTGCTGCAACCCCCGCCTGGTGGTGGCCGACAGCACCATTGCCGCCTCCAAGCTGGCGGTATTCGGCGACATGGTGGAAGAACTCCTGGAAAACCGGCACAAGGCCCTGGTTTTCAGCCAGTTCGTCGGTCATCTGTCCATCATCCGGGAATATCTTGACAGCAAAAAGATCACCTACCGGTATCTCGACGGCAGTACGCCGCCCCGGGAACGGCAGGAACAGGTGGAGGCCTTTCAGGCCGGTCACGGCGACCTCTTTCTCATCAGCCTGAAGGCCGGGGGGCTGGGGCTCAGTCTGACCGCGGCGGATTACGTCATCCACATGGATCCCTGGTGGAATCCGGCGGTGGAAGACCAGGCCTCGGACCGGGCCCATCGCATCGGCCAGCAGCGGCCGGTCACCATCTATCGCCTGGTGACCCGGGGCACCATCGAGGAGAAAATCGTCAAGCTGCACCAGGAAAAAAGGGATCTGGCCAACAGTCTGCTGGCCGGCAGCGATATCAGCGCCCGGATGTCACCCGGGGAGTTGTTGAGTTTGATCCGGGAAGGGTGAACGGCCGGTGATCGGTGACCGGTGATTGGTGATCGGTGACCGGTGATTGGTGATCGGTGGGCGAGTTTTGGGTGCATCGAAATCGAAATCGAAATCGTCTTTACTGCTCGATTCCGATCCCGATTCCGATCCCGATCCCGATTTCGATTTCGATTTCGATCTTTTGTCGCAGCATGCAGTGATGAACGTTTAACATCTTTTGAATTTAGCGCGACCACGTCTATGACCACGACCTTGTATCTTCTGCGCCACGGCACCACCGCCGCCAACCTGGAGGACCGTTTTGCCGGGCGGAGCGGGGAAGCCCTGCATCCGGAGGGTGAAGAGCAGATCAGGCGGGTGGGAGCCGGGCTGCGGGGCCGGCCGGTTTCATGCGTCTATTGCTCCCCTCTGCCCCGGACCGTGCAGTCGGCCGAAATTCTGGGGGGGATGCTGGATGTCCGGGTGATGGCGGAGCCGGGTTTGAACGAAATCGAAATTCCCCACTGGGATGGCCTGACCAAGGAGACGATCCGGGAACGGTTCGGGGCCCAGTATCCCACCTGGCTGCAAACGCCGCATCTCTTCCGGGTGGCGGGCTGCGAAACCATCGGCCTGGTGCGGGAGAGGGCGGTGCGGGCCGTGGAGCGGATCATGGCGGACCACGCCGGGGAAGCGCTTCTCGTGGTCAGCCACCTTATCGTGCTGCGCGCCCTGCTGCTTCATTATCAAGGGATGGCGATCAGCGACTTCCGGTCGATCAAGGTGGCCAACGGCGAGGTCTTCAGGGTGAGCAGGGACGCGGCCGGGGCGATCGAGGTGGAAAAAGTACTCCTTGGCTGAAGGACGGGAAGGACGGGAAGGGTGGGAAGGACGGAATGATGGAAGAGTGGAAGGGTGGGATGATGGAATGAGGGGGGTGATTTTAACCATTATTCCAATAAAGGGATATCCACTTGACGCAAGCAAGACTCACCACGAAGGACACGAAGGACACGAAGAATGGAATTCGATGATCTGTCAAAACGGGTGATCGGGTGCGCACTGGAAGATTGAAGAATATAATCAAGCGTTTCGTCCTTTAACCTTCGTGCTCTTCGTGGTGAGTCTAAGGGGGCGCTTGCGCTAAATAGATACCCCATTTCCAATATTCCAATATTCCATCATTCCATCATTCCGGTTTTCACTTGAGCTTCGGGGCGCGGCGGAATTTGACCGGCAGGATGCCCAGTTGTTCGCGGTATTTGGCCACCGTGCGCCGGGCCACCTTGATATCCTCGCCGGTCAGGATGTCGGAGATATCGTTGTCGGTCAGGGGTTTGGCCGAGTCTTCCTGCTTGATCATGGTCCGGATGCGGTCGCGGATGGATTCGGCGGCCAGGGATTCGCCCCCCTGCCTTTCGATGGCGGTGCTGAAGAAATATTTCAGTTCGAAGATGCCCTGGGGGGTGTGGACGTATTTGTTGGAAGTGACCCGGCTGACCGTGGATTCGTGCATGTCGATATCCTCGGCCACGTCCCGCAGGATCAGGGGCTTGAGTTGCGAGATCCCGTGTTCGAAGAAGTCGTGCTGGAATTTGAGCAGACTCTCCATGACCTTGTAGATGGTGCGCTGCCGCTGCTGCATGCTCTTGATCAGCCAGAGGGCGTCCCGGGTCTTTTCCTGCAGATAGCCCTTGGCCTCGGCATCGAGGGAATCGCCGTTGAGGGAGCCGCCGTTCCGGAGCATTTCCTGATAAGCGGAACTGAGTTGCAGGCGGGGCAGGTCTTCGTCGTTCAGGATGATGACATATTCCTCGCCTACCTTATGGATATAGACATCCGGGACAATGTACTGGGTATCCTCGTCCGAGAAGAGGGTGGCCGGGTAGGGATTGAGACTGACGATGATTTTCACCGCCGCCACGACGTCGTCGACCGGCCGGCCGACCGCCTTGGCGATGGTGGAATATTTCTTGGTTTCCAGCAGGGAGAGATAGTCGGTGATAATGGTTGCGGCCAGGGAGTCGGTCAAACCTCGCCTGTCAAGCTGAATGAGCAATGATTCCTTGATGTCCCGGGCTGCCACGCCGGCCGGCTCCATATCCTGGATGACCGCGAGCACTCCCCGGACCGCGGCCTCGTCGCTGCCGGTCTCCCGGGCGACCTCCTCCACCGCCGGCTCCAGGAAACCATGCCGGTCCAGGCTGCCGATGATGTACTGGCCGATCTCCTTTTCCTGGTCGCTGAGAACGGCATGGGAGAGCTGCCACTGCAAATGACTGTATAGATTGGGTTTCTTTGATACGAAGTCGAGGGCGGTCGGCCGGTTGGGGTCCGGGGCCTCGAAGGAAAAAGAGAAACCGGATTCGTAGTGGTTGTTGTAATCGTTCCAGTTGATCTCCTCCATGGAGGTGGTGCTTTCCATGGAGACTTCCGCGGTCTTCTCGCCCCCGGCGAGCGCGGCCGGGTCGGAACCGGCGTCGCCTTCCCCGCCGCCGGCGAGCGCGGCCAGGCCGGGCTCGTAGTCGGCCTCGACCGATACGGCCTCTTCCAACATGGGATTCTGTTCGATTTCGTGGCGCAGGGTATCGACCAGTTCCAGTCGTGAAAGCTGCAACAGTTTGATGGCCTGTTGCAACTGGGGCGTCATCAGCAGTTGCTGAGTCAGTTTGACCTGCTGTTTCAGTACCAATGCCATATCTAGCTACCCCTTGAAACAATTGCGAAGCTACATGGTGAAATCTTCCCCCAGGTACATCTTCCTGGCCACCTCGCTGCCCACTATTTCATGGGCCGCGCCGCTGGTGAGGATTTGACCGTCGTTAATAATATAAGCAAAATCGCAGACCGACAAGGTTTCCCGGACATTGTGATCGGATATCAGGACCCCGAGACCCTTGGCCTTCAACTCCCGGATGATTTTCTGCAGGTCGGCCACGGCCAGCGGATCGATGCCGGCAAAGGGTTCGTCCAGCAGGATGAAGCGGGGCCGGGTGGCCAGGGCGCGCATGATTTCCACCCGCCGCCTTTCGCCGCCCGACAGGGTAGCGGCCCGGTGGCCGGCCAGATGCTCGATTTTCAACTCCTGCATGAGTCCCTGGAGGCGGTCGTCGATCTCCCGGTTGGAAAGACCCAGGGGTTCCAGGACGATGCGGACATTTTCCTCCACCGAGAGTTTTTTGAACACCGACGGATCCTGGGCCAGGTAGGAGATGCCCTTGCGGGCCCGCGCATGGATGGGCAGGGCGGTGATGTCCTCGCCGTCCAGCAGCACCTGACCCGAGGTGGGACGAATCAGGCCGGCGATGGAATAAAAGGATGTGGTCTTGCCGGCCCCGTTGGGCCCGAGCAAACCGACCACGGAACCATTGGCCACCCGCAGGCTCACCCCTTTCACCACCTGCCGCTGCCGGTAACGCTTCACCAGCTTTGTCGTTTCCAGTACGGACATCGCGCCCCCGAGTCGATTCACAGGCAATAAGGAAATGCCGGAATATTGGAATGATGGAATGGTGGAAAATTGGGGGCGACCACCATCTTTCCATTATTCCATCCTTCCACCATTCCATTATTCCGTCGCCGGCTCTCCTTCCGGATAGATAAAGGCCCTGACCCGCTCGCCTTCCCGGGTGCCGCTTTCCACCACGCTCTTGCCTTCTTCCAGAAAGAGGACGATCCGTTCGCCGCTCACCATGTTTTTGTCCTGCCAGGCCTTGGCGAGTTGTCCGGTCATGATGACCTTTTTCTCGGCCGAGAAGTATTCGAGGCGATCGCCCACGGCCCGCCAATCCTGCCTGGTGACCTCCACATTGCCTTCGGCGACCAGTTTGCTGATGTTGTGGTTCGCGTCGGTGCCGGGCAGGGTTGTCCTCGCCGTGGCATCCTCGTCCCGCGCCGTCTTGTCATCGCCGTCGGTGCGGGGCCGGACATAGGTGACCGTCATGGTATCGGCCAGGATGAGGAGATCGCCCTGCCGGGCCTCCACATGACCGGCAAAGGTGATGACCCGGTCCTGACTGGACGATTCCATGCGATCCGCCTCGATGCGGATCGGCGGGGCTTGCCCCTCCGCGGCCCCGGCCAGGCCGGCCGGAATCAGAAGCAGCAGCAGGGCCCAGAGCAGCACGGTATTTTTCTTGGCATTTTTCCGCATGAATATTTTCTCTCGCTCGGGAGCCGTTGGCACGGGGTAAAAACCTTTCCATTTTCTCGATCCAACGTCTGGGATCATACAAGCTGCGACAAGGAAAGTAAAGGGTTGGCCCGCCTTTTGCATCAGGCTGCAAAAATCCCGCGCAAATCGCCCGGCAACGGCTGAAAGAGCCCTTTACAACCGGTCCGCCGGCCAGTAGACTGGCGTGGCGATACCATAACTTTGGATTTCCACCGCCGCGACGCGGCGGGGGCGGTAACTTCTCAATAACTGGTGGAAGAGGCCTGGGGGTTGCACGTTTTCCGAATCGAAATCGAAATCGTCTTTACTGCTCGATCCCGATTTCGATTTCGATGGCTCCAACCCGCATTTATTGAGAAGTTACAGAGCACAGAGGTAAGTCGTTAAAATTCATGTTTATTTTCTCTGTGTCCTCTGCGTCTCCGTGGTGAAAAAACATTTTTTGCGAAACTATCATTTTTGACAGACTCGCAAAAAGTCCGGACGCACCACGAAGACCACGAAGACCACGAAGAAAAGATTCAATAAATCAATCTGTTAACTTCGTGGCCTTCGTGGTGAAAAACAAGTTTTTACGAGATCATCAATCTTGAACGGGAAAAGGCCATGCGGGAAGGAGTGGAAAAGGCGAAAATATTGATCGAATCCCTGCCGTATATCAGGGAATTTTATAATAAGACCGTGGTGATCAAGTACGGCGGTCATGCCATGGTGGACGAGGAGTTGAAGCGCAGCTTCGCCCTGGACATCATCCTGATGAAATACATCGGCATCAATCCGGTGGTGGTGCACGGCGGAGGTCCGCAGATCAACCGGGTCCTGGCCCGGATGGATATCAAACCCAGTTACGTGCAGGGTATGCGGGTGACCGACCACGAGACCATGGACGTGGTGGAGATGGTGCTGGTGGGCAAGGTGAACAAGGAAATCGTCGGGTTGATCAATCATTGCGGCGGCCGGGCCGTGGGTCTTTCAGGCCGGGACGGCGACCTGATCAAGGCCCGCAAAATGACCGTGCGCAAGAGCGGCGATCCGACCCTGGCCGACGCGCCGCCGGAGATCATCGATCTAGGGAGGGTGGGCGAGGTCACCCATGTCAATACCGAAATCCTCACCACTCTGGATGCCCGGAATTTTATCCCGGTCATCGCCCCGGTGGGGGTGGGCGAGGACGGCAGTTCCTACAACATCAACGCCGACCTGGTGGCTGGCGCCGTGGCCCGCCATCTCAAGGCCGCGAAGTTGATTCTGCTCACCGACGTGGCCGGCGTGCAGGACGGCGCGGGCAACCTGGTGCCGACCATGACCCGGGCCGCGGCTGAACAGGCCATTGCCGAGGGGGTCGTCGCCGGCGGCATGATCCCCAAGGTCAGGTGCTGTCTGGAGGCGGTGGCCGGCGGCGTGGGCAAGGCCCATATCATCGACGGCCGGGTGGAACATGCCATCCTGCTGGAAATTTTCACCCGGCAGGGGGTCGGCACGGAGATTATCGAATGACCATGCAGGAATGGATTACACGGAGCAACCGGGTCTTCATGAATACCTATTCGAGATTGCCGGTGGTGATGGTAAAGGGGGAGGGATGCAGGCTGACCGCGGCGGACGGCCGGGAATTTCTCGATTTCGTGGGCGGTATCGCGGTCTGCAACCTGGGTCACTGCTACCCGCCGGTCACCGAGGCCATCGGCCGCCAGGCCGCCACCCTGGTGCATGTTTCCAACCTCTACCACACCATGCCGCAGACCGAACTGGCCGAACTGCTGGTGGATAATTCCTTCGCGGACCGGCTCTTTTTCTGTAACAGCGGCGCCGAGGCCAACGAGGCGGCCATCAAGCTGGCCCGCAAATGGGGCGGCGAGGGACGCTATGAAATCGTTTCCCTGACCAGTTCGTTCCACGGCCGGACCCTGGCCACGGTGGCGGCCACCGGGCAGCCCAAGTTCCACAAGGGCTTCGAGCCGCTGCCCGCCGGCTTTATCCACGCCGCCTTCGGGGACCTCGGGGCCCTGGAAAAAACGATCACCCCGGCCACCTGCGCTATCCTCTGCGAGCCGTTGCAGGGCGAGGGGGGGGTACGGCCCCTGGACCCCGCCTATCTGCGGGGCATCCGGGAACTCTGCGACCGGCATAACCTGCTGCTCATCTTCGACGAGGTGCAGGTGGGCATGGCCCGGACCGGCACCCTGTTCGCCTACGAGCAATGCGGCGTCACCCCGGATATCATGACCTTGGCGAAAGCCCTGGGCAACGGCCTGCCCATCGGCGCCATGCTGGCCACCGAAAAGGTGGCCGCCGCCTTTGAGGCGGGTTCCCATGCCTCGACCTTTGGCGGCAATCCGGTGGCCTGCGCCGCCGGCGTGGTCACGGTCAAGGCCATGCTGGCCCCGGGTTTTCTGGAGGAGGTGCGGGCCAAGGGCGATTATCTCCAGGAAAAACTGCTGGAGTTGGCGGAACGGTATCCGCAATGGGCCGCCGGGGCCCGGGGGTTGGGGCTGATCCGGGGTCTGGTGCTCACCGAGGCCGGAGTGGGGAAGGGGACCGATATCGTGCAGCGGATGTTCGAACGTAACATCCTGATCAATTTCGCCGGCAACGCGGCCTTGCGCTTCATTCCCCCCCTGGTGGTCGGCCGGGAGGAGATCGACGCGATGATCGAGAATCTCGATGGGGTGCTGGCCGGGCTGGGGTGTGGAGGGCTGGGAAGAGAAATTTATTTTTGATTTTTGAAGTTTGATTTTTGAAGTGTAAAAACACTAACTTCTCAATAAATGCAGGTTGGAGCCATCGAAATCGAAATCGAAATCGAAATCGGGATCGGATCGGGCGGTAAAGACGATTTCGATTTGGATTTCGATTTCGAAAACGTGCAACGCCAGTGCACCGGTTATTGAGAAGTTACTTTATTGGTCTTATACGTCCAACAAGTCCGATGGGACTTATGGCCTGCCGTTCGGCAGGCTTCTCCTCACTTCTCACTTTCTTATTCCCACACTCCCTCGATGGGTTCCCGGCAGGAGGGGCATTGGCCGGTTTGGGGGGCGCTTTCCATGATGCGGAAGCCGCGCCGCCGGATCAGGGGCGTTTGGCAGGATGGGCAGAGGGTGTTTTCGCCGCCGGCGCCCGGAATGTTGCCGGCGTAGACGAAGCGCAACCCCTCCCCCAAACCGATCTCCCTGGCCTTTTGCAGGCTCTCCGCCGAGGTGGGCAGCCGGTCGAGCATCTTGTAGGTCGGATGAAAGGCGGTGACATGCCAGGGGATGGTGGGGCTCACCCCCTTGATGAAGCGGGCGATGTCGCGGAGTTCGTCCGCTGAATCGTTCCATCCCGGAATGACCAGGGTGGTGATCTCCACCCAGACTCCCAGTTCGTGCATGAGGCGGACATTTTCCAGCACCGGCGCCAACCGGGCCTTGCACACCTGTTGATAGAATTTCTCGGTAAAGGCCTTGATGTCGATGTTGATGCCGTCCAGAAATCCGGCCAGCTCCCGGGTGACCTCGTGGCCCATGTAGCCGTTGCTGACAAAGACGTTTTTGATGCCGTGTTCACGGGCCAGCAGGGCGCAATCACGGGCGAATTCATAAAAGATGGTCGGCTCCACGTAGGTATAGCTGATACTGCGGCAGCCGGTCTCCTCGGCCAGGGAGACGATTTCGGCCGCGGTCCGCTCGCGGCCGGCGATCCGGGCCCCGCCGGTATGGGGATATTGGGAGATTTCGTAATTCTGACAATGTTCGCAACGGAAGTTGCAGCCCACCGTGGAGATGGAGTAGGAGTCCGAGGCGGGCAGGAAATGGAAAAGCGGTTTTTTTTCGATGGGATCGATGTGTTCGGCCACGATCCTGCCGTAGACCATGCTGTAGAGCGTACCTTCCCGGTTTTCCCGCACCCCGCAGAGGCCGCGCTTGCCATCGTTGATCCGGCAGTGATGCTGGCAGAGCCGGCACAATACCTTGCCGTCCGCGATCTTTTCGTAAAAGAGTGCTTCTTGCATAATATCTCCTATTCCGCCGACACCGTCTTCAGGGGCCTGGGGGTGATGGCCAGAAAACGTTCCCCGGCCTGGTCCGCCAGGGCCGCCACGGCCCGGGCCTCCTCGTTCTGAAAGCTTTTTTCCAGTTCGGCGATGTAGAGATCCAGCAGGGAGCGGATATCGGCCAGCCCCGCCGCGGTAACCGGTGCCAGGGTTACATGGGCGGCCATGGCCAGCCGTCTTTCCACCGACCGGCGGTCGAAATCGTATTCCGGGTAGAGACACTGGTAGATGACCCCGCCGGTCATGCCGGCGCAGATCCAGGGACCCGGGTCGCCCAGCACCACCACCCGGCCGCCGGTCATGTATTCAAAGGCAAAGCCCTTCAGGTGGGCCCGGCTGGCGATGTGGCCGGGCTCGTCATGCACCGGGGCCGCGATGCGGCCGCCGAAGACCACGTCGGCCCCGGAGAGCCGGATGCAGGCCCGGGAGTCGGCCATGTTTTGGACCATGAAAAGGCCGCCCACGGCGCCGTAGGCAAAACTTTTGCCCGTGGAGCCGTCGATGGCCCGGCCGAGGATGTTCTGGCCCTTGAATATCCCCAGGACCCCGCCGATGCTGCCCTTGGCG
>Ga0214472_10005896_pt1 | contig 12870 bp, 11 predicted proteins | sample RVTome_6_FD_207662 | JGI IMG/M metagenome (GOLD analysis project Ga0214472, IMG submission 207662) | Soil microbial communities from uranium-contaminated site in the Upper Colorado River Basin, Wyoming, United States - RVT140D175 | ecosystem: Environmental > Terrestrial > Soil > Contaminated >... | reverse complement strand
AACTTTCTAGCCCGCTCGTCTTGCAAGAAACCTTCTATCCGGTTCTTGGCCCTCGGTTCCCAGTTTCGCTCCACGCTTCCCTTTCTGCGGTTGCGCTTCTATTCATTCACTGTGATCAACTTACGGCGGGGCTTGCACCCACAAAAGTGCGCCAAATGATAGACGCACTAAAAAAAAAGCCCCCGCCGAAGCGGGGGCTGGTGGTTCGAAAAGTCAGCAGTACCTCACTGATTATTCGTTCGGGTCCACCGGAAGCTCACGGAACCGAATGAGGTCATGGGTAATTTCGAGATCCGCAACCTTGCCTTCGCCGTGACAGACGAGGCAGGACACGGTCGGCGTAACCGTCGGGTCGATGGAACCACCATTCTGTACCATGTGCTGGGCTGCGCCGATTTCACCTTGGTGGTCGGCAGCAACGATACCAGCCGGAAGATCGGTGGAATCGTCATGAACGCCGTGACAACCGCCGCAGGCCAACATGTCCGGGGTTTCCCATACCGGAGTTTCCGCGTCTTCGTTGGTGTGGCAGGTGGTACAGTTATTGGCCGGTCTCGGGAAAGTCACTTCCGACCAGTCGCGGTCGTGCGTGTCGCCAAGAGCACTGGCTTTATGGACGGCATGTACGCGGTTGCCGATGTAGTCGCCGTAGTTGCCGGACTTGTCATGGCAGCCAAGACAGGCGTCGGTATCGAATGGTACATTATGCGGATGGGCTCCCGACAGATGCATGATGGTGTCACCATGACAGTCGAGACATGCATCACCGGCGACTTTCGCCTCCTCGGTGTCGGTGCCGACCTGGAAGGTGATAAAGGCGCTGGAGGAGGTCACATAATCATCATTGGTGACTGCACCGTAGTCGGCGCCTTCGAAGCGGACCATATAGGTTCCCGGCTCCAGATCGCCAATGTTGTCCATCAACTGATACTTGTAGCCGTTGGCGTCGGTCATCACCTGCAGATCGGCACTGACGCCGCCGGTGAGTAGCAGACTGTGGGCCTGCTGCTTACCGCCGTCCGTGGTGGAATTCGTGGTCAGCACCGGCACTGCCTCGTTGCGCGGGCCATAGACGTACAGACTGGCAAGGGAAAGCCCCTCGCCGACGTCGAGGGCAGCTTCGCCGTCTTGATCAGCCGTATATACAGTACCGGCAACAGGATCGCCTGTAGCATGATCGGCCAAAGTCACAGTGACCACAGGCGTTTCACCAGCAATATAGTGGGTGCCGTTACCCGGGGCGGTCATGGCGATCGTCACATCGAACTCGGGGGTGTCTGCTGCGGCAGGAGCAACAGCATGGGCTTCGATCGGACCTTGGCCGAGGCCACCCTCGCCGTGGCAGAACAGACAGGATGCATCGCTTGCCTGGACGCCGCCGGAATGGGAATCAGGGTTGCCGGCGGTGGTGAAATCGATGTTATGACAGGAATCACAATTGCGCCGGGTAATAGTCGTATACGCCTGAGCGGCCTGGGCACCGTCGTGACAGGTGGCACAATTGGAGGTAGGCTGTGGATAGGTAACCTCGGAAAAATCGATTGCATCGTCAAGTTCATCGAATGCACCGGCATTGTGGATGCGGTGAATCATGAAGGCGAGATCGCCTTCCAGGGTGCGGGTCGCCATGTAGTTGAGATTGTGGCAATGGTTGCAGGTTTTGACCTGGGTGTAGCCGCCGCCATGACCGACATTGCCGATGCGGTCGCCGTGGCAGGCCTCGCAGGCCGCGGTGGTAACCAGTTCGGCGAGATCTGTGGTTGCGGGATCAAGCCTGGTGCCGGCGTCGGCCAGCAGAAAATCGTAGGAGGCGTTGATCGGGTTGGCGACTACCACATACTGATTGTTGTTGTCCCGGAAACGGAATCTGGCCCGCACCGTCACCCGGATGGGGTTGGTGTTGGTCGACGCGATGGTGGTGGCCAGCGTATAGTTGTATTCGCCGGTCGCTGCGTCAACCAGCTCAAGAGTGCCGGGCATTTCGGATCCTGCGACGGCCGGGGTGCCTCTCTCGGCAATCAACTGGTTCCAGGCCGCACCTGGATCTTCGGAATCGTCAGCGACACCGGGGATCAGTTCGGATACGTAGACCCGCATTTCGTAAGGGATGCTGGTAACATCGATGCCGCTATCGTCTTCATCGGTGAGGAAGAAGTGCACCGTCACGGCGCCGGTCGCCGCATCATAGGAAACCGTCTGGCTCAGATCGAGGGTGGGGTTAATGGCGTCAACATCGCCCGAGAAGACCAGGCCGAGATCCGCCAATGTTTGCACGTTTACGGTGGTATCTGTGCCCTGATCACCCTGTTCCCCCTGTTCCCCCTGTTCCCCCTGCGGTCCCTGCGGGCCTGTAGAACCGTCGTCGCCGGAGCAGCCAACCAAGGCTAAACTCAGACCAAGACAAGCGGTCATAAAAAATGTCCGTCCAAACTTCCATTTTTCCATAGTAATTCTCCCTTCTTTAGGTTGATTTGTGCCGGTTTAAGCCGGCTTCATAACTGCACTATGATGATTTTTCATCGCCTGTTCCTTGTTAGGCCTTAAGACGATGGAAAAAGTAGTTTCTTGCCTATGCGTCAGATGCTCAGGGCACAAACAAACGCCCAAAATGAATTTGAATTCACTATAGCAAATTTTTACTGATTTCTGATGAGCATGTCAAGAGCAAAATATATTCTTTTTTTATTAAAAAATATTGTTGTTGATCACTCGATGGGTTTTCATAACAAAAATGGTTATTGAGTGCTTAAATTATTGCGGCAATGGATATGTCTTTTCTTTACCTGTATCGTTTGTTGTTAAAGTGCCACAAAGTTGCCCATTTTTGCTGCATTTCTCTGTGGATGTTCAGTATGAATTTATGAATCAATCAGGCCTTCGGCAGATCCGGTGAGATGCCGGAAAAATAAAGGCTTTCAAGGATCTTTGTCTGCCAAAATTCTTTTTGACAATTGACCTGCGAGCGGTTAAGCTCTTCAGTTTGGATCGTATTCAAGCTGGGTTTAGAGGGAGATGGAAATGTCCTTGTATAGTTTTTGAGAGTTGTAAAATGAATAAAGAAAAATCATGTCTATATTTAGTGCCCCTGACAGGCCCCAAGGCGGGATCGAAATGGTAAATACCTTGACGGGCATGACTGCGCAAGCTTTTTTGCATCGGTATTTTCCTGCCCTGTACCTAGCGTCGGTCGTCCTTCTGGGCAGTGTTGCCGGCTGGCTGGCTGTCGTCATCCTCGGCTTCCGGCTCTCCTCCCCCGTGGAGAGTGTGAATGTAGCTCAAACCTCTCAGCAGGCGGTTATCCAGACGAGGTCGCTCAGTGATTACCAGATTATTCTCAGTCGTGATATCTTTAATGCTGACAGTGCGTCTACCTCTGCCCTATCAGATACTGATGACGTTGTAATCGGTAATAAAAATACGAAAAAAGCGGCTGTCCCGGCCAAAAAATTTATTCTGGTCGGCACCATAGCGGCTGGACTCAATTCTCTTGCTGTGCTGCAGGAGGGAAAAGAAACCGGAATCTATCGTCTCGGTGAAGAGATCGAAGAGGGTATTACCGTGGAAAAAATTTCGCGCAATACCGTAGTCCTTGTCTACCGAGACGGTTCCAGGCAAACTCTAAACATGACAGGCGACAAGGAGGAAAGAAGGTCATCTCCGGTGACGGCACCTCCTGAAAAGACAACTGCCGCGGCTAAAAATTTTGGCGTTCAACAAGTTGGGGACAACAAATGGACGATCCCCAAAGAAGTTGCCGAGCAGACTCGGAACAATGTCAATGAACTGCTGAAAGAAGCCCGCATGGAACCGCGGATCGTTGACGGTCAGACCGATGGCTTTGTCGTCCGGACGATTCAGGCCAATTCGTTTCTCGCCGGAATCGGTCTGCGCCGAGGCGATGTTTTAATGGCGATCAATTCCGTCCAGTTGAACAGCCCGGAAAAGGCGCTACAGATTTTCCAGCAGCTCCGTGAAGCTCGAGATATCAGGGTGGATCTGCTGCGCAATGATCAGCCGGTGACCCTTGAGTTCGAAATTGACTAAGTTCGACGGCCTCGTAAAAAGTCAAAAATAACCGCGAAGTCGCAAAGGTCGCAAAGATAACACATTGATTTTTTAAAAAAACTTTGCGCTCTTTGCGGTGAAACGTAGTTTTTACGATTTTATTAAGTTTATAAACTATACCGATGGAGGTTTACTTTGATGCTTCGCTCATTTGTACTTATGTGCGCAGTTGTTCTGCAGATACTGCTTCCTGCCGCCCCTTGTGTTGCCCAAGCACCAGCGGCAGCGGTTGATGAGGAAACTATCTCACTCGATTTCAAGGATATCGAGCTTGCCGATTTGATTCAGACTTTCAGCAAGATGACCGGGAAAAATTTTATATATGATGAGACTTTGCGCGGCAAAGTGACTCTTATTTCACCGCGTCGGGTAAGTCTTGACGAGGCCTACCAGGTGTTTCTTGCCGTTCTCAACGTCAAGGGCTTTACGGTGGAGAATGGGGGTAGTGTCAATAAGGTCGTCCAGACCAGGGATGCCCAGCTTGGCACTGTTTATCCCCTGTCCTCTCAGGAAAAGGAGGGGGCTAGAGAACAATATGTGACCCGCATTGTTCCACTGCAATATATTGACGCCAATGTGATTGCCACAACGGTGCTTAAAGTGCTGATCCCCAAGAGCAGCATAGTAGCCTACCCGCAGACCAATACGGTTATCATCTCGGACCGGGCGGCTAATGTGGACCGCTTGGTTGAAATTTTGCAGAAGCTCGATGTGCCGGACGCCAATGAGGCCGTCGAGGTGATAGAGATGCACTACGTTGCCGCCGAGGAGATGGCACAACTCGTTTCGCAGGTCATAAACCGGCCGAATTCGCCGGTAGCCCGGAGACGCGGAAGACCTGCCGCTTCCGCAGCCACTGGCCCGCAGGAAGAAATGATTATCCCGTTTCGTCCGACGAATGTGATCGTCGTCAGGGCGAGCGCTGAGGAGATGGTACAAATCAGATTGATTGTTGCCCGGCTTGACCAAAAACCGAGCCAGACCCGAGCCGGTATTCAGGTCTATTATCTGGAAAACGCCGATGCCGAGACCCTGGCCAAAACAATGAATGAAATACTGACCGGCATCAAGAGCCAGGAAAGCGGCACTGCTGCCGGGACTACCGCCGGCGCTCCGCGAGGAGGGGCCGCAGCGGTTCCGCAGTCGGCATCTCTTGGGAGTGTCAGCATTACCGCCGACAAGCCGACCAATTCGTTGATCATCAACAGTACGCCGGAAGAGTACGAGACGGTGCGCAATATTATCCGCCAGCTCGATATCAAGCGCAAGCAGGTTTATGTCGAGGCCCTCATCCTCGAATTGTCCATGGACGCGACCAAGAAACTCGGCACCTCTCTGCAGGGGGCCATCGAAACGAGCAATGACGGCGCTGTTTTCGGCCGGACCGGTTTGAATACCGACAACCTCACGGTCAATGCCGACAACCCCCTGGCATCGGCGATCAGCGGGATTATGCTCGGGGGGATTTTCAATCCGATTACTTTTCTGGGTCCTGACGGCACTGAAATAACCGCTCCTGCGTTATCGATGCTTATCGATCTGTCAAAAACCGATACTGATGTGAATATCCTTTCGGCGCCGCGCCTGTTGACTTCCGACAATGAAGAGGCGGAAATTATAGTCGGCTCCAATGTGCCGATTATTACCTCGCGTTTGACCAACGCGGTGGGCAGCGCCAGTGCCGACAGCAGCGGACTGGCGACCAGTGTGGGTATCGACCGCAAGGATGTCGCCCTGACCTTGCGTTTTACGCCGCAGATAACTGCGGGTGATCTGGTGCGGCTCAATGTTTATCAGGAAATCACCAATATCGCCGATTCAAATTCCAATGTCGGTAGTCCGGATCAGGTCGGACCAAGTTTTACCAAACGGCTGATCCGCAATACCGTTCTTGCCGAAAACGGTCGAACCGTCGTGCTTGGCGGACTCATTGACAGTAATATCCAGGAGCGGATTACCAAAGTGCCGATACTGGGGGACATCCCCTTGCTCGGCTGGCTCTTCAAATCGAAGACCTCCAGTGAACGCAAGACCAATCTTCTTGTCTTTATCACGCCGCATATCATTAAAGATTCCAACGATCTTACGGAAGTGACCAACAAGGCCCAGCAGGCGATGGATCAGTTTCAGGAAGAGCAGGGCATGTCCCGGCAGAATACGAATAAAAGTCTCGAGCAGCGTTTTGAAATGCAGCTGGACGAAAGCAAGGGAGAAGGTCAGAAATGATGGTGCCATGGCGCCCGGCAGTTTCCATGCAGCGCGGAATATACCAGCGAGGCCCGCTTGCCATTATGCCTATGAGCTATGTGTTGCCGTATGCATTGCTCAAGCTGAAGGTGCGCTAGGATGAAGGACTGGCAACGAATCGGCGACATCTTGCGCCAGGATGCCGGTCTCGCGGAGTCTGCGCTGGAGGCGGCCCTGAAAGAACAGAAAAACAGCGGATTGCGCCTCGGAGAAATTCTTCTGGCGCAAAAGGCTATAACTGCCGAGCAGCTGGGCCGTGCCTTGGCCCGCCAACAGGATCTTCCTTTTCTTGAAGCAATCCCCGCCAAAGAGGTTGATCACGCTCTACTCGACCTTGTGTCCATCGTCTTCGCCAAGGAAAATTATATATTCCCCATCCTGCAAGATGAAAGCGGCATTCAGGTTGCAGTCGCCGATCCGATGGACAGTCAGCCGATAAACGATCTGGTATCACTGACCGGATCCTGGGTGTCTGTTGCGGTGGCAACCCCGCAGGAAATTATCCGCGCCATCAATCAGGCTTACGAAAGAAAAGCGGGTGAAACCAGCGAGATTATCGCTGATATAGGCAGCGGTAAGGCGGGTGAATTGAGCGCCGACCTTGAGCCTGCTGATCTTCTTGACACCTCCGATGAAGCGCCTATTATCCGCTTTGTCAACAGTTTGGTCACCAAGGCGTATCGGGAGCGGGCCAGCGATATCCATATCGAACCTTTTGAGACCGAACTGGTGGTTCGCTACCGTATCGACGGTATTCTATACGAGGTTTTTAAACCGCCTATCAAGGCGCATGCCAGTATTATTTCCCGGATTAAGATCATGTCGAACCTGAATATCGCCGAAAGGCGTCTGCCCCAGGACGGGCGCTTCAGGGTGCGCATCGCCGGAAAGGATGTGGATGTGCGGGTTTCAACCCTGCCCACCGCCTTTGGTGAGAGAGTGGTGCTGCGGTTGCTTGACAAGAGCGGCAGTGTCCTGGCGCTTGAGGATATCGGCATGGAGGAAGGAGTGCTCAAGCAGATCAACCGGATGATACACCGAAGTCATGGTGTTTTTCTGGTTACGGGTCCGACCGGGTCAGGAAAAACCACGACCCTGTATGCGGCGATAAGTCGTCTTAATACCAGGGAAAAAAATATTATCACGGTTGAAGATCCCATCGAATATCAGCTTGCCGGGGTCGGTCAGATCCAGGTTAATCCCAAGATCAATCTGACCTTCGCTAATGGTTTGCGATCAATTTTACGGCAGGACCCGGATGTTATCATGGTCGGTGAAATCCGCGATGGAGAAACCGCCGAAATCGCGGTGCAGTCCGCCCTGACCGGCCACATCGTGTTCTCCACCCTTCATACCAACGATTCGGCAGGGGCGCCGACTCGTTTAGTCGAGATGGGCATCGAACCGTTTCTGGTTGCCTCCTCGGTGATGGGTGTACTGGCCCAGCGATTGGTGCGGACCATCTGCCCCCACTGCCGGGAGAGTTATCATCCTACACGGGAACTGCTTGATGAAACGGGACTCGGGGATTGCCTGTCATTAGACACCGTTGTCTACCGCGGCTGTGGCTGTGAGAAATGTCTGCAGATCGGCTATCGCGGCAGAACCGGTATCTATGAGCTGCTTACTGTCGATGACGCGGTACGGGATTTGATATTGAAAAAAAGTGATTCGGCCGCCATGAAGAACGCTGCGGTGCGGCACGGAATGATTCCTTTGCGCGTCGCGGGACTAAGCAAGGCGCTGGCCGGGCAGACTTCTCTTGAGGAGATAATGCGGGTGACCCAGGAGGAAGCCTAAGCATGCCGCTGTTCGATTACTCCGGGTATAATGCCGGCGGTCGCAAGGTCTCGGGGACCATTGAAGGCAGCGGTCGACGCCTGGCACTGCAGCAGCTCAAAGTGCAGGGCATAATCGCTACCACTCTTGTCCGGCAGAGCGGCTCTTCCGGCAGGGGGGTAGGTCTGTCGGCCATTCTCAGGCAGCCTCGGGTACCGGTTGGCGATCTGGCTTCTGCCACCCGGCAGCTTGCCACCCTTCTGGGGGCCGGCATCCCACTCGACGAGGCCGTCGCCACAGTTGCCGGACAGCAGGAAAATATAGCACTTCTCAAGGCCTTTGGCGCCACGCGTGAGGAGCTGTTGCAGGGGCAGGCTCTGCATCAGGGGCTTGCTCTGCATCCGCGGATATTTTCCAATCTCTATGTCAATATGGTGAAGGTGGGAGAGAGCAGCGGCACCCTGGATCAGGTCATGCTCCGCCTGGCTGATTTTCTCGAAGAGCAGGCGCGCCTCAAATCCCGCATTCAGTCGGCTTTAGCTTACCCTGTGCTGATGGCACTTGTCGGTAGTGGGGTACTTTTTTTTCTGTTGACCTTTGTGGTGCCCAAGGTGACCCGGATGCTCGAGGACATCGGCCAGGAATTGCCCTTGGCGACTCGTGCCCTTATAGGGATGAGTGATTTCCTCTCTTCTTTCTGGTGGCTATTGATGCTTGCGGCCGGGGCTTTATTTTTCGGCTTCTACCGTTACCTGCAAACCGAGCGGGGACAGTACCGCTTTGACCAGCGCAAGTTGTCGCTGCCCTTGATCGGCAAGCTCAACCTGCTGCTGGCCACCGCCCGCTTCACCCGCACTTTGGCAACTCTCTTGGAGAGCGGAGTGCCGTTGCTGGCCGGTCTTGAGATTGTCCAGAATCTGATGCCTAACCGCGTATTGAAAAAAGTGCTGGATGATACGATCTTAGCGGTTCGGGAAGGTGAAAGTCTTGCCCAGCCGCTGCAGCGGGCCCGGATATTTCCGAAGATGGTCTCCCAGATGGCCGCGGTAGGCGAAAAGAGTGGTGATCTAGAGGGTATGCTGCTCAAGGTAGCGGAAACTTATGAACATCAGGTGGATGCAAAGATCAATGCCCTTCTTTCTCTGTTGGAACCCATTATGATCCTTTTGATGGGAGTGATTGTCGGTTTTATCGTGCTGGCAATCCTGCTGCCGATTTTTCAGGCGAGCCAGGGGATTGGGTAGTGGCAAGTGATTAGTGAAAAGTGAAAGGTGAAAGGTGAAAAGTGAAAAGTTAATTGAAGAAGATACAGTGAAGCGGTTTGGCTGCCGGCTCCTGAATCTGGGTTCTGAATCTCAATTTGAATTCTGACCGACATTGTCTGTTACATTTTACACAAGGGATGCACCAATGAAAAAACAAATTGTTAATTGTCAGCGCGGCTTTACCCTGATTGAAATAATGGTGGTACTGGTCATTCTCGGCATTCTCGCCGGCATCGTGGTGCCAAAGCTTCTGGACGAGCCGGAGAAGGCCCGCAGGACCAAGGCAGAGGTGCAAATCAAAAGCTTTGAACCCGCCCTGGCCATGTACAAACTGCACAACGGCTTTTTTCCTACCACTGAGCAGGGGTTGGATGCTCTGGTGCGCAAACCTGAGCGGGGCCGAACCCCAAAGAATTATAAAGAGGGGGGCTACATATCGAAGATTCCCCTTGACCCATGGGACAACCCATACGTCTACCTTTGTCCGGGAACGCAAGGGGACTATGATCTCATCTCGTATGGGGCTGACGGTGAACCGGGCGGTGAAGGGAATAATGCAGATATTGTGAACCAATAAATGACTAAAAAGTTGTCCCTGACTTTGGGCGTACTTCAAACTAAAAACCGGAAAAACTGTGGATTTACCCTGGTAGAGCTGGCCATAGTTCTGTTCATTATAAGTTTGACGTTTTCTATCGCGCTGCCCCTTTTAGGCAAGGTAAGCGACGCGGATTTGCATGCCGCCGGCCGCCGGCTTGCCGGAACTATTAAATATGTCTACAATGAGGCGATTCTGGAAAAAACAGTCTACCGTCTCACATATGACCTCGAGCATGCCGTTTACCGTGCCGAACGGCAGGAAGCTGGTGGAGAGTGGACCGACCTGCCGGGGAAAATGGGCGGCGAAAAGACCCTGCCGGGATCGGTGTCGATTGCGCGAATTGCCATAAACGGACGCGGTTCATTTACCTCGGGCACGATCAGCATGCAGATTTACCCTGTCGGCTGGCTCGATGAGACGGTACTTTATTTACAGGACGGCAAATATAAGCAGACCTTGCGGATCTCCGCGCTGACAGGCACAACCGAGTTCTACGATGGCCATCGTGATTTTGACTAGGAAGGGGTTCACTCTGCTGGAGGTTATGATTGCTCTTGCCGTGGTGGCAATTGCCCTTACCGCGCTGCTCTCCCTGGCCAACAGGACGATACTGCTGCAGGCCGAACAGCAGAATCTTACTCAGGCCACTTTGCTGGCCGAAGGGAAGATGACGGAGTATGAAACCTTGCACCGTATGGGGCGCGACAGCGATATTGTCGAAGAAGGAGATTTTGTAGAGCCGTTTTCGAGCTATCGATGGAAGATCTCCTTTGCCGATACCATTCTGCCGGAAGTAATACAGGTCACGGTCACGGTACTTTGGGGTGAAGAGAAAAGGATCGAGAAGGTCGATTTGACCTCGTTTGTCTTTGTCAAGGGAGGCACTTGAGGTGAACGAAGCTGACCATACGGCGTATCAATCACACTTGACGCCCATCTCTAAGGCGTCCGGATTTACCCTGCTTGAGGTGATGGTGGCCCTGCTGGTAACGACCATTGTTTTGGGTGCGGTTTATGGTATCGTCAGCGGCATAAGCTCCGCAAAAGAACAGCTCGATCATGATAGTGAAGGATATCATCAGGCCCGGGTGCTGTTTAGCCGCATGTCGCGGGAGATTCGCAGTGCCTATTTTGTCTTCGGCAAGCCGGAGACCCTTTTTCGAGGCGGCCTGGATGAGCAGCAGCGTTTTTTTCTTGAGTTGACAACTGCCGTTACGTCGCCGACTCTGCCTTTGGCATCCGGAATTTCCCGGGTCCGCTATGAGCTGCGCAACGATGCCGATATCGATCCGGACCTTTTACTTCTGGTTCGGCAGGAACAGGCGCTTCTGCCGGGCGGCGCGGCGGGTGAAATGGAAAACCGCTTGACCAGTGCCGTGCATGCTTTCCGCATGCGTTTTTTTGGCGGAGGAACGTGGCTGGATGAATGGGATACGGCTTCAAGAAAAAATTTGCCGCAAATGATCGAGTTGTATCTTGAAATTGAAATTGCCGGCAAGCTTCTGCCTTTTCGGACAATAGTGGCGATTCCACAGGTTGAAGGGGCATGAGCGATTCGATTCTGCGGCAGGAAAAAGGGATGGTGCTGTTGCTGGTGCTGGTTGTTGTTGCCCTGCTTTCGGGACTGCTCAGTGAATTTGCCTTCTCATCCCTGATTGATTTGCGCCTGGCCGAGACATATCGCGACAGCACCCGGGCTTATTTCCTCGCTCGCGGGGGTGTGCGGGCCGCGCAGATGATTATCAAAGGTGATGGCAATAATTTTGACGCACGAAGCGAAATGTGGGGGCTTGGGGCGGCGAATATTCCTGTTGGAGATGGAGTTATCTCCATTACCATTGAAGATTTGGACGGCCGCCTGTCCATCAACTCTCTTGTGTCGGGCAACAACCCGCAGGCTGAACAGAAAAAACGCTTTTTGCGGCTTTTTGAAAAGCTCGGCATTGTTGAGTCTCCCCAGAATCTGGTTGCGGCTTTGATCGACTGGTTGGACAGCGGCGATGAAATTTATAACGAGGATGGTGCGGTGGGAGCCGAGAGCAGTTATTATCTCGGGCTGGATCCGCCCTATGAGGCCCGCAACGGCAGTATGTCTTCAATTGAGGAACTTGCCTTGGTCAGGGGTTTTACCAATGAGGTCATTCCAGTGATAACGCCGTACGTTACTTTATATGGAACAAAGCAGGTGAACTGTAATACGGCGTCGCCTGAAGTGATTGCCACCTTGAACTTAGACGACGAACAGCCGGTGGCCCTCGAGGACGCGCGAAAGATTGCGGACGCCCGAGATCAGGAGCCATTTGAGGGGGCGGATGACTTTATAGAGATATTCCCCAGCCTGTCACCCCTCTTTCCGACCAGCGCCGAACTGGACTACAGTCTTAAATACACGAGCGATTATTATCGAATTCGCTCACAGGCCTGGATCAACGACGGTACCCGGACGGTCACCGCGGTGGTCCGCAAATCGAACAATCGCATACAGTATCTGCGAGTGGACTAGTTTTTTTATGGCAAAAAAGTTTATCGGTATCGACATTGACCCGCGGACCGTGCGGATTGCTACCGCGGAGCGGGTGACGGGGGCAATGGCCTTCACCGGCGCCATGGAGCGGCGGATAGAATCTGCCGAGGAATGGTCACGAGTTCTGGCCGAAATGCTTGGTGATGTAGCCTTTGGAGATCGGGTTGTCACTTGTTTGCATTCGGTGGGCAGCTATTATCGGCTGCTTGAATTTCCCTTCGGCGAAGCAAAAAAGATAGCGGCCACCCTGGATCTGGAAATGAGTAGTCAACTGCCGACAAATGATGAACTGGTCTGCGATTTTCTTTCCCCCAGGCCTGGCGATCATGTTTTTGAGGTGCCCGCGGCCGCGGTTAAGCGTGCTGCTGTCGCGGAAATGCTCAATGTGT
>Ga0214472_10005894_pt1 | contig 12874 bp, 12 predicted proteins | sample RVTome_6_FD_207662 | JGI IMG/M metagenome (GOLD analysis project Ga0214472, IMG submission 207662) | Soil microbial communities from uranium-contaminated site in the Upper Colorado River Basin, Wyoming, United States - RVT140D175 | ecosystem: Environmental > Terrestrial > Soil > Contaminated >... | reverse complement strand
GAGACCCAGCTGTCGCTGTCTCGTTGGCAGCAGCTCGGAGTGCGACGTAGTAACGGCCAGTCGTTGCCTCGCCGGAATCTGCAGGCCTCGCTGATCGTTCCCGATGGTCCGGGCGGGCCGGCCTACCTGGTTTACAGCAATTTTCGGGCGTTGCGCAGATGGAACCGTTCCAATGCATTTGCCGTTACGGTAGGGACCCTCGCCGACAGCTACGCCCCTCGGTAATAAGCGAGAACCAGGGTAAAGCGAAGATACTGACGCTCTTCGGCGTGAACGCCTGAGGCCGTTCTGTTGCGACCCATTCCGGAAAGCCTCCGTTCTCCAGCAGTGAGGGCCATGAGACAGTGAATGACGCCTATCCTCTGGATTGAAAATCTGCTATCCTCATAAAAACTTAACTTCCTCGCAATTGACAGTCATGGGGCAATCAGTTAATGTCCCGCACAAGTCCTTATCCGCTAAGCTCTTTTTACCTACAACAGGACCTCCCTTTCTCCAGCCCGGTCTGTTACAATCGGATCACTTTACATAAGGAATTTGATCGATGTCTTTTGAATCTCTTGGCCTGTGCGACGAACTGCTGAGTGCGATTGCCGCTCAGGGCTATACTTCACCGACCCCCATCCAGACCCAGGCAATCCCGGTGGTTTTCGAGGGGGGCGACCTGTTGGCGGGTGCACAGACCGGCACCGGCAAGACGGCAGCCTTTGCATTGCCGATTGTGCAGATGCTGAGTGAAACGGTCCTCCCTGCAAAACGCAGAAGCCCACGCGCGCTGGTTCTGGTGCCGACCCGCGAGCTGGCGGCCCAGGTCAGCGGACAGATGCAGAACTACGGCCGGCGCCTGTCGCTGCGTTCCACCATGATCTACGGCGGGGTGAATATCCAGGCGCAGATCGAACGGTTGCACCGTGGTGTCGATATCGTGGTGGCGACGCCGGGGCGTCTGCTCGATCATGCGGAACGCAACACGATCAACCTTTCCAAGATTGAGTTTCTGGTGCTGGACGAAGCCGACCGCATGCTTGATCTGGGCTTTATCGACGATATCCTGCGGGTGGCGGAATATCTGCCGTCACAACGTCAGAACCTGCTTTTTTCGGCAACCTATTCGCAGAGCATCAAACAGCTTGCCGACGAGCTGCTCGATCAGCCGCGCCGCATCGAAGTGGCGCGACGCAATATTGCCGCCGATGCCGTGACCCAGGCCGTCTACCCGGTGGATCGCAGCCGCAAGCGGGAAATGCTCTCGCACCTGATCCGCAAGGGCGAGTGGCATCAGGTTCTGGTCTTCACGCGCACCCGTTACGGTGCGGACAAGCTGACCGAAGAGCTGCTCTTCGACGGCATCAAGGCCGCCGCTATCCACAGCAACAAGAGTCAATCGCTGCGGACGCGTACTCTGGCGGAGTTCAAGCGGGGTGAATTGCGGGTGCTGGTCGCGACCGATGTGGCGGCGCGTGGACTCGATATTGAGCGCCTGCCGCATGTGGTGAATTACGAACTGCCGCAGGTTCCCGAAGATTATGTGCATCGCATCGGCCGCACCGGCCGGGCCGGGGAGGACGGCGTGGCCGTGTCGCTGGTCTGCCAGGCGGAGCAGCCGTTGCTGCTCGCGATCCAACAGCTGCTCAAGTACCCCATCCCGCTGCAGACGATTGCTGAATTCCCGCAGAGTGCAATCAAGCGCGGAGTGAAGGCAAAGGTCGGCAAGCCGCCTCAGGGCTCGTCCAGGCCAAAGAAAAAGCCGGCCTCGGCGGCCAAGGCGAAACCCGCGGCCAAGCCGGCGAAAACCAGAGGGCCGGCAAAGGCCGAAAATCCCCGCAAGGGAAAAGGCACGACGGAACGTCCCGCCGCGAAGACCGGGCGTCGTGGCAGCAGATCATAAATATCCAGGTAATTATTCAGCGCTCTTACTCTTACGGCACAGCATGTGGGCTGCAGCTGTTGCTTTAAGGGAAGTTAAGTGACAACGTTGGACGCAGGCAATGGCTGCAGACCACATGCTCTCGCTTATGTGCTGAATAGTTACATATCCAGGTCTATACTGAATTCACACAGGAGCTTACAGCATGAAAAAAATATCGTTTCTGATTCTCTTCTCGTCTCTGGTTGTCGGTGTCGCCATTTTGGCAATTTCCCGAGACTGGCAGGCACCGAATCTCAAACTGAGCGAAGCGACGCACGTCAATCACAGTGTGGTCGCCGTGGCAAGTGACAATCGCGGCCTCGGTAAAATCTGCTACACCCTGGATGGCAAGATCGATAAGCAGTCCTGCGTCAATACCGACGGCTCGATGACCTATGAGTTGAGTGTCGATCTGTCTGAGCTCGTCGATGGTGAGCATGAGGTCTGCGTTGTGGTCGAAGACGCCAATGCCTATTTCCCCAACCGCGCAAACCAATGCCAGAGTTACCTGGTCGACAAGATCCCGCCCAAGGCCGTGTTGGAATCGGCGACCCGCTACATGCAGCGTGGTGGTGGCGCGGCGGTGTTTGTGTCGACGCCCGAATCCGAAACCAATATTCGCTTGACCGTCGGAGATTACCAGTTCCCTTTTATCAGCAACGCCGAGGGTACCCGACATTTTGCCGTGTTCGCCCACCCGCATGACGTCGAAGTGGCCGATTTCAAGCCGATGGTCGAGATCGAAGACCTCGCCGGCAATATCCGCCGCCTGCTCATCGGCACCGTCACCAAGGATCGCATCTTCAGCAAGGATATTCTGAACATCCCCCATGCGTTTATCGAGAAGAAATCACTGGAGATGCTCAATAAGGAGGGGGCCGGCAAAGAGGCCTTCCTCGAAATGAACCAGACCACGCGAGTTGACAACCTGGCCACGATCAAGTCGTTGCTCTCCTCTGCGCAGGGTCACGAGCCTCTGTGGAAAGGGGCTTTTTACCGTAACCTCGGAGCACCCAAGGCGCAGCATGCCGAACACCGCACCTACCTGCTGGACAAGGTAGAGATCGATCAGCAGACCCATTACGGCATCGATATCGCCGGTCTGGCAAAGATGCCGATCAAGGCCGCCAACGACGGCGTTGTGATCTTTGCCGAGTATCTCGGGATTTACGGTAATTGCGTCATCATCGACCACGGCGGCCACGTTTATACCATGTATGCCCACTTGTCGCAGATGGATGTCAGCCCGGGAACGACGGTGGCCAAGTCTCAGGATATCGGCCGTTCCGGCAATACCGGTATGGCTGGGGGCGATCATCTCCATTACGCCATCTATATTGCCGATGTCCCCGTTGAACCGTCCGAGTGGTTCGATCAGGCCTGGTTGCAGACCAGGATCGATGACATCTACGCTGACTTCAAGGCCACGGAATAGAAGAATCCTTTTGCAAATGCGCAGGGCACTGGCGTCCTGCCCGAACCATTCGGGCGGGGCGTCTTGCTTTGTGCGCACCCATGCTGTTTCTGCAGGATAGCGTTTGTCCGTGTTAGAGAACGATGTGAAAACGATGGTGTCGATGGCGTCCTTCTAATCGCAATACTTTTGGTGCCTTGACCCGCACGAGTACATCGATTAACGTATGCTCCCTATTAAATATCATGGAGTCTGAAAATGCCCATAAAGCCCGCTCTGTCCGCAATCAGCTCGGATGCTTTTTCCCGGTTGTCGCCTGCCGAACAGATTGATGCCCTGCGTTGTCTGGATGCCCAGCAAAAGACCCGGTTGCTGCTTGATGCCGAAAACGGTACCGAGCTCATGGCCGGGTTGTCGATTCAGGAAGTTTATCTGCTTGCCGTGGAGCGAGGTCCTGAACATATTCCGGAACTCTTGAGCCTTGCCACACCTGAACAGTGGAGCGGGTTCATTGATCTTGACTGCTGGGAAGATGACCACTTCGACTCCGCCAAGACCCATCGTTGGCTGATATCACTGCTGCAGGGTGAAGAAGAAACCGCCTTTACGGTTCTTAGAGAGATGAATTTCGAGCAGCTGGTTTTGATCTTCAAGTCAGAAATGGATATCCCGTCAGGTCCGGAAGCCGATGAAAACAGTGACGCCCGCATTGACGCCATCAAACGCGATGGTGGCTATGAGATTTGCTATCACACAGAGAATGGCGCCAAGCTGTTTCACAACATCCTGGATGTTCTGCAGAGCTACGAGCCGGAATTCTTCGTCTATCTGCTGGAGGCGGTGCGCGCCGAAACCATGGGTTTGATCGAGGAAAGCGTTTATCAACAAAGGAGCGGACGTCTGCTGGATATGGGCATCCCCGAGCCTTTCGCTGCACGTAAGATTTATACCTGGCTTGACCCGGAGCGGTACCGGCAGGAACCCACGAGGAAAATATCCCTTGGCCCTTGTGAAGGGAGCGCGCCTGGCTTTACCCTGACACTGGTTCGTCCAAAAGGTCTCCTGGCCGAGGCTTTGGCTGACGGTATGAGTGAGGAAATCGCCTGGGAGATGGCCAGCGTGGTCAACAAGGTGATGATGGCTGACCGTGTCAAGATGGGGGATATCGATCAGGTCAGTGGCGTGATCAGCAAGGTGGATGCTTATCTTAACCTGGCTCTTGAATGGCTGGCCGGTCAAGATGTTGCTGCGGCGAAAGAATGTTTGGCCAATCGCTATGGTGAAGATCTGTTCCGCCTGGGTTACAGCTTGACGCTGCGATTACAACGGCGGGCCGCAGCTGTCGCCAGAACGACAGTTGCTCCCTATCTCGATCACAACGCCCGGGCATGCATCGCGGCCCTCAATCGCAAGACACCGCTCTTTTTCGAAGGGGTTGCCGATGCCGCGCGCGGCGGCACGCGGCTCTTTGCCAACCTGACCGAAATCCACGCGGTTGACAAATGGCTGGTCAGGATCGAGACACAACGGCAGCTGTTCGAAGATGCCCTGCAATTTGTCCTGCCGGAACCGGCGCTGCTGGATCTCAGTGGCTGTCAGCCTGATCAGGCCGATGAAATCACCCTGGTGGAATTCTTCCTGACTTCGCTGGCCAACAGGCTGCTGGGCCGGGAGTTCGAACCGCTGCCGATTGCCGAGGAGGAACTTGCCGGCCTGCATGGCATGGTCTCCCAGTCGGGCGTGCTGAATCCGCGTCTTCGCGAAGAGACTGTGAAGTGGCTTGATTTACTGGCGCCTGGTGGCGGTGACTTCGCAGGTTATTGTCTGGATATCTGGGAGGATGAATTTTGCTCGGTTGGTTTCGAGGACATTGACCCGCGCTTTGTCGGTGGACTGATCGTGCGGTTGGAGAGTTCTTAAATTATAAACGCAAAAGTTTGTAACGATTCACCACCTATTCGTTCCAGGCGACGCTTGACAGCGCGCCTGAACGCGGGCGTTGGGACAATCCAAATCCAAATCGAAATCGAAATCGAAATCGCTATCGGGTGTAAAAGACCTGGTTGACAATGTCTCGTAACTAGCGTACGATTTTACGTACGCAAAGGAGGCATCAATGACCACAATCACAGCGACCGAAGCAAGAAAGCTTCTTTATAAGCTCCTCGACGACGTTTCCGAATCGCACGAGCCCATCCAGATCACTGGCAAGCGCAACAGCGCTTTCCTGATTGCTGAGGATGATTGGCGTGCAGTACAAGAGACACTCTACCTGCATTCTGTTCCCGGCATGAAGGAGTCTATCCTTGAAGGTATGAAGATGCCTATTGAAGAGTGTGATGAGGAATTGGATTGGTGAGTTGGAAACTGGTCTACACCAGGCAGGCCCAGAAAGATGCAAAGAAGCTCTCTGCTTCGGGGTTGAAACCGAAAGCGAAGCAACTGCTCGACATTCTTGCCGAGAATCCCTTTCAAAATCCACCATCATATGAAAAGCTCGTTGGCGACCTAGCTGGTGCTTATTCGCGTCGCATCAACATCAAACATCGGCTTGTCTATCAGGTTCTCGATGATATTCGTACAGTAAAGGTACTACGCATGTGGACGCACTACGAGTAGGGGCTAGTACCCTGTAACCCATAGGATTTCGAGGGATTGCGTAGGGCTTTGACGTGTCAGCAAGGCGCGATTTCTGTTGCCTAGCCGTAGCTAAGCAGCTGAAATCGGAACGTAGCTGACGCGGCAAAGAACAAGCAAGGTGCGAAAGATTATGGGTTACAGGGTACTCGCCTGTAGCTCATATTTTTGATGATTTCTTTACTTGATTTTTGATTCAGGATAAGTTGGCAAATGCTTATGCTTTCCATGGGGAATGGGAATGATCAGCAGGCAAACTGAGCTTTTCGAGTAGATTTAAGAACCGCCGCGCCAGCTTGAGCTGGCCGGCGGTGTTTTTGTTTGGGATGATAATTATTGCTTGAACAGGAGGGGGCCATGGATACTCTGGCGGGGGAAAACTCGACCGCATGGCGACGATGCTCAGCCGTCGGGTGGACGAGGCTACCAAGTTCGAGAGGATCAGGTGGTCTACGGCAAGAACGATTTCGATCCCGATAGCGATTTCGATTTGGACAAAGAACAGCCCCAACCAACCATTCCAGGCGACGCTTTACAGCTCGCCTGAACGCTGGCGTTAGGCAACGAATGAAGACAAGCCGAATATTTATCTTCCTTGTAATCTCCTTGGCAATAGGACAAGTCCCAATGCTTGCATCGGCAGAGGGAAAGAATCCCTTAGCAAGCGATTACGAAGTAATCTCAAGCGGTTCAGATCATATTATTTGCTATCAAACACCGAGCTACTTTGTCGTTGTGAAAAGCGTCAAAACGGGTGTCGGCAATCACTTTCTCGTCAAATACAATGCTGGCCCAGGAAACACCCCACCATGCACCTATTCTCCAGAGATTGACGATTTCGAAATAAAAGATGAATGGGCCGCTTACTTCGCTTACTTGAAAAACGACCGGTTATATCTTGAGCACTATACCGGTCCGGGACCGTACATCTTCTCAATCTGGGATTTAATAGAACGGCGGAAGGAGTACGAGAGTTTCGGATCAGACGTGGATTATCAGGAAGGTTCTGTTATTTATTGGAAAGAAACAGACAAGGCAACTATAAGTACCTGCTCTAAACTTGCTGAATGGGAATCACATGGTTTAGGGGGGGCTATAGAAACAAAGGTTATCCTTAACTTATCTGATTTCAAAACTACTCTTACCAATGAAACACGGTGTAGCCCAAGACAGTGATTTAAAATGACCATACATTGCTAACAACAAGGCATAACACTTATCAGGCCCCCGGTAGTCAAGGGCATGGGGACGGGCATGGGGACAGGTCAAAAATTACTGAATAATATCATATTGTTATAATTTATTTTTATGGTCTGGTGGGACGTTGTTTGTTATTTTTCTATTGACCCATTTTGTCGAACCGATACATTCCATCCATGCCACGATTAGCCATACTTAACGTTTCCGAGGTTCCCCAACACATCATCGTACGGGGAATTGAGCGCAGGGATATTTTTATGAGGATGCAAAGGCCATCACCATGGCCCATTTGCAGGAAGTCGTTTCGGGACTATGGCGACTCGATCCCGACGCCGTGAGAAGACCGAGCAAAACAAGGGTCCGGCGGCTGCGCGGGGAATCATTTGCCATTTGGCGATATTTGAATTAGGTTATCGGGGGAATGAAATCGGCTGTTTTCTGCACCTTGGCGCCTCGGGTGTGAGCCTTGCGGCAAGGGGGGGGAAGATATTGTGAGCTGAGCCAGCTATATTAAAGCAGATTATAGCTCCAATAGAAAAATAACAAGCAACGTCCCGCCAGCCCCTGACCTGCTCTTTACTCTACCCTCTTACGAAAACATCACGCACGCCCGGATCGCCGTCTGGAAGTTCCGCAGCTCCCGGATCAGCGCGTCGCTGATCTCCGCACAGGCGCTCATGCCGGCGTCCCGCTGAACAGGCGTTGGTTCGTCGGCCCGCTTTAAGCTCCGCGCGCACTCGGAAGATCACCTGGTAATGCTCCTCGTTGTGCCGATTAAAGATTTTTTCCAAGGCTTCTTCTTCGGCGCCGGACTCGGCCAGGACGAGCATCGCCTTATAGATGCCCAGGAGTTCGCCGGACATTCTGTCGAGATAAAACTCGGTAGAGTTCTGATGCTTGAGTGCGCTGGCGGCACAATCCTTGATCATCTCCCGGCAGACTCGGTCAAAACCCTCCAGCTTCTCCTGCCTCGTCTTGCACTTTCCCATCCCCTTGCTCCTTTCCCTGTCCCGATTAATGCCTGTGAGGGCCTGTGTGGTCTGCGGTATCGTCTTCATCAGTCGGCCAGTAGCCGTCTTTGATCAGGGCTGCGCGGACAGCTTCAGACCGGTTGGCACGAGGGCCGCGCTTTCCATCGACTCCCCGCCGGCCGTAGATGGCTGCGGCGACGGTCGAGACCGAAAAACCGTGATTGCGAGCCCATCCTTTAAGGGTCATTCCTGCTTCGCGTATAGCCCTTACAGCTGGGTGACTGTTTGAATCCATTTGCCTTTTCCTTCCTCTCGGGGTAAAACTGTGACGCTTGTTGTTCACACTAATAATCGTTTAAGCAATATTTGTCAAGATAAAATATCGCAGAGGCTGTTTTGACTTTAGGAAAGAGGGTCCGGGAAATAAGGAAACAGCGGCAGCTAACTCAGAAGGAGGTAGCTGAAAAGACTGGTATTTCGCAGGCTTTCATTTCCGAGATAGAGAATGACAAGAAGGTTCCTGGGGGCGATATTCTTAAATCGCTACTGCAATTCTTCGAAATTGAAGCGAACTGGTTGCTGTCTGGAGAGGGGGAGATAAAGGACCGTGTAGCCAGAGAAGTTGTCGCAGAAAGTGAAACTTGTTACTTGAAGGGGGTCTTACATCTATCTGAGAGGGAGCTGCGCCTGATCGCCGCGTTCCGTCAGTTCGATGAAGACTTTCAGGAATCTAAGGTCAGAGATTTCGAGTTGATGGTCCTGGGAGTGAGAGAGTCGAGAGGAAGAGAAAAGCCGGAGATCGGCTCCGAGGCGAAGAACTTCGAGAAGAAGTCAAACGGATAGGACGAAAAACGGGGTCAAAACGGGGTCAGGCCTAGAAGTTGACAAGATTGGCCCTTGAGGATAAAAACTTCCCATGGCACGCAAGCCCCGCATCCCTCTTCCCGGCGGCTTTTATCACATCATCATCCGCGGCAATGGCGGACAGGACATATTTCTCTCGGACGCCGATCGTTGCAGGTTCTTGCTTCTGCTTCAGGAAGGAACCTGCCGCTTTGGCTATCGGGTTCACGCCTTCTGCCTCATGACCAGCCACGTCTTACGTGGAGCTCCACATAACAGGTGGTTCGGCAGCAGGCAATACGCTCCGACTCTGACATGCCACTGTTCCGCGCTTTCCTTGAGTAGCGCGACAAAGGCCGCGAAGTCCTCTGGACCCGAGAAGATGTCTTCTCCTCGACGACTACGATTCATGGCATGGTGGGGAACTCTATGCGCAGCGGACGACTCATGGGGCGGGAGGGTGCCCCGCCATCTACAAAATCCGATGGTAGACCCTTTTTTTGGCTCTTAAATCACCACGGGCGGCGCGGCCTTTGAGTGATGGCCACCCTTCGTGAGATCAGAGCTCATCCTCAACGGCCAAGTCAATCCTCAACTGGTCACGCCGACGACGATAGGGAATGCCGAACAGCAAGGTTGCGTGTGCCGCCCGGTAATGCTCGATCTCTTCGCCAAGTTGACGGAATCTCATCTTGACGAACAAGACCGCAGATGCCCACAGCAGAGTGACAATCCAGAGCCACAGCGCCAGCACGATCTTGACACCCGCAAACATAAGCAGGACAAGGGCGACCAGACCGCCAAACAGATAGGGGAGCATATAGTAACAAAACAAACCGAGGACAATTCCAGCAAGCGGCAGAATCACGGCAAACAGCAGGAAAGCACTGATGATGCTCAACAGGTAAACTTCCATGTGAACCTCCTTCCCGTTCCATTTTCCCGTCAAAAAACGCAAAACCGGGGCCAAGCGTGATGGCAACCCGGCTGTCCGAGGCAGAGATCGAGGACGAATCCGCAACTTTCCGCACCTACCTTGCGATAGGGATAGTTCTCACAGCTTATAAGTAATTAATAAACAACAGTTTTGCTATGTCAATAGCAAAAAACAATTAGTTTACACCAATCCGCATGGGCAGGAATTCGCCGCCGGCTCACAGAGTGCCATACTGCCTCTTAATGAGCCTCCCGCCAGTTGCGGCCGCTGCCAAACCCCACCTGCAGGTGGAAAGGGATGAGATGTTTTCCTTGCCGGGGTTTTGGGTTTGACAGGGGCTCCGGTATCAGCCGAAGCGGATCGCAGACGTTATTTTGAGATCGCGCTCGGTTCAGCGCTGGAATGCGCCGCCATTCAGGATGTTCTGGTTGTCGGCAAAGCTTTGCGGGAGGCAGAGAGTCAGAGCCGTAAAACTGAACTCGACCGCATGGCGGCGATGCTCAGCCGTCTGGGTGGGCGGGGCTACCAAGTTCGAGAGGATCAGGCGGTTTGCGGCAACGGCAAGAACGATTTCGATCCCGATAGCGATTTCGATTTGGACAAAGGGGTCAGCCCTTGGTTAACTTGGTCCGACCCCGGCACCTGATTCACTTTCGGTTGGTTTCGAGGATATTGACCCGCGCTTTGTCGGCGGACTGATCGTTCGTCTGGCGATGTAATGATATTCCTCGACCCGCATCTTCTGCCCTGCTGCAGTCAGGTAGCAAAAGAGATAAACCGTGCGTTGCTTTGAATCGTGCAGGGTTGTGAAGATGGTCGCAAAGTACTGCAGTTTGATCCCTTGGCCCTTAATCTCTCCGGTCTTGTCCTGAACCGTCTTTTGCACCCATTGCTGCTCTGCTGATGTGAGTCTGGTATCGAAAAACGCTGGGATACGATTGGTGACAATGCGCTCACAGCGGGCGTAGTCGCAGGCAAGACTTTCTCTCAGTCGTGTTTGTGACGATTTCTCCTCGCGCTCCAGAATGATGTCGAACAGATGCTGGAAGAGCGACTGGCGACTCAAGGGGAAGCGGAACAGGTCGCGTTTGCGCCACTCCCGTGCCAGCCAGGCAAGGCCTGTGGCAAAGGAGCCGGTTGCTGCGGTTAATTCCACCAGGAACGTCTGAAAACAGCCGCTGTTATAGATGAGGTCGACCAACCGGCTGATCTCCTGAAGCTGCTGCAGCTCAGCAAAAGACAGCTGCTTGCTGGCCAGAACCGTGTAAGGCGGGTTCGGATCGTGGCGTATCTGCAGCTCTGCCGCCTGATCGCGCAGAGGTGAACCGGGCAGCAGCTTGACCGGCTCAATCTGCAGATGGTGCGGGGCGAGAGCGACCACGCGGTCGATCGATGCGAGGAAACTGTCATAATCATCGCCGGGCAGACCGGCGACCAGATCGAGATGCAGGTTGATGCGATCACTCTTGCGCAGACGACGCACATTCTCTTCGAGTTTGGTCAGGCTGACCTTGCGACCGATGGTGTCAAGGGTGCTTTCCAGTGTGGATTGTACGCCGATTTCGAACTGGAAGGTGTCTTCCGGAACCGTATCAAGAAGGTTCAGGGTAGATTCATCAAGCAGGTGGGCCGCTATCTCGAAGTGGAAATGCGTCGACTCGTTATGCTTCAGGATAAAGCGGAAAATATTCCTGGCCCGCTCGGCGTCGTAGTTGAATGTACGATCGACCAGTTTGACTTTGGGGATCTTGTTCTGCATCAAGAAGAGTAGATCGCTATAGATCCGCGTCATCGAATAGGAACGCATCCGGTTGTCGCGGGCACTGAGACAGAAGCTGCAGCAAAACGGGCAGCCGCGACTGGTTTCGTAGTAAACAAAACCACGACCGGGATCGACCAAGCCGGCCTGGAACGGTGAGGGGATGCAGTCCATGTCGGCCAGAGGAGGGCTGTCTTCGCCGCTGATAAGTATTGTTCCCTTGCGTACGACCGTGCGCACGACCGCGCCCGGATGCTGCCCCTGGTTCCAGGCAAGCAGCAACGCGCGCAAAGGCTCTTCTCCTTCGCCACGAATCAGGGCAGTCAGGCCGGCATGGCGGTCGAAAAGCTCATTGCTGTCAAAAGAAACCTCGGGGCCGCCCAGGATAATCTTCAACTCAGGGCGGGCAACCGCCAGAGCATCGACCAGATCAAGAGTCGCGCGCCGGTTCCAGATGTAGACAGAAAACGCTATAATTTCAGGATCTTCTGCCAACAATAAGGAAAGAATCGACTCGCGCGGTTCATGGACGGTGAACTCACGGATCAGCAATTCGCCGCACTCATTGCCGCAGTAGGCAGCCAGACAGGGAAGGGCCAGGCTGTTGTGAATAAATTTGCTGTGTAATGTGGTGAGAAGAGTGCGCATGTAGCAAGGATAGCCAAGGTCAGGCGAGACATAAAGGAGAATTTGTCAGGTTTTTCAGAATATCGACATTAAGCACTCTCTCCAGATTTTCTGCAGAGAGGCGTCTGTCAGTCCAGGCATGATTTTAACAACCTTTGAACTTGACGAGCTTCAACTCAGGTCGCGCGGCACGAAATCGCCCGGTTCTTCATAGCTACTGTAATTGTGACGCCGCCAGCGGAAGGGCAGGTCGATGATTTCGCCAGGAGTGGTGATGGTGTAGAGAGCCTTCAAGGCTTCCAGCACTACGGTGCGTTGCTGTTTGACGTTGTTCGGTTCGCCCAGGGGGTGGCCGAAGGGCCAGCGCAGGAAAACACTGCGCGGTGGCTGTACTTTCTCGGTGAATTCACGCACGATCGATATTCCGATGGTAGCGATGCCGGCTTTCTCTATCTCTCTCTGGATCAGTCCCACGGACTGATTGCAGATCCCTCAGGCCGGGATCAGGAGGGCAGCGTCCACTTTGCCGGCCTTCAGCCGTTCCGCCACCGCCGGGGCGCTCTTCTCGATGAGCGTC
>Ga0214472_10005893_pt1 | contig 12875 bp, 9 predicted proteins | sample RVTome_6_FD_207662 | JGI IMG/M metagenome (GOLD analysis project Ga0214472, IMG submission 207662) | Soil microbial communities from uranium-contaminated site in the Upper Colorado River Basin, Wyoming, United States - RVT140D175 | ecosystem: Environmental > Terrestrial > Soil > Contaminated >... | reverse complement strand
ACAAGCAGACCCTTCATTCGAAGCATACAAAATCCCCTGTGTGTTGATTGCGCCATTCTTTCTTTTTGTGCAGGCCCCTTTCCAGACTTCAATAGGTAACAAAGGGATTGTCTGGATGGTTGATGCAAAGGAAGTGGAGCAGGGTTTACTTTAAGCATTGCTGAAAAATGGCGCAATAATAAAACGAAATTATGACGATATTGTGACGAATGATGGTGGTTGGATTCGTGTATCGAAACCCAAACTTCTTTTGTTTGAGAGGTCTTGCAAAGAGACGTGAAAAAGGCGCGATCCCTGTTAGAAAACGCGCCTTTGAATCTTGCTGGGCTGAGTTTTATCGCGCTGCGTTGGCGTTCATGGTGGCGTTGCGGCCGCTGTCGGTGGTTTGCGCAGGATCGCGCATGCCGGAAGTGTGGCACCAGCCGGTTGCATGGCCCCGGTTTACGCCACCGGAGAGCTGACCTTTGGATTTCTCGGTTGTGCCATCATCTGGGTCATCGAGAAAGAGATCTGTAGCCAAATGGCAGTAGTCGTAAGCCCACCAGCGGTCATTAAAAGAGGTGGTGTAGTAGTTCACTTTGTTGCGTGCCCAGGTAGGGATGCCAGAAAGCCAAGACGATGCACCACTGTAGGTGAGGTTGTCGTTGGTGCCACAGCCTGCTCCGAAAACAGCGCCAATGGCGGCAAGGTTACCCGCGAGAGCGGTACCTTGGTAAGGTGTCCCAACCGACTGAATCAACCTACTGCCGGTGGCATTATCTAACCCGCTCCAGTAATAAGTGTAGAGATGCGTGGCAGCAGCGCCACCTTGGGAATGGGCCACAATTCCGTAGGAATTCCAGGTTTGACCGAAGTTCAGGATCTGCAGCGCGAAGGCATCGTGTGAGCGGTTTTGTCCGAAATCCTGAAAAACGGAGGCGGAGGAGAATTGTCCCGCGACGCCGCCCCATACATTGCCAGAACAATACCCGTGAACTAAGAGTAGCCGCGAGCCTGAACCTTTGAACGCAGGCATCTCAGGTTTGGGACCTGTACGCATATCCATGGAAATGGTCTTGGTTTCTACAAAGGCGGCTCCTGGAAGACGATCAACTGCCACAGGCAGGTTATCGCTGGTTACCAGAGGAATGTAATAGGTGGGCTCTTCAATGCGCAGGTTACGAAGCTCAAAAGGTGCTCCAGCACCGCTCATCCCAATCCAACGGCTGTCCAAGCCCAGGCTCAGGGCCTGATTTTCCAAATAGCTCATACCACCGATCCATGCTACTGGTGCAGGCTCACCATTGGGCAGGTGACCCCATACTTCTGCGAAAACGCGATATTTGCTGCCCTGGTCTAGATAAGAACTCACTGGGATTTCAATCCGCATACGCGTGTCATCGGCCAGTTCTGCCTTAGCTTCGGATGGTGCCAGTTCTAGTTCAGGAAAAACTACTGGAATCGCATGCTCAGAAGTTCGGGTGTAAATGGTTCCATCTGCACTGATACTTTTTGCGAGAATTTGAGCGTGGTACATACCTACTTCTTCGGCAATTACCGACATCCCGAAAACGCCATCCCAAGGGGCAGCATCTCCATCGAGCCCATCGTCGGTCATAGTGCGTTCGAAGCGTTCGCCAGAAGGTGTGGTGAGCAGAACTTCTGCAGAGATAATGCGGTGATTGCCTGGAAGTGGCAGGCTGTCTGCCGCGAACTCGCGGGAATCATAAGCGAAGGTCGCAAGTCCAATAGGGTTACCAACCAGATGTTGGCGCGTTGTTCGGTGGGCAAATAGGCGATAGGGACTCTCAGAAGAAATCAGAACAAAGCCACTGGGTGCCTTGCCCTCGTCCGTCAGTTCTTGCTGGGTTTCAATTTGAAGGGTCCATTGGCCCACCTTCCCGGAGGTCAAGTGAAAGAATTTGCAGGCTAACTGCTCTTCACCCATGCCATAGAAGTCATCTCTTGCCTCTAGGTAAAGCTCTTCAATGGGAACTTCACGCTTCATTCCAGGAGCTTTCAATTGAATATTCCATTGGGCTTCGCCTGAGAAAACCACCATGTGAAAGGATTCGGGATCCTCTACGGTAAAGGGAGCGCGCCATTGCCAGGTGCCTTTACTGAATTCGAAGGTCACGGGTAAGAGGGCCGATTTAGAACGAATTCCGTCGAAAGCGAGATTCGTCGGGGCAATATCAGAAAATTCTGACGGCGGTCCAGCCAATTGTTTGGGGATTGGGTTTTGGGCAAAAGCCATTGGTACCAAGGCAAGGGAAACCCAGCTAGAAAACAAAATCAAAACACGACTCATGAAACTCCTCCAGAGTGGGGTGATATCCAAGCCTTCCCATAAAGTATTCATCAATAGATTCATAGCAGGACCGAACGGGGCGGGCATGCACAAGTGAAAAGCTGTTGGATTAGAATTTTTCATTTTTATTACTTTTCTTTTACATTGCAAGAGATTTATGAGTGCTGGTTCATTTTTCTTGATTTTGGTGGTTCACGGCACCTTTTGAGGTGTTAGGAAGCTGAAGCTAAATATCTGAAATTAGTGAACCTATGCGAAAAAAGAAAGTGAAAATCCGCAGGCAGATGAAGCCATTTTTTCGAGTGCTTGTGCTGACGGGAGTAGTTTCAGGAAGAATTAGATTCTTGCGTGAGCGAGTAGGTTGATGTGGGAAGTCTGGCAGTTGCCTGGCAACTTAGGAGCACAGATCCATTACCTTTTCGCGCAAGTTCAGAATCGCGAGGATAAGGATTGTGCTGAAAAAGGACTTCGCGGAAAATGATCCAGATGAATTGAGAGTTTTTGGGGAAGGTAAAGTTTCATGTGCCACCTGTTGATGTTTCCAATTTTGTGGTTTGGGGTAGGTCCCTGCCGTTTGCCATTTCATTTATGGCCGGAGGAAGCCTCGCTCCAGGAACTGGTGGCGTTTGCCAACGAGCCGCTGCCCTGCAGTTCATTGGTGGACGCTGGGAAAAACCAAAGCGGTTTTCAGGGGGACCGTTTTGTCTTAAAGGGACGCCTTTTGGAGCCGCCACCGGAACCATTTAACCTGGAATGGCGGCAGGTTTCCGGTCCCGGCATTCTCATTGCGACGCCTCATGCGCTGCAAACGACGTTCGAGGCGTTCGAGTCGGGAACCTATGTATTTGATCTAGAAGTATTCAGTAAAGGTTGGTATGCGTCGGATAGAGTCTCCATATTGGTAACAAAAGCAAAAGCAGCGGTTACCGGGCTTCGCGCTGAATTGGTTGCGACAGGGTTGGACATTCCTGTTCAAATTCTGGCTGCGCCAGGGGAAGGGCAGCAGCTCTTTATAGTAGAGCAACGCGGCAAGGTGAAACTGCTGTTAAATGGAGAATTACAAGAAGCACCCTTCCTTGATCTGGACCCTGATCCCGGGAATCCGGTGCTTTGGGATTGTTACGAGTGTGGCATGTTGGGGATGGTCCTTGATCCCGATTTCCTGACCAATGGTTTGTTCTATCTGAGCTTTACGGGGAAGGTAACACCGGAGGAGGATCCGGTGTCAGGATCGCGCATGGATGTGACCCGGGTATTTGTGTATCGAATGATGGAGGCAGAGGGACTACCGGTTTTCGAGCGCAAATTACTGCTTTCCATCCCCCAACCATTTCGCAACCATCACGGTGGCCAGATGGCGTTTGGACCTGACGGCATGTTCTACATTGCTCTGGGAGACAGCAGCCCCTGTGGCGATCCAGAAAACCATGCCCAGGATATGAATCTGCTTCTGGGTAAGGTGTTGCGGCTACAAACTCATGGCTTTGCCGCATTATCGGTTCCGGCTGACAATCCCTTCGTGGGCCTACCTGGTGTTCGACCCGAAATTTGGGCTTCAGGATTGCGCAATCCATGGCGTTGGAGTTTTGATGCTTTTACAGGCGACATGTACTTGGGCGATGTGGGGCAAGAAACCTGGGAGGAAATCAACTGGCTGCCCTTTGGCGCTGGTGGTGAAAACCTGGGTTGGCGCATTCGCGAGGGGTTTGAATGCTTCCTGCCGCGGGACGTTTGCGGGGAAACACCCATGTGCCCGCAACCTGGGTTGACAGATCCGGTCTTTGCTTATGCCCACAGTACGACGCAATGCGCAGTGATCGGCGGCTATGTGTACCGCAGCGAGCACTTTCAACATCTTCAGGGGCGTTATCTCTTTGGTGATTTTTGTAGTTCCAAGATACAGACGTTGGTTCGCGAGACTTCCACCTGGAGCCACGCTTCTTTGCAGATTTCAACTCCAGGAACCAGTTTGAATGGCGGTTTGCTCAATCTCGCTGCCGGTCCCGATGGCGATCTGTACTTTTCCACGCGCGATCAGCTCTTTCGCGTCGTTATGATTCAAGCTTCGGAGTAATCAGGACCAACCGAGCGCTTTACCTGTCTGGTAGACAAGCAGCGTCAGGACATAGGCCAGACCGGTCATGTAAACGAATGTGAAAATGGGCCATTTCCAACTGTTGAGCTCGCGTTTGATGGTGGCGAGGGTACTCATGCACTGGCAGCAAAGCGCGAAAAAGAGCATTAGGCAAATCGCTACCAACGGGGTGTAGACCGGGCGGCCATCCGGGTGCTGGTCCTTGACGAGCTTTTCGCGCAGTAGGGGCGAGTTCTCATCGATTTCGCCCAACTCGAAAATTATGCCCAGGGTTGCCACAATGACTTCGCGAGCAGGGAATGCCGCCAGAATGCCCACCGTTATTTTCCAGTCAAAGCCAAGCGGCGCAAAAAGGGGTTGGACTGTTTTTCCCATTCTGGCCAAATAGCTTTGGTTTAGGTATGCAGTGGTGAGTGCGATGTCTTTTTGTTGCTCCATTTGGGCGGTGGCTTCGGAGCGGGCTGCGGGTTCCAAAGCTTGCACGTTCTGGGAGGCTGCTTTTTCAGCGAATTGCTGTTCTATCCCCGCAGCCAAACTTTCAGGCCGAGGGAAGTAACTCAGAGCCCAGACCACAATGGACAAGGCCAAAATAATGGATCCCGTTTGGATGAGGAACTTTTTTCCCGCAGACCAGGAGCGGAAGGTGACGTTGCGCCATTTGGGAACCCGATAGGGGGGCATTTCCAGGATGAAGGGTTGGGGTTGAGTTTTGAAAAAGGCTTTGTTGAATATCCAGGCAATCGGAATTGCAAGCAGTAAGCCGAGGGCATGCATGGCGAAAAGAGTAAATACCGCCCAGCCTGTCCCAAACTGGGGTTCGATAAAGGTGCCAATCAGCAGCAGGTAAACGGGAAGCCTCGCCGAGCAGGACATCATGGGCGTTACCAAAATGGTAATCAGCCTGGCTTTGGCATCGGCCATAACCCTGGTTGCCATAATGGCGGGTATCGCGCAAGCAAATCCCGAAAGCATGGGAATGAAAGCCCGGCCGTTGAGTCCTGTCCAGGACATGAGTTTGTCCATCAGGAAAGCGACGCGGGCAAGATATCCGCTATCCTCCATGAGGGCCACAAAAGCAAACAGAATCACGATCTGCGGAAGAAATATCACGACCGACCCAACGCCGCCGATCATGCCGTCGACAACCAGCGATTGCAGCATGGGTGTAGAGGCTAAGGCCGGTCTTGCCAGATCGCCCAAACCGCCGAAAAGACTATCGATACCATCCATCAGGGGGCCTGACCAGGAATAGATGGACTGGAACACGAAATACATGACGCCGACAAAGAAAAACAAACCCCAGAGCCGGTGTGTCAGCAACCGGTCCAGAGTTCCGCTAAAGGTTCGCTGACTGGAACTGGACCGCTTTTCTGCTTCAGATACCACTTTGGAGGCCCAGGCATAGCGATGTTGGGTCTCTAAGGGTCCTTCGTCGTCCAGTTCAAATTCACGGATAAATTCCTGAAAGTCAAACGGTATGTCTTCCCGAATTAAAGCATGAGCGGGAGGTTGACCCGCGAGCGATTTGCGCAACTGATAAAGGGTTGTCTTGTCTTTGTGGGCACTTTGCCACGCAGCCATTCCGCGAAAGAGATTAGGCGAAGGCCAGGTGAAAGGTGAAGGTAGAGTGGGTGCGTGAAGTTGTTGGGAAATTGCCTGCTTTAGGGTCTCGATACCCTTGGCATCATGTCCAGAAAGCCCCACCACGGGGATTCCCAGGTGTTGCTTAAGCTTTTCAAAATCCAGGGAAATGCCGCGAGCATTAAGTTGATCTGCCATGGTGACGGCAGCAATGACGGGAAGCCCAAGCTCTATCAGTTGCGATAAGAGGAAAAGATTCCGCTTCAGATTGGTAGCGTCCAAAACCACGACCACCAGGTCCGGCTTCCCCACGCTGGCTTCCTCGCCGAGCAAAATTCTCTCAGAAATGGCCTCATCGGGTGAATTGGAGGTAAGGCTGTACATACCAGGGAGATCGATAATGGCTATTTTCTCATTGGCGAGGGTAGCAAAACCTACCTTCTTTTCAACAGTTACTCCAGGATAATTACCCACCAATTGCCGGGCTCCGCACAGCGCATTGAAAAGGGTGGATTTCCCCGTGTTGGGATTGCCAACCAGACAAACCTTTCGATTCTTAGACCATACTTTTGGAGCACTCGGTTGTGTCATTGGTTCTATCATTCAGGTGTGATTCCTGACAGAGGTGAGATCGTTATTTGGGCTGCATCGCGTATTCGCAAGCACAACTCGTAATCCATGACGACCACCCGCAGAGGATCTCCCAGAGGGGCTCTTCCCAAAAAAGTCACAACCTCACCGGGTATGATGCCCATTTCTGCCAATCGTTGCGCGCCTTGATAGTGATGATTCAAGCTTTCAATTTTTGCCTTTTGGCCTGAGCGCATCTGGTCTAATCTCATACAGACCATCCCTGGGATTGTTTAGATGAAGCGGGAAAAGAGCAGCCAGAATCGCAGGTAGAACAGCCCGCTGCGCTTTTTGGGGAAGAGGCCTTTTTGGGCCACATTTTCCATCCAAGAAATAAAAAACTCAGTGCTAAGGAGGTTGAAACAAATAGGATGTCCAGCATGTGAAAGCAACCCTTCGCTGCTTGATAAGTTCCGTGCCCATTTCCCAAGTTGGCACTCGCTGCTATATTAGATGAGACTCGATCTCAATTTCAACCTAAATCGAAATTGGAAGGCAGCTTCCTGGTTATTGAGAATGGGGAGCCAGAGGGATGCTGCGTTTGCAAAAACTGAGTGAAATGGGGGTAGGAATGAAAACGCCCAGGGGAAGTTTTAGAAACGCACATGGATTATTACAAAAAGATAATGACAAATTCATGAAAGTTTTTGTCGGAAGAATCGAGAATTGAAAAGAGAAGCGATGCAGAGAATGAGCCGTTGGGCAAACCATTCATGAAAACAAAGCAAAATGCCAAAGTAGCGAGCGTTTTTATTTCGCAGCCCATGCGCTTGTGGTGGGAATTACCGGGGCGATGCGTCTGGGTATTCCTGCTTTTTGGCAGTTGGGTCCTTGCAACTGGGCCAAAGGTGCTGTTGCTTGACGGGTCTGAGGCTGTCCACTCGCTGAATGCCTATTCCTACCACTACCACGATGTCTCTGGAAAGGCAGATTATGCCACTGTAAAAAACGCCGACTACCTGTTTGAAAGCTCCGCTACCAGGTTTTCCAGTCACGGGTTTTCAGATGGCGTTTTGTGGTTGAAGTTCACCTTAGGTAACTCCCTGGCGTATGACCAAACTTGGGTCGTGGAGGTGGGGAATCCTCTGCTTGATGAGGTGATCTTTTTTACAGCCGACTCGCCCAACCAAGAGCCCATTGTGACAGGTGATGCGTTTCCTGTGGCATCCCGACCAGAGTTGACGCGAACGTACAATTTCCCCATCACGTTACCCTCTGGAATGCAGCGGACGTATTTCGTGAGTGTGCGGACCCAAGGCAGCCTGCAGGCACCTCTGTATTTAAGGACAAGAGGAGTCTTTGAAGAGGTCAAACACCGCGAGACAGTATTGTTCTGCCTCTACTTTGGAATGGTCCTGGCGTTATTGCTGTACAACGCATTTCTGGCGATCCCGCTGCGGCGTATGGGATATCCGTGTTACGTCTTCTACATTGCATCCCATTTCCTGGCCCAGCTTGCCTTCACGGGTATGGCTCCCCTGTTTTTGTGGCCCAGTCACCCATGGTGGACGAATCGCGCGTTACCCACCCTGGTGACCATGGCCACCTTCTGCGGTATGCAGTTCACCTTTAAGTTCCTCAACACCCAGGCGCTGTTGCCGCGTCTGTATTATTGGATTTCCCGCATCAATCCCATCTGGGCCGCGCTGGGGATAGCTCTCTCCTTATTTTCCTCCTATCGCATTTCGGCAGTTTATGTGTTGTGTTTTCTGCTCTTTTGGTGCGCGTTTGCCCTGGCAATTGGGTTTTACAGTTTGATTCGCAAAAAGCGTCAGGCCGTTTTTTATTTACTGGGCTGGGGTGGCTTTCTGGTGGGAGTGTTGGTCAATATTTTTCGTGTTTTAGGTTTGGATATCTCACTCGAAACCGCCACTGCAGCCATGTTGGGGGGAGCGACAGCAGAGCTGCTTATCCTTTCTCTTGGTTTGGCAGATCAAATCAATATTATCGCCAGGGAAAAGGCACAAGTTGTCAAGCGTCTGGCCAGCCAAAACGATATTTTGCGGCACGAGAACACTGAGCGGCGCAAGGCCGAATCGGCTTTAATGGAGACGCGCCAGGAGTTAGAGAATCAAGTAATTGAACGCACCAAAGACCTGGCTAATGTCAATAAATCACTGTTAAAGGAAATCGAGGACCATAAAGTGACAGAGGTCCAGTTAGTGGCTGCCCACCAAAGGGCAGAGGAAGAAAGTCTTGCCAAATCGCGGTTTTTGGCCAACATGAGTCATGAAATCCGCACGCCATTGAATGCCATTGTCGGGTTGAGTGAGCTTTTATTGGATGAAACCCAAGAGGAGTTAGAGGACAGGAAACGGCAGCACTACCTCGAGAATATCTACCGCAGCGGTCACCACCTGTCCCAAGTCATAAACCAAATTCTGGACCTTTCGAAAATCGAAGCTGGGAAAATGGATTTATCGATGGAGGTGGTGCGGCTCCCAGTCTTGGTTCGCGATGTCTTTGAAGTGTGTTTCCAACAGGCTCAAGCTAAGGGAGTTAAACTTTCTTATCGTTACTCGGATGATTTGCCCGAATGGATTCAGACAGATCACACAGCGCTCCGTCGTATTCTTCTCAATCTGGTGGGTAACGCGATTAAATTTACCAGGGAACACAAACGGGTGGATTTGGAAGTCAGTTTCAGCGAAGCTGAATTGATTTTCAAGGTTAAGGATCAGGGCATCGGTATTTCTCTGGCACGACGTGAGGCGATTTTTAACGCTTTCGAACAGGCAGACAACACCACAACCCGAGAATTTGGCGGCACAGGTTTAGGTCTGGCAATCTCGCAAAAGCTAACCCAACTCCTGGGTGGTCAAATCCATTTAAGCAGTGAAGAGGGGAAGGGTTCCTGTTTTACGGTGACCCTGCCATTGAAAGTATGTGATCCTCCTGTCGCTGGTGTGGCTCCCAAAGATGACGGCGCCATTCGCTTTGATCCCAAATGTGTGGTTTTGGTCGCAGAGGACAACAAAACGAATATGTTCGTTCTGCGTGCGTTGCTGGCTAGGGTAGGGTTGTCGGTTCACCATGCTGAAAACGGTCAGGAGGCGGTGGTAATGGCAAAAGAATTGGTGCCAGACCTTATTCTGATGGACATGCACATGCCGGTGATGGATGGCCTTCAAGCTACCAAACAAATCCGTCTGCAGGAAGGTACCGAAACCATTCCAGTTGTGGCCATAACAGCAGATGCGTTTAAAGAAAAAAAAGCTTTCGCACTTAGCCATGGCCTTGATGATTATCTGGTAAAGCCCATCAATTTTCCAGAATTGGTACAGGTCCTTTCGCGATTCCTAAAAAAAGCTTCTGTCAACCCAGCTGAGGAAAATGCCGCTGATCCTCAGACTTTCTGAGGGTGAAGCTGAGAGAGTCCCAAAAGAAAATGGGCCATGAATGGCCCATTCCAAATCTCGCGGGAAAAAAGGATCCTTATACTATTGTATAAAATGAATAGATAGTGTGTTTATAGAGGTGTCAGCTATGCTGATCGATTTAGATTTTTAAGCATAGCAGTTTCAGTGCCAGAACTGTCTCTTTGAGAGTGAGTGTGTGGAAAAATGAGGCATAGCAGAGACTTTGGCAACCAAAACACATGACAATAAATAAGTTAGCCTTATTCGTCCCGGATGTGTGATTGTCAGATTTATTTGAATTTTTATTCACAAAATATCTTGAATAAAAATTCTAAATAATAGAAAGAGGTTCATTAAATTGAATCATAGTTTCAAACAAATGAATAAAAGGCAGTGGAGGGGTTGTAAGTTCTAGAGGTGGAAGGTAGGTTTTTACAACCAGGTTCATTTCAGGTTGTATTGAAGTAGTATCTTGAATGAGGTTGAAGTGAGAGAGATGAAAATACGGGATAGGAGCAGCGGTTGAAAAAGACATCTGATGCAGAAAGCGTTATGAAGCCCGATGATTTTCGTGCTTTGGTTTTGGCAAAACGCGATTTGGAAAAGCAGGGCATGTGGGTTAGGCCTATTATTTGGACGGGAGACAAACTTGGAATGGTGCTTCCCAAGATGCCTCGCTGGATAGGTCGGATGGTTGAGAAACTGGGTGAATGGGCCTTGGGTCGGGCTTTGACCGTTGCATTGACCACTATGAACCTTGGGACAGTGAAAAAGGCCAGAAAGCGAACCCATAAAATCATGGCAATGACAGCAGGCGCTTTTGGGGGGCTTTTGGGTTGGATTACTCTTGCCCTGGAATTGCCCTTCTCTACGGTGGTGATGATGCGCGGCATTGCTGAGGTTGCCCGGGCTGAGGGGGAGGACCTGACTCTTCCCGAGTCGCGTCTTGCGTGCCTCAGTGTTTTTGCTATGGATCAGCCGCGCCACAAAGGTAAAGAAAGGGGGCAGTGGCGGCTTTTTGCTGCCCGCGCAGGCATGGGAAAGCTCATGGGTGAGGCCGCTCAGGTGGCGGGCACCAGAAATGTTGCAGCCGCAAGCGCACCAGCAGTCGTTCGTTTTGTTCATGCAGTGGCTGGGCGCTTTGGAATTACGGTTTCAGAAAAAGCTGCGGCCCAGTCCATTCCCATTCTTGGCGCAATTGGTGGCGCGTCCATCAATGGCCTTTTGATGGGCCACTATTTGCGGTTGGCCCATGGCTTATTCACCGTGCGCAGACTGGAACGCGAGTATGGCGAAGCCCTGGTGGGAGAGGTTTACGATTCAGCCAAATTCTGAAGCCAGTTTTGGGCAGAAGTAAAAGGTGGCTTCAGATATTTTGGGTGTGTTACTTGGCTTTGAGAAGGTCGCGAATTTCAGTTAGTAGCTGCTCTTCTTTACTGGGTTTGGGTGGCGCTGCTGGTTGGGCTTCCTCTTTTTGTTTCATGGAATTAATCCATTTAACGGCAACAAAAATTGACAGGGAAATAATCAAAAAGTCGACAATCGTTTGGATAAATGCACCATATTTCAGGAGAACTGCTGCAGTTTCGCCTTGTGCCTCCTTCAGAGTGATGGCCAGATTCGAGAAGTTCACGCCTCCAATCGCCATTCCCAGTGGGGGCATGATGACATCGTTCACTAATGAAGAAACGATTTTGCCGAAGGCGGCGCCGACGATGATCCCAACGGCCATATCGACCATATTACCCTTAACGGCAAATACTTTAAATTCTTGATAAAAACCCATTTCAGTAAATCCTCCATGTCCACAGTCATGCTACAAAAAATCAACAGCTCCCGCTCGCAGGGACCTGATATACCGGAATTGCGAGACGGGAAGCTTTTGTTTCTTATAGTGAAATTTAGAAAAAGACACGAAATCCTAGCATATTGGATAAAGAGTGAGTTGTGACATTTTGGATGTTGAATTGAAACCCATGAAGGGCAGGATGTCCTAATCGCCAAGAGGTTTCAATATTGGTTCGCAAAGGGCGCTGAGAGTTTCCCAAATGGAATCGAGCCAGGCTAAGTGTTCGGGTTTCATGAGGCAGGATCGGAGAAGGGTAACGGTTTTGGAGTCCCAAACGAAGTCTGGCCAATAGGGTTCAAGCAGGGATTGGGGGAGTTTCGCGATGGCAAGGTGAAGGTTTTTACCTGCAGCAGCCTGAAAAATGCGCTGGGAGAAATGGGACATTTCCTGAGCCGTTTTAGCTTTGGGACCCCAAATGACAATGTCGAGTTGAGGAGGGAATGCTGTGAGGAATCGAGGATCTTTTTGGAGACGTTCGAAAAGCCCAAGCGCAGCCGAGCGACAGGCAGAAAGACTTCTGGCAAATTCTCCATTTGGCACCATGGGGAAAAGTTTCTGCGTTGCCCACAAAGCTACTGCCGCTGCACCAGGCCGGGAACACTCAAGGCTGATTTCTCCCAAGTGTAAATCGTCGGAAGTGAAGTAGGTGTAAGGGGAGTCGTGATGATAAAACCTTCCCACCGCAGGGTCGCGAAATAGAACACAACCACAACCGTAAGGTTGGAGCCCGTGTTTGTGAGGGTCAATGACCAGGGAATCCACTTCCGCCAAAGCATCGAAGGCACGCCGCGCCTGCTCATCAAGGTTGTCGGTCAGATGAAAGTAACCACCATAAGCTGCATCTGCATGAATGCGGAAGCCATACCGCTGTCTGAGTCGCAGAATGTCTGGCAATGGATCGACAGCGCCAACGCTGGTGGTGCCCATGGTAACGACGACGGTGCCGATATCACCTTTATCCAGCAGAGCTTGTAGGGCATTCAGGTCCATTTGGGCGTTTGATGTGACAGGTACGCCCTGAAACTCAAGGTTGAGGACTTCCGAAATTCGGGAGTGGGTGTAATGAGCCTG
>Ga0214472_10005892_pt1 | contig 12876 bp, 10 predicted proteins | sample RVTome_6_FD_207662 | JGI IMG/M metagenome (GOLD analysis project Ga0214472, IMG submission 207662) | Soil microbial communities from uranium-contaminated site in the Upper Colorado River Basin, Wyoming, United States - RVT140D175 | ecosystem: Environmental > Terrestrial > Soil > Contaminated >... | reverse complement strand
CACGCCGCAAACAGCGACGCCCCGGGCAGCGGCGACAATTGCAGCCGCTGCACGGGGCGTCTCGGACGTCTTCGGGCCGCTTCGGATGGTCGCGGCGGCGCCACGCCGCTCAGGAATGGGGCATTTCAGTCAATCCCCGGTACGCCTCCGGCAAATCGCGCGCGCGCATGCGGAACAAGACGCGCGCCAACTCCGCCAAGGCCTGCTGATACACCTGCCGCTTGAACTCGATGACCGCGTCGAGCGGCACCCAGTATTCACTCCAACGCCATGCATCGAACTCCGGATGAGTGCTGGCTCGCAAGCAGACGTCGGAATCACGGCCCACCAATCGCAGCAAGAACCAGATCTGTTTCTGCCCTCGATAAGTATTGCGCCATTCCCTCTTGATCCAGTGCTTCGGAACGTCGTATCGCAACCAGCCGCGCGTGCGGCCGAGTATTTTCACATGCTCCGGTCGCAGACCCACTTCCTCGAACAACTCCCGGTACATGGCCTGCTCCGGCGTCTCGCCGTGCTTGATGCCGCCTTGCGGGAATTGCCAAGAATGCTCACGGATCCGCTTGCCCCAGAACACCTCATTGCGCGTGTTGACCAGAACGATGCCGACGTTCGGGCGGTAGCCTTCACGATCGAGCATGATCAAACCTTCAAATTCAAGAACTGGTCTGATTTTTCCACACTTGCACCGGCTTGGAAAGCGGCCGCAGGCGGGACGTTCCCGGCGCACGCCGCGAACCGGCCGTACGCCGCAGAAAACGCCGATCCGCAGCCCCTGCCCCGCCCGCCGACGGCGCCCTCCAATCGGGCTCGCAGCACCGCCGGGCCGGGTGGCGCTACGCCGCGCCAATCGGTCCGGAGCGCTCGAGACTGCTAGAATTCCGGCTCGCTCAACAGCCTATTCGCGGACCCTCAGCATGCGCGCCAGCCAGTTCTTCATCTCCACCCTCAAGGAAGCCCCGTCGGACGCCGAGATCGTCAGCCACACGCTGATGCTGCGCGCGGGTTTCATCCGTAAAGTCGCAGCCGGCATCTACAGCTACTTGCCGATGGGCCTGCGCGTCATCCGCAAGGTCGAGCAGATCGTGCGCGAAGAGATGGACCGCGCCGGGGCCCTCGAACTGTCGATGCCGCTGGTGCAGCCGGCCGAGCTGTGGCAGGAGACCGAACGGTGGGAGACGATGGGCCCCGAAATGTTGCGCTTCAAGGATCGCCACGAGCGCGACTTCGCGCTGCAGCCGACCTCCGAAGAGGTGGTCACCGACATCGCACGCCAGGAGCTGCGCAGCTACCGCCAGCTGCCGAAGAATTTCTACCAGATCCAGACCAAGTTTCGCGACGAGCGCCGGCCGCGCTTCGGCATCATGCGCGGGCGCGAGTTCACCATGAAGGACGCCTACTCCTTCGACCGCGACGTGGCCGCCGCCGGGCGCAGCTACGAGGCGATGTACGCCGCCTACGGCCGCATCTTCGACCGCCTCGGACTCACCTACCGGGCGGTGGCGGCCGACACCGGCGCCATCGGCGGCGATCGCTCGCACGAATTCCAGGTGATCGCGGACACCGGCGAAGACGCCCTCGTCTACTGCCCCGACTCGGACTACGCCGCCAACATCGAGCTGGCCGAGGCGCTGCCGCTGCTGGCGAGCCGCGCGGCGCCCGCACGGGCGCTGCAGAAGACGCCGACCCCGGGCAAGGCGACCTGCCCCGATGTCGCCGAGCTGCTCGGCGTGCCGCTCGCCACCACCGTCAAGTCGCTGGTGCTCGCCACCGACGACGTCGACGCGGCCGGCAAGCCCGCCGGAGTCACCATCTGGTTGCTGCTGGTGCGTGGCGACCACGGCCTGAACGAGGTCAAGGCCGGCAAGGTCGCGGGCTTGAAGGGCGGCTTCCGCTTCGCCACCGAGGGCGAGATCCTCGCCCACTTCGGCTGCAAGCCCGGCTACCTGGGCCCGATCGGGCTCAAGCAGCCGGTGCGCATCGTCGCCGACCGCACCGTGGCGAACATGGCCGACTTCGTTTGCGGTGCCAACGAGGCCGATTTCCACTACACGGGCGCCAACTGGGGGCGCGACCTGCCCGAGCCGGAACTCGTCGCCGACCTGCGCAACGTGGTCGAGGGCGACCCCAGTCCCGACGGACGGGGCGTACTCGCCATCCAGCGCGGCATCGAGGTCGGACACGTGTTCTACCTCGGCACCAAGTACTCGAAGGCGATGAACGCCACCTTCCTCGACGAGGACGGCAAGCCCAAGCACTTCGAGATGGGGTGCTACGGCATCGGCGTCACCCGCATCGTCGGCGCCGCGATCGAGCAGAACCACGATGCGCGCGGCATCATCTGGCCCGACGCGCTCGCTCCGTTCCGCGTCGTGGTATGCCCGGTGGGATGGGGCAAGTCCGAGGCGGTCCGCGGCGAAGCGCTCAAGCTCCATGAACGGCTGCTCGCGGCCGGCGTCGAGGCGATCCTCGACGACCGCGACGAGCGCCCCGGCGTGATGTTCGCCGACTGGGAGCTCATCGGCGTGCCGCACCGCGTCGTGCTCGGCGAGCGCGGGCTCAAGGAAGGGGTCGCCGAGTACCAGGGACGGCGCGACGAGGCCGCGACCAAGGTCCCCCTGGGCGAGCTTGCCGCGTTCGTGACCGCCAGGGTTCAGCTCCAGTGAAAATCCGCTATAACGAACGCATGACCCGGACCGCTCGATGACCGTCGCCTATCGGATCGCACTGTATGCCGCGCTGATCGGGAGCGTGTCGCTGGCGGGCGGCCATGCCCGGGCCGGCGCACAGCAGTACGAGCCGATGGCGGCCAGCGTCCGCGCCGCGCTGCATGCCGCGGTCAGCGACGCGGCCGCGCCCGGGCTGTTCATCACCGACGCGGGCGAGCGCGCGCGCTGGCTCGACGAGATGTCGCGGCGCCTCGCAAAGCGCCTGCCCTCGCGCAGCTACCGGATCGAGTTGCTGACCACGATCCACTATGAAGCGACGCGCGCCGGGCTCGACCCGCAGCTCGTGCTGGGGCTGATCCAGATCGAAAGTGCGTTCCGCAAATACGCCATATCCGGCGCCGGGGCGCGCGGCTACATGCAGGTGATGCCGTTCTGGATCAAGGTCATCGGGCGACCGGACGACAACCTTTTCCACTTGCGCACCAACCTGCGCTACGGCTGCACCATCCTGCGCCACTACCTGGACATCGAGAAGGGCGACCTGTACCGCGCCCTGGGACGCTACAACGGCAGCCTCGGCAAACCGCAGTACCCCAACCTGGTCCGCACGGCATGGGAGCGAAACTGGGCCTACGAGCCGCTCAGGCTGGCGACAGACGCGGCTTCCGGCCACGCGAACTAGAATTGAACATGAGCTTTTCGTCGTCACCGCACGGTCTGCGCATCGATCGCAATGCTGTCAATGGTCGCCGAGGAGTCTGCGGTCATGGATAGTCGATTCTTTCGTCGTCGCTCCATCGCGATTCACTTTCGCGTGTTCGACGAGGCGACCGGCAGCTTTATCGGCCGTATCGGCGACATCAGCGAGGGCGGAATCCTGGTTTATGGGCCCGGGCGGCTCAAGGTCAGGAAGCTGTATCGATTGCGCATCGATCTGCCCGAAGAAGACGGCAATCGCGAGGCGATTACGCTCGACGCCAAGACCATGTGGTCGGGCATCGATGTCAATCCCGAGTTCTACTGCAGCGGCTTTCGCTTCTATGAGCTGGACAAGCCGCACAACCGTGCGGCGCTCGACACCCTGCTCTCCCGCTTCACCATAACGACCGACGAAGACGAGGAAGGCTGACCGCGGCCGCCCGTCTGCCGTCTCGAGTGCGGACACCCTGGGGAATCCCTGCGCCGCTCCACCGCACTAAGAAGTATTCGGCACAAAGGGCGGCGCAGCGCGACCGCCCGACCGGTGGAGAGACGACATGCCCGGCCCGGCCACCTGGGTTCGCGGCGAAGCGGCGGCTCACGCCCCGCGCGCCCCGAGCCCCCCCGCCACGCTCGCCCGACCCGATTACCAGCTCGCGGACAACCTGACGGCGACGCGCGGCACGGTATTCCTGAGCGGAATCCAGGCGCTGGTCCGCCTGCCCCTGATGCAGGCCGCGCTCGATCGTGCGCGCGGCCTGGAGACGGCCGGCTTCGTCAGCGGCTATCGTGGCTCGCCGCTCGGCGGCTACGACCTCGGGTTGTGGAAGGCGGCGGCCCTCCTCGAGGCGTCGCGCATCACGTTCCTGCCGGCGATCAACGAGGAACTGGCCGGCACCGCGGTGCTCGGCAGCCAGCAGGTGGAGTCCGACCCGCAGCGCACGGTGACGGGGGTCTTCGCGCTGTGGTACGGCAAGGGGCCGGGGGTGGATCGCGCCGGGGACGCGCTCAAGCACGGCAATGCCTACGGCGCCTCGCCGCACGGCGGCGTGCTCGTGGTGGCCGGCGACGATCATGGCTGCGTGTCGTCGTCCATGCCGCACCAGAGCGAGCTGGCGATGCAGGCGTGGAGCATGCCGCTGCTTCACCCGGGCAACGTCGCCGAATACCTCGAGTTCGGCCTCTACGGCTGGGCGCTGTCGCGTTTTTCAGGCGCCTGGGTGGGCTTCAAGGCGATCTCCGAAGTGGTCGAGAGCGGCATGACGGTCGACCTCGACGCGGTGCGCAGTGATTTTCCGGCGCCCGCCGATTTCGCCGCCCCGGAAGGCGGGCTCCATTACCGCTGGCCCGACCTGCCGAGCCTCGCCATCGAACGGCGCCTGGCCGCCAAGCTCGACGCCGTACGCGCCTTCGCCCACGCCAACAGCATCGACCGCGTCATCACCGCGCCGGCGACGGCCGATGTGGGGATCGTCACCTGCGGCAAGGCCCACTACGACTTCCTCGAAGTGCTGCGCCGCCTCGGGCTGACGCTGGCCGAACTGGAGACGGCCGGAATCCGCGTGTACAAGGTCGGACTGGTCTTTCCGCTCGAGCCGACGCGCCTCGCGCGCTTCGTTGCCGGCTTGCGCGAGGTGCTGGTAATCGAGGAGAAGGCCCCGGTGGTGGAGCGGCAGATCAAGGACCTGCTCTACAATCGCGACGGCGCCCGCCCGCGCGTCATCGGCAAGTGCGACGCGGGCGGCCGGCCGTTGCTCTCCGCGCTGGGCGAGCTGCGCCCGTCGCGCATCATGCCCCCCGTTGCCGAGTGGCTCGCGCGCCACAAGCCGGGCCTCGACCGGCGCACCCTGGTGCGCGATTTCACCGCCCCCGCGCTGTTGTCCAACGCCGCCGACGCGGTACGCCGCCTGCCTTACTTCTGCTCGGGCTGCCCGCACAACACCTCCACCCGCGTGCCGGAGGGCTCCATCGCGCAGGCCGGTATCGGCTGCCATTTCATGGCCTCGTGGATGGAGCGCGCCACCACCGGTCTCATCCAGATGGGCGGCGAAGGCGTCGACTGGTCCGCCCACGGTCGCTTCACCCGCCAGCCGCATGTGTTCCAGAACCTCGGCGACGGCACCTACTTCCATTCCGGCAGCCTCGCCATCCGCCAGGCCATCGCCGCCGGCGTCAACATCACCTACAAGATCCTCTACAACGACGCGGTGGCGATGACCGGCGGACAGCCGGTGGACGGGGTCATCGGTGTCGAGCGCATCGCGCGCCAGGTGGAGGCCGAGGGTGTGCGCCGGCTCGCCATCGTCAGCGACGAGCCGGGAAAATACCGCGGGCAGGAGAGCCTCTATCCGCCGGCCACCACCTTCCACCACCGTCGCGAGCTCGACGCGGTGCAGCGCGAGCTGCGCGCGATCGAAGGGGTGACCTGCCTGATCTACGACCAGACCTGCGCCGCCGAGAAGCGCCGCCGGCGCAAGAAGGGCGAATATCCGGACCCCGACCGGCGCATCTTCATCAACGCCGAGGTGTGCGAAGGTTGCGGCGACTGCGGCACCCAGTCGAACTGCCTGTCGGTGCTGCCGCTGGAGACGCCGTTCGGGCGCAAGCGCCAGATCGAGCAGTCGTCCTGCAACAAGGACTATTCGTGCGTGCAGGGCTTTTGCCCCAGCTTCGTGTCGGTGGAGGGGGCGAAACTCAAGAAACGCGTGGCGCGCCTCGGCATGGAGCGGCTGCAAGAGCTGGTCGCGCATCTGCCGCTGCCGCATGCGCGCCTGGGCGACGCCCCCTACGACATGCTCATCACCGGCGTGGGCGGCACCGGCGTGGTCACCGTCGGCGCGCTGGTGAGCATGGCCGCGCATGTGGACGGCATGGCAAGCTCGCAACTCGATTTCATGGGGTTCGCGCAGAAAGGCGGCGCGGTGCTCGCGCACATCCGCTGGGCCACGCGGCCGCAGCTCCTGAACCAGGTGCGCATCGACACCCAGCAGGCGGATCTGGTGCTCGCCTGCGATCTGGTGGTGGCCGCCAGTGCCGACGCCTTGCAGACGGTGCGACGCGGGCGCACCCGCATCATCGCCAACAGCCATCGCAACCCGACTGACAAGTTCGTGCGCGACCCCGAGGCGAGCTTGCACGCCGACGCGCTCGTCGCCAAGCTCGCCTTCGCCGCCGGAGCCGAGGCGCTGGAGACGATCGATTGCTACGACCTGGCGCTGCGCCTGCTGGGCGACTCGATCGGCGCGAACCTGCTGTTGCTCGGCTACGCGTGGCAGCGCGGCCGGGTGCCGGTGTCGCTCGCCGCACTGGAGCGCGCGATAGAACTGAATGCGGTCGCGGTGGACATGAACCGCATGGCCCTCCATCTCGGCCGCCTGGCGGCCGAAGCGCCGGACACGGTGTTGCAGCTGGCCGAGGAGCCCGCGCCCGCGCCGATGAGCCTCGATGCGCTCATCGCGCACCGCTGCGCCCACCTCACCGCTTACCAGGATTCCGCCTACGCGGCGCGCTACGCCTCGCTGGTCGACACGGTGCGCCGCCGCGAACGCGCGCTCGTCGGCGAGGCCGCCCCGCTGCGCCTGACCGAGGCGGTGGCGCGCGGCTACGCCAAGCTGCTCGCCTACAAGGACGAGTACGAGGTGGCCCGCCTGTACACCGACGGGCACTTCCGCCGGGCGCTGGAGGAGACGTTCGAAGGCGAGCTGCGGCTCAGCTTCCATATGGCGCCGCCGCTGCTGGTCAAGCCGCGCGACGGCCTGCCGCCGCGCAAGGTGCGCTATGGCCCGTGGCTGCTGACGGCGATGAAATGGCTGGCGCGTGCCAGGCGCCTGCGCGGCACGCCCTTCGATCCCTTCGGCCGCACTGCGGAGCGGCGCATGGAACGCGCGCTGGCCGCGCACTACGCGCAGATGATCGAGGCGCTGCTACCCGAGCTCACCGCCACCACGCTGTACGCCGCGGTCGCGCTGGCCGCCCTGCCCGCGCGCATTCGCGGCTACGGCCACGTCAAGCTCGCCAGCGTCGGTGAAGTGCTGGCGCAGGAAGCGAGGCTGATGGCGGCATTCAAGCAAGCGCCCTTCCTCGCCCGCGCCGTTCCGGAGCGGATCCGGCCCGCCGCGCCGGCGCGCGCCGGGGACATCCCCATCGCCCCCGCGCATTCGTGAGACCGCCACCACGCGCCCACTCGAACGCCGCGGCGAGACGCGCAACGGCAGCCGTGCGCGTCGCCCGCGCCCGACACGCCGTCCCGGCGCCGGCGCTACGCGACCCTGGCGGCATTCTCGATGCGCTCCGGCGCGCGCTCGGCCGCGCGCGGCTGCTCCCTGCCGGCAACGTTGAGGCCCTGCACGTCGCCGGAGATCTCGCCGCCGGCCTCGATCAGGATCTTGCCGTAGCGGATCTTGCCGCTCACCCGCCCGGTGGCGTGGATGATGAGCTGGCTGCGCGCGGTCAGTTCGCCTTCGAAGCGGCCGAAGATCTCGGCCACGTCGATGCCGACCGTGCCGGAAAACGCGCCGTTTTCGGCAATGCGGATCACCCTGCTGTCCATGGTCGCCTCCACGCGCCCTTCCACCACCAAGGTATCGCAATCGAGGATCTCCGCGCCCTTGAGCTTCACGTTCGGCCCCACGATGAGCCGGCTGCCGCTTTCCTGCGCCGCGGATTCGGCGTGCTCGCGGGGCTCGGCCTCAGGCGTCGACGCGGGCGCCGCCGCGCCACCTCCGACCGCGCTCGGAAAGCTCTCCCGCGCCCCGCCCGCCCCCCCGCCCGTGGCCGGGGGAAGACTGGAGACCGGGCCCGGAGCCACATGGCCCGGGCCGATGCGCGGGGCACGGCCGGGCTGTGGTTCCGAACCTTTGGGGAACAGGGCGGGTTTGTTGAACATGATTTCTCCTTGAAAGTAACCGGGGCGACGGCATGCGCCCGAATCCGCAGGCAGCAAGCTTTGCGCCAACAGCGAAAATTCGTTTGCTTTCATATTGCTGCAAATCCAATCTAGAAATGTCATGAAGAAATCGAAGAGACTTCGTCGCCCCTGAGCGACGCCAAATCCTCGACGTCATCGTAAGTAGTTGAAACATTGGTGATGTCAATTGTCGTGAAGAGGCAACATCTGAACCGGACGCGCCTTCATTGCATTTCCTTACCATCGCACGCTCCATGCGCAACCTACACTCGGCGCTCGGTGCTTTCGCTCCGCGCCTTCCGCCCTCCATGTCCCGTCTGTCCTTCAGTCACACCCTGCTGGCGAGCTTCCTGCTGATTGCCGCCATCCTCGGTGCCGCGGCGCTGGGGGGATTGCTCGCGCTGGAAGAGTTGGCCGCGCGCAGCCGCCAGGGCGCCTACGACGCGCTGCGCTTTTCCACCGCGAGCCAGCAGCTGGCCGAACGCACCGTCGACATGGAGCGCAGCGCGCGGCAGTTTCTCGTACTCGAGGACCCGGTGCTGCTCGCGCGCTTCGGCCAGGCGCACCAGGAGTCGCTCGCCGCGCTGCGACGCATCGCGGCGCTGGGCACGCCCGGCACCGCCCCGCTTGTCGCGGACTGGACTGACGCTGCCGACGCCGCCGCGACCGCGCTCGCCAGCCGGGCCGGCGTGCCGCCCACCCTCGAGGCGCTCGGGCGCCTGCCGCCGCTCAACGAACGGCTCGCGACCGAAATCCGCGCGCATCTGGATCGCGAGGCGCAGGGCCTGCGCGATCAGTTGGTGACCAATCGCAACCGTCTCGCCTGGCATCTCGTCGCCGCCATCGTCTCCGCCAGCGTCCTCGCGGCCATCACCGGGTGGTGGGTGCTGCGCCCGCTCAGCCGCGTCGAGCGCGCCATCGAGGCGCTCGGCGAGAGCCGCTTCGACCAGCCGGTGGTCATCGACGGCCCCGCCGACTTGCGCCGGCTCGGACGCCGGCTCGACTGGCTGCGCGTGCGCCTGGCAGACCTCGAATCGAACCGTGCCCGGGTGCTGCGCCACGTCTCGCACGAGCTGAAGACCCCGCTCGCCTCGCTGCGCGAGGGCATCGCGCTGCTCGAGGACGGCGTGGTCGGCGGGCTGAACGGCCAGCAGCGCACAGTGGTCGGCATCCTGCAACACAACACGCGCGCGCTGCAGGAGCGCATCGAAGGTCTGCTCGGCTACAACAGCGCCGTGTTCGACGCACGCAGTCTCAAGCGCCGGCCCGTCTCGCTGCGCCCGCTGCTGGAGGCTGTCATCGCCGAACAGCAGCTGTCGATCCAGACGCGCGACCTCGCGGTGCGCATCGCGGGCGAGGCACCGACGATCAGCGCCGACGCCGACAAGCTCAGGATCGTGTTCGCCAATCTGGTGGCCAACGCCATCTCCTTCAGCCCGACCGGCGGTGTGATCCGGTTCGAATTCGCCATGCAGCGGTCGCGGGTGTGCATCGAGTGCATCGACGAGGGCCCCGGGGTGCCCCCCGACGAGGCCCAGCGGATTTTCGAACCCTTCTTCCAGGGCAGCCGTCAACCTGCCGTGGCGCGCAAGGGCAGCGGGCTGGGATTGTCCATCGTGCGCGAATTCATCACCGCGCACGGCGGGCGGATCGAACTGCTGCCCAGCACCAGCGGCGCCCATTTTCATATCGAGCTGCCTCATGAGCGTTGAGTCCACCGACCGTCCCACGCACCGGCGCGCACTTGCCGGGGCCCTCGCCCTGGCCGCGACGCTGACGTACGGATGCGCGCTGCATTCACCCGCCCGTCCCGATGCCGGCGCGCCCGCGACCGGCGCGAGCGAGGCTGCGGCGGGCGTTGCAGCGCCCGACGCGGTGGGCACGGTGCTCGCCTTTCATCACGCCACGCGCGCGCTCGCGCCCACGGAACTCACGCGTCACCGGGCCGCCTCGGCCGAGCGCGGCAACAGCCCGGTGGGCCTGATGGAGCGGGCGCTGCTGTTCAGCCGCCCGCCCGGGGGCAACATCGCGCGCGCCATCGCGCTGCTCGACGCGGTGCTCGCCTCCGACCACCCCGACGCGCCGACGCTGCAGCCCCTGGCGCGCCTGCTCGCCGATCAGCTGCTGGAACGCCATCGCCTGGAAGCCGTCAATGAGCGCCTCACCGTGCAACTCGAACGCACCGGCCAGCAGCTCAAGGACAGCCAGCGCGAGGCGGACGAACTGCAGGAAAAGCTCGAGGCGCTGACCGAAATCGAGCGCACGTTGCCCGCTCGCCCTCCCGCCGCGACACCTCCCGGGCCGGCGGACCCGGAACGGAGAAACCCACCATGAAATCGACCCCGCCCCGCCCTCTCGCCGCCGGCGCCCACCTGCTGCTGGTGGACGATGACACCGACCTGCTCAAGCTGCTGTCGATGCGCCTGCACGCCAGCGGCTACCGGGTGACCACGGCGGAAACGGCCGAGGCCGCGCTCGCGCGCCTGGCGGTCGAGCGCTTCGCCCTGGTGGTAAGCGACGTGCGCCTGCCCGACCGCGACGGCCTCGCCCTGTTCGAGGATATCCGGCGCAGCTTTCCCGCCCTGCCGGTCATCCTGCTCACCGCCCACGGCAGCATTCCGGACGCGGTCGAGGCGACCTCGCGCGGCGTATTCGGCTACCTCACCAAACCGTTCGACAGCAAGGCGCTGCTCGACAAGATCGCACAGGCGCTGCAGGTGGCCGGCTCCACCCGCACGGTCGACGACGACACCGACCAGAGCTGGCGCGACGAGATCATCAGCCACAGCACGCGCATGGCCACCGTGCTCGACGAGGCGCGACTGGTCGCCGCCTCCGATGCGAGCATCCTCATCCGCGGCGACAGCGGCTCGGGCAAGGAGGTGCTCGCGCGCGCCATCCATCGCGCGAGCTCGCGCGCCGACGCACCGTTCGTGGCGATCCACTGCGGCGCCATTCCCGAGCAGTTGCTCGAGTCGGAGTTGTTCGGCCACGTGCGCGGCGCCTTCACCGGAGCAGCCACCGCACACATCGGGCTGTTCCAGACCGCCAATCGCGGCACCGTGTTCCTCGACGAGATCGGCGACATGCCGCTCGCCCTGCAGGTGAAGCTGCTGCGCGTGCTGCAGGAGCGCGCGGTGCGACCGGTCGGCTCGAGCCGCTCCGAGCCGATCGACGTGCGCATCCTGTCGGCCACCCATCGCGACCTGGAGGTGGCGCTCGCCGAAGGCCAGTTCCGCGAGGACCTCTTCTACCGCCTCAACGTCGTCACGCTCACCTTGCCCACGCTGGACGAGCGGCGCGAGGACATCCCCCTGCTCGCCAACCATTTCCTGCACGTTCTCAGCCGCAAGTACCACAAACGGCTGCGCGGATTCGCGCCCGAAGCGCTGGAGGCGCTCGCCACCGCAGCGTGGCCGGGCAACGTGCGCCAGTTGCAGAACGTGGTCGAGCAGGCGTGCGCGCTCGCCACCACCCCGCTGATCCCGCTCGCGCTGGTGGAACGCGCGCTGCGCGTGCGCAGCATGGAAGCCCTCTCGTACGCCGAAGCGAAGCAGCAGTTCGAACGCAACTATCTCATCCAGCTGTTGAAACTCACCGACGGCAACGTGTCCGACGCCGCCCGGCTGGCCGACCGCAACCGCACCGAGTTCTACCGCCTGTTGCAGCGGCATGCGCTCACCCCCAGCCTGTTCCGCAGCGACAACGCCGGCGTCGCTCCCGAACAACGCAAGGATTCATGACTTATCAGGGGCTTGGGGCGGAAGCGCGGCGGACACGTCGGGCACAGGCAACACTCGCCGCCGGTGCGGGCACTCCACGCCATCGCGCCGTGCGGGCCCGTGGCCGGAGCGACGTGGCAATGGCGAGCATGGCACGCCGCTTGCGGCAGGAAGCGGGCCACCGAGTCGCCCGCAGCGTAGCGGGCGCGCGACAGGCGATTTGAGGGGCCTGCGCCATGAGTATCCCGAGAGCATTCTGTGCGGTCGTATCCACGACGGCGATCGCCTTCTCCATCGCGTTTCCCGGCCGCGGCACCGCACTCGACGCGGTTGCCCAGGCACCGGCGGACGCGTGGCGGGTCGCCCCCCGGGACACGCTGGTGCGGCACGAACTGAAGCGCGCACTCGCGGCGGACCCGGTGCTCGACGGCGCCCACATCGCGGTGAGCGCGCGCGACGGCCACCTCACGCTGGCCGGGGTGGTGGTCAGCGAGGCCCAGCGCCAGCGCGCGGTGGAACTGGCACGGAGCACGCACGGCGTGCGCAGCGTCGACAGTGCGCTGGAGGTTCTGCCGGCCGTCCTGCCGCGTCCGCTGCGATGACGGCGCCCTGCGCGGGGCGCCGGCCGCGCCGATGCGATCGCCGGGCGCCGCGGCTGGACGCCCTCAGCCGGTGCCGCCGACGGTCAGGCCGTCGACGCGCAGCGTCGGCTGGCCCACCCCGACCGGAACGCTCTGGCCGTCCTTGCCGCATGTCCCCACCCCGGGGTCGAGCGCCATGTCGTTGCCGATCATCGATACGCGGGTAAGCACGTCCGGTCCGTTGCCGATCAGGGTCGCCCCCTTGACCGGGCGCGTGACCTTGCCGTTCTCGATGAGAT
>Ga0214472_10005891_pt1 | contig 12876 bp, 13 predicted proteins | sample RVTome_6_FD_207662 | JGI IMG/M metagenome (GOLD analysis project Ga0214472, IMG submission 207662) | Soil microbial communities from uranium-contaminated site in the Upper Colorado River Basin, Wyoming, United States - RVT140D175 | ecosystem: Environmental > Terrestrial > Soil > Contaminated >... | reverse complement strand
ATCGCGCCTCCGATGAGCAGGCGGTCCACCCGGCCGAGGAGCGCCGAGATCACGCCGATCTTGCCCGAGATCTTGGCGCCGCCGAGGATGCCCGTGAACGGCCGCTCGGGGTCCCTCAGCGCGTCCTGCATGTAGCGCAGCTCGCGCGCCATGAGGAGGCCCGCCACCGCCTCGCCTCCTCGCCCCTTCATCGCCTCGGCGAGCCCCGACGTCGAGGCGTGCGCCCGATGCGCGGCGCCGAAGGCGTCGTTCACGAAGATGTCCCCGAGGCCGGCCCAGAACGCGGCGAGCTCGGGGTCGTTCTCCTCCTCGCCGGGGAGGTAACGCGTGTTCTCGAGGAGCGCCACGCGACCCGCCTCGAGCTTCGGGACGGCGTCGGCCGCCGCGGGGCCGTTCGGCGACGGGCCGAAGCTCACCGCCCGCGCGAGCAGCGTGCTCAGCCGCTCGCCGACCGGAGCCAGAGAGTATTCGATGTCGGCCTCACCGTCCGGTCGGCCGAGGTGCGAGAGCAGCACCACCCGCGTGCCGGCGGACGTGAGCAGCTCGATCGTCGGGAGCGTCTCCCGGATACGACGGTCGTCCACGACGCCCTGCGGTCCGAGCGGGACGTTGAAGTCGACGCGCACCACCGCCGTCTTCCCTCGGAGCCAAGACGGATCGACCTCGGAGATCGTCTTCTTCAAGGGGGCCTCCCGAGTCGTCTCGCGCGGCGGCGGATGAGGGAGCGGGGGTCAGCCGCCGACGTTCGCGGGTAGGCGCTCCCCCACGTAGCTCACGAGGTCGACCACGCGTGAGGAGTAGCCCCACTCGTTGTCGTACCAGGCGAGCACCTTCACCATCCGCCCATCCATCACGCTCGTGGAGACCGCGTCGACGACCGAGCTGCGCGGGTCTCCCGTGTAGTCGATCGACACGAGCGGCTCGTTCGAGACCCCCAGGATCCCACTCATGGGCCCGTTTGCCGCGGTCTCGAAGGCTGCGTTCACTTCCTCTCGGGTGGTGTCGCGCTCGACGGTCGCCACGAAGTCTACGATCGACACGTCGGGCGTCGGCACGCGAATCGCCAACCCATCGATGCGCCCCTTCATGGCGGGGAGGACGAGCGCCGTGGCCTTCGCAGCCCCTGTCGTGGTCGGGATCATCGACATCGCCGCGGCGCGCGCCCTCCGCAGGTCCTTGTGAGGGACGTCGAGAAGGGCCTGGTCGTTCGTGTACGAGTGGATCGTCGTCATGAGCCCGTGCCGCACGCCGAACTCGTCGGCGAGCACTTTCACGACGGGAGCCAGACAGTTCGTCGTGCAACTCGCGTTCGAGATCACGTCGTGCTTGTCCGGATCGTACGAGCCCTCGTTGACCCCGAGCACGATGGTGATGTCCTCTTTCTTCGCGGGAGCGGAGATGATCACCTTGCGCGCGCCCGCGGTGAGGTGCTTCGCGGCGCCATCTCGGTCCGTGAAGAAGCCCGTCGACTCGACGACGACGTCCACACCCAGGTCGGCCCACGGCAGCTCCGCCGGGTCGCGCTCGCTGAAAACGCGGATCTCGTCGCCGTCGACCACGAGCCCCTGGTCCGTCGCCGCCACGCTGCCCGGGTACCGCCGGTGCACGGAGTCGTACGCGAGGAGGTGGGCCAGCGTCTTCGCGTCCGTGAGGTCGTTGACCGCCACGAAGTCCATATCGGTGCGTCCGCTCTGCTTCGCGCTACGGAGCACGTTCCGCCCGATGCGTCCGAATCCGTTGATCGCTACGCGGATGGCCATGCGCCGGCTTCCTGTTTCGAGGTCGGAAGGCTGTGATTGCGAGGGAACTAAGATAATGCCTACGGCGCCTGCCGGGGCCCCGAGGGGAGGGCACGCGCATATGCGACGAGCGTGACGCTCGCCGCCCCCAGCGAGGCCAGCGCGGTAGCCGACGACGACGCCGTGGCGCCCGTAGTGAGCACGTCGTCGACGAGGAGCACGTCCGCACCCGAGACGAGGGGCGCCGCGCCAGCCACGTGGGCGAAGACGCCGCGCACGTTTTCACGTCGCTCGGTGGGTGTCAGCGTCGTCTGCGACCGCCCTTCGCCGGAGCGCTCGAGCGCGTGGACGAGCCGCAGGCCCCGTTCCGCGGCCAAGCGGCGAGCGAGCAACTCGGCCTGGTTGTAGCCACGCCTGCGCATGCGGCGGGCGGTCGTGGGCACCGGGACGACCACGGAATCGCGCCCATCCCCGGGCGCGTCGAGGGCGGCGAGCGCCCCGCCCATGAGCTCGGCGAGCTCGTTCCATCCCTCATACTTGAGCGCGTGGACCAGGTCGTCCGCCGGGGGCTCCAGCACGTAGGCGTAGCGGGCCGCGGTCAGCTCGGGCGGCCAGTCGCGGCACTCGATGCAGTCCGGCGCCTCGACCCTGCGCGCCCCCCGGGGGAAGTGGCAGCGGGGGCAGCGTGGCCAGGACGCCGCGCGCAGCCGGCTCCGGCAGCGACCGCAGACGAGCGGCCCGCCCCCGTCCCCGGGGAGCCACGTCTTGCATGCCGCGCACCCCGGGGGGAGGAGCAGGTCCAGGAGGTCGTTCCCCCAGGACGTCAGCCTCACCGCGCGACGCTCTGGATCGCGGCGCGCATCGCGTCGATGGGGGCCGGCCTCTCCCACCAGCGCTCGAATGAGACCGCGCCCTGCTGCACGAGCATCTCCATCCCGTCGGTGGAGCGGACCCCGTGGCGCTCGGCCGCGCGCACGAACGGAGTCTTCTCGCGAGCGTAGACCAGGTCCATCGCCGCGCCGGCGCGCCCCAGGCGCGCGAAATCGAGCGGGCTCACGTCGTGCGGGTCGAGGCCGAGTCGGGTCGCGTTGACGACGAGGTCGAAGCGTTCTCCCTCGAGCCCCGACACGAGGGGAACCACGCGCGCGCGCTGCCCGCCGATGCGACGAGCCACCGCACGGGCTCGTTCGCTCGTCCGGTTGAAGAGCAGCACCTCGGCGGCTCCCTCGTCCAGGAGGCCGAGCAGCGCGGCCCTCGCCGCGCCCCCCGCGCCGAGCAGGAGCGCCCTGATCCCCTGCACCGACCCGTCGAGGAAGATCCGGAGCGCCCTGCGAAAGCCGTCGACGTCGGTGTTGTCGCCGTGGACCTTCCCCTGGACACCCCAGAACGTGTTGCACGCCCCCGTGCGCCGGACCGCCTCGCTCGGCATGTCCACGAGGGCGGCGGCCTTCTCCTTGTGCGGGAGCGTGATGTTGCCGCCGCCCCCCGCCCGGGCGAGCCCGTGCATGAAGCCCGACAGGTCGTCGGCCGCACACCGCACCGCGACGTACACGCCATCTACGCCCGCCTCGCGAAACGCCGCGTTCTGGATCTCCGGTGACGCGGAGTGCGCCACGGGGTCGCCCAGGAGCGTGAGCACCCGGGTCTCGGCGGTGATCCTCACTTGGACAGAGCCGGCTGAAGGCGCTCCAAGACGCGGTCGATCAGCTCCCTGAGCAGCCTGAACGTCTCGCCGTACTCCTCGTCGGAGCCGCCGATCGGATCGGGGACCGAGGCGGCCGGAAAGCCGCTCGAGTGCCCGCCGGCGTACGAGGTCAGCAGCGCTGCGCGCTCCCCACCGCTGAGCTCCACCACCCTCATGAGGTGATCGGGCGACATGGTCAGGATGAGGTCGGCCTGGCGTGCGACGGGCTGGGTGAGAAGGCGCGAGCGGTGGGCCGAGAGGTCGAGGCCGTGAGCCTCGGCTGCGCGCAAGGCTCCCTCCGAGGCGGGCGACCCGTCGAAGGCCGCCACCCCGGCCGACGCCACCTCCACGTGGCGCCATCCGAGCTCCTCGGCCCGCTGGCGCGCGATCACCTCCGCCATCGGGCTGCGGCACGTGTTGCCCGTGCAGACGAAGAGGAGCCGGAACGTGCTCCCGTCAGCTGGTTTCGTTTCCATGGATCCGCGGTATCGCGCACCTCAGACGACTCGTGGGTATGCTGCCCTCTCTCAGGACGACCGGCTCCTCGCCCGTGCAATCGACGACGGTGGATGGGCCCGAGCGCGGCAGCGTCCCCGCATCCAGCACGAGCACGTCGCGATCGCCCAGGCGGCGAACCACCTCGACCGCCTCCGACCCGGACGAGGCGGGCGGCTCGCCGGGCACGTTCAGGCTGGTCGAGGTCAGCGGGCCGCCGACCTCTCTCAACAGGCGAGCCACGAGGGGATGCGGGCTCACTCGCACACCCACAGCGCGCCCGTCCTGGTCCCTCACCCAGCGGGGGAAGATACCGACAGGGTCTTCGAGAACCAGGGTCAGGGATCCGGGCCAGAACGCTCGGGCCAGCTCGCGCGCCTCGGGCGTCCAGCGCAACCCTTCCACCGCACCGATCGATTCGACGAGCAGCAGAAAGGGCTTGTCCGGCTCGCGCGACTTGAGCCGACTCAGGCGCGCCACGGCCCCCTCGGCCGTCGAGCCGCCCACGCCGTACACGGTCTCAGTCGGGTGAGCGATCAGCCCTCCCGCACGGAGGTGCTGCACCACGCGGGAGAGGTCGGCCTCCGGATCCGCGCGCAGGTCGAGGCGCTCGGGCCAGTCGCTCATCCGTCTTCTCGGGCCTCCCGGCTCCGCAGGATCGCCTCGGCGAGGGTGACGTCGAGCGGGCGCGTGACCTTGAGGTTGAACGGGCCGGCATCGACCATGAGGATGACCGTGCCCGATGCGGCGCGCTCGATCAGCGCGGCGTCGTCCGTCCCCTCCTCCGTCGTGTCTGCGTACGCCGACCGCAGCACGTGCGCCGGGAACGCCTGCGGCGTCTGCGCGTGCCAGAGCGAGGCGCGGTCCGGCGTCTCGATCACCGCGCCATCGGTCCCGACCCGTTTCAAGGTGTCGACGGCCGGGCAGCCGGCGACCGCGCCGAAGCCCTCGAGCGCGAGATCGATGCAGCTCGCGACGACCTCCGACGTGACCAGCGGACGCGCCGCGTCGTGCACCGCGATGACGTCGAGCTCCGCGGGAAGCGCCGCGATGGCCGCCCGCACCGACTGACTCCGGGTGGCGCCGCCCGGGGCGACGACCACGCGCGGCCCGAGCGCGCGCAGCCAATCGGGCGGGGTCGCGGCCTGGTCCGCCGACAGCGCCACGACCACGCCCACGACGCGTGGGTCGTCCAGGAACGGCCGGAGGGCTCGTAGGAGGACGGGCTCGCCCGCTAACTCGAGGAAAGGCTTCCGCACGCCGCCCATGCGCTCGCCCGAGCCCGCAGCCGGCACTGCGACACCGACTCGCGCCGGTGGGGCGGGGCCGCCTCGGCCCCGGCTCACGGCAGGTAGCCCGGTCCCGTTTCGTGGGGCCTCGGCCCACCCGCGCGGGCCGGTACGGACGAGTCGAACCTCGTGTACGCCCTCTGGAAGTACAGCTCGATGACGCCCGTCGGACCATTGCGCTGCTTCCCCACGATCAGCTCGGACTTACCCTCCAGCTCGTCTCGCTTCTCAGGGGGAGCGTAGTACTCGGGTCGGTACAGGAACATGACTACATCGGCATCCTGCTCGATCGATCCGCTGTCGCGTAGATCGGACAGCATGGGTCGCTTGTCCGTTCGCTGCTCCGGCCCACGGCTGAGCTGCGAGAGCGCCATGACCGGAACGTCGAGCTCACGCGCGAGGGCCTTGAGCCCGCGCGAGATCTGGCTCACCTCCTGCACCCGATTCTCCGCGTGCTGCGTGCCGGACATGAGCTGCATGTAGTCGATGAGCACCATACCGAGGTCTTTCTTGTCGGAGCGGAGCTCGGACTGCAGTCTACGCGCCTTAGCGCGGATCTCGAGCACGTTCGTGCCCGCCTGGTCGTCGATCCAGATGGGCGCCGTGTTCAGGTGGCCCGCGGCGGCGGCGAGGCGTTGGTGCTCCTCCTGGGAGAGCTTGCCGCGACGGAGCTTCTGCGCATCGATTCGTCCCTCGGCGCACAGGAGGCGCTGCACGAGTTGCTCGGACGACATCTCGAGCGAAAAGATCGCCACGGGGATGCCATGCGTGATCGCGGCGTTCGCGGCCACGTTGAGCGCGAGCGCCGTCTTCCCCATCGAAGGACGGGCCGCGACGATGCACAGATCGCCCTTCTGGAACCCGGTCGTGATGCGGTCGAGGTCGGGAAAGCCCGTCGGCACGCCGGTGATGCCGGTACCCGACTCCTGTATCCGCTCAATGTGCTCGAACGCCGCCCAGAGGATCTCCTTGATCCAGACGAAGCCCTCACGCTTGTGGCTCTCGGCGACCTGGAAGATGCGCGCCTCGGCCTGATCGAGGATCTCGTCGACGTCCCGCTCGCCCTGCTCGTAGACGTCGCGGATGATCTGGGTCGACTGCTCGACGAGCCTCCTGAGGAGCGCCTTGTCGCGGACGATGCGGGCGTGGTACTCCAGGTTGGCGGCGGTCGGGACAGCATCCACAAGCGCGCCGAGGTAGTCGAAGCCGCCCGCCGACTCGAGCTCGGCCGTCTTCTTGAGCTCGTCCGAGACCGTGATGACATCGATGACGTCGCCGCGCTCGAAGAGACGCACCATGGCGCGGTAGAGCCGGCGGTTCGCCTCCCGGTAGAACATGCTCTCGTCGATGTGCTCGACCGCCCGGGTCACCGCCTCGCGATCGATGAGCATACCGCCGAGCACCGCCGTCTCCGCCTCCATCGAGAACGGAGGCGTGCGGTCGAAAACCGCTTGGGCGAAGGTCGGTGAAGCTTCCATGTGCAAATCCATCACGACTGCGTAGCTTACGCGCCGTCCATAACGTTGCGGAGCAGCTGAAGATCGTCCCAGAACGCGCGGGTCCACCTCGGATTCCGAAGTAATGCAGCGGGGTGGTAAGTGCAAACCAGTGGGATGCCGCCGTACGCGCGCACCTCACCGCGCAGCTTCCCGAGCGCCACGCCCTCCCGGCCCGTGAGGCTCTGGGCGGCGAACGAGCCGACCGCGAGGAGCGCCTCGGGCCGAATCAACTCGAGCTGCTTCCGCAGGAAGGGGGCGCACGCTTCGATCTCGTCCGGGAGCGGATTCCGGTTTCCCGGCGGCCTGCACTTGATGACGTTGCAGATGTAGACGGAGTCCTCGCGCGCGAGCCCCACGGAGCGAAGCAGCAGGTCGAGGTACCTCCCCGCGGCGCCGACGAACGGAAGGCCGGTCGCGTCCTCATTCGCGCCCGGCGCCTCGCCCACGACGACGAGACGCGCGTCCACCGCACCGTCCGAAAACACGACCTGCGTACGCGTCTCGGAGAGGCGACAGCGCGTGCAGGAGAGTGCCACCTCGCGGAGAGCGTCGTACGAGTCGGGGAGCACCGGGAGGTCTGCTCGCGCGCCGGTGCTCGCCGCATCCCCGGTCGACTGCGTGGTGGCGGGCCGAGTCGACACCGCGCGCCGGTCGCCCGCCACTTCGGACGCGCGGGCGGCGCCGGCGCGCGCGGCGTGCGCGAGCGAGATCGCCTGCTCGCGGGAGAGCCCGTCCAGAAAGAGCTCCTGCCCGCCCATCTCGAGCCGCTGCCGGAGCAGGCGCGCGCCTTCGGAGACGCTCACGACGCGCCAACCAGGAGGCGCCCCACGTGGTCCAGGATCTCCTCGGCGACGTCGTGCTTGGACATCAGCGGCAACTCCTCGGGAGCGGCTCCCGGCACGAGCAAGGTGACGCGGTTCGTATCGACCTCGAAGCCCGCGCCCTCCTCCGTGGCGTCGTTCGCGACGACGAGGTCGAAGCCCTTCTCGTCCAGCTTCTTCTGCGCGTTTTCGAGCAGATCGCCGGTCTCGAGCGCGAAGCCCACCGTGACGCTCCCCGGCTTGCGCGCGCTTCCCGTCTCGAGGGCGATGTCGGGGTTGGCCGCGAGCGCGATGGTGAGCTCCCTTCCCGCCTTTTCGCGCTTGATCTTGCCAGCCTTCGAGGAGGCGGGCCTGTAGTCGGCCACGGCAGCAGCGAAAAGCGTGACGTCCGCGGCGCCGATCCGAGCCGCAACGGCATCACGCATCTCGGCGGCGGTCTGCACCTGAACGACCTCGACGCCCACCGGCGCCTCGAGCGACGAGGGCCCGGATACGAGGAAAACGGCTGCGCCGCGGCGCCACGCCGCTTGAGCGAGGGCGTAGCCCATACGCCCCGAGGACCGATTGCCGATGTACCGGACCGGGTCCAGCGCCTCGCGTGTCGGTCCAGCCGTCACGAGGACGCGCCGGCCAGCGAAAGCCTCGTCGGCGCCGAGCGCGCGCCCGACGTGCTCCACGATCTGATGCGGCTCGAGCATGCGGCCGGGTCCCTCGCCCTCCCCCACCGCGAGCGCGCCCTCCGCCGGCCCCGCGATCGCGTAGCCGAGCCTCTCCCGGAGGTGGGCGAGGTTCTCCTGCACCTGGGGGTGCGCGAACATCCTGTCGTTCATGGCCGGACACACGATCACCGGCGCGCGCGTGGCGAGCAGGGTGATGCAGAGAAGGTCGTCCGCGCGGCCATGCGCTGCCCGCGCCAGGAAGTCCGCGGTGGCGGGGGCGACGCAGACGGCGTCGATCTCACGGCCGAGACGCACATGCAGCGCCGAGCCTTCGGCGGAGAAGAGATCCGTCAGGGCCGGCCGGCCCGTCACGCCCTCGAACGAGAGCGGAGCCACGAACTGCTGCGCGCCGCCCGTCAGGACGACGTCGACGACCGCGCCGAGCCGAGTGAGGTCCCGCGCGAGCTGGATCGACTTGTAGGCGGCGATGCCGCCCGTGACGCCGAGCAGGATCCGGCGACCCCGCCAGGGGCGCCGGGGAGCCGGCCCGGCCCGCGCCAACCCCTAGACCTCGTCGCGGCGGCGGCGCTTGACGAGGCGGAACTCGATCTGCCCCGAGGTCAGCGCCTCGAGCGACCGCGTGGTGAGCTTCTTCTCCTCGCCGAGGGGCATCGCTTCCCGGGGGAGCGAGTTCAGCTCACGCGCGTACTTGGCTGCTACGAGCACGCCCAGGTACTTGCTCTCCGAACCGGCGGCGACCTCGTCAGGCGTGAAGACTCTCATCCGTACTCCTATCGCTAGTGTTCGTATGCTCGCTGTATCGATCACGCAGGACCCGATCGATCGCCTCGTCCAGCATCCGCGCCCGTCGCGAGGCTGCCTCGGGCCCAATCCCTTCACCGTTTCCGGCTACGATACCCCGGATGGCGTCCAGGCATCCCTCAAGATCGTCGTTGACGACTACGTACGCGAACTCGTCGACCGCCTGCAACTCCTGGAGCGCCGAATGCATCCGCCGCGCCACGTTGGCCGGATCCTCGGTCCCGCGGCCAATCAGCCGGGCCACAAGTGTATCCACATCGGGCGGCAATACGAAGATCAGCTTCGCCTCCGGCACCGCCTGGCCGATCTGGCGGGCGCCCTGGACGTCGATGTCCAGGACGGCGTGCTCCCCTCGGGCCGAGGCACCCTCGAGGTCGGCCCTGGGCGTGCCGTAGAGCCGCCCGTGCACCTCCGCCCACTCGGCGAGGTCGCCGGCCTCCACCATCTCACGGAACTTCGGCTGATCCAGGAAGTGATAGTCGACTCCGTCCACCTCGCCGGGGCGGGGCCTGCGCGTGGTGACGGACACCGAGAAGACGTAGTCGGGGGAGTCGGCCACCAGCCGCTGGGCGAGCGTCGTCTTCCCGGTCCCGCTCGGCGCGACCAGCACGACCGGCGGCGCGGGCCCGCTCACTCGACGTTCTCCACCTGCTCGCGGATGCGCTCGATCTCTTCCTTCAGCGCCACGCTCGCGCGCGAGAGCTCGGCATCGTTGGCCTTCGAGCCGATCGTGTTCGCCTCGCGGTGCATCTCCTGCGCGAGGAAGCCGAGTTTCTTCCCGACGGGCTCGGCGCCGTCTCCGGCGAGCGCCTCGCGGAAGAGCTCGACGTGCGAGCGGAAGCGCACGACCTCCTCGTTGATGTCCCACCGCTCCGCGAGGTACGCGATCTCGCGGGCGAGGCGGTCCTCGTCGACCTCGACCTGCTCCGTCAGCTCTCTCACCGCCTCGCGCAGCCGGTCACGCTGCTCGACGAGCCGCTCGGGCGCGCGCGCCGATACGGCGGTGAGCTCCAGCGCGATGGCGTCGAGACGCGCGCTCAGGTCGGCCTCCAGCCGCTCGCCCTCGGCCTCGCGGAGCGCCCGTGCCCCGCTCGCGGCGACCTCGGTCAGCTCGGCGACGAGCTCGGGCTCGATCTCCCCAGTGCGATCGGACTCGGGCGCGTGGAACAGCTCGCCGTAGCGCGAGAGCATGTCGAGGTTGACGGTGCCCGACACGTTCAGCTCGTCCCGGAGCGCCCCGAACGCCTTCAGGTAGGCCCGCGCCCTGTCGAGGTCCACATGGATCCCGGTGTCACCGTCCGCACCGCCCCTCTTCAGGGACAGGTAGGCCGTGACGTGCCCACGCGAGAGATGGCGCTTGAGGGCCTCCGTGATGGCAGGCTCGTACCTGTCGAAGCCGGGCGGCGTCTTCACGGAGGCGTTGAAGAAGCGGTGGTTCACCGTCTTCACCTCGATGCGCAGCCTGCCCGCGGGCGAGTCACGCTCGGCCTCTCCGAACCCCGTCATGCTGCGGATCATCGCTCTACTCGCTCTCCTCGCGGCGCTCGCTCCCCGAGTCCGCGGCTCCGTCGTGTCGCGCGCCGGCCGACGCCCGGGAAGCTAACCTCGCGCGACCGAGCGCGAAGCGCCTCAGTTCCACAGATCCCAGCGCAGCCCGAAGAACGAGCGCGTCACGGGAAGGAGCCGGCCGGGGAAGTCCTGCAGGTTCCTGCGGACGCTGAGGTTCTCCCAACTGAAGAAGAGCCGCACGGTCACGATGCGGGCCTGGATGCGGCCGTGCCAGCTCTGGAAGAATGGGACGGTCGCGAGTCCCCCCGGGCCGCCTTGCCCATCGTCGGCGACGAAGACCAGCATCGGATCGTGGCCACGAACGCCGAGCGACCACCAGAGCTCGAAGTTCTCGGACTCCAGGTACGTGCGGTGGAAGACGAAGGCCGCCTGATAGATCTGCTCGGGAAGGTACGGGCCCGGCGTGTCCCAATGCTGGTAGGAGCCCTCGAGCCGCAGCGCGCGCCAGGGCGTGGGCAGGCTCCCCCACGCCTCGACGCCGTACCGCTCCGTGCCCGGCACGATGGGGGATCCGCGATCGAGCTCGGTGCCGAGCGGCACGTGCACGTCGTTGTCCGCGCGTAAGCCGGCCGCGGCGAGCGTCGTGCCGAAGCCGGAGATCGATGCCCCCACCCGCAGGACAGTCCGCTCCGTGGTCGCGAACGTCGGACCCGCGGGCGGCGTCGGCGGCGCCAGCGGCGGGACCGGCTCGGGACGGACGTCGAGGGGCGGGCCCGTGCGGGCCGCGAAGCTCCCCGCATCGAGAGATGCGAAGAGCGTCGCCCCCGCGACCGGACCGAGCCAGCCCCCGCTCCCGTAGCCCAGCACCGACCGGGCCTCCCAGGACGCCTGGCTCACGCGACCCGAGATGCCGAAGCGCGCCGCCGTGTAACCGCCGGCTCCATCCACCCGGTACGATGGTAGATCGTCGTCGGGAAAGAGCCGATAAGCTCCGCGCGCCCAGAGGCCGCCGCCGCTCGCCGCGACGCGCACGCCATGCTGCGCGCGTGTCCCCCCCTCGAATCGGTAGTCGACGCGAGCGTCGTCGACGTCGTGCGTCGACCTGCCAGTGTACGCTTCCATGACCAGCCCCTCGATGACCTCCAGCCTGCCTCGCACCGTGAGGTCGGTGCGCCGAACCGACCCCGCATAGTCGCTCACCTGCGTCTCCGATCCCATGCGACGGAAGTCGAACGCCAACCCGGCCCGGTCACTCCAGTGATACTGGTAGCGAAGCCAGGTGCCTGTCCGGTTGCCCCCCTCGTTCTGGCCGTAGCCGCGCGTGTCGACCCGCTCGAGGCCGAGCGCGATGCTGCCTCCGAGCGCCGTCGGGTCCGCGTACGTCCCGCGGAAGACGTTCGTGTCGAGCTGGCCCGTTCCGGCCTCGACGAGCGAAAACGGTCGCCCGTCCTGGTACCGGTAGGTCGTCAGCTCGATGAGCATCTCGCCGGCCGAACGCTCGAAGCGGACGCGCGTGACCCCGACGAGACCGACCCGCTGGAGATCCGCCAGCCCGCCGTCCAGCGGGTAGACCTCGAAGCCGTCGCGCACGATCCGCACGCTCCCGCCCCCCATCCCCAGCGCGCTGATCGCCAAAGGAGTCCCGTAGTCGCCGCCCAGGAGCGTCACGACGCCGGGCACCTCGGAGAGGAGCTCCGCCAGCGTGTTCGCCCCCGACGCCATGATCTCGTCGCGGCCCCAGCTCCAGACGCCGGTGGCGAACCCCTCGGGGATCCCGCTCTCGAGGGCAGGCAGGTTGTAGAAGATGGTATCCGCGGGGATGGAGTCCGGCGGGAGCTGGGCGCCCGCCGCGCCCAGGCTGTCGGCCACCTGCGCCGTGTCGGGACCGACTCGCGCCGAGTCGGGACTCACCTGGGCGGCCACCGCCGTGACTGCAAGGAGCCACGCGCCCGTGACGGCCCACAGCAGGGAAGCAGGCCGGCCGCGCAGTAGCTGACGCGGGCGGCCGATCGCCAGCATCACCCCGCGCGACTCCGCACCCACTCGACGAGCAGCCGCGTCGGCACCCCGTATCCGCCCTTGCGCTGATAGGGGAGCGTCCCGTCCCCGTACGCGGTCCCCGCGATGTCGAGGTGCGCCCATTTGGCGTCACCCACGAACTCGGCGAGGAAGCATGCCGCGGTGATGGTCGAGCCCTCGCGCCCCCCGACGTTCTGGAGGTCGGCCGTCTCGGTCTCGAGCTGCTTGTCGTACTCCTCCCAGAGCGGCAGCCGCCAGCAGCGCTCGCCCGACGACTCCCCCGCCGCGATCACCTCCGCAACCAGCTCGTCGTCGTTGCCGAGCACGGCGGAAGCGTGGC